>Ga0233425_10000421_pt1 | contig 111536 bp, 116 predicted proteins | sample Watercolumn_Towu_2_FD_181712 | JGI IMG/M metagenome (GOLD analysis project Ga0233425, IMG submission 181712) | Freshwater microbial communities from Lake Towuti, South Sulawesi, Indonesia - Watercolumn_Towuti2014_140_MG | ecosystem: Environmental > Aquatic > Freshwater > Lake | place... | reverse complement strand
ACACGAGTTCTCCTTCAATGGTAAAAGGGACACAAACCTTGGATTGTGGTCACCTCGAGGGCCTGTATAATTTTCATGAAAAATTTTCATGAAAAAATTTCATCAAATTCATGCGTAAATTTCTGCAAAATTTGAGGGATTGAAATCTGGGATTTCAGGTTTTCAAAGGGCGTAAACTTAATTTTTGAATAAACAAAAATGAAGTGTTGTGTTCAAATTTCACTATCTATTCAATTTCGGGGATATGGTCAGGGAAAGATTTCTCACTACTTCGATCTAAAAAGTACGGAGGGTGCTCTAATGGCAAATATTAGCACAAAGGACGATATCATAATCAATGTCATTCCTAGAGGGAATTCAGGAGTGACAATAACGGGAATCTCTACCTGTTGGGCTGAATTGGCGATGTTTTCTATTCTTATGAGATATGCTCCTTGCTGGCCGTTTGCAAACTGATAATCCACATAATCGCCGCCGCTACTTGTAAAGCCTGATTTGCGATAGATCTCTTTTTCACCCTGCACGATAACAAAATCATAATGTGTGTTTAATATTGGATTGCCAGTACTTACGTCCCTTATTGTAAAGACAAATTCAGACTCTACATCAATTTTCAGATTTGTCGGAAACCAAGTCATGTCGACCTGATATCCACCCTTTGATTTGGCACCGCCTTGGTTTGAAAAACTAAATAGTTCTATTGGAAAAGATTCCGCCTGTGCCATCTCTTTAACTGTCAACGGTATGTCTGCGGATGCGTAACTATTGCCACCTACATTTTCAAATTGCAGAATAATCGGGCCTACGACAGAAGTTGGAAGATTGACGTCAATCTTGTTTTCTGATGATGTTTCGCTTATGATGTGTTTTTTGAAGATCTCCCTACCGTCATGTATGATGGAAAAATCAAACGGCACAGATATGGTATTGTTTTGCGGCATGACTCTGATTTCAAACAAGAATGCGGCGTCAGAGCCTGCAACCAAAACGTCGGGATGGTGCCTCAGGATGATGCTATACTCGACGTTTTTGGTGTAGGTGAGCAGCGCGGCCTTTTCCTCACTTGGCTGCAAAACAAACTTCATGTGGTTGTCCGAAATCATGTTTTTTAGCTTGTTTAGGTCGTTTTGGTTTACTATGATGTGAACCAGCCTGTCCGGCATGGAATAATCATCAATTATTACAGAGTTTTCTGCAAGCCTGACATCATTGACGTATCCGACATATTTTGATGATAAAATGTCCCCAAACGACTTTGAGATTCTAATCTCTTGGTGTACGACGGAGACCTGACTTAGATTTTTCTCAGACCAGTCAAATGGCATCACAAATTGAATGGTTTTGTCTTGTGGCACATATTCAAAATCGGAGATTTGATCATAGTATGTTATCACACCTATTGTCTGCTCTGTATTACTGCTGTCAGTTACCTTGTATGATTTTGTGTCTGGGATGGAAAGCCCTACATCATAAGTGACTGGCGGAATGAGTTTGTTGGAATAGGAATCGGCAGTCAGAATTTCTATCTTAAAGTGGTACAGTCCGCCTGAGCCAAAGATCGGCCCTGTAACTATTACAAAATTGCTTTTGCTTCCCACAATCTGGCCAAACCAGCTCGCACCGGATTCGTCTTTTATCTTGACTTCTTTTTCGTTTGTTGTGATGATGTCAATGTCCAGATCGCCGTCGTTTCTCTGAAAAGTGTGATCAAACAATGTCTTGGCTTCCCTTGAGGCAATCACATGAAACGTCACGTCTCTCACGGGTTTTTTTGTATTGGTCTCATACAACGTGATGGTTATGATTTTGCTGCTCTGGGCCGAATCTGGGGTAAGCTGGCTTTCGCTTATTGCAAGTGTTACGTTTCTGTTTCCAAGCAGGACAGGTGGCATTGTTTCTGAGCCTAGGCCGTGTCCGTACGCCTCAATGATAAGAAATGATGCAAAAAATATTGTGACTAGTATTGATAGCAGTATTTTTTCCAAGGTTGCTCAAAAATATAAAAATGTATCTGCAAAGTTTTCTTTGATCTTATCAAATGTCGTGGGTTCTATCTTTTGCAATACTTCCATGACGTGCTGGCGATTTACTATCTCAAATTTTTTACCAAATCCGATTGATGCCTTTATCAGGCCAAGGCCCACAAGATGTGAAAGTGTAATTGACACGGTAGGAGGTGACCTCTTCACCTCTAAAACGATATCGCCAAATGAGGCCTGTTTTTTTGTCAAAAGGAAAACAAGAACATTTCTGCATGTTTCTTTTCTGAGGTTGATTATCAGAGAATCATCTGAGGTTGGCTGGTCTAAAAGAAAATATCGCGCATTTTTTTTGCTTCGAACAGATCTCAACATGGCGTGCTTTTCCATATTTACAAGGTAGTGGCTTAGAACACCGTTTGCAAGGCCTGAACGGTTCATAATTTCGGTGAATGTGAGGCCAGGGAACTCGGTAACTATCTGAAGTATCTTTGTGACTCGTTGATTGTACCTGTAATTTGTGTATCTCATCTAGTTCGACCTGAATATGCCGCTTGCAAAAAACGTTAGCATCAAAAGTATCAGTCCGTGTGAGATCATTCCCTCAAATCCGATAGGCGATGGAGCTATTGGGAATACCATGTTGACAAATGAGAATGATTCCGCCACTGTGACTGCCAAAAACGCACACATTACAAGGAGCAATCTTGTCGTGTGGAATTCCTTGTATGTGATAAATCCGACCAGGGACAGAAACGCACCAAGAGATATGCTTGCTACGTGTATCATGTAATAGATTCCATGGCCGACCATAATATGCGGAAAGGCAAAGGGCAGCGAGGACAGCCCTATAATTAAAAATGAAATCAGCAGCAACTTTGACTTGGATTTGTAGGTTAGGGGTGCCTGCTCCATTGTTAGATTTGTATCAATGCCAAATTTTAAAGAAACTGGTAAGAACGCAAAAGTCTAGCATTTTACTAAAAATCATCTGGAAGCTCACTACTTGCTTTTAGCACTTTCTACCTTTTCTGGATGAAATGTGACTTCAATATCCTGCTTGCCAATTTTCGTGTATATGTGCACTGTTGGATGCCCAGCCTTGTCTGGGGTGAATGGGGCAAGATATCTTCCTTTGATTTTTGGATCCTCGGTCATCTTTAGAAGCGTCTTTTTATCGTTTAGCTTGACGCTTACCTCAAGACTTTCGCTCAATCCGCTTACCCCATTTGAAAGTGTCTTTGGTTTTGTGTCTTTGATTGGTGTCTTTTTTATTGTAGCAGCTGATTTTTTTTCATCTTTTTTCGTGCTTGCCTTGGGAGTTTTCTGCTGATCTTGTTTTGATACATCTGGTTTTTTATCATCAGTTGTAACTTTGCTTATGGTGACTTCGATTGAGTTTGGAATCCCAACAGTTGGAGGTTCTTTCTCCCAACCTATTTCCAACTTGTAGCCCTCAATGACTTCGGATTTATGCGCTAATGCAGTTCCTGCTAGTCCAACAGCAAAGACTACGACACATAAAATCATTAATCTAGAATACAACACAAGATTTTGTAATCGAACAATATATTATTTCTAGTAGAATAGCCAAACTAAACTGGTAAGATCACAAAATTGATTTGAGATTTCTACCAAATTATTAATTAACAATCTGAATTCTCTACTCAAACAATGAAAAACCAGTTAGTGATGTTTGTAACAGCACTGTCCATAGTCTTCGCAGTCAGTTTTTCCGTGATGGGCGCACAGGCACAAACAGAAGGTGAAGAAGATCATTCAGAATCCAATGAGAGCACGTATGTTGTGAGAGACTCGGCAACTGTTTTGCTTGGCTCTAAAACTATACCCCCAAATGACTTCATTCATCTTTACGACACAACACCGTACCACATAATGAACGGGCATGTGGCGGCAAAGCTACCATGCGATGAAAATTCCGAGACACCTCTGAATATTCTGATTGGCGCTACTCCGCATCTTGAAGCCGCTGAACTAGAATTGATTTCTGAGCTATCTATACCAGGCAAATCATGCATGTATCATGCTGATCTGAATTCAGATGAGGAAGTTGTGACAGACATTGCAATACAGAATCCAACTGAAAAATCAATTCGTTTTCCATCAACCAGCACAGTAGTAATCGGAATAAATGAAATAATGCCGACGGCTGGATCTCACGGACACGACGAATAATCTTTTTTCTTTATTTTTGAGTTCTACCAGAGCATTTTCGTTTTTTTATTGCGGCAGAATCCGTTACTCTAATTGACATCAGAATGATTTTCTTTTTAGGGAGACCCGATCTCTGCAGTTGGCACTCCGCTCTTGTATGTGATCTTTACCTTTGCACCAACTTGCGCCAACATGCAATCCATCATCTGGGTCTTTATTCCCAATTGGAACAACCACAGTAATATGCACAGTAACAGATTCTAACAAAAATTCTGTTTCTGGCACATTTGCTGTAACAGTACGAGATACGACACCCCCGGCATTTGCACCATTCAAACCAACAGAAGGAGCCAAAGATGATTCTGGCGTGCAGGTCTTCTTTGATGTCACTGCAACAGACTTGGTGGACGGCAACGTTCCAGTCAGTTGTAACTACCAGTCTGGCCACAAATTCCCGCCAGGCGCCACAGAACTAAAGTGTACGGCGTCCGATTCCAGGGGCAACCAATCAACAAAAACAGTGCAAATCACTGTGACTGTAACAAGTTCAGGACAATAAACTAGGTTCATCAATCTTTATAATATCGCTATACGATATCGCAAACAGATATCATGGACATAGCCAGGGAATTCCTCCTCGGATTCATCAAGATTCATCTCCTTTATCACGCAAACAAAGAAAGCTTTTGTGGAATAGACATGATGGGCGAGCTAAAGCGACACGGCTATAGCGTGGGCCCAGGTACGCTGTACCCCATTCTCCACAAACTCGAAGAAGGCGGCTATCTTGAGGGCAAAAAAAGAAACGAGGATGGAAAAATGAGAATATACTACAAAGCAACAGCAAAGGGCAAGCTCGCACTCAGGCGCATCAAGCCCAAGATAGACGAACTAGTCTCGGAAATCACAGAAAACAAAAAGTGATACCATGGAATTAGCAGACATTGCATTCTTTATCCTGGGATTCGTATCGGAAATAATAGGCACGATGGCCGGGTTTGGCTCATCAACTATTTTTTTACCGCTGTCGTCATACTTTGTTGACTTCAAGACCGCACTGGTGCTTGTGGCAATATTTCATTTCTTTGGAAACATCAGCAGGGTGACTTTTTTCAGACATGGCCTTGACAGGAGGACTCTGCTGGTGTTTGGGATGCCAAGCTTTGCACTCAGCCTGATTGGCGCCACTCTGGTCGGGGATCTGTCTCAGACGATACTAAAGCTGATCCTAGGCGTATTTCTGATTTCGCTCTCTGCCATGTTCCTTGCAAGGCCCAAACTTGCCTTTCCAGCAACCACAAAGTCCCTTGTTTTTGGGGGCGGAATATCTGGATTTATCGTAGGTCTGGTGGGAACCGGCGGCGCCTTGAGGGCGACATTTCTCACCGGTCTGAACATAAGCAAGGAAAAATACATCACAACTGCTGCCGTAATCGCGCTTTGCACAGACGCTACGAGGATTCCCGCCTACATCGCAAACGGGTTTCTGGCAGAGCCATACTATTACTACATCCCAGTTCTTTTTGCCGTTGCCTTGGGCGGCTCGTTTGTGGGCCGCAAGATTGTAAGCAGAATAAACCAGGCAAAGTTCAAGAAACTGGTGCTAGTAGCAGTAATTCTGGCCAGCGTCAAATTCATTATAGACGGCATAGTTGGTTTTGTGTAGTTGCTCTGACAAAAAATAGAGAGGTATTGTAAGCCACACGATGGCTCTCTGCCGTTGCTTGGACTTCGATCAACTCAGTATAGTGGAACCCCTTGGTTCAGCCTTATTTTTGGGTTCAAAGAAGACTAAAATCTGTGCTGGTAATTACTTGGCCTGACGTAGACAAATCTCATTCATGCAGGAACAAGTTTCATAGTGGACATACTCTTTATGTGATGCGCGCTGTAGGAAAGCTTGTCAAATCCGTCTGGAAATGGATTGGCACAATAACCACATTTTGGGTTGATGACTTCGGCATCGTATTCTATCTCTCCAATGGATTTGCCACATCTCACACACTTGATGGGTTTTGTGTCGTAAATGTTCATGCGATAATAATATTTTCTTACCACTGCTAATTAATTTTGTGCAAATTTTCTCAATGCAATCATTGTTATCTTGGTGATCTATATTCAGACTATGGTTGGTATGTAAAAAATCCGAACTGTCCGCAAATCTTCTTACCAATTACTGACTTGAGAAACTTGATGATCATAAAAATCTCTATGGAAAGGATAATGGACCTGAGTTTTTTCACGTATAACAAAAAATCTAGGTGAATTGTTAGCGTCCCAATCAGCTTCCTGCCGTTTCTGATAGGAGGCTTCGATGAGCTGAGAATTGTGGAATCCTTTGGACCATAAAATTTTCTTGGTTAGATTAACTAGCATCTTTTTATACAAATTTTGTATATGTACAACATGGAAACAAGACACGACTTGAGAAGACCTAACTGCCCAAAAGCAGAGCCGCAAAAGTTTGTCAGTCACTCAAATGGAACCATATTCTACAAGTGCAAGAATTGCAACTATCTTGGAGCAATCGAGGCTTTTACAGCGATCCTTCATGTTTCTGAAATATCACAATCGCATTGATCAGGTCTTCTGATGCATTCTCTAGCTGGACTAGTATCTCGTCGTAATCCGCAATCTTGGTCTTATCTGTCATGACGTTTCTCTGTGTTTTAATATCTATTATGGCATCCTCAACATTCTGAAATGCTTCCAAGGTTTTGTCCAGCGATTTTGTCACGTCATTGATGATTACTTCGTGCTTTTTAATCTGATGATGAAACAAAAACCGTTATTCCAAATCTGAAATAAAAAATGTGGTAGGTATACTGTAAATGTCCCAATCAGCTTCCTGCTAGATCATTACATGCTTTCGTAAACACTTTCACGCGGCTCAATTTTGTGTAATATTATTTTCTTATCGGCCCAAAATACCTCATATACAAGCCTCAAACTTCCAATCCTTAACCTGTATGTGGAGTCAAATCCCTTTAGCTTTGCTACATCGTAGATTCTAACGGGAACCGGATTGTCTTTGAGTGTGATTATGACGTCCTTTAATCTCTGCCTTGTTTTCGAATCCGCCTTTTTGATAAATTTCAGAACGCTATTCTTTGCGTTGACTTCAAACAAGTTAATCCAACGCTTTCATTAATGAGGATTCTTTTACGATTTTTTCTTTTCTTTTAATTGCTGACTTGTCGCTTGGCGTTGGTTCTTCAAGCGGTATGGCCTTATCAACCAAATTCTTGTACAATAGTCTCAACTCCTTGATTTCGTCTCTGATCATTTTGAGTTCTTTTTTGCTCATATGATATTATATGTGGCAATAAAATAGTTTAAAGGCTTTGTTTTCTCATGGGCGTGAAATTCAAAAAATAAGAAAGGAATACTGTGATCATTCCAGTCGCTTTCTGTCAGTTTTTGGGCTTCGATCATCCCAGCATAGTGAAGCCCTTTGAACCCACTTCCACTCCTGAAAAAGATCTTCTGACATTAGGCGCAGCAGAGTGATCTTTTGAAATCCTCTATGTTTCTCAAGTATCTGCATTCTTTGCAAATGTGCCAAGTCCTGGCTTTGATTATCTTGAGGGATACATCGTACCCAATGGCACACATTCTTCCGCCGCACGCAGGACATGATATTGGTATGTCGATTATCACGATTGCACATTGCAACTTGCGAATTTAAGAGCCGCGTAGGACTGATCAGCGTCGTGATTGCCTGATTACTTTTCGGCCCTGAACAACGAGTACAGCAGAGCTGCCGCGCACGCAACAAGTGATCCTACAAAAATAGCAGCTAACGGATCCATGCTAAGGCACCATGAACTCGCTGTATACGTCAGGGTACTGCTTTACTAGCTCCAAATTCACTTCAAAGACATTGACATAGTTTGGCGCAAAAACTATCAGGTTTCCAACTTTGTTTCTCTCTATATTGAGATCAACAAGCGTTCTTAGGTGGTTCTCTGGGATTCCCGTGGCTCCACTAATGCCAGCCAATTGTGAGTATGCGCTGTCTGGCGTTATGTGGGGATCGACTCCGGACGCTGTCTCGCCTGAAGGTCGCGCATGGAAGAACTTGGGCGACTCAAAGTTCTGCGCAATCAGTGTCGAGCCTATTTTTTTGCCGTTAAATTCGACCATGCTCCCATTTGACTGAAACGGAAAGATGCTCTGGCCAACCAGGGCCACAACCAGCGGATAGGCTATTCCTGTAACTACCAACATCAGAATTACCACGCGCAATGCAGGGCTGAATGTTTTCATCTTGATTTTGCCAGACATTTTTTCTACCTCACAAACAACGACAGCACGACATCGATTGCCTTGATTGCGGCAAACGGCAGTGCTGCGCCTCCTAGGCCGTAAATGGACATGTTTTTTAAGAAAATCTTTTGTGGTGATGCCGGCTTGAATCTGATGCCTCTCAGAGTCAGTGGGATCAGGGCAGGAATCACCACCGCATTGAAAATAAGCGTTGATAGCACTGCAGTCTCTGGGCTGTGGAGCTGCATTATGTTCAGTGCAGCAAGCTGGGGGTTTTCTGAGAACATTGCAGGAAGTATTGCAAAGTATTTTGCCGCATCGTTTGCGATGCTAAATGTGGTGATTGCGCCGCGGGTCATGAGGAGCTGCTTTCCAAGCTTTACCACTTTGAGGATCTTTGAGGGATCAGAGTCAAGATCGATCATGTTTGCTGCCTCTTTTGCAGCAGACGTGCCGCTGTTCATCGCAAGTCCAATGTCTGCTCTTGCAAGGGCAGGCGCATCGTTTGTCCCATCGCCTACCATGCCAATGACGTGTCCCTTTGCCTGCTCTTCTTCGACTCGCCTCAGCTTGTCAGTTGGCTTTGCCTCTGCCATCACCTGGTCGACTCTTGCCTCTTTTGCAATGATCTGAGCAGTAATTTGGTTATCGCCTGTGATCATCACTGTGGTGATTCCAGTTGCACGAACTTCGTCAAGCTTCTCACAAATGTTCTCTTTGAGGTTGTCTTTTAGAGCCACCAGCCCAATTGCGGTTTGGTTAATGGATACCACAAGTGGCGTTGCGCCAATTTTGGAGATTTCCTGTGCCTTCCAGCGCAGTTCGGCCTCGTTTACGTTTTTGACTTGGGCAAACATGGGCTCTATCGCACCCTTTAGCAGCCTTATTTCAGAGTCTGAGCTATCCAACTCCAAAAGCAACTTTGATGCCTTGCCTGTCTCTTGCTGTGGCGTCGGTTTGGCCCCTTTGGCTTTTACAAACTCTGTTCCACTATACCCTGATTCAGCAGAAAACGGAATTGGCTTTGCAACAAGGACTCTGTCCATGAGCGGCGGAACGAGGTTTTTTTGTTCGGCCAAGTCTACAATTGACTTTCCCTCGTATGTCGGATCATGAAATGATGCGGCAAACGCCATCTTGCCTATGTCTTGCTCGTCGTACCCTTCAAGCGGGATGAATACAACTGCGCTCCTGTTCCCCTTTGTGATAGTCCCGGTTTTGTCGAGTATCAAGATATCGCAGTCGCCTGCAGCCTCTATTCCCTTTCCTGATTTTGCGACAATGTTGTCTCTTCCAATCCTAGTTATGCCGGAAATCCCGATTGCAGGCAGCAGCCCGCCTATGGTTGTCGGCAGCAAGGCAACAAGCAGTCCAATTAGTACCACAATATCCAAACTGTGTCCGAGATAGTAGGCAAGAAAGAGCAGCGTGCCAACGAGGGTGACAAAGATGATTGAGAGGCCGGCAAGAAGTATTGTCAGCGCTATCTCGTTTTGCGTCTTTGGCCGTGTTGCGTTCTCGATTAGTCCTACCATCTGATCCAGAAAGCTTCGGCCGGCCTCGGCGGTAATCTGTATGAGCAAGCTATCGCTTGCGATTCTTGTGCCGCCAATCACCTGATCGTCTTTTTCCTTGTATGCGGGGTTTGACTCGCCAGTCATCATGGATTCATCAACGAATGCCTTGCCACTTATTACAAGGCCGTCCCGGGGAATTATCTCTCCTGCAAGAACTCTTACCTCGTCGCCGGGCTTGAGGCTACGGGAGGAAACTATGGTTTCCTTGTCGCCGTCCACCTTTCTGGCGGTGACCTCTTTTTCGAGGGTCCTCAGAGAATCGACCCTTGCCTTTGCCTGCGCCTCAGAAAGGGCCTCGGAGAATGTGGAAAACCATACGGTGGCAATCAAAATTATGGCTATCTCAAAGTAAAAGACCTGGTTTTGGCGTACAAAATCCTCCGAAATGCCTGGCGCAAACCCGACTACAAGCGAAATTGCAAAGCCCACTTCCACTGCAAACATTACGGCGTTGTTTTTTGCAAGGTAGCGCGGGTTCAGCTTTAGTATGGAATCCAGAATTGTTTTTGAGTTGATTTTTGATTTTTCAAGACTTGCCATCATATCTCACCTACATTGAAAGCGGCCCAAGCATCAGAAAAGGGAAGAAGGTCAGAGCAGTCAAAAAGAAGATCATGACAAAGAGCACCGACGAAAAGACTGGGCCCTGTGTCTTGATCGGCTCTATTACCTCCTTTCTGTCTTTAACAGTAAAAGATCCCGCAAGCGCAAGCATCAGTCCAATGGGGGCATACCTTCCAAGCAGCATGACAATGCCAGTAGACCAGTTCCAAAATGGGGTGTCTGCCGATGTCCCAAAATAATCAGAGCCGTTGTTTGCCGCAGCCGAGGCGTACTCGTACAGAGTTTGCGTGTACAGGAACGGCGTGATCTCGTCACCTACTATCTCTTGTGCATTGCCTGTGGCAAACGCAATTGCTGTCGGAATGAGAATCAGTGCGGGGTGGATCAAAAATACAAAGACTGCAAGCTTGATGTCCCTTGATGTTATTTTCATGCTCATGTACTCGGGGGTCTTGCCCACCATCAAGCCGACTATGAAAAGACCAAGGACGATGTATACGATCATCGTCATCATTCCGGTTCCATCTGCGCCTGGGATTGCCTGGATGAACATGGCAAGCAAAAGCGAAATTACTGCTTCTGGCGACATGCCTGCAAGCGCCGAGTTTGCTGCTCCCGTGTTTGTGGCAATTGATGAGATGTTGAACAGAACGCTACCAAAGCTTCCAAATCTGGTGTCGAGCAACTCTGGGCCGCTAAGCACGGTAAGGCCGATTCCAAGGAGGAGGGCAAAGCCTGCAAGCATCACAATCAGAATGGAGATGCCCCTTCCTTTGCCCAACAGCTTGCCATATGCTATTGGAAATGACAGTGGAATCACGAGCATCAGCATGATCTCATAGGCGTTTGAGAGGCCGTTTGGGTTTTCATAGGGATGTGCAGAATTTGCATAAAAAAAGCCGCCCCCGTTTGATCCAAGCTCCTTTATTGATTCAAGGGACGCCACGGGGCCGATTGGCACTTCTTGAATCGATCCCTCGATGGTCGTAAATGAGGTTGTTTGATAAAGAGTCTGCGGGGATCCCAGTCCAACCAAAATCAATGCCGAAAAGAAGGCGACTGGCAAAAGCAGTGTTAGTATGATGCGGATAAAATCAACGTAAAAGTTGCCAAGGCCAAAATTCTTCCTTATGAATCCCCTGATGAACGCAAATGCCGCAGCTATTCCAGACCCAGGGGCAACAAACATGACAAAGGTGAGCGAAACCATTTGTGTAAATATTGACAGCTGAGCGTCGCCTGCGTAGTGCTGCAGATTGGTATTTGTGATAAACGATGCTGCCTGCATGAATGCAAGATCTATTGAAAATGTCGGCATTGGGTAAAACGGCATGTGGTTCTGAAGCAAGAATACTGCAAAAACAAAACCTGCAACGATTCCATTGGTCAGCAACAAGGCATAGAAATACTCCTTCCATGTCATCTGGTGGTCCTTGTCGATTCCGACAAATCTGTAAAATCTGTTCTCCACTCTTCCGAGGGTCTTTTCAAGGGGTCTCTGCTCGTATACGATCAGTCTTGCAATGTATAGGCCAAACAGCACGGCTAGGCCTAGGGTTCCTCCTAAAATGATTACGAGTTGTAGTGCTTCCACATGGGTCACTTTACTCTCTTTGCAGTTTCATTCATTTCTGACTACCAATCCGCTTAGCGATGAGGGTCTGTATTTGAGGATTGCTGTAAGGAACAAGCTTGATAAGCAAGATCGTAGGTGGGATTAAAAGATTATGCAATGTTTTTCTAGTAGGGGAATTTTGCGTTAATTTACGCGTAAAATCGAAATTATCTAGAACAATGCTCTGCGCAAATTATTTTTGAAAAAAATCTATTTTTGATTGATACAAAAGACTAGTCAAAATTAAGAAATACTCATACGAGATCCTCCATATGTGACCAACGAAAACAAGCTCAAAATCTTCCTAAAGCCCTAGAAAATGCCGTACTTGCTTGACTCCATCTCTTCTTTGATGGCAAACTTGACGCGAAGGCTTTTTTGTTTCATCTTGTCTGTGAGCCAGGTGAGGAATTTTTTTTCCATGCCCTTTCCCTTGAGTCTGGCAAAGTCTGGGCCCATCTGGTCAGATAGTTTCTGAACCAGGTCATGGCGCACAGATACCACGAAAAAGTGCCACCCAAAGGCAAACTCTGAATCAGTTACTACAAATCCATCCGATTCGTGGACCATGTCCTCAAGGCCTGCCAGGGCGTTTGTTATCTCCTTGCTTGACCTGTCATAGTCGATAGCTGACACATTGATGTTTATTCTGCCACTCAAGCCATACTCCTTAGCCATTTACGAGATAAAAGGATCGCTCCAGATTCATTTGATGAGGTGCCGTACCTCGATATTGAAAAAGTTCTGCAAAATCTCAATGTAGGCCTGAACCGGCGCAGAAATCTCTTCCGTGCACGACAATCCCAGATTTCTTGCGTTAATCCATATCATCATCGTCTGCAGTATGGTAAGGAACCTGTCGTTTCCGGCATCAGGCGAGCCGACTGCCCGGGTGTACCTTTCTGCAAACTCCCAGGCGGTGGTAAAGTCGATGCACTCTGTCTCAAATATCTTGATGAGCTGCTCTTTGAGGTTTCTGGCAGGCAAAAACGGAACCACATGCAAAAGATAAGGAAAGCTCACCCTTTGCGGCAGCACCCCGGGCAATGGATCAAATATCGTGACTATCCTGCAGCCTGGCCTTAATTTCAAAAACTTTGCAAACATCTTTTCCGTTATGGTATCATCTGAAAACCAAAAGAGAACCATCGTGGCATCTGACAGATCCGAGTCCAAAACGTCCTGGCACCGGAGCTCCGCCTTTGCCCCAAGGAGGTTTTTTGCCTCTGCTATTTTCAGCTCGTCCTTGTCTATTCCGACTGCCTTTCTTGCACCAAACTCGTCAAGTGCTATTCCAAGTGAGCTGCCACTGCCGCACCCCAGGTGGTAAAACACGTCGTCTTTTCCAAGCTCTGCAAACCTGAAAATGTCCCTGATTGAATCATCAAGGAGCTGCACCTCCTCGCCGCTCATTATTGATGATGGAAGCGACTGGAGGTATTCCTCTATTTTCACACTAGTGAGATGCATCTGAAATTTATAATTCTACGTAAGATCTTGCACATCATGTTGCAGTGGTGTTGTAATAATAACAGAAAATGTCTATCTGCCTGAACACCTTTCTAAACTGCTTCAGATATCCCTCTAGTCTTGGTCGCACCCTTTTCTCAAATATCAGATCGGGAATGAAGATAATGTACTCGAGCGTCTGGTCTCGATAGATGAGGCCCTCGTGCTTCCAAAATCCCTCAGATGGCGGCTCTATTGACAGTCCCCCAAACTTTTCGACAAGATCGTTGTTTATCTTATCAAACGTTGCAGGCGAGATTGGTTTTTTGTCATTATCTATTTTTGGAAATTTAAAATGCAGTTTGATTTTCTTGGTTAGGGCCAATTCACAGCTTTTTGTAACTAATTCCAGCCTCTTCTAGAGTTTGACACTGCTTAAATGACACATAATATTCATTTTTTGAAATTGCCGTAAAGGACTGGCCAGAGTCCATAAGTATTCCAATGGCTTTTAGCTTGTCTCTTCTTGATGCTGGGAGCATGACTCTTCTGTAAGCTGAGCTTTCTCTTGAGCTCATGTTGTTCATTTTCTATTCTTATAATTAAATTGAGCTAAATTTAATGTCTACGCATAATTTTTTTTGCAAGCTACAAAGATCGAATTTGAAGAAGAAAAAACACCCGTCTGTCTCCCCTTTGACGCATGCAAAATGATTTTCATAACAAAGTTTCAAAAATGAATCGAGACGTTCTTTTCAAACAAGAAGTTAGGTTAATCTCTGATACTTTCTAGCGAGGATACTGCCTGCCATAATGTCACCCTCACATACGAAGGCATGTTGGGGTCCTGCGTGATATCATCCAATTGGCTGATTGCGTTTGCCGCTCGAACGGACAGCGGGTCTTGGCTTGATTTTAGCCCGCCGATCAGGTCCGTGATTGTCTTTTTGATGTTCTTTGGTGTGGTCGGATTTGAGGCGACCTGGGTCAGAGTCTGCAGCGCAAGCTCGAATGTCTTCTGGTTTTGCGCCTTTTTGTCAGCCATGATTTTTGGTATGATCAGCTCGTTTTAAGTTTACACTTCGACAAAAAGATTGTCTGCCTCAATTATCGTCTTGTATGATTTCAAATCCCGTATCTTTGCCGGAAACTTTTCCAGTTTTCCGCTCTTGCAGTCAAACTTTGCACCGTGCCATCCGCACGTAATGACGTTTCCCTCCAAAACACCTTCTGCAAGACTTGCGCCAGCGTGAGTGCAGGTGTCATCGCACGCAAAGTAGCTTCCATCAATGTTTGCAACCACGATGTCGCGCCCATCCACTGATACCTTTTGCATCTTGCCTGCAGGAATGTCGGATGTCTTGCCCACTATTATTTTCCCCATGATTCAGCTGATCTGGGATATTCTTAAAAAAGCTATTGAACAAATCGAACCGTGTTTTCGAGTTTTCCAAGGCCCTCTATTTCCATCTCTATCTTGTCGCCGTCCTTGAGAAACACTGCGTCTGGCTTGTTGAGCATCACACCAGCCGGCGTGCCAGTGGATATGACGTCGCCGCGTTCAAGAGTCATTACCTTGCTGAGCTTGGAAATTATACTTGGGATCTTGATGAACATCTGCGATGTCGTGGAATCCTGGCGCAGAACGCCGTTGACCTTGGTCTTCAATCTGAGATTCTGCGGATCGGCAATCTCGTCGGCAGTTGTTATCCAGGGGCCACAGGGAGCAAACGTGTCAAATCCCTTTGCGCGGCCAAACTGCTTGTCCTGGGCCTGAATATCGCGTGCAGATACGTCATTGAACACCATGTACCCGAAAATCTTGTCCATCGCATCTTTTTCAGAGACATCCTTGCAGTTTTCTCCAATTATCATTGCCAATTCTACCTCATAGTCGAGCTGCTTTACAAAGCTGGGGCAGACTATCTCAGAATCGGTGCCGTTCAGAGTGGTCCTTGGAATCAATACGATTGCCGGCTCCGTAGGGGGTGTGAGGTTCTGCTCCTCTGCATGGTCGATATAGTTGAACGCCAGGCAAACCACCTTTGGAGGGTTTGGAATGGGCGCAAGTATATGCGCATCTGATAATTTCACTGCATAATCCAATTTGGGATTGTGCGACATGACCTCCTCGTACCAGCCGTCAAACAAAAACTCCTTGATGCTCAAGGGAAGGGGAATCCCAGTCTTGGTTATTATCTCGTCCTTTGTTGAAATCCTGCCGTCCCTGACAAAACCATAAGTTTCCTTGCCTGAAATCACAAACCTGCCAATCTTCATGGTATCATCACTTGTGTGTGTATATTGCCTGCAGCATAGAATCCTTTCTGCAGTACCCGAACCTTACGAACTGTATCTCCTTTCCCTCTTTTAGCTCTGAATAATGAGGCTCTGTAAATACGTTGATCTCCTCGAGGCTTTTCTCGTTGAACTGCTCGCCAAAGAACAGCTGGCTTGGAATGAGTATCTTGATTTTCTGCGCAGTCTTTTGCACGACCCAGTGTATCTTTGGAATGTCGCCTGCCAACTCGTCGCCGATGTACTCACCTTTTCCAGATTCCGTTATCTTGACGTTGCCTAGGCCCATGAACCTCAGCCTGTCGCCGGGTTTCAGATTTGCAATGTCTTCTTGCTCCACATAGAAATCCTCTGCAAGCTGAATCGTCCTGGTTCCCATATCTTTTGTAGGATGGTTTGGCATCGTGATGGTGTCTGATGGGAGCTTTGATATTTTGATGGTCGCTGGGTTTTTGACCATGTGTAATCGAATGCTTTCAGAGTCGACTATTTTTCTGTTGAAAGATTCCAGGGTCTCAAATGGTGCCAGGGTGTCAGCTTTTGTGAATCCCAAAGAGAGGACGAACTTGCGTATTGCCGCCGGCTTGATTCCGCGTCTCTTCATTGATTCCAGCGTTGGCAATCTAGGATCGTCGTATCCTGTCACTTTACATTCCTTAATCAATGGACGCAGTATTCTTTTTGATACGGGCATTCCCTCAAATCCCAGTCGGGAAAACTCCATGACCTTTGGCTTTCTCATCTTTAATCTGTCCAGGATTTCATAATACAGCTCGTTTCTCAGCTCGTATTCTTTGGTCCTAAATGCGTGCGTTATGCCATCGATGCTGTCCTCTATTGCCACCGCAAAGTCATAGCTTGGCCAGACCCGGTACTTGTCGCCAAGAAGCGGGTGCTTTGTCTCTATAATCCTGAACATGACTGGATCCCGCATGACGGTATTGTCGGATTTCATGTCGCCTCTATACCTGACGATTGCCTCGCCCTGCTTGAATTTTGAAAACATTTTTTCCCACCTTTCGTGGTTTTGCGAAAGCTCGCCTGCGCTGCACTTGCATGCCTTCATCTCGCGCCTGTTCTGGGATATGGTCTCCTGCTTGCAGGTGCACACATACGCAAAGTTACCATCGAGCATCTCCTTGCATTTTTTGTACAATAACTCCATGTCGTCTGACGTGTTCTTGGTATGATCGTACTTGACCTCAAGCCAGTCGAGGCCCACCTTGATTGCGGCCCAGTATTCCAATCTTTCAGCTTCGGGGTTGGTGTCGTCAAACCGCAAAATCAGCTTGCCGCCGTACATCTTTGCGTATTCCTCATCAATGATTGCTGCTTTTGCGTGGCCTATGTGGGGGTATCCGTTTGGCTCTGGTGGAAACCTGGTGACGACTTTGCCGTACTCTGCGCCCTCTAGTGGCGGCAGGCCCTCCCTTTCTTCTTGCTTTTTTGGCTTTTCTGCCAAGAGATCCGGAAATTCTGACTCTGCCTGTTTTTTCTGATCCTCAAATGGTATCTTGTTTATCTTCGACACAATTTCTGTTATCTGCGGCATTATCTCCTTTACCTGGGTCCTGAGCGACGGTTCCTGCCCCAAGATCTTTGATAGCACTATTTTGTCTTGCGTCTTTCCGCCGTGCTCTATTGCGTTTTGAAGCGCAAGCTTGCGGATCTTTTCCTTGGTATCACTCATTACAAGCTCCTAGTGACTACAAAATCCAAAAGTGCAATCATTTCTTTTTTGGCAGGCCCAGAATATTTCGACAAAGATCTTTTTGCCTTTTCCGCATAAGAGAGCGCGGCATTTCTGACGTCTCTTTCAATATCAAGAGATCTCATCGCATCCACTGCAGATATGATGTCTTTTTTTGATGCGCGTGGATTCCCAAACACTTTGAGGATTGTTTTTCTTCTTTTTGGGTCGGCCTTTCTTATTGCCATCAGTATGGGCAGCGACTTTTTGCCTTCACGCAGGTCGTTTCCTACCGGCTTTTTTGTCACCTTGGGGTCGCCCAAAACCCCGATGAAATCATCTGTAATCTGGAACGACACCCCCAGGTTCCTTCCAAACGAGGCTAGATTGGCAATGTCTTTTGGGCTTGCCCTTGCGCAGATGGCACCCATTGCGCACGACACCTCAAAGAGAGCAGACGTCTTTTTTTCTATCATGGTGATATAGTCTGATTTTGATGGGATCTTTTTTCCCTCTGCCATCCTGATGTCGAGCACCTGGCCCTCGCAGACATCGACGCACGCCTTTGCAAGCCTCTCAACCAATCTTGACGATGTCTTGGCATCGGACACGTTGTCTACTGATACAATCTCAAACGCTTTTGAAAACAAGACGTCTCCGGCCAGTATGGCAAGGGGCATGCCAAATCTTGTGTGAACTGTGGGAACGCCGTGTCGCATCTCGTCGTTGTCCATTATATCGTCATGGACCAAGGTGAAATTGTGTATCATCTCTATTGCGGCAGCTGCAGGCATTGCGTTTTTTGTGTTTCCGCCAAGCATCTGGCAGCTCTTGATCACAAGGTATGGGCGCAGTCTTTTTCCGCCGTTTACTATGAGGTGGGCAGATGCGCGGTACAGCTCTGTAGGTTTTCCTGAAAGCTTTGCACCCAGGTATCTGTTTACAATCCTGGCATTCCCTGGAAGGCTGGATGTCAATTCAATAATCTCCAGCTGTTTGTCGGAAAGTGGAATTTCATCGGGTTTGTAAGCATGTCTTTGAGTCCATGCTTGTTCCATTTATCAAAGATCTTTTTGTGCTTTTCAATCATTTTTGGATCGGATTCTGACAGAAGGTACAAAGCTGCGACCATCCATGGGGAGTAGCTTTGCGGGTTTTTCTGCACATCTGAATACAGTGCGTCACTTGATACCCACTTGGACTCGCTTATCTCGTCTGGTACCAGCCTGAGCTCAAATGGCTCTGACACTATTCCAATCAAAGTACCGCAGATCTCGTTTTCTGATCCTACATCCTTGTATGGAATGTGGTACTCAAACTTGAAAAGATAATCCAGCTTGCACCCCGAGCCCAATTCCTCAGGCAGCCTGCGCTCAGCAGACGAGACGTACGTTTCCGTCTTTCTTGGGTGGCTTGCCACCGTTCCGTCCCAGTCGCCAGGCCAGAGCATCTTGCTTTGGCTTCGTCGCGTGAGCAATAACTCGCCTTTCGAGTTGAACAAAAGCACGGTGAAGGCGCGGTGCAGCTTGCCATGCGGAAGGTGGCACTTGACTTTTTCCTCAAATCCAATGGGGTTGTCGTTGCCGTCGACTAGAATCAGCATCTCTGTCATTTACTTTCCCCTAAACAGCGTGCCTTCGAATTTTCCCTTTTGCACAGAGTTTACAATTCGCTCCGGCCTGTTTCCGTTTACAAAAAATACTTGCAGTCCCATCCTTGAGATGTTGGTTGCCTCTTGCACCTTGCGGCTCATGCCACCTGTGACATCCATAGGTATATCATCTATTGATACATGGTCTCCTTTCATTTCGTAGATAAGATCCTTTTTCTTTAGGTTGGAGTACAATCCGTCGACGTTTAGAACAAAAATTGACAGTCGCGGCCTCAATGCCTTTGCCAAAATACTCATTATCCTGTCTCCGGATAGAATGTAGGATTTTTTCTCTCCGTACCACAATGCGTCTCCAAATGTTACCGGAACCAGGCCGGCCTCTGCAATTTTTTTTATCTCTTTTACTTTGGATGTGATCGATTTATTTCCCGACATGAAATCGGTCGGCGGCAGGCAGTACGGATTTAGCCTTTCCTTTGCAAGGCACTCCAAGATTATCTTGTTGAGCTGAACCATAGAGTTTTTTACTATTGCAACACCATGAGGGTCATACCTGGCAGGCTTTGTGTGCATATCGTACTTGACTGACCAGTAGTGGCCAAACGAGCCCCCGCCGTGCACTATGACCATCGGCTCTTTGATCTTTTTTAGGCTCTTTGCAATTTTCTGTATTGTAGAAATCCTTGGGGACAGTGGTCTTTCCTTGTTTGTGATTATCGAGCCTCCAAGCTTGATGAGGATCATAGAGTCTCTCAAAAAACAGTCAATTAAAAAGTATCACACGCACAAAACGGCTACAAAACATGACGCTTTCTAGTTTGAAACCACGCCGTAATAGTAACAAAGTATGTCTATCTGCTTGAACTGTTTTTTGAACGTCTCGATCTGATAGGAAATTCTATTTTTGTAGTTACGTTCAAAGTCTCTCTTTGGTATGAATATCGAATATTCCAATATCTCATCCTCGTATACAACTCCATCATCTTCCCAAAATCCGTATGATGGGCTGTCAACCGTAAGGCCTCCATATAGATTAACAAAATAGTTTCTCACACCGACAAACTCTTTGTCTGGAATTGGAGTGTGATCATTATGATGTGTAGGCAGCTTGAAGTGAAGCTTAATTTTATTTTGTAATTTTACCAAATCTACAATTGCTTATAGGGAATTTTTAATTTTTTAAGCAATCTGCATTGTTTTTCAGATAGATAATACTCTGTTTTTGATACCATTTTAAAACGATCTCCAAGTTTCCTCAATGCGCCTATGGCCTTGATCTCAACTTTGGGATCGATGCTAACTTTTCTATACAAATTCACAAAACTAATTCTTCAAAGTTCTATAAAAATATGATATGATATTTTGTAACAAAATCACCTTTCATTATCCTCTATGATCTAGTTGCCGCCTTCAACACCGGTTGCATCTATGTCTACTGCAAAACATTCGTATTTCTTTTTCAAACTATCTAGCGTCTTTTTCATATTTTTGTCATCGACTAGAGCGATGATGCAGCCACCATCTCCGGCGCCTGTTATCTTTGCTCCATGAGAAATATCTCTGATTGAATCAAGCATCGCGTCCAAGGTATCATTTGACACTCCAATTTTGTCAAGATGTGCCTGGTTTACCAGCATTTTTTGGCCAAGTGATTTTACATCATTTTTCTTGAGGTCTTGAAGCGCTTCCTCGATTAATGATGCCTCGTTGTCGCAAATCGCAGAAAACACATCTGGTTGTTTTTCCTTGAATTTTTTTACCCTTGCGACCACCTGGCTTGTCGAGTGAGAAACCTTGGAGTTTGCAATCACAAGCTTGAATTTCGGTTTGAGATCGAGTCCCTTTGATCCTTTTTTGCTGTACTCCATTATTCCACCGTACACACAGATGCTAGAGTCAGCTCCTGACGCGTTCTCAAAAATCGTTTTTTCTGCATCTATTGCAAGCTTTAGAATCTCTTCCTTTGACGGCTTGCCATAAAGGCCAAGAATCGAGCTTGCGGCAGCAACGCAGCAAGCGGACGACGAGCCGAGGCCGACGCCAGAGGGAATCTCAGATGTTACAGAGATCTTTACCCCTGAATCCTGTTTTAGAATTTTTTTTGCAAGATAGACCAGGGGCCTAAATACTGAATCCACATCTTTGATGTCCACGTTTTTTGGAACATCAAGCGTTCCAAGATCTGAATCTATTTCGATTTTGCTTGTTTTTGTCAGCTCAGACTCTACCGTGATTCTCTTGTTAATCGAGCACAGAATCGCCTTTCCGCCGTACACTATGAAATGCTCGCCAAACAAAATCACCTTTGCAGGCGCTGATGATGTGGATTTCAAGAAAACACTATTGACGCGTAGCCTACTACTGAGCTCTTGTCGCCTGCAACGTCGCCGCTGGTCGCATACTGCAAAAGCTTGCCTTCTTTAGCCCCAAGCTCCTTACACGCAACCATAGTGGATGCAATGGCTCCATATCCGCACGCAGTCACCCTCCTTTCCTTTAGTATCTTGTAGAATTTTTCCACGTCCATCTCCAGTATGGGCTCTATCAAAGCCTTGTCCTGGCTGTGCGCAAACTCGTTTTCCTCATAATGCGTAAAGTCTGACGATCCAATTATGATTGATTTTTTCTTTTTTGCAAGCTTGGCCACTGCTGCGCCCACCACCTGCGCAAACTCGTATTCTTGGTCGTTTAGCGCAATCGGCAGTATCCTGAATGGCTTTTTGTAGAATTTTTGCAGCATAGGCACCTGGACTTCGATGCTGTGCTCTCTGGTATGGGAAAAAAAGTCGATCTCGATTAGCTTTGAGATCTCGTTTATCTGCTGCGCTGCATCCGAGTCCACCTCGACGTTTCCAAGGGGGGTCTGCCATGCGCAGTCCTTCATTGTTGCGATGTTGCATCCAACTCCCCAGTGGTTTGGTCCCAAGATGATTGCAAGCTCAAAGTCCTGGCTTGCGATTGCCGAAAATGAATGCGTGGCAACTGGGCCGGAATACATGTAGCCTGCGTGGGGGCAGATTGCGCCAAATATTTTTTCTGCATGCTTTGACTCTTTGGCGCCGTACTTGTGGGAGACGCAGTATTGGATGGATTCCTCAAGCTCGCCTTTTTCTTTTGGGTAGAACATGCCGGCAACGGCGGGCGCCCTGACTTTCATGTTGTGTATAGTAAATTAGTAATTATTAATCTAGATTGATTATTCCATCTCTTCTTCTGAAATCTTTGTCTCAAAGTCGTCGATTTCATACTTCATCGGATCGTTCTCTGTCATCTGGCCTTTCTGAATCAGGATCTCCCTTGCAAGAAGCCAGAACACGGTTGCAAGCGACTTTCTTCCGCGGTTGTTTGCAGGAATCACCACATCTATCTTTGATGTGACGTTGTCAGTATTTGATATTCCGATGACTGGGACTCCTGCATTTGTCGCCTCGATTATTGCCTGCGAATCCACCTGTGGATCGGAAATTATCACGAGCTTTGGCTCTGTGTAAAACGGCAGTGAAGGATTTGTCAGCGAACCAGGCATGAATCGCCCCAGCATCTTTTTTGCGCCAGTCATCTCGCAGAATCTCTCAATTGGTGTGGTGGCATATTCTCGGCCGGAGCACACCAAGACTTTTGCGGCATCCATCCTTGTAAAGAACTTGGCAGCCGTGTTTATTCTGGTGAGTGTCTTGTCCAGGTCTATCATGTAGAGGCCCTCTGGGCTTGCCTTTGTGATGAAAGGCTGCATGAAGGTCGTCTTGACCGTAGTTCCCACTCTGATTCCAGTAGAGAGGATCTTCTTTTTGATGTCTTGGCCTTCCGTTTGCTGACTCATGACGATTTTAAACCTCAGCCATACCGCGTATTAAATCATGCTCTGATAGTCTAATCAATTCATTTAATTTCGCTACCCGTTCGCCGCCGACTACGCCGACCTTGAGCATTTTTGAGCCGGTCGCAATTCCGATGTGTGTGATCTGGCTGTCAGTCGACTCGCCTGATCTGTGGGACGTGATCAATCGGATCTTGTTTTTTGTCGCAACGTCGGCAAACTCGAGTGCGTCATAGAGGCTGCCTGCCTGGTTTACCTTGAGTATTGCGGCGTTGCACGACTTTTCCGCAATCGCCTTTTTGAGGATCTTGGCGTTTGTTACAGTGAGGTCATCACCAGTTATCAGGACCTTTGGGAATTTTTTTGCCAAGACCGCCATGTCGGAAAACGCCTCCTCATGTACTGCGTCCTCCGCGTACACCAGCTTGTACTTTTCTATGATCCCTGCAGCAAAGTCAATCTGTTCTTCTGGCGTGTTCTCAAAGCCCGCACGATTATAGACGTACTTTTTCTTTTTCTCGTCCCACTGGGTCGATGACGCAAAGTCCACGCCAAGTGCCACCTCCTTTCCCAGTGTGAATCCGAGGCTCTCTATTGATTTTGCAGATAATTCCAGCGCTTTCTCATTGTCGACTTCGGGGGCCCACCCGCCTTCGTCGCCCCTTCCGTTTGTAAATCGCGGGTTGTCCTTTTGGAGTATCTTGCCTAGCTCCTTGTGGACTGCCAGGTTCCTCTCGATTGATTCGCGCGGAGTCTTTGCCCCAACTGAGCATATCAGGATCTCCTGGATGTCGGGCGTCCCAGGGCCTGCGTGCGCACCCCCGCCCAAAATGTTCCCAAGGGGAAACGGAAACCTGAACTTTTTTGTCTGAGCTATGACCTTGAACATGGGCTCGCCTAGCGCCTTGGCAGCGGAATCGACAGAGGCTATGGTGAGCGCATATGCGACTGATCCGCCCAGCTTTGAGTAGTTTGAGGTGCCGTCTATTTTGCGGATCTTTTTTTGGATTGACTTTAGGTCGTCTGATTCTAGGCCGACAAACTTTTTGAGGTTCTTGTTCAGAATCTGGAGGCTTTTTTCCGGCTTGTTGTCCGCAAAGCTTTGCGCCTCGTACTTTCCGACGCTTGCGCCGGACGGCGCGCACGCCCTGCCAAGGTGCTTTTTGTTAGATATGACGTCAATTTCTATGGTCTTGCTTCCGCGGCTGTTGTAAACCAGTCTGCCTCTTACCGACGTAATCTGCGGCAATCTACTCTAGCTCAGACTGGACTTCCAAGTATCGCCTTTGAATTGCCTCGTAAAACGGAATTATCTGTTGCATCGTCTCGACCGTTGTCAGCATCATTCTTCTGCAGCAATATCTTTTGAAACCAAGAGAGTCTAAAACTTTGGAGGGCTCTTCGCCTGCCTTTACTCTGTTTTGATACTCCTCGTATCTGTCGGCAATCAGATTTCCACAAGTAAAACATCTTACCGGAATTAACACGAACTCAAAAAGTAAGTAAGGTTATAAAAACCATCCATGGAATTTTGCTGCGGGAGTTGCCAAGCCCGGCCAACGGCGCTAGCTTGAGGGGCTAGTATCTTAGGATTTCGTGGGTTCAAATCCCACTTCCCGCATCTAATTTTTCTTCACACTCAAAACCACCTCTAACTCTCCGCTAAAAATGCATGACTATTGATTGCGTGTTAACAAAACATCCATCAGGATTCGAAGAGATCCATTAAAGCGTTCAACGTCGTATTGATTATTCAATGAGTGATGACTTTGAAGTTCATGAATATGATATTGGAACAACTTCAGTAAGATTGATTCGTATGGGTAATGTCATACAGATACTTTATAGCAGAAAGCTCGTAGCCAAATTGTTCTATAGAGAATTGGCAGAAAAATATAAACTCGAGCAAGACCAATTTAGAGGCACATAACAATGGAAGAAGAGAAACTTACTGAACAAGAAATGGTTACAGTGAAACGTCTAGCTCAGATAACATATGAGGCTACTATTAACGCAATAAAAAAATGCGAAGAAATTGAAAAACAAAAGGCCGCCTCAAGGCATACAAAGAAATCTAATAGGACAAAGAGCCTGTGACTTATTTTTTAGACTTCATGTTTTTGATCAATTCAGAGCGCCTAATCTCCTCAGTAATTGCGATTCGAGTCTCCTCAACTAGAATCCTGGCAACGTCGAGCTTCTTTCTTACCTCTTTTACTATCTTGTCAAAATACGCAAACGGGTACAGCTGCAGGTACATCTCGTCCATGACATCAAAGATCTTTTTTGCCTCATCCGCCTTGCCCATCCTTATCTTGTCGTAGACGTTTCTTCTCAGCTCACCAATGCAGTCGAGCAGCCCAAGTACGTACGATTCGTCTTTTACGTTGAGCGACTCCACAGAAGGAATCGGCTTGTTTTGCAAAATTGACAGAAGCGAAGTCGCCTCGACAAACTCCTGCTCTGGCATCAAAAGATACTTGTACAATTCCCCGTCTGCCTTTTTTCTGTACTGCTCTAGCAGCTTTCTTGCTGACTCGATCTTTTTTGCAGCGGATTTTGTGTCGTTTTTGTGGCACTCGATTATGGACTCGCTGCACAAAATAACTATCTGGCGCGTGTTTTTGATCAGGCTCTCGCGCCTCTCAAGGCTTGACTCGAGCGACTTGGAAATCTTGTCAAGCGATCTCTTTGTAGAATCCAACAAACCCATCACATAAAACTAGCATAAAGTTGTTTTCCACTCAAAATTTATTTTATGTCGCAAACTGGTCATATCATGGAAATCACGGTAAAACAAATGTACCAAATCGAGGAAAACGGCCACCAGATGGGGTTTCCGCGCCAGCTCATGATGGAAAACGCGGGAGCTTCGATGGTAAAGCACATCGTCACAAAATTCCCAGACATCTCGTCAAAAAAGGTGCTCGTCTTTGCAGGCCTTGGCAACAACGGGGGCGACGCACTGGTTGTTGCGCGACACCTGGCAGGATACGGTGCAAAGGTAATTGTCATACTGCTTGGAAACCCAAAGGACATCAAGACAGTAGAGTGCAGGACAAACTGGCAGATTCTTGAGAAAATGAAATCCGTGCAGCTTGGCTTTGCGTCCACCGATGCGGCAAACTTTGCAGTGGACATTATCGTTGATGGGATCCTCGGCACCGGCATCACAGGAGAGATCAGGGAGCCGCAGTCGTCGGCAATCGATCTCATCAACAAGACAGACGCATTCAAGATTGCAGTCGACGTTCCAACCGGACTGGACCCAGACACGGGAGAGACAGCAGACAAGTACGTAAAGGCAGACGTCACCGTGACGTTTCACAAGATGAAGCGTGGAATCCCAAAAAGAAAGGACCTCTGCGGAATCATCTTTGTAGAAAAAATCGGAATCCCGCCAGAGGCAGAAGTCGGTGTACTATGAGAGTCCACCAGGTAGAAGTAGGCAACATGCAGAATTTCACCTACGTTGTGGAAGACGAGGAGACCGGCGAGGCAATAATCATCGACCCTTCTTGGGATCTTGACGAAATCACAAGGATAATCGAAAAAAACAACCTCAAGATAAAATACATTGTAAACACGCACTATCACTTTGATCACACGATAGGAAACGATGCAATGGCAGACCAGACCGGCGCGCCAATCATCCAATACGTCACATCTACAATAAAGCACGACATGGCGGTCTCTGATGGCGACAAGATAAAGTTTGGAAATTCTGAACTATCGGTAATCCACACGCCGGGGCACTCTAAGGACAGCATGTGCCTTGTGGGCGACGGCAAGATATTTTCCGGCGACACGCTGTTTGTCGGGACTTGCGGGCGAGTCGACCTGCCGGGAGGGGACGCAAGGGAATTGTATCACAGCTTGGTTGATACTTTGCGCAAACTCGACGACGACTTGGTGATGTACCCTGGGCACAACTACGGCTCGACTCCGACTGCCACGCTTGGCAACCAGAAAAAGACGAACTTTGTCATGCAGCCAAGGTCCGAGCAGGAATTTTTGCAGATAATGGGAGCTTAATTGCACAAAGACATTGAGATTTTTGCAGACAAGAATAAAGGCGCCGAGTTCCTTGACTCGATACAAAACAAGAAGTTCCTGTTTTCGCTTGTCATATCGTATACAGAGACCTGCACCATTCCCGGAATCACGGTTGCGGGAAAAAACTCTGCGCTTCTCCAGTACACGCCTCCAGCGGACGCAGAGTTTCTGAACTTTGGCTACTGCAAGTGCATCAACGTAATTCCGATGACGCCAGACGGCAAGCCGACGCCGGCGCTCCTGACAAAGACTGCGCTGGAATCTGCAAGCATCCCAAATGTTGTGATTAGCGCCGGAAGCAAGATTGCCCCAAAGCTTCCATACTTTGAGACCGGGCTGCCATACGGAAAAAACATCGCAGAAGGGCCCGCAATGTCGCTTGACGACGTGACCCATGCGGTGGAATACGGAAGGATGATCGGGCGAAGCCTCGGCCCCACCACCGACTGCCTTGTGATAGGCGAGAGCATCCCGGGTGGCACTACCACGGCGCAGGCGGTTCTCACCTCGCTTGGAATCGACGGCCAGGTGAGCAGCAGCATGCAGGACAACCCGGTGTCTCTCAAATCAGAGATTGCGGCCACTGCAGCGCGGCGCAACAATTCAAGGAATCCGTTTGACGTTTTGGCAAACGCAGGCGACCCGATGATTGCAACGGTGGCAGGAATAATCAGCACTGCATCTGCGCAGACCAAGGTGATTCTTGCAGGCGGAACCCAGATGGCAGCGGTGCTCGCAACAGGCAAGCTCACTGGGTACAACAGAGACAATATCGCAATTGCGACCACATCCTACATCACAGACGACAAGACGGCAAACCTGGTGGACACAGTCGACCAGATAGACCAGGTGCCGATATTTTCAGTAAAGCTTGCACTCAAGGACTCAAAAATCGGCGGCCTCAGGGCGTTTGCAGACGGTTTTGTCAAAGAGGGAGTCGGCGCAGGTGGTGCGTCGCTTGCCGCCATGTTAAAGGTGGGAACGGACTCGGCCCATCTTTTGGGCCTGGCAGAAAAACAGTACGAAGAAACTATTTCACAGTGACTGACTTTGCCAAATTTCTTGGATAGTCGGGATCCGTGTTTTTCTCTATTGCGGAATAATACGACAAAAGCTGGATTGGAATAATCTCGATTAGCGGGTACAGCGCCTCGTCGATTGTGGGGATCTCTATCCAGTGATCGTAGACGTCGCTTGGCTTGTCGGATATGCCGATTATCTTTGCCCCGCGCGCCTTTATCTCGCGCGCGCTGGTAAGGGTGTCGGAATAGGTAAAGTCGTTTGGGTTTATGATTATTACATAGACACTCGAGTCCATCAGCGCCAGTGGGCCGTGCTTTAGCTCGCCTCCTGGGATCCCCTCGGCATGTATGTATGCAAGCTCCTTTAGCTTTAGGGCCGACTCGGTAGCTATCGGGTAGTGGACTGCCCGCCCAAGTATGTAAATGTCCTGGACGTCCCTAAGCTCCCTTGCAATCTCTTTTATCTTCGTCTGATCAGAGAGCACCCTTGCAACCGACTTTGATATCTTGTCGCCGTCTAGCCTGACGCATCCGTCGCACAATTTTTCTGCAATCTTGTATATGATGCTCAGCTGCGCAGTGAAGCTCTTTGTTGCGGCAACTCCTATCTCGGGCCCGCAGTTCATTCCCATTACTAGCGACGACTCTTGCGCAAGTGACGACGTCAGTATGTTGACAATCGAGAGTATCTTTGCGTTTGCCTTTTTTGCAATGTTGACTGCTTCAAGCACATCTGCACTCTCACCGCTCTGCGATATTGCAATCAGAATGGAGTTTGGCTCTATTGCGTCTGGCGAAAACGAGACCTCGCTTGATATGATGGGCTCGACTTTGATCTTTGCGTGCTTTTGCCACAAATATTTTGCGACAAGGGCAGCATTGTAGCTGGTGCCGCTTCCAGTGATGTAGATGTTCTTTGATACCTTGATGAAATCAGATGCGCTGCTTATTGCGTCCTTGGAGTTCTCGCCGGCCTGGATTATGGTATCTGGCTGCTCCGATATCTCCTTTAGAGTAAAGTGCGCATAGTCGCCCTTGTACGCGTCTGCAAACTCTTTTGATACCTTGGTGACCTGGTGCTTTACGGGCTCGCCGACAAAATCATAGATCTGGATTCCAAGCTTGTCCAAGATCACAAACTCGCCGTTGTCAAGGTATATTACGTCGTCTGTTTTTTCGATAAAGCCCAGGACGTCGCTTGACAAAAAGAATCCCGTCTTCCCGATTCCGATGATCAGCGGCTCGTGATACCTTGCGGCAGCAAGCGTGCCGCTCTCAAACATTGCAACAAAAGCGTAGTGGCCCTTTAGCGTGGAGATTGTCTCCATCATGGCCTTTTTGATGTCATGGTTTTGATCAAACTTGTACTGGAGGAGATTTGCAATTACCTCGCTGTCCGTCTGGCTCCTAAAGCTGTAGCCTTTTTTTTCCAGGTCTGCTTTTAGCTCGCCGTAGTTGTCGATTATCCCGTTGTGAACTATGGCTATCTTGCCTGTGCTGCTCGGGTGAGGGTGCGCGTTTGCGTCGGTGACGTTTCCATGCGTTGCCCATCTTGTGTGGCCTATTCCGACGTGTCCTGGAAGGGCATCAAGGTGTAGTGCGCTGTTGACCTCGGCGACCTTGCCGACTCCCTTTCTTACCAGTATGTCGTCGGATTTTGTTGCGACGCCGACACTGTCGTATCCCCTGTACTCCATCCTTTTGAGGCCCTTGACCAAAATCGGGGCTGCAGACCCGTCACCGTAATAACCGATAATAGAACACATTTTCTGACTGGTTTAACTCCACGAGGTATTTAGATTTAGGCTCTGTCAAGTCTTCATCGGCTGACTAACTTGACTCAGCACAATCTGCTCAGCATCTTTTGACTGCTTCATTGCTTCACTTTGTGTCGCGTCTGGCACGTCCTCTGTGCCTCTAGCAAGGATGTTTTTTGCGGCGTTGACATCCATGTCAACTGCCACATTGCAACAAGGACAAAACATCATTCGGTGCTCTTCGGGTACCATCTTTGACCCACATACCGCACACTTTGAGCTTGTCCCTGCAGCCTTTACATATTTTACAGGCAGGCCGAGCCATCTTGCCTTGTACTCGATCTGCCTTTGTAATTCATAAAACGACCACGAGTTCATTCTGCCTCTGAATTTTTTTCCTTGACCGTTTCCCTTTTTGTATAATTTTCTGATTCCCTTGATATCTTCCAGAATGATTCCCTTGTTCTCAGACACAATCTTTTTTGAAACAGAATGCAACAATTGGTGAACTCTGTTCTTTTCTTTGATTCCGTATTTTTGGAAAATCTTCTTTCTGATTCTGATATCATTGCGTCTGAATCTTGATTTTACGTGCTTGTATGTGTTTTTGATTTTTGATGCTTTTTGCAAATTGTGTATTTTCGAGTTGTTTTGTGTGTCAAACATAGTGACATTGTCAAGATTCCTGTCAATTCCAACAAAATCAGATGGTTTTTGCTGCATGATCTCTTTGGAATACGATATGATCAGCTTGTTTTGTGTTATCGTGATCGATCCAAGCTTTGTGTTTTCTAGTGACTCTAGGACATACGATGCGAGCTTGCCGGTACAATACTGCCTTGCTCTGATTGGAATTCTGATGTACCCATCGGATATTTTGTAGCCTTGGTTTTCTAGTTTAAGCATGTTCTTCCAGATGTATGGCACTTTGGCATCTTGCTTTTTCCTCTTTACTTTTCTGTATTGTTTAAGCTTTGAGGCGGCGCATTCCAGAGAGCCATGTACGTATTTTGCATAAAAATCACCCCTGAGTTTTAGGTATAATTCATTGTGAAGTGAGAATTTTGATGTGCATTGTTTTTGTGCTCCGATCCGGATGGCCTCGTTTGTGCAGAACCTAAAGTAATCAAAGACTGGCTGCAGATCAGATCCTTTGTCATGGAACTGCCAGACGCACTTAGTTACTTTCAATGAAGAGATATGGTGTCCAGAATAGAAAAGGGGCAGGTTATTGTATAATTACCAGACGAAGATTCGAGAGACTAGATTTACACGCACTTAGTTCGCAGGCTCTGCGGCAGCTTCTTGCGGTGCAGGCTCTGCTGGAGGCGCACTCTGAACTTTGAATTTTGGTGAAAGCTGGATGCCTGACTCTTCTTTGACATTTACTATATACGATGGCACGCTGATTACTCTGTCCCCAATTGAGATGTGGCCGTGGACGATTGCCTGCCTTGCCTGGTACGGCGTCTTGAACGAGAACTTTCTCTGCACAATTGTCTGCAGTCTGCGAGAAAGCAGGTTGTTGATATCGAGATTCAACACGTCATCAAGTGTTGCGTCTTCTTTGACTAGGCCGATTCTTGCAAGAGACTTCATCAGGATCGGCTCTTTTTGTGCTCGCTCCTCCTGCCTTAGTGCCAAAAGCGATCTTGCCTGGTGTCTCACTCTTGACAACTCGGTTCTTGCCTTCCAGAGCTCTCTTTTGTTTTTGAGGCCGTACATTCCAAGCGTGTTGAGATCCTCCATCATGAAGTCATAGTTCAGCGGACGCTTTGGTTTTCTCCAAACTCTGCTAGGATAATGTGGATCGCCCATCTAATCACCTATTTCTTTGCCTTTGCGTCGCCTGCAGGCTTTGCTGCTGGTGCCGCCGGCTTTGCCCCTGCTGCTGGCTTTGCTGCCGCCCCTGCAGCCGGCTTTGCCCCTGCTGCTGGTGCCGCTGCCCCTGCTGGTGCCGCCGCGCCTGGTGCTGCAGCTGCTGCACCCTCTGCCGGCACTGCTCCTGCTGGGAGTACCTTGCCTCCCTTCTTGACTCCGACTGATGCTCCCTTGCGGCCGGTGGTTCGGGTTCTCTGGCCTCTGACCTTTAATCCATAAGTGTGACGAAAGCCTCTCCAGCTGTTTGAGAGCTTTTCTCTTTCGATATCATTTCTTACTGTGAATGCAACATCCGATGTGATAAGATGCATGTTTGCTCCTGATTCTACGTCCTTTCTTCTGTTGTAGATCCAGCTTGGAAACTTGACTGATGCTGGGTCTTTGAGCAGTTTTTCAATATCGCCGACTTGGGCCTCTGTCAGAAAGCCGATGCTGCTGTTTGGGTTCAGGTTCAGTGCACCGATTAGTGCGTTGGCAAAGTTGTAGCCTATTCCCTTTATGTGGGTGAGGCCTACTGAGAGCTTTTTGTCTCCCGGGATATCCTTTCCCACTATTCTGACAATGTGCCTGTATTCTTGTACGGACAAGTATTGGGAAATCAATTCGGCCCCGATAAAAACCCTACTTCGGATTCGTGGAGCCTTCAGTAATATTATAAGATTAGACAAACCAATAACACCAGTGACAGAGATATCGCAGCTAGTTGAGCGCTCTTACAGCTCAGAGCCCAAGTACACCGAAGTAAAGGCCGGACTTCCTGAGGATTATTCTGAGATAAAGACGATACGTGATCTCTTGGAAATCAACTACAAGCTGGTGGAGGCAAGAGACCAGCTACGACGAAACCTCGTTTCCATGATGAGGACTGGCGAAAAAAAATACCCGCAAATAATTGGGTACGACGACACGGTGATTCCGGCACTTGATCGGGCGATTCTCTCGCGACACGACATATTTTTGATTGGGCAAATCGGGCAGGCAAAGACAAAACTTGTGGAGACGATCGCAAAAAACCTCCTGTCTCCAATGCCGATAATCGAGGGCAGCATCACAAACGACTGCCCCATGGACCTGCCGGCCCAAGATCTGGTTTCGCTGCTTGAAGGCCAAGAGCACACAACATCGCCAAAATTCCACATCAGCCCAGAGAGCTCGCAAAAAATTCTCGATAACACACTTGACACAAAAATCGCATGGGTTGACGGCCACCGCAGATTCAGGTACGTCCTGGCGACGCCGGACATCTCCGTAAAGGATCTGGTTGGATACATCGACGCAATCAAGGTAGCAAAAAAAGGAGTAGAGATGTTCAAGATAGACTCGTATTCCCCCGGCCAGCTTCTCCAGGCAAAGCACGGAATATTTTGCATCGACGAGCTCCCAGTGCTTGACCCAAGAAAGCAGGTCGCGCTGTTATCTGTTTTGCAGGAAGGACGATACACGACAGGCTCGTATCCGGTAATCTTTGAGCCAAAGACTGCATTTTTTGCCACCGCAAACCCAATCGATTATACCCACTCTGGAAAAATAATCGAGCCTCTCTATGACAGACTGAAGAGCCATATCCACACGCACTATCCAAAGACGGTAAACGACGAGATGCTCATAATTTCGCAAGAAGCAAAAATCGCAAACTGCCTTGTCCCGGTTTTTGTCCTAAAGACACTCGCAAGGCTTGTGCACAATGCGCGAAGCAATCCGGAAATAAATCAGGCAAAGGGAGTCAGCGTCAGATTGGGGATACACGGCCTTGAGCTGCTAGTTGGCGAATCGGAGCGGGTGCGCTCCGTGTCTCACCAAGGTGTCGCAGTCCCAAGACACTCTGACATGTATTGTTTATCGCAGATTGCCAAGTTTGAGCTATCGGAAATGGATGACACAATCGAGAACCGCCACAAGACATTCCATGATCTGCTTGATGGCGCAATCAAAGAGACATGCCTAGAGTACCTGCAGGGGATCGAGCCCGCAAAACTGGAATCAATAAAGCAGGAATTCTCAGGAAAGACGTTCCAAGTGTCTCAAAAGATGGTGTGGGAGAACGGCCAGGCCTCATACAAGAACCAACTCCAGGGATTTTCCAATCTCGCATCGCTAATCGACTCCAAGATGGAGCAGGCAGCCCAGGACCAGCAGGCCTTTGGGAAAAGACTAGACGAAGAAAAGATCCAAAGCCAGAGCATGCAAAGCGAAAAGGCCTCAGGCGAGCTAAAGGCCGCATTCTTGGAGGTAGTTCTGGACGGCCTGTGCTATCTTACGCCAAAGATAATAGACAAAAAAGAAGCAGGCTATGTCGCAGCGTAACTTTACAAACTTTGTTTACTATTCTGCCAAAGAAGAAAAGCAGGACGGCAACAAAAAGTCGCAGAGTATAGACGAAAAGACGCTGAACGATCTCCTGCAGTCCCTGGCAAGCCAGTCCATGCGGGAAAAGGCGCCTTCTTTTGAGGAGCTGGAAAGCATACTGCGGGGCAACATGCAGGAGCAAAGCCAGGACTCGTCAAGCGAGTCGCAGTCGTCTGAAAACCCGCAAAGCGACGACACCAGATCGATTACAAAGTATCTTGTCGAGCGCGGCTACCTCAAGGACGAAAAAAATTGGCTGACAAAAAAGGGATTCATCGCAATCGGAAGCCACATCCTGCGCGATCTGATGAACGAGCTAAAGACAGGCGAATTCGGGCTGCACGAGACAAAGTCGGTTGGAGGCGGCACTACAATCCTTGACACTACAAAAAAGTTTGAGCTCGGAGGCGACCTAAAGGCGCTCAGCGTCCCAGTGACACTACTCAACACGATAATCCGGCTCACAAAGGAAGGGCAGCCCCTGAAATTCCCGCTGGAGATGGATGTAGACGACTTTGAGGAGTTTGAGACAGTCGAAGACGTGCGCGCATCGGTGGTGTACTGCATAGACCTAAGCTCCACAATGAAGTCGTCTCTGACAAATTCGGGAATGAGCAGAATCGAGGCCGCAAAACGCGCACTCTGGAGCCTCTACGTCCTTAACAACAAATTCTTTCCAAATGATTCCATATCTGTGGTGGGCTTTGCGTCGATGGCATCAGTTGTGGACCCATACGACATTCCGTTTCTAAAGACGTACGACGCAAACGACGAGTTCCTGCACTATACAAACTACCAGGCCGCATTCCGGCTCGCAAAAAAGATTCTGCAAAAAAATCCTGCAAAAAACAAGAGAATCGTCATGATCACCGACGGCCAGCCAAGCGCATGCTTTGTGGACAACGACTCGCAAAAAAACTCGATCCTCTCAGAAAAGCCGTACTCCAACTTTTACATTCCCGATCCCTCGCTTGTCTCAAAGATAAAGCAAGAGCGAAACATGAAAATCGACCAAAGCGACGCAAGCCAGGTCTACCTGTGCTACAGATACAAAAAAGTCGACCCCAAAATAGACGAGCGCACCATGGCTGAGGCAAAAAAATGCAGGCGCCAAAACATCCAAATCGACGCAATAGTAGTCAGCGAGGAAACGGAGCTGCTGACATATGTGCAGCAAATGGAAAAGGCGCTCCAGGGAAGAACGTACCACATAAACCAGAACAACATGGACAAGGTGCTGGTGGTGGACTATCTGTACAACACCAAGAAGTTATTAGGAGCAAAAAGCAGCTGAGCGCATGGTTGAAGACAAGGCAAAGATTGCAGAGCATCTCTTCAATCCAGACATATCGGTGATAATGGCCGAGCTTGAGGACGGCCCAAAAGAGTCCGCGTTTTTGTCAGAAAAGCTTGGAATCCCACAGGATGAAATAAACAAACGCCTCTCGTATCTAGTGGATGCAGGTTTTGTTACGGTGTCAGAGCCTCCGCTGTCTTATGGGGCCGACTCGGAAAAAATTGCCAAGTTTATGGAGCATGACGAAAACTACAAGGGAGTAGTCGACGGCCTCACCGAGCTTGACAGCTACCTAAACTGATCTCTTTTTGTCTATTACAAAATAGATTACCGCAATGCCAAGGCCCACAAAGCCTGAGACTATGATGCCCTGCCCAAGTACGTTTAGCGCCAGGATGGATTTTTCCGGCATGTGAGTTAGGCCTATTATCACAGACACTCCCTCACCAGAATTTTCCAAAACCAATCTGTATGTGCCCTTTGTGGCAATCTCAAACTGCTCTTCCGTTGAGGCCTGGTCTATATTCTTTGTAGCTATCTGTTTGTTGCTTGGATCAAAGACAGTCGCAACAAGAGCCGAGCCCCCAAGGGATTCGGCGTGGACCACGAATGCGCCAACACCTGCGATCTCTGGATCAAGATCTTTTGTGAGCTCAACTGGCGATCCTGCCGCGGGTGATCCCTCTATCACTGCAAGATCCCGCGTTGCAAGCTCAGAGCCAAAATACGAGGTGATCATGCCTGCGGCAATCAGTGCGCCGCCTAGGAGAATCACATGCGACTTTTTCATCACAGACTGAAATTTTGTGCCTCTATATTGGTATTGAGCCTTTTTGGGTGTGAATCAACAAAGTTAGTCTTGGCTAAGAAATTTAGTCTAGGCTAACTTTTAAATAAACAAAAAACGATCACAACAGCATATCTTGAAGGCATTCTCAAAGATGATATCAATCCTAGTAGTAACTACGATCGTAGCTACGCTTTACTTTGTCTACCCAAACGCATCTGATGCAAAAAACGAGGAAAAAAGATTCCTGACGCACACGGGTGCGGTGATACAAACCACCGGCGACATACTGGATCCGGTGTACACTGCACAGACAGTCGAGTTTGATCCGGGCAAGTACCTCCGAGAGTTCAGCTACGGCCGGGTCTCGACACTTGAGGACGGAAGGACGCTGCGCGAGTTTACAATAATTGCAAACGACGACAAGATCATGGAGATCTCACCTGGCGTGTTCTACAATGCCTGGACCTTTAATGGGACGGTGCCTGGGCCCACCATCCGCGCAACCGAGGGGGACCTTGTGCGAATCAAGTTCATCAACGAAGGCTCAAAACTTCACACTATTCACTTTCATGGAATCCATGCGGCAGAGATGGACGGAGTCTTTGAGCCGGTGGGAGGGGGCGGAGGCCAGTTCACATACGAGTTTGAGGCAGGGCCGGTCGGAGTCCATCCGTACCACTGCCACATAATGCCGCTAGAAGAACACATCTCGCACGGGCTGTACGGAGCATACATCGTGGATCCAAAGGTGCCAAGAAAGCAGGCAGACGAAATGGTCATGATCCTCAACGGATTCGACACCGACTTTGACACCGAAAACAACTTTTATGCGGCAAATACGATTCCGTTTTACTACCAGCACCACCCAATCCAGATAAACGCAAACGAGCTCATCCGGGTGTACGTAATCAACATACTAGAGTTTGACCAGATAAACAACTTTCACCTCCACGGAAATCTCTACGACTATTATCCAAGCGGAACGTACAGCGTGCCAAGCCAGTACACAGACATGATAACGCTATCCCAAGGCGAGCGAGGGATAATGGAGTTTACCTACACGTACCATGGCAAGTACCTGTTCCACGCACACAAGACCGAGTTTGCAGAAAAAGGCTGGACGGGACTTTTCCTAGTCAAAGAGCCGGAGGCATAGAATGGAAACTACCAAATCATCAAAAACAAAAACAATCCTTGCGGGAGTCGTCCCTGTGATCATCTTGGCCGCGATGGTTGCGTACCTTTTCGGACCAAGCTCGGATCTGCTAAACTTTGGAGTGTCGCTTCCAGAAATCACAATCGAGAGAATCGACTTTGTCGACTCTGAGATCCAAGTGGTGGTGAGAAACACAGGCCCAATTGACGTCTCAATTGCGCAAGCGGATGTAAACGACAGAATACACCCCGCTGCAATCGAGCCGGACAAGTACCTCTCAAGGTTTGAGGCCGCAACAGTCCGAATCCCATTTGAGTGGAACGAGGCAGAGCCATACGAGATAGGCCTCACCGTCCAAGACGGGACAAGATTTTCCCAGTCGGTTGCGGCAGCTGCCCCCGCGATGAAGCCAAGCGTCGAGCTTGCATCGTACTTTGCGGTGATCGGAACGTATGTGGGGATAATCCCAGTCATGATAGGCCTTCTCTGGCTTCCGTTTATCGCAAAGCTGAGTCCTACAAAATACAAGTTCTTTTTGGCAATCACAGTCGGACTCTTGCTGTTTTTGGGAATAGATGCAGTAGAGGAGGGCCTTGAGATCTCCTCAGAAAGACTCGCAGGATCGTTTAACGGCCAGCTCCTGGTTGCAACCGTGGTGGTCTGTTCCTTTATCGGTCTTTACTATGCATCAGAAAAGCTAGTCAGCAGGGCGTCCGGCAAAATCACAAAGTCAGTCGCAATCGCGCTAATGGTCTCAATAGGTATCGGCCTGCACAACCTTGGCGAGGGCCTCGCAATCGGCGCGGCAATAGGCCTAGGCGAAGTGGCACTCAGCACGTTTCTCATAATCGGATTCACCATCCACAACACTACGGAAGGCCTCGCAATAGCTGCGCCAATGGCAAGGCAAAAGCCCATGATTGCCAAGCTTGCAGCAATGGGACTCATCGCGGGCGCACCGGCAATCTTTGGCGCATGGATTGGCGGATTCCAGTACTCGCCAATCTACACAATAATCTTTCTTGCCATTGGGGCAGGCGCAATATTTCAGGTGGTTGTGTCAATTATGGGCTGGATGAGGCAGGACGAAAAAGGACTGCTCTCTGCACCAATAGCTGCAGGAATCGCAGTCGGCATGATTGTGATGTATCTGACAAGCATTCTTGTCTAGGCCGGCTCTGGGTGTATCGTGATCACGGAATTTGCAAAGTGGTTCCTGATGTCGTGCTCGATTTGCGATGTGAGGTCGTGGACCTTTTCGATCGAGAGATCTTTGTCAAAAGAGCAGTTGATGTCTATTTTGACAATCCCGCCAAAATTCAGAGTCACGATGCTTCCTATCTTTTTTACCTGGCTGTGCCCCCTTAGCAGCTGAATTATCTTTTCGTCGGCCATCTTGCGCTCTGTTTTTTGGTCCTTTGGTATTGCAATGTGGGGCTCTAGGTGAATCGTGATGTGCTCGATTTCCGGAAGGGACTGGCCGATTCGATCCTCGATTATCTCTGATATCTGATGTGCCTGCTCTAGGTTCATCTGACTGTCGACCATCACGTGCAGGCTGACATAGTTGACTCCGTCTGTTTTGTGGTGGTTCACATTGTGGACCCCCTTTACCCCGGGCACGCCGGCGGCAATCTCGTATATTTTCGAGTCCCTTGGCACGTCCTTCCAGCTGGGCTCAAAGTGAACGGTAATCTCGGAGTTTGCAACAGATTTTTTGATGTTGGCCTCTACACTGCTGCTGATTTCGTGCGCTCTGTCAAAACTCACATCTCCCCTCAGCGAGATTGTGACATCCGCAAAGATCACGTCGCCTGATTTTCGCATCAAAATGGGCCCGACATCTATGACGTCCTGAGTCGAGAGGACTATCTCCCTTACCTTGATTACCATTTCAGGCGAAATTATGTCGGTAAGATCCTGGGCAGTCCTGTACACCAGCTTTATGCTGAGTATGCAAAGAAGCACGCCAAGTATCATGGCCGCAAAAAAGTCCCCTTGCTCAAAGCCAACTGTAACCAAAATGATTCCAACAATCACCACCAATGTGGAGCCAAGATCCAAAAACGCGTGGTAAAAGTCGGCCTTGATGGTGGTTCCCCCCATCTTGCTCATCGCTTTTCTCAACAACGCTATTCTGAAGACATCCACGCAAATTGTGTAGATTGCAGCGGCCAACGCAAGTGTCCCGGTTATTGGCAAATGCGCCGGACTTTGGATTCGAACTATTGACTCGAAGATAAAAAAACACGCAATCAGAAAAATTGCAATTCCGCCAATGAGTCCGCCAAGAGATTCAATCTTTCCGTGGCCGTATGTGTGCTCTGCATCCGGCGGCTTGATCGCAAATCTTGCTGCAAGCAAAAGTATCACGGTGACAACACTGTCCAAAAGTGCATGGATGCTGTCAGTCAGCAACGCCAAGCTGTTTGAGAATATGCCAAAGACAAACTCGACTGCAAACGCCGACAAAATTGCGACTAGCGAAATCTTGAGCGGCCCAGTTCTTTGCAGAAAAACGCTTTGCATTGAAACCCTATTTTGCAAGCTTGCTAATAACTTACTCACGAATGAATCATACGGAAACGTTATCTTTGATGAAGATAAAATCGACATAAATTGAACAAGCTGGCGCTACTTGGCACACCAGGGTTATTGCTAATTCCGTTGTTTGGCAGCGCAAGCGCAGCCTCAAACCCGAACCTGTACGTTTCTGCGGAAAACCCGTACTATGACAACCATTTTGCAGGCTCGATGGTAATCGAAGTCATTGTCAACGATCCAAACCTGATTGACGTCAACGAGTTGGAAGGCGAGCCTGACGTCTCAGTCAACGGTGATGGTCTGCGAATGGTCCAAGGATCTGATGGAAGGTGGTACGGATACTTTGCAAATCTGGACAAGGCAAAGGCAGCGGATCAAATAGCATCTGATGCCGGAGTTCCCGGAGCAGGCCTTGACTTTGGAGTCTTTTGCAGCAGCGACACAACTGCATTTGGGCCGTCGTTTTCAGAGTCTGATGGTATTGCAATTCCGCGATCCACCGGAGTCACTGGCGCAACAAATGGCAATGCGGGATTTACCACCTGCACCGGAACGCCATCTGGCTCGATAATCAACAACGTCGTCCGTCTTCCAAAATCAATCAACCAAAATTCTGCAGTTCCCACCGGACAGATAGGCCTCAACTCAAACGCATGGCCGCTTGTCCAGCTATTCTCATTTAACAACGATGTCACAATACAATACAACGGAGCAGGCGGCACACAGCAAGTGACGCTGCACTACGACGACATCCCAAACATATCTATGAATCTTGATAGAAATAACTATCCACTTGGTGCAGAGGTATTCATCACGATCAACGACATGCAGCTAAACCAAGACCCGACATCGAAGGATTCGTGGACCTTCAACATAGCGTCACCGCAGACCACGTTTTATGGCGCGTTTACAGACACCGGCTCCAATGCCGCCAACGGCGGGGCCGGACTGACCAACCTAGTTTCCAAGCTGTCAACACTAGGCTTTGAGAAAAACGGCAAGCTCTCAATGTCTCTGGGACAGGTGGCTGAGCTGAAAGCAAACCAATTGCAGTCAAGCACGGCATCTGATGGAACTACAACATTTACGCAGATTGTCACGCTGGTAGAGTCGCAGCCAAATTCCGGCACATTTGAGAACTTTGGCTTTGATGATCTGTCTAACATCAAAATCAAATCAAACCCCCCGCGCGGCCAGGCAGCTACAATCGAGTACAACTCTAAATCGCAATCGATTGTGTCTGGCTTGAGCACGGCAAGCGTGGATATAGGCACGAACCAGCCGGTTTCGGGCAAAAAAATCCCCGTGACCATCAAAGATCCTGATCAAAATCTCAACACAAACGACGAAGACGACCTAGATGTGTTTAGGAGCTCGGCGATAATCCCATCTATGACAATCGGAAACCCCATAACCTTGGAAAACGCAGGCAGCGTAAAGATCTACTCGGCTTCAACAGACGCACTTGCGGGTGGAACATCGATTACATCGCATGTCAACGACACAAACTCTGACAGACTCGCCCTTGACACAAGGCCTCCTGCCGCAAACCAAAGTTTTGAAAAGATCTCTCTGAATCTAGGTGTGTCTGCAAACACTTTGCAAAATATGCTGATTGATACAGCTGATGGGGACAGCGGAACAAACTGGGTAAACTATGATTTTAGGTCACTCGAACAACAGCTTGGCATCACCAACTATGCAGACACCACCATGTCGCTATATTTCGGACTGGCTGATCCGTCACCAGTGGTTTTGGTGAGCGCTGCCAACATGACGGGATCCCAAGGACTGGTGCAGGTGCCAAACGCGGCAGTAAACTCCATTGGTTCCAAATCGGGCACCGCGTTTCTGGTGATCAACTTTGATGCATCAGACAACTCTGCAGCGCAGGGCACGATCTCAACTGAGACAGACACGCAACCAATCGTCTTTGATCTTTTTTCGTTTGGACAAAAAAATGGCGACGACGTAAACAACGCAATATACAGATTTGAGCTTGAAGAAACGTCGTCGAGCTCCGGGGTGTTTACCGGCACGGCCGAATACGTAATTGTAAACCAGCTAAACCAATTTGATCCGGATCTCATCAAGACACTTCGTACAATTGACAATGACATCAAGTTCTTTGTAAACCAAAGGCTCATCAACGAAAAAGGAATCAACATATCATATTCGGATGTGGCAGACATCGGCCTCACAGTTGGAACCTCGGCAAAAGCAGACATCAGGACACACTCGGGGACAGTCTCGCTCACATCAAAGACGTTCAGGTTCGGCCAGCCAGTCACAATCGTCCTAAACGATCCGGATCTTAATATCAAGCACGACACAATAGACGTCTACACGGTAATCAATAACCCTGCATCAGAAAACGTAGATACCGTGGGAACCACAAGCGGCGGAATCCTTCTTGAGGTGCTAATCAAAGACATCCGATTCAAGCGCTGCACCATAAGCGGCATAGAGTATGGCGGACTTGGCGCATCTGGCTTTAGCCTAGTTGAGACGGGACCTGACACCGGCATATTCGAGGGCGTCTTTAAGATGCCATCGCAGATATGCAACAGAGACGGCACAAAGCTAATCTCGCCTGCAGGCGGAACGGTTGATCTCAAGTATCATGACTATAGGGACTCGTCTGGACAGCCAAACATTTTCGGCCCAAAGGCCACAACGAGCTCAAAGACGACGCAACCAACAAAGACTACACAACCACCAACAAAAACTACACAGCCAGCAAAGACAACCGAACCTGAAACTGTAAAGCTGCCAGGTTCCACCGCAAAGGTAAGCTCAAAGACATACACCTTGCCAGATCTTGGCAAAGTAAAACATGTAGTACTGACGGGCAAAATCCCAAACTACAAACAAGGAACCAAGATCACATTCAAGCTCACAAACCCCGATGACAAATCAAGTACGTTTTACGCATTTGCGACAAAACAAGGAAACTACAAGGCCCTCTTCACACTAAAACACAACTCGCCAACTGGAAACTATTCTGTCGACATTAAATATCTCAAGTCCGATGTTGGCAAGATTTCATTTACTGTTAATCCAAAAATTATCAAAAAATAAAATGTTTTTTAAAAAAATGGCAAAAAGCGCGAGGTCAAAAGAGGTTCAAGAAAAGCATATTCAAGTCAAATTTTCTTTCATAGAATACATAAATACCCTGATTCCTTGTATGTGCGTAGAAATGAAGGGAGCTGGAAGACTGGCAGTAGTGTTTTTGTCGCTTATCGTCTTACTTGGATTTGCAAGTGCATATGCACAACTTGACTCTAGTCAGATCCCGCCGCTTTCAGTCAAGACAGAACTGCCGCTATATGATCAAGGCGATTCAGTTTTCTTTAATGGTCTAATAAAAAGTCCAGACGCAAACAATCTCATTGATGTCACACTTAGGGTAATTGGCCCACTTGTTGACGGCTCATCTACGAACATTGTTCAGGTAAAACAGATCAAGCCGCAGCTCGACGGATCTTATGAAGGAGCCTTCGTTGTGAGCGGTCCACTTTGGCAGAAAAAAGGCGATTACAAAATCATAGTTAATTATGGCCCACAAAAGGCAGAAACCACGTTCTTCTATAACGGCGGTAGTGGAGATACCAGCGTTGATGTTCCGCCACCACCAGAATGCGGAGAAGGCGAAATTCTCAAAGACAACCAATGTGTTCCATTTGAAGAAGTAAAGCCACAATGCGGAGCGGGCACCGTATATGATGAGGCCACAGGAACATGCATAGTGGCACCTCCAGTTTCATGTCCGCCAGGACAGGTTCTAACTAATGGCGTATGTGTCGACGAAGAGCCAGTAGAAACAGGACCCACATGTGGTTCGGGCACTCACGCCGAAGGCGCAATCTGTGTCCCAGACAAGACAACAACCGGAGGCAAAGAAGGCGGAGGATGCCTCATTGCAACCGTTGCGTTTGGCTCTGAGCTGGCACCCCAAGTCCAGCTGCTCAGAGAGGTCAGGGACAACGTAGTCTTTGGCACCGGCTCTGGTATGGCATTCATGAGCGCATTCAACGACATGTACTATTCCTTCAGCCCGACAGTGGCCGACTGGGAGAGGCAAAACCCTGCATTCAAGGAGCTTGTCAGGACTGCAATCACCCCAATGTTGTCGACTCTGTCGATACTCAACTACGTTGACATTGACTCTGAACAAGATATGCTCGGATACGGAATAGGAATCATACTGCTCAATGTAGGCATGTACTTTGTCGCACCAGCAGTGGTCATACTCAAAGTAAAAAGCCTGATCAGCAAAAGACGCCCCTAAGATTATATCCTCTCCTATCAGACAATTCACATGCATGTCGAGTTCGAGGAATTTGATTCCGTCCAAGACATATTTTCTTACATGGCAGCAGTAATGCCTCCAATGAAAAACACGATGCCGATCAACTACTACAAGGGGTACATCTTTGCGTTCATACCTCTCACACACAGCAACGGCGATGTCTACCTGATGATCTACACAAAAGCCTCGCTTGATGGGAGGATCTTGGAATTTGACATCAACACAAACACGTACAAAAAAGTCAACGCCATCGAGCGAGCAGACAAGACCTACTTTATTGTAATAACCCCGAAAAGAAACACAATTGCCGACGAAGCGATAAAAAAACTATAAAATTTATCTTGTGTATGTGGGGGCAGCAACTGATCTGCTTCTTGCATATTTTTCCACAATCTCTTCTGGAAGCTTGCCATTGAAGAGGTCCTTGCAGAGGCCGCGCAAGTATCTCATGATTGCCCACGTTCCGGCCTTAATCAAACCGTACATGAAGATCTTCATCGGTGGGCCGTACGTCTTGTTTCTGAGTATGATGGGAACGATGTCATTTATGACGCGCAGGTTGTTCTCCCAGCATTTCCAAAACAGCGTAAACTGGGCCTCGTTGAGGTTCCCAAAGTGCATCGAGTTCTTCTCAGAAAAGTCCTGGTACAAAAGCGGCGCAACCAGTCCCCTGAAGTTGGTCTTTCTGAAATCGCCAATCAGGTCAATGGTGTACTGGGTCTCATCCGGCGTCTCGTCTGGCCATCCGATGATGAGTGTAGCTGCCGGGAACCAGTGGTTCTCGTTCATGATTCGTGCCCCCTCTCTTACGACCCAACCCCACTCGTCGGTTGAAAACGGCTTTGTCTTGACGCCAAGGTGCTTTTTGACCATCCTTGGCGCAACAGTCTCTATTCCGAGGTTTGTTGCAAGCCATCTGCCGGTTGTGTGCATGTTGTTTATCTCAGACATCTGCTTCAAAAGATCAGGATCGGCAGCTATTGCGGAAAATGTCATGTGTGTGGTGCCAACAAAGTTTGCCCCCATGGACTTGAGACCCTGCCACAGCTCCACTATTGCGTCGCGGTTTGGCTGAAAATCCTTGTTTTCGCATCCGTACAGGAGCATCTCGTCTGAGTGAAGCCAGATGGAGTCAAAGCCGTAATCCAGGTTTATTTTTGCCTCGTGCTGAAGCCTCTCAAGCGGGAGGTCCTTCTTGGAGCGCTTGTTCACATCGCAAAAGTCGCATCCCCTTCCACATCCACGCATTGCCTCAATCAGCGAGTTGACAGTTGGGCCTTCGATGATCGGAATGTTTTGTATGTTCTTGACAAAGCAGTGCATGAGCTCCGGCGCATCGCCTTTCTCAAGATCCTTGAACAGATCTAGTGCAAGCTCGTCTGCCTCTCCCACAACCACCGTGTCGAGGCCGTGGATCTTCATCCTGTCTGTTTTTGCAAGCTCCCAAGCTCCGTTTCCGCCCACTACGACATGGAAGTTGTACTGTTTTTTGAGCTGGATTATTTTTGCGCACATGCGCTTGAACTTCATTGCCACGTACGACAACTTTTCAGGCGACATGGTGGTTGTTACGGGCGCCATGCCAAGAGGATCCATGACGTTGATGCCGACTACCTTGGTGTCGGGGCCGATTGATTTTTCTAGATAATCTGGATTTGCGACAAAGACCTCGTCCTTCTTGTATCCTTGGAGAAGTGCGCTCTCGACTCTTCTTAGGCCAACCTGAGCTACCTTGGCCTCGCCAGTCACCGGGTCAGTCTCCACTGCAGGACAGAACACCTTGTCAAAGACCCACTCAGGTAGGAGCTCGTATGGCCCGCATGCTATGAACCCATAAAGAAAATTGCCACGATAATTGGTCATCAAACTGCGGTCTGCAGTAAGGACGATCCTTTTGCCAGCCAACTAAGTTAAGACTTCTCATATAGTATAAATTATTTACTGACTAATTTTTTCAAATTTAAATTACAATAGGTGCTAGTCAAACAAATGAAGGAAGTAGCTGAGCCTAGGCACATGGAACCACACCTCTCGGAGTCCAGCGGAATCAGGGATTTTGTATTTGGTTTTGGGGATGGGATAAACACGTCCCTTGGAATTGCGGCAGGAGTTGGAGGGGCAGACGTCTCATCGAACATCATCATCCTTGCAGCGCTGGTGGGTATGTTCACCGGCGCAAAGGCGATGGCGGTTCAAAATTATCTTGCAGTAAAGGCGCAGCGCGAGCTCCTCAAATCAGAAATAGCAAGAGAAGAATGGGAGATAGAAAACAAGGCCGACATTGAGCGCCAGGAAATAGAGGAGATCTACAAGGCAAAGGGGTTTTCGGGAAAGGATCTGGAGATGATTGTAAACAAGATAACATCGGACAAAAAGGTGTGGCTCGACACAATGCTGACTGAGGAGCTCAAGCTAAACGTAGACATTGTCGGAAACCCTCTAAAGAGCGCGTTTAGGATGTTTGGCGCATTTCTGGTGGGTGGCATACTGCCAATAATTCCGTTTTTCTTTGCGCAGGGGTACGTCCCGCTGATTGTTGCAATAGGAATAAGCCTGTCGACATCGTTTGCAGTCGGGGCTGTAAAATCAAGGCTTGCAAAAACAAACATCATCAAGGGCGGCCTCGAGATGGCAGGCCTTGGAACCGGAATAGCTCTTATTGGGTTTGGAATTGGGGCCGAGCTTGCGAATTTTGGAATCATCGACGTCTAGCTTTGTTTGCAATGTTTGCCGCCACGGCTCCTGCGCCAATACCATTGTCTATGTTGACAACGGACAGACCCAGAGAGCAGCTCTGCAGCATTGACGCCAGGGCGGCAACTCCTTTTTCGCCATACCCGTATCCAACAGATGTGGGCACGCCAATCACCGGAACGTCTACTAACGAGGACACGACAGACGCAAGGGCCCCCTCCATGCCTGCCGCCACAATGATCACGTCGACTTCGTCTTGGACAAATTTCTTTATGATTGGAAATGTCCTGTGCAGGCCTGCAATCCCGACGTCATAGCTGCACACGCATTTGCAGTTCATTGCCTCGCAGGTGAGCCTTGCCTCCTCGGCAACGCCAATGTCGGACGTGCCGGCGGTGACTATTCCCACCTTGCCGCCGAAGCTCTTTGGCTCCTTTTTGTAGAAGAGAAGAGTAGTTGTGTTCTTCCCGTCTTTGATCTTGAATTTGTTCTTTTTTGCAAAGCTAATTATCTTTGAGTAGTGCTGCTGCGGTATCCTGGAGACAAGAACCGAGTCGGATTTTGCAAGTATCTTTAGAATTATCTTTTTTATCTCATCGTAGCACTTTTTTTCGGCAAAGATAACCTCCGGAATCCCCTTTCTGTATCTGCGCCCCATGTCTATTTGCGCAAAATCCTCTATCTTTTCAATGGAGTATAGAGAAAGGAGTTTTTTTGCCTTTGATACGCTTATCTTTCCATCCTTTAGGGATCTCAAAATATCAAGCGTGTCCATTACTGTCAGTGCGCTTTCTGGATAAAAAAACTGATCAGATTCCTGCAAGTGCGGATTTGACGCTGTCCACACCCTTGGTGAACCATTCCTTTTCCTGCTGGTTCAAGTCAAGCTCAATTATTTTCTCGACTCCGTTTCTGCCGATTACTGCTGGAACTCCGATGGAGACGTCTGATTGCCCGTATTCGCCCCCTAGTGGAGTGGCAACCGGGATGACCTTTTTTCTGTCTTTGAGGATTGCCTCGACTATCGTGGATATTGCGTTTCCTGGCGCATGAACTGTTGCGCCCTTGAGCTCAATTACTTTGGCTGCCACCTGTCTTGTGTCTGCCACCAACTGATCGAGCTTTTCCTTTGATAGGATGCTTGTCAGCGGAACTCCTGAAACGGTTGAAAACCTAGGAAGCGGCAGCATGTTTTCGCCGTGCTCGCCAATCACCAATGCGCGAATAGAGTCGCGTGAGTGGCCTGTCGCCTCGTGGATAAACTGGATGAATCTTGAGAGGTCAAGCATGTTGCCCATTCCCACTATCCTGCTTCTGTCGAATCCGGATGTCTTGTAAGTGATGTGCACCATTGGGTCAAGCGGGTTTGTGACGGGAACTATGAATGCATCCTTGGCGTGCTTTTTGATGTTCTCGACAACATCCTTGACGATTCCCGCGTTTATCTTGAGCAGATCCATTCTTGTCATGCCTGGCTTTCTTCCAGAGCCGGCAACTACTACGACCACGTTTGATCCCCTCATATCTGAATAATCGTTAGAGCCTCGTACATTGACGTCGATTCCCTGCTCTGATAGCATGTGGTTGAGATCCATGGCCTCGCCCTGCGGCAGGCCCTTTACAACATCAAGCAACAAAATCTCATTGTCCACTTTTTTGAGAGCAGAAAACAAAGCTGCATCTCCGCCAACTTTTCCTGAGCCGATAATCGTGATCATATTTTGCGACGTCTTTGCACAATAATTAAATCTATTGTAGAAGATAATCGACTAGAACATTTTGAGTCGTGTCATGATCTGAGAATTTATATGCATTTTTGGTTCTTGCATTCTCATGGTTTTGGTAATAGATCCGCAGGTTGCTGGAATATCTGGCGACATGATGCTCTCATCGCTAGTGCATCTTGGTGCAAAAAAATCAAAAATCATCGATGGCGTCTTGGCATCGCAAAACTACCTGCGCGGATCCTCAATTAAGAAAATCGATTTTAAAAAAGTAGACAAGCACGGAATCAGCGCGACATCGCTTGTGCTCAAGTTGGATGAGCACCATCACGAAAGAAAGGGAGTGGAAATCCAAAACTGCATTACAAAGACCGCACAAAAGATAGGCCTCTCAGATAAGGCAAGCGAGTTTGCAAAAAAAAGTATTGACACACTCATCTCTGCAGAGTCAAAAATACACGGAGTGCCAAGGGACTCTGTCCACTTTCACGAGGCCGCAAGCATCGACACGGTAATTGACATAATTGGAACGGCAACAGCACTGGACGATCTGGGATATCTTGATGAGCAGATTCTCACAATGCCTGTGGCTGTGGGAAGCGGCATGGTCACCTTTTCGCATGGGACTGTGTCGAACCCAGCAGGGGCAATACTTGGAATATTTGAGAAATCAAACATATTGATTCGTGGAAACAATGCAAATGACGAGCTGGCAACGCCTACCGGGGCAAGCATGCTTGTGAGTCTGGCAGACAGGTGCGTCGAGTTATATCCTATGATGAACGTGCAGGCGATAGGGTACGGCGCAGGACAAAAAAACTTTGATGGCTTCTCAAACGTGCTCAAGGTGGTCCACGGAAAATCAAACACGAGTCTGCAGTCTGACTCTGTAAGCATCCTTGAGACAAACGTGGACGACGTCTCAGGCGAAGTCCTGGCACACGTAGTGGACAAGATAATGGCAAAGGGGGCAAAGGACATCTCGATCATTCCGACGATTACAAAAAAGGGAAGGCCAAGCCACATAATCTCGGTCATCTGCGATCCGGATTCAGTTAGCAAACTGCTGGACGTTCTGGTATCTGAGACAGGTACGCTGGGCGTTCGAATAAGATCGTCTGAGCGGTTTGTGGTCCCAAGGCAGATCATCACAATGAAGGTAAGGCTTCACAACAAGGACTTTACCGTTCACTGCAAGGTCGCAAGCTCAAAAAAACACTTCAAGGTCGAGTACGACGACATAAAATCGATTGCAGAAAAACTCTCCATGACATTTAGGCAGACCGAAGAATTAATCAGAACACAGGTGAAAAGCCAGCTGAAATGACAAGACTTGAGCAGCTAAAGAACTGGTTTTCCGATAAGAAGAGCGTCATAGTTGCACTCTCTGGTGGAGTGGACAGCGCACTTGTTGCATATGCAGCACATGCAAGACTCGGCAAGATGGCGCTTGCAGTCACTGCAGACTATAAGACACTGGCGCAAGAGGAACTAGAGTCAGCAAAAAAAATCTGCCGGGAAATAGGAATCAGACATCTCATAATAGAATACGACGAGCTGCAAAACGAAGAGTTCGTCAAAAATGACAAGAACAGATGCTTTCACTGCAGAACGGAGCTCTCAGAACACCTCATCGAAATTGCAAAAAAAGAAAATGTCGGGTTCATAGTTGACGGGACAAACATGGACGACCTTGGAGATTATAGGCCGGGAATCATAGCTCTGCAAAACAACGGCGTGCGGAGCCCGCTAGTTGAAGTGCGTTTTACAAAGCAAGAGGTGCGCGATACGGCAAAATCGGTAAACCTCTCGGTGTTTGATAGGCCCTCAAATGCGTGCCTTGCCTCGAGAATTCCATGGGGACAGCGCGTTACCGCAGAAAGGCTGGCACGAATCGAGATGGGCGAGATATTTGTCAAGCAGATGTTTGGCGCAAAGCAGGTGCGAGTGCGGGACAACAACGGGGCCGCAAAAATCGAAGTCGGCAGAGACGAGCTGTATCTCTTGGAAAAAACAAAGATTGACGAGCTTGTCGCAAAGATGAAAACAATCGGATTTGAGTCCGTCACGGTGGATGAGGACGGCTACAAACCAGGAAAGCTAAACGTGATTGCAGATTGATTTACCTGGACAATGCAGCGTCGACACAGATTGCAGACTCTGTTCTGCAAGAAATGATGCCATATCTGAAGGAAAATTATGGCAACCCGTCGTCAATTCACAGGTTCGGCAGACTTGCGACAAAGGCAATCGAGTCTGCAAGAAAAAGAATAGCAGAACTGATTGGAGCGCAGCCAGATGAAATTCTCTTCACATCGGGCGGGACGGAGTCGAACAACACTGCTCTCTTTGGGGTCCTTGGCAAAAACAAGGGGCAGCTGATAACTTCGTCAATTGAGCACGACGCAATACTTGAGCCGTGCAAAAGACTCCAATCACAGGGACACGAAGTAATCTACCTGCCAGTTGACTCTTTTGGAATCGTGGACGTTGAAAAGCTGAAATCCGCAATCACAAAACAAACCGCACTAGTCAGCATCATGTATGCAAACAACGAGGTTGGCACGATCCAGCCAATCAAGCAAATCGCACAAATCTGCAAAGATAACGGGGTGCCGTTTCATACTGATGCAGTGCAGGCAGTGGGAAAAATCCCACTCGACGTAAAAGAACTTGGCGTCGACCTGATGTCTATTTCGTCACACAAGATCAACGGCCCAAAAGGAGTGGGGGCGCTTTACATAAGAAACGGCGTGCAAGTTGATCCGCTCATTCTCGGCGGGGGACAAGAGGACGGCCTGCGCTCTGGCACAGAAAATGTGGCAAACATTGTTGGTTTTGGCAAGGCCTGCCAGCTTGCAAAAGAGAACCTGCAAAAAAATGCAGAACATCTCAAGGGCTTGAGGGACGCGCTAATCCAAAACGTCTCAAAAGAAATCTCGCACGTAGCAGTAAACGGCCACAGAGAAAGCCGGCTGCCAAACAACGCGCACTTTACGTTCCTTGGTGTAAACGGAGAGGATCTCATAATCAAGCTGGACGAGCACGGGATTGCCGCATCGACTGGTTCTGCATGTTCCGTAAAGACACAGAAGGCGTCTCACGTATTGGCCGCAATGGGTTTTTCGCACGAGCAGATAACTGGGTCTCTGAGACTCACCGTGGGACTGGCAAACACCATGCAGGAGATGGAAAAAACAGCGCAAACCCTCAAGCAGGTAGTATCGGAGCTGCGCAGCGTGTCACCATTCAAGACAAAATACGGCTTTGCTAACTGAGTCGAAATGATGAAACCTTTCTTGTTGCAACAACGACCGAGAAAATTGCAACTACCAACACTGCCAAAACAACGGAACCAAATTCGGGCACCACATACGTTCCAATTATCTCGATGTCAGAATTGCCTTCCTGGAACTGTATTGTAAGTATTCTAGAGTCTGGCCCTATTGATAACTCTTGGTAAGGAACTTCAAGGCCGTCGATTAGAATGATGTATGTGTCATCCGTGCCGTCACTTTTCTTTGCGTCGATCCACTTTCTGCCAAGATCCAGAGTCACCGAGCCGTCGTTGTCAGACTGGATGCTCACAATTAGGCCCAAGATGTCGGGATCAACAAGTATGCTCTTTATCGTTCCTCCCTTTATTGTGTACGGGACATCAAACGTTCCCTTGTCTCCAGCATTTACATCAAAAATTTCAGTAGTCGATGTAGCAGATTCGCTTGTCTGAAAATCAAAGCTTGTCTCATAAACAAGTGTTTTTCCATAAATTGCCTTTACAGTATATTTACCATTAAATTTCCAATAAGGCCCTTCAGACTTGAATGTGACGGTATAGCTACCATCCTGAGCCACTTCCTTCTGAGCAACACCTACCAGATTTTGTTCACGAAATATTTGGATGATTACTGGCGTGTTTGCCAAGACTGCATCGAATCTGCCGGAAATCACAACTGCATCACCTTGTTCGTAAAACTGATTTGCTACACAAACCTCTTTGCATTCTTGCGCATGTGCAAATGATGCAAAAGCTGATGCTGATAAAATCACAAGCAGTGTTGCGAGATACTTGTTATAGCTCACGACGAAACTGTGGAACAATCGTATATTTCCTTTTCTAGGGAATCATACTAAAAAATGAAAAAAGTAGAGCTTAGTATCTTGGTAAGATGCTAAGTCGTGTTCTTGCAGAAACCGCAATTATTGATACAATTGCGACTGCTAGAATTATTGCTGCCATTGTGCCAAATTCTGGAACTGCGTAAGTACCTATGATCTCGATCTGTGTGGAGCCTTCTGAGAACGTGATGTCAAGTGTCCTTGTTGCATCATCGCTGTCTATCTCCTCAAAGTCGGCCTCTTCATCATCGATTAGGACGATAAAGTCAGTGTCACCTTCGTCTGATGTGGAATCCAAGACATCTCTTGGAATCATCAGCGAGATAGAACCGTCGCTTTCTGCATCGATCGTCAGCACAATCGAAGTTGTAGCGCTGTTTACTGTAGCTCTTGTTACTACTGCATCAGCTGCTTCATAAGGCACACAATAGACTTTGCTTCCACCTTTAACGGCAAGCTCATCATCTCCACATGATACACCTTCTTCTCCCATCATGGCTCCTGTGAGTTCTACGGTGACTTTGTTGTTGATCTCCTGCGGACCGTATTGAACTCGAATCATGTAGACGCCGTTTTGACTGAAGAGGGCACCTGAAGTACTAAATGTTGTCTCGTATGTGTTGTCCTCTGAAACTTCGACTTGTCTAACAGTCACTAGGTTGTTTTGTGGACTGTACACCGTGACTGTGACTGGAGCATCGCCTCTTAGATTTGCAACAACACCGCTTAGTACAATTTCAGATCCATGCTCGTATATACTCTGATCTGTCCACACCGAAATTGGCACGTCATTTTGTCGTGCCAAATTGGCTTTCATGTAAAAGTCGTTGTTGCCGCATGCTGGGCATGCTAATTCATCGAATGTAGATGCGTAAGTTGGTACTATTGCTAAAGTGCCTGCTGCAGCCATTATGGCAATTAGCACAGATAGTCCGTAACTATTCATCTTAACTGGCGATTAGAATATTGGCTATTTATGTATATTTAAAAAATGAAAAAAAGTTGAAGATCTAGTACTTTGGCAGTACGAGTCGTGTTCTTGCAGAAACCGCAATTATTGATACAATTGCGACTGCTAGAATTATTGCTGCCATTGTGCCAAATTCTGGGATCACGAAGGTACCTATGATTTCGACCTGCGCGGTGCCTTCTGGAACCATTATTTCAAGTGTCCTTGTTGCATCATCGCTGTCTATCTCCTCAAAGTCGGCCTCTTCATCATCGATTAGGACGATAAAGTCAGTGTCACCTTCGTCTGATGTGGAATCCAAAATATCTCTTGGAATCATCAGGGTGATGGTGCCGTCTAATTCTGCATCAACTCGAATCATTATCGAAGAAAGTTCTCTGCTTACTGTAGCTGAACTTGCTGTTACACCATCTGCGCTGTATGGCACACAGTATGCGTCTGTGTCGCTTTCAACTGTGAGCTCATCATCCCCACATGATACGACTGGTTCGCCTTCTGGTCCTAGCAACTCAACTGTCAGCTTGTCGTTGATCTCCTGCACTCCATACTGGACTCGAATCGTGTAGATGCCATTTTTACTGAAGAGCGGACTGGACGTGCTGAATGTGGTCTCAAAAGTCTTGTCTTCTGAGACTTCGACCTGTTCGATTCCGACAAGGTTGCCTTGCGGACCGATGATTCTGATTGTTATGGGCATCTCTCTTAGATTTGCGACTACTCCCTGCACAACAATCTCAGAGTCATGATCATAGAGGCTTCTGTCCGTCCATGCTCTCATTGGCACTTCGTTGTATCGTGCATTTCTATCGGCGTCGTAAAAGTCAAAACCACAACCTGGGCATGCGGCGTCTCCATATTCTGCTGCAAAAGCCGGCATTGCTATGATTGTAGTTAAAACTGAAATCGCGATTAGCACGTGCATGTAGCTGTTCATATTGATTGGCGATTAGCATACTGGCTATTTATGTATATTTAAAAAATGAAAAAAGTTGAAGATCTAGTACTTTGGCAGTACGAGTCGGCTTTTAGCGGAAATCGCAATTATTGATACAATTGCGACTGCTAGAATTATTGCTGCCATTGTGCCAAATTCTGGGATCACGAAGGTACCTATGATTTCGATCTCGGTTGCTCCATCCTCAAATGGTATGGTCAGAGTGCGATCTTCTGACGTGGTTGTTTCGTCAAAGTCTACCTCAGCTCCATCTACTAGAACGAAGAATCTGTCGTCCTCACCTGATTGTCCGTCTGGACCCAATTTTGCATCAATTAGACCTCTTGGTAGTATTACGGTCAGCTCGCCATCGCTGGTCGTCTCTATTGTTATGATTAGGGACTTGTCTGCCAGGCTTGGCTCGATGCTGATTACCTTGCCTCCTTTTATGGAGTAGTTTACCATAAAGTCGGTGCCAGAGACTGCAATTGACTTGCCGCCAGAAGGCGCTCCTCCTTCGGAACCAGCAAACTCAAAGGTAGTTTCAGCGGTTCTTGATTTGATTCCATACAACACCTTGATTGTGTATGTTCCTGATGATCCCCATAGACCCCCGCCCGCAACTATGTCTGTTCCATAGGTGTTATCCTCTGAAATGTCCAGCTGTTGAACGGTGACAAGGTTTCCATTGGCTGCAATTATCTGCAAGGTTACAGGATAGCCAAATAGCTTCTCTCTGACTGTGCCTGTTACGCTGATGGTGTCTCCATCCGCATAAGCATCCTGGTCTGTAGATACGGTGATCGCATCTCCAAACTCTTGAGCAGAAACTGGTGTAATGGTTACACCTGTGGCCAGAATTGTAAACAATGCTATTGCTGTGTACAGAGTACGCATGTTGCTTATTCGTGCTAACAAATACTATTTAAGGTTAAGAAAAAAATCATTGACTAAAAACAAAAAATATTGACCGCATTACAGATCTTGATTAAATATATATAAACCACCTTGGGAGATTTTTCAGTTTGTTTGGTAATTTTGCATATTTAGCTAATGCTATCGAAGGTGACGAAAAAAGTGGCAACTAAGAAGACCCACATCCTAGTTCCGGATCACATTTACGTGCCAAAGCACGAAATCATGGCAAAAAAGGATGCAGAAGAAGTTCTAAAGAAATTCAACTGCAAGCCAACAGAAATGCCGCTTATCTTCTCTAACGATCCCGCAATAATCGGACTTGGTGTCAAACCAGGTGACATGATAAAGATAACACGAAAGAGCCCAACTGCAGGCGAGAGCGTCTACTATAGGTACGTGGTGGAAGTATAATGCCAGACTCATCAAACAAGCGTTGGCCAATAATTCAGGATCTTCTAAAAAGAGAGGGAATTGCAAGGCAGCACCTCAACTCTTTTGACGAATTTTTGGAGCGCGGACTGCAGAGCATAATTGACGAAGTCGCGCAAATCGAAATTGAAAACGCGGAATACCCATACAAGATTCAGCTTGGCAAAGTAAAGCTACAGCAACCAAGGATGATGGAGCTTGATGGTTCCATCACACACATCACCCCATCCGAAGCACGACTCAGAAACGTATCGTACTCCGCACCAATAATGATGGAGGCAAGCGTAGTAGAAGACGGAAAGATCCTCGAATCAAGATTTGTCCACATCGGCGACATCCCAGTCATGGTAAGATCAAATGCATGCATTCTGCATAACTTCTCCACGCAAAAATTGGTTGAACACGGCGAGGATCCAAATGACCCAGGCGGATATTTCATAATCAACGGATCGGAGCGTGTCATTGTTGGCCTCGAAGATCTCTCATACAACAAAATAATTGTCGACAAGGAAAAAGTCGGAGGAAACGATGTCTACAAGGCCAAAGTGTATTCATCGATTGTAGGTTATCGTGCAAAGCTGGAGCTTGTGATGAAAAACGACGGCCTCATCGTCGCAAGAATTCCAGGATCACCAGTTGACATTCCAGTTGTCACACTCATGCGAGCATTGGGTCTTGAAGCTGACAGAGAAATTGCAGCCGCAGTGTCTCTAGTCGACGCAATTCAAAATGAGCTTGAAGCATCGTTTGAAAAAGCTGGCGATGTCCAGACAACAAAGGATGCAATCGTGTACATCAGCAAGAGGATCGCGCCTGGAATGCTAGAGGAATTCCAGATAAAACGCGCAGAGACGCTTTTGGATTGGGGCCTTTTGCCACATCTTGGAAAACACCAGGAAAACAGAAGAGAAAAGGCACAATTTTTGGGCGAGGCCGCGTGCAAACTAATCGAACTAAAGCTTGACTGGATTTCGCCAGACGACAAGGACCACTATGGAAACAAAGTGATCAAATTTGCAGGACAGATGCTTGCAGACTTGTTTAGGACCGCATTTAGAAATCTTGTCCGCGACATGAAGTACCAGCTTGAGAGATCCGGCCAAAAGCGAGGAATCAACGCAGTGGCAGCTTCAATCAGGCCTGGAATTGTTTCTGACAAACTCAACAATGCAATTGCAACAGGAAACTGGGGGCGAGGTCGAGTCGGCGTAACGCAACTCCTTGATAGAACAAACTATCTCTCAACGATCAGCCATCTTCGAAGAATCCAATCGCCATTATCTAGGACGCAACCAAACTTTGAGGCAAGGGATCTTCACCCAACGCACTTTGGAAGAATCTGTCCAAGCGAAACGCCGGAAGGCTCCAATTGTGGCCTTGTGAAAAATCTCGCACTATCTGCAATCATATCGGTTAACGTATCACCAGAAGAAATAATTGAAAAACTGTACGACCTTGGAACCGTCCATTTCACTGATGCAAAAGAGGATCTAAAGCAAGACGGAACCAGAGTCTTTGTTGACGGAAGACTGGTAGGATACTACAAAGACGGCGACAAGCTCGTCGAGTCGCTTCGCGAGCTGAGACGAAGCTCCAAGATCCACCCACACGTGGGCATATCATTTTTCAAGCCAAGCACAGAAGGCGCAACAAAGCGACTCTATCTCAACTGCAACGCAGGCCGAGTCCTGCGTCCGCTGGTAGTCATAAAGGACGGAAAGCCGCTACTCACACAAGAGCTGATCGAAAAGGTCTCAAAGAAACTCATGTCATGGAACGACCTTCTCCGAATGGGAATAATCGAGCTAAATGACGCAAACGAAGAGGAAAACTGTTACATCACAATTGACGACAAGGACACCAAAAAATACACGCATCTGGAAATCTTTCCGTCTGCAATTTTGGGAGCAGGCGCATCAATCATTCCATATCCTGAGCACAACCAGTCCCCAAGAAACACATACGAGTCAGCAATGGCAAAACAGAGCCTTGGATTTTCAACTCCAATGATGAACACGAGCACCTATGTGAGGCAGCACTTTATGTGGTATCCACAAACACCAATTGTCACAACTAAAGCTTTGAATCTACTTGGCCTAGAAGACAGGCCTGCCGGACAAAACTGTGTAGTCGCAGTGCTGCCGTTTGACGGATACAACATCGAGGATGCAATTGTGATCAGCAAGGCAGCAGTGGACAGGGGACTTGGAAGGACATTCTTCTTTAGAATCTACGAGGCAGAGGCAAAGCAGTATCCGGGAGGAATGCGAGACAACTTTGAGATTCCAAACGCAGAAGACAACATCAGGGGTTACAAGGGAGAAAAAGCATACCGACTACTAGAAGAAGACGGAGTCATTGCAACTGAATCCAACGCAACTGGTGGAGACATTCTGATTGGCAAGACCAGCCCGCCGAGATTCATGGAGGAATACAGGGAGTTTGAGTCAAAGGGACCATACAGAAGAGATACCTCCATAGGTGTCAGACCGTCCGAAACCGGCGTAGTTGACACGGTAGTAATGACACAGTCAAACGAAGGCGGCAAAATGTACAAAATTAGAGTTAGAGACATGAGGATTCCAGAAATTGGCGACAAGTTTGCGTCAAGACACGGACAAAAAGGAGTCGTCGGAATTCTTGCAAGATACGAGGATCTGCCATATACGGCAGAGGGAGTAATTCCAGATGTTTTGATCAACCCGCACGCGTTCCCATCACGTATGACAGTAGGAATGTTCATGGAATCAATCTCAGGCAAGGCGGCAGCGGTTCGAGGAAGCAGGTTCGACGGATCTGCCTTTGTCGGAGAAAAAACAGAAGAGATCAAAGCAGCGCTGGAGGGAAGCGGACTAAAGTATTCAGGTAAAGAAATAATGTATGATGGAAGAACTGGCAAACCTTTCCCAGTCGAGGTATTCATCGGAGTTGTATACTATCAAAAACTTCACCACATGGTTGCGGACAAAATTCACGCAAGAGCAAGGGGCCAAGTCCAGATGCTCACAAAACAACCAACTGAGGGAAGAGCAAGAGGCGGTGGTCTTAGATTCGGTGAAATGGAACGAGACTGCCTTATCGCATATGGTGCATCAATGATTCTCAAAGACAGACTGCTTGACGAGTCAGACAAATCCGAGATCTTTGTTTGCGAAAGATGCGGATTAGTTGCGTATCATGATGTTAAACAAAGAAAGTATGTCTGCCGAGTATGCGGAGACAAGGCAAAGGTGTCCTCGGTTTCTGTAGCGTATGCATTTAAGCTGTTGCTACAGGAAATGCAGAGCCTCAACGTCGCGCCAAGATTGATGATAAAGGAGAGAGTGTAATGTCCGTTCAAACAGTAAAATCAATTGATGGAATCAAGTTCTCTGTCTGGTCTCCAACTGAAATTCGCAAATACTCAGTAGCAGAGATCACTGCACCAGAGACGTACGACGAAGACGGAATGGCAGTGCAAGGAGGGCTCATGGACGGGCGACTTGGAACTTTGGAGCCAGGACAAAAATGCCTCACCTGCGGAAACACGGCAGCAAGATGTCCTGGACACTTTGGGCACATTGAGTTGGCAGAGCCAGTTCTGCACATTGCGTTTATTGACAATATTCACAAACTGTTGCTTGCTACCTGCAGGTCTTGCTCAAGACTCAAGCTTCCACAAGAGGATCTTGACTCTTACGGCCAGGTTCTCAAAAAAGAGGCAGCATACACAATAATTTCGCAAAAACGAATCCCAGAAGAGATCCTGGACAAGGCAAAGAAGGCAAAGGAATGCCCGCACTGCGGCAAGCCACAGTACGACATGATATTCACAAAGCCGACAATCTTTATTGAAAAAACAGAAATCGGCGAGCATAGACTGCTCCCAATCACAATAAGAGAAAGATTCACACAAATCAGAGACGAGGATCTCAAATTGTTGGGATACGACTCCAACACTGCAAGACCTGAATGGTTCATACTCCAGGTATTGCCGGTCCCTCCAGTCACTGTACGACCTTCAATCATTTTGGAGACGGGAATCAGATCAGAAGACGATCTTACACACAAGATGGTTGACATCATCCGTGTAAACCAGAGACTCAAAGAAAGCAAGGATGCAGGAACCCCTCCACTCATTGTGCAGGACCTGGTTGATCTGTTGCAGTATCACACCACCACATACTTTGACAACGAAGTATCTGGAATTCCGCAGGCTCACCACAGATCAGGCAGGCCGCTCAAGACTCTTACTCAACGACTTAAGGGAAAGGAAGGGAGATTCAGGGGATCACTTTCGGGAAAACGTGTCGACTTTTCAAGCAGAACTGTAATCTCTCCAGACCCAAGCTTGGATCTCTCCGAAGTGGGAGTGCCAGAGACAGTTGCAAAGAAGCTCACAATCCCAGAAATTGTTACTGAATGGAACATTGAGAGAATGCGAGAGCTTGTTATCAACGGACCAGACAAGTTCCCAGGTGTCAACTATATTGTAAGGCCAGACGGCGTAAAAATCAGACTGGACTTTGTGGAGGATCGCTCCATCATTGCGCAGAACCTCGAAATAGGGTATCTTGTGGAGAGACATCTCTCAGATGGAGACATAGTCATGTTCAACAGACAGCCATCACTTCACCAAATGTCAATCATGGCTCACTACGTGCGCGTTCTTCCAGGAAAGACCTTCAGGCTTCACCCATCAGTGTGCCCACCATACAACGCAGACTTTGATGGGGATGAGATGAACCTGCATGTGCCGCAAAGCGAGGAGGCAAGGGCGGAGGCAATCCTGCTGATGCGAGTTCAAGACCAGTTGATTTCACCAAGATACGGCGGCCCAATCATCGGTGGCCTAAGGGACTTTATCACCGGATCATACCTTCTGACTAAAGACGACACACTCCTCACACCGCAGGAGTTTGCAAACTATGCGATGCTTGGCGGATACGACGGAGCATTTCCAGAGCCAGCAACAAAAGGCAAAGAACCAATGTACACAGGAAAGCAGCTCTTCTCGCTGTTTTTGCCAAAAGACTTTAACTTTGTAATTACATCCAAGTGGTCCAAGGGAACAAAAGGAACACAAAAAGACGTAGTGATCAAAAATGGCCAGCTCATAAGCGGCGTAATCGACAAGGCATCAATCGGTGCAGAAGAACCAGAAAGCGTGCTGCACAGAATTGCAAAAGACTATGGCAACGAAACTGCAAAGACATTCCTCAACTCCGTTCTGATTGTCGCAAAGCAATTCATCACACACTATGGATTCAGCTACGGGTACGCAGACCTTGAGCTGTCAGACAAGGTAAAAACCGACATCAGCACTGGAATCGATGAATCGTACAATACCGTATACGATCTTATCTCGCAAGCAAAGAAAGGAACACTCAAACTAACAAGGGGACTTTCCTCAGAAGAAGCACTGGAAGCTTACATTGTAAATGAATTATCAAAGGCAAGAGACAAGGCAGGAAACACAGCAGACCAACAGCTGGAGAAAAACAACGCAGCGAGAATCATGGCAACAACCGGCGCGAGGGGATCGTCTCTAAACATTGGCCAGATGGCAGGCGCGCTAGGCCAGCAGTCAATTCGCGGAAACAGGCTCAACAAAGGATACAACAACAGGGCGCTTCCGCACTTTAAGGAAAATGATGATAACCCAGATGCTCACGGATTTGTAAAGTCAAACTACAGGGACGGCCTCTCGACAATCGAATTCTTCTTCCACGCCATGGGTGGGCGAGAGGGACTCGTAGACACTGCAGTCAGAACACAACAAAGCGGTTACATGCAGAGAAGACTGGTCAACGCCCTTGAGCACATCAAACTAGAATATGACAACACAGTTCGAGATCCGCACGGCCACATCATCCAGTTCCTGTATGGTGAGGATGGGATCGACGTAGCAAAATCAGACCACGGCGAAGCATTCAACATCAACAGACTTGTGGAATCAGAAATAATTGTTGACTCGGGCAAAAAGGCAGGAAAAGAAGAAGCAGAGGATCTACTCAAAAAATACACAAAGACATTCAACCCAAGACTCACAAAACTAGTCGAAGAGGGGATCTTACACTCTAAGCTCAGCAAGGAAGGAGCCGAGAAAGTTCTCAAAAAGGCACTGGACTTGTACAACAAGGCAAAGGCAGAGCCAGGGCAGGCAGTCGGCATAGTGACTGCGCAGTCGATCGGTGAGCCAGGAACGCAGATGACACTTAGAACATTCCACTTTGCAGGAATCAGGGAAAGAAACGTAACGCTGGGCCTTCCAAGGCTGATTGAGCTTGTGGATGCACGAAAGAAGCCTGTCACTCCAACCATGGACATTTACCTGGAGGAGAAATACCAAAAATCAAGAGAGAAGGCAATCGAGGTTGCACGAAACACATTGCAGACCAAGGTGAGTGCACTAGTTGCAAACGTTGACACCGATTATTCTACACAAATTACACTTGAGCTCAGCTCGGCCGCATTATCGCAAAGGGGATGCACAGCAGAGGAAGTCGAGGCAGCTCTTGCGTCAAACAAGAAATTCAAGCTGGAGTCAAGCGGAAACACGATCACTCTAAATCTGGCAGAGGCATCAGACGCACCAACCGTAATCGCAATTAGAAACAAAGTCCTCAACTCCATAGTCAAGGGAGTGCCGGACATCACAAGGGTCACAGTGGCGCAAAAAGACGAGGAGTGGGTCATCCAGACAACCGGATCCAATCTGGCCAAAGTGCTCGAAATCGACGGCATCGACAAGAGAAACGTAAGAACAAACAACGTCTTTGAGATTGCCGCAACACTCGGAATTGAGGCGGCAAGAAACGCACTCATCAACGAGCTCAGCACGACTCTGGAAGACCAGGGACTCGAAGTTGACTCTAGATACATCATGCTGGTAGCAGACATGATGTGCTCAAGGGGATACCTCCAGCAAATCGGACGCCATGGGATTGCCGGAACCAAGGACAGCGTCCTTGCAAGGGCCGCATTTGAAATCACCGTGCCAACAATTGCGCAGGCAGCGCTCACCGGCGAAGTCGAGGAGCTCAAGGGCGTAACCGAAAACGTAATTGTTGGAAGCAACATCCCAGTAGGTTCCGGAACAGTCGACTTGTACATGCAGGTCTCAAAGAACTAGTCTTGCAAAATTTTTGATAGGACGTGTGCAGTCGTTGAGGCGCCGGTTTGGCCGCCCCAATCTGCACGCTATTTTTGTAGCGGATTTTTATCATATTAAAGCCGCACGTAGGAATCATCAGCGAGCTTTGAAAACAAGAAAAATACTTGAAACAATAAATTTAATGGAAAATAACTCGTCTTTGTTGAAACGGACCCTCTTTGCGCTAATTCCGCTAGTCATAATCGCAAACGCATATGCAGAACAAATTCCGGACTACAACAAGCCTTACGCGCCTATTTATCTGGACAAACAAGTCTACACATGGACCGACAAGATCCGCATAACGATTGTTGCACCAAGCTGGGATGAAAACGAGCATGCAATCGACTCGATAGGAGATGATCCGGACTATGCAGTCAAGATCTCGACTTCGTCTCACAGGCTAAAGCCGTACAAGCTCACAGAGACGTCGCAAAGCAGCGGGACGTTCACGGGGGAGGTGACGCTTAGCGGGTTTTTGCACGACGCAAACGGGGACGGGGAGTTTGACACTGCGCCAAGAACCACCGGAGGGGGGCCGACAAACGGTTTTCTTGAGACGGACAGAGACGATGGAATCACCGTGTCGTTTGAGTTTGCAGACGGTGTGGTTCTGACGCAATCAGCCAAGGTGAGCTGGAACGTAGGCCACATCGAGTTCTCAAAGCCAAACTACCTTGCAGAAGATCAAATCATAATAAAAATAAATGATCCTGACATGAATCTCAATCCGGAATCGCCAGACAATGTGGAAGTAGACGTTTCATCAGATTCTGACTCTGTAGGCGTCTCAGTAATTGCGACAGAGACCGATGACGAGTCTGGGATCTTTCAAGCTGCAATCTCACTTACACAAAGCAGCGAGTCAAGCGGAAACAGATTGTACGCAGTTCCTGGCGATACCATGACTGCAACATACCACGACAGAACACTGCCACCACCATACAGCATCTCCGATGAGATAGAGCTCAAGTCGCTTTCTGTGGTGGGAGCCGATGTGCCAAGCACCAAGAGAATCTCAATAACTGACACGTATTTTGCAGACGCAAGCGGCAATCAGATCTCGGAGCTGGTCAGAGAAAAACAAGTTCAAATTATCACGCACATACAAAACAACCAAGATTACCAGCAGGGATTCACAAGCATAATGCAAATCACAGACGAGAATGGCGCGGTGGTCTCGCTTTCTTGGATTGCGGGAAAATTGGTGCAAGCACAAAGATTTGAGTTGTCCCAGTCATGGACTCCAAAGCACAGTGGCGAGTACTTTGTTGAGACATTTGTGTGGAAATCACTTGACGACACGACGCCTCTTTCTGAAAATCAATCGCAAGCTGTAACTGTGGAATAAGGACTGCATCAAGAGTAAGGTTTGCGGAGACAAGCTGTGTTCTCAAGGACCAAAGCCATTGCTCCCAAAGACAGAACCGTTCACCGTGATCTAAACGGTAGTTGCGGGTCAGTAACCGCACCCTTTTCTATTTTTATATTTAAGAAATTGAAAACTTGCGTTTTGATCATTTTGCTGACTGATACACCTATAAAGGAGCTGTCTTGGATCATCATTACAGTGATACAATGGGAAAATTACTTGAAAAAGCACTAAAGGACGCACTCGGGGAAAACAAATGCGTACTGGGAGTAAAGCAAGTGCTACAAACAATCAAGAACGCAAAACTAATCATCATCACAAAATCTGTTTCAGAGGAATCACTGAAAAAAATCCAAGACACAAAGGGTGAAAAAACTGCAACACTGCGATTTGACGGCACATCTGTCGCACTTGGAAAACTTTGCGGCACACAATTTAGAATCTCTGCAGCATCTCTGTCTTCAATTCCAGACTCTAACATCAAAGCAATAACCAAAGAATTAGAGACATGAGAAAATCACAACTAAGTTTAAATGAAACCCAAAAGGCTTGGAGATAATCAGACAAAATGCCACAAACAATCAAACTTACAACTGATCAAATGCGATTAATCTCGCTTTTCCAAAACGTAACCGGCGCATCTGCACGTGATTGCGTCGAAGATGAAAAACAAAACAGAGTGATTTTTGTGGTAAATGAAGGCAAGATGGGTCTTGCAATAGGCAAGGGCGGCTCCCACATCAAAAACCTGCAAAATATAATCAAGAAAAACGTCGAACTGGTAGAATATTCCGATGATCCTGTCAACTTTTTGAAAAACATGCTAAATTCAAAACTTGTATCCGAGGTAAAGCTAAACAAGAGACTGGATGGATCTACTCAGGCAATAGTACTGGTTGACCCAAAAAAGAAGGGCATCGTGGTCGGACGCGAAGGCAGGAACGCCGAAAAGGCACGCCTTCTGGCAAAAAGGTACTTTGAAATTACAAGCGTTTTAATTAATAGCCCAGAAAAAATACTAGAGTGATATTATGGCAAAGTCTCCACTTGGCTTGTTTGCGGGTCGCGTACTGAAGACAAAGAGAAAGCGACAGCGATGGCAAATAGGAGTATACAAAAGAAGAATGCTCGGCCTTGATCGAAAGGCAAACCCGCTTGGCGGATCACCGCAGGCAAGGGGCATCGTCCTAGAAAAAGTGGGAGTCGAGGCAAAGCAGCCAAACTCGGCTGTAAGAAAGTGCGTGCGAGTCCAGCTCATCAAAAACGGCAAGACGGTTACCGCATTTTTGCCTCGAGACGGCGCAATGAACTTTATTGACGAACATGACGAGGTCCACGTAGAGGGAATGGGTGCATCGATGGGCGGTGCAATGGGAGACATTCCTGGTGTGAGATTCAAGGTTTTCAAGGTAAACGGAACTTCCCTCAGGGAGCTAGTCAGAGGAAGAAAAGAAAAGCCAAGGAGATAAGACATGGCCGAGACTCAGAATCTTTTGCTTTTTAGAAAATGGGACCTGACTGGAATCGAGATAAAGGATCCAGGACTAAAAAATGTAATCTCGCTAAACAAAACAATTATGCCGCTCACATTTGGCCGCTCGTCCCTGAAGCGATTCAACAAGACAGAAGTCAACATTGTTGAGAGGCTGGCAAACAAGCTTATGCACTTTGGGAAAAAATACGCAAAGAACACTGGAAGGATGGGCGGAAAAAAAACACGCACACTCAACACGGTCAAAGCCGCACTGGAATTAATTCACCTCAAAACCGGCAAGAACCCAATCGAAGTGTTGGTCAGAGCAATTGAATACTCGGCACCAAACGAGGACACTACGAGAATAGTCTACGGTGGTACAGCATACCACGTGTCAGTTGACGTATCTCCACTACGACGAGTTGATCTTGCGCTCAGATTCATCTCTGACGGAGTAAAAGAGTCATCATTTTCAAACCCAAAGGCGATGGAAGAATACCTGGCAGAACACCTCATTGCAGCAGCTTCAAACGATGCAGCAGCTCCATCTGTTAAGAAAAAGAACGAGCTGGAAAGAGTAGCACAAGCATCAAGATAAAAAGTAGCCCGAGGCAGATTCGAACTGCCGTCTCGGCGTATCCTCTCATGAGATCCAGAGCGCCGAATCCTTAACCTGAAAATCATTTGGCCGCTAGACTATCGGGCTACTGAAAAAATTTCGCAAGGCTTGGAATATAAAATTACGTTATCTAACACTGCAAAATCTTCGTCTGATAATTACCGGACGAAGACTTCGCAGAACCTAATTAAGAATAAAGGTCGTAAAAATGAAAATTTTTGGCTAGGATTTAGCCGAATAGCGAAGAGAGGCCTTCCATTGCTTGCTCTTCTGATTTTGCTGCTGTAGCCTCATCCTTCTTTGGCTCTGCGCCGCCTGCTGCTGGTGCCGCTGCGGCTGCCGCCGGTGCTGCTGCTACTGCAACTGGAGCTGCTTTGATTGCCTCCTCAATGTTTACATCTGCAAGCGCCGAAACGAGTGCTTTAACTTGTGCCTCATTTACGTCCGTGCCACTTGCTTTAACTATACTAGTAATGTTAGCTTCGTTAATCTCCTTTTTGAGTTTGTGCAAAATTAATGCAGCGTAAACGTATTCCATTGTATCGTGACTGTTTTTTGAGGATAATATAAAACTAACAGTCTAGTTGAGGATTTTCAGACTGCGGCAAACAGAGTAGAGGTTTTGTTTTAGGTTCTTATCGTACAGCGTTTCCATTCTCTGTTTTAGGACCCGTTTTGCCTGATCTCTTTCTGCCCCTTCAGGAAGCGAGAGTACGTTGTTGATAAGTTCAGGCAGTGATTCCCTTATCCATCCATCCAATACCGAGTATAACTTGGGAGGGATTTGAACTACCTTGTCCGCGTTTAGATCCATGACCTGGTTGAAAGTCTCGTGCTCTGTTCGATACACAAACGCAAGAATGCAGTTTTCCGGAGTTGGATTCTTGAGAATATCCGCAGAGTGAGGTCCTGCCTTTCCCTGCGAAACTTTGTTTTTGAGGCCTGCCGGGTTGATTATTATTCCGCTGACGCCGATTTTTGGACCGTCCACTCCAGTCACAATGCCCACTATGATGTTTTGATACTCGCCGTCCGGTTTTGACGCAAAAATGTAGCTGCCCTCCTCTAATCCCTTTTTGCGACCGAACATGACAAAGTGGCAGATTGTATTCTATTTAATTTTTGAGAACAATATTCCTTAATATTGGTCAAGCTGAGTCTCAGAAGATGAACAAAGAAGACATTCTTGCCAAGTTTTCATCAGAACCAGACAGATACTACAAGGTCAAGCTGTTTGCAGAGCAAGGATTTACTCGAAAGTCTTGCTCCGTTTGTAAAAGATTCTTCTGGACTTTGGATTCTGGCAGGAACGCGTGCCCTGATCATTCAGATGACACCTACTCGTTCATCGGCAACCCACCCACCTCAAAGCGTTTTGACTATACGGAGGCCTGGAAGCAAGTAGAATCATTTTTTGTCAAAAACGGCCACGCTTCAATCAGCAGGTACCCGGTTGTGTGCAGGTGGCGTGACGATCTTTACTTTACAATTGCATCCATCGTCGATTTTCAGAGGGTGATGGGCTCCAAAGTCGTCTTCGAGTTTCCCGCAAACCCACTTGTTGTTCCGCAGACATGCCTTCGCTTCAAGGACATAGAGAATGTCGGAGTGACTGGAAGGCATTTTTCCAGCTTTTGCATGATTGGCCAACACAGCATTCCAAACGGCAAAGGATACTGGAAGGACGAGTGCGTCGATCTTGATTTTAGGTTGCTTACCGACGCTTTTGGGATAAACAAAAATGAGATAGTCTTTGTCGAGGACGTATGGGCCGGTGGCGGATCCTTTGGGTCCTCACTTGAGTTCTATGTCAGAGGACTCGAGCTTGGCAACGCGGTATTTACAGAGTTTCAAGGTGATCTTGGAAAGCACACTGTTTTAGACCAAAAAATAATCGATATGGGCGCAGGCCTTGAGAGATTTGCTTGGATTACAATGGGAACTCCGACTGCATACGATTGTTGTTTTGGCCCAATCACTCAGAAGTTATTCCAAAAATCAGGAATCGATGCAGACTCGAAACTCCTGACTCGCTACTTTACAGAGATAGCAAAGAGCCTTGAAAAATACCAGGATCTCTCCCAAGTAAGAAAGGCCGCAATCAAAGCATCAGGAGTTTCAGAGGAGAATCTAAGCAGGATCATAACACCGCTGGAAGGAATATACATGATTGCAGACCACCTGAGAACTTTGATTTTTGCCATATCTGATGGCGCCCTGCCAAGCAACGTTGGCGGCGGCTATAACCTCAGAATAATTCTTCGAAGGATCATGGCCACAATGGACAGACTCGGATTGAATCTTGACTTGGATGATCTGATTGATGCACACATCGATTACCTCAAAAAAACGTATCATGAGCTTGAGCAGTATCGCGCCGAAGTCAAGACCATAGTCGGAATCGAGGTCGGCCGATACCACGAATCAAAATCAAGGATGGGGAAAATTGCAGAAAGCCTCAAGGCGCAGAAGAAAAGCCTCAGTGTGGACGACATGATTCGCCTCTACGAGTCAGACGGCGTAACGCCTGACTATCTAAAAGAGTATCAAGTCATTGCAGAAATACCTGACAGCTTTTACTCAAGGTTATCGGAGCTCCACCAGTCAGAGAAAAAGAAGGCCGCAGAAGAGTTTGATCTGCAGGGAATTCCAGACACGGACTTGTTGTTCTACAAAGATGATCCTGCCGACTTTGATGCCAAAGTAATCAAGGTACTCAAAAACAAGTTTGTCATCCTAGATAGAACCTCGTTTTATGCAAGGGGTGGTGGGCAAGAGCCAGACCATGGTAAGATAAACGGAGCGGATGTGGTGGACGTTACAAAGCATGGCAACATTGTTCTGCATGAGATCAAAGGGGATGCGCCAAAGGAAGGATCTACAGTCAGCTGCAAGATATATGAATCAAGACGCCAGAGGATCACAAAGCACCATACCAGCACCCACATTGTGAATTCGTCTGCAAGAAATGTGCTTGGTTCCTGGGTGTGGCAGCACTCTGCCTTCAAGGAAAAAGACTACGGCAGAATAGACATCACCCACCATTCAAGCTTGTCTGATGATGAAGTGCACAAAATAGAGGGCTTTGCCAATGGGATAATCCAGAAAAACCTACCAGTCACCATCAAAGAATATGAAAGAGGTCAAGCAGAGCAGACGTTCGGATTTAGGATATACCAAGGCGGCGTTGTTCCTGTGAAGGCCGTAAGAATCGTTCGAATCGAGGATTTTGATGTGGAGGCATGCGGCGGAACTCATGTGAAGAGAACCGGCGAGCTCGGCCTCATCAAGATTACAAAATCGGAGCGAATTCAGGATGGAGTGGTGAGACTGGAGTTTGTCTCAGGCGAGGCCGCAATCGAATACGTGCAGAGACAGCACATGGACATCTCGACAATAATTCGCGCATTGGGCTCAAACAGAGAAAAGCTTCTCAAGTCTTTTGATCATGCCATGACGGACTCTGAATCGGCAAAGAAAAAAAACAAGCAGCTCATCAAAAGAACAAACGCGATCGTTGCAAAGCACGCAACAGAATCTGCAAAGAGTTTTGGCCCGGTGAAATTCTACTCAACAATAGACGAAGATCTTGACGAGGAATTCCACATCGCTGTGGGCGAGGAAGCAATCAAACAGGATCCCTCGATCATATATTGTGCCTTGATTGTAAAGGGCTCTGGGATTCGAATCATTGTTTTTGCAGGAGATGGTGCAGTCAAAGTATTCAAGGCAGGCGACATGGTGCGCGAGATTTCCGCAAAGCTTGGAGGCTCCGGTGGCGGGGACGCAAGGTTTGGGCAGGGCGGTGGAAAGGACGCCACCAAGCTTGCAGACGCATTGGCACACGTGGAATTATTGATCAAAAAGACCGTGAACTCATGATCGACTGGAACAAAATCGAGCTAAAGTGGAGGGCCAAGTGGCATGAATCTAAAGAATTCGAAGTAGAGCCAGACTCTAGAGAGAAAAGATTCATCACCGTAGCGTACCCGTACCCAAACTCACCACAACACATTGGCCATGGTAGGACATACACCCTAGCAGATGTCCATGCGCGATTCTTGCGCATGTGCGGCTACAACACGCTTTTTCCAATGGGCTTCCACTACACCGGAACGCCGATTCTTGGCATGGCAAAGCGGGTTCAGGAAGGCGACAAGGAGCTGATCGAGAATTTTGAAAAACTGTACCATGTTCCGCAAGACAAGATCAAAGAATTCGTAGAACCAGTCAAGATTGCAGACTACTTCCATGAGGAGATAAAGCAGGGAATGATCGAGATGGGGTATTCCATAGACTGGAGGCGCGAGTTCACAACAATCGATCCCGTCTACAAAAAGTTCATCGAGTGGCAGTTTCGCAAGCTAAAAAGCATGAATCTGGTGGTGCAGGGATCACACCCTGTCGGATGGTGCCCAAAGGATCAGAATCCCGTATCTCAACACGATACGCTTGGCGACGTAGAGCCAGACTTTACTGAGTACATTTTGATCAAGTTCCACTATGACGGAATGATAGTCCCGACTGCCACCCTGAGGCCTGAGACAATTTTTGGCGTGACAAACCTCTGGATAAATCCGAAAATAAAATACAAAAAGATCAAGGTAAACGACGAGACATGGCTTGTCAGCCCTGAATGTGCAAGAAAGCTGGAGTTTTTGGACAAAAAAGTGTCGCATCTTGGAGACATCGACGGCTCCGAGTTTGTTGGAAAATCAGTAAGCATCATGGACAAGTCAGTCCCCGTGTTTCCTGCAAGCTTTGTCAAAAGCGAAAACGGAACCGGAATAGTCATGTCGGTTCCAGCACACGCACCGTTTGACTACCAAGCTCTAGAGGACATAAAGCGCGATTCTTCGGACAAGACGGTACAAGACATAGCCAGAGTCATCAAGCCGATTTCGATCATCAAGACGCAGGAATTTGGAGATATTCCGGCAAAAGAGACAGTTGAGCGGCTCAAGATCCAAGATCAGAACGATCCACATCTTGAAGAGGCAACAAAGGAGGTGTATGCAAAAGAGTTCTACGGCGGAATCCTAAAGGAAAACACCGCAAAGTTTGCAGGCCTCAAAGTCTCAGAGGCCAAAGATCCCATAAAGGATTGGTTGCAGACCAACAAAAATTCAGACATTCTGCTTGAGCTGAACAACGGCCCAGTGCGTTGCAGGTGCGGTGCAGAGTGCGTGGTAAAGATTCTCAACGACCAGTGGTTTTTGAATTACTCCGACAAAACATGGAAGGAAAAGACAAACAGGTGTTTTGAGGGCATGAGTATTCTACCAAACGAGATCAGAACCGAATTCAGCTATGTAGTGGGGTGGTTGAGAGAGCGCGCTTGCGCAAGACAGCACGGTCTTGGCACCACACTGCCCTGGGATAAGGACTGGATTGTTGAGAGCCTCTCAGATTCTGTCATCTACATGGCGTACTACATCTTGGCAAAATACGTAAACAGTGGCGAGCTTTCCGCGGAAAATCTCACCGATGAGTTTTTCGACTTCGTGCTTTTAGGCAACGGAAATGCAAAACAGGTTGCAACAAAATGCAAAATGCAAGAAGAGGTGGTAAAAAGGATACAAGACGACTTTGCGTACTTTTACCCAGTCGATGCAAGGCATTCAGGTAGGGACCTGGTGCCAAACCACCTGACGTTTTTTGTCTTGAATCATGTTGCCATATTCCCTGAAAATAACTGGCCAAAACAGATCGTGGTGAATGGATCCGTTCTCATGGACGGGAAGAAGATGTCCAAGTCCATGGGCAACATCATACCTTTGAGGCAGGCAATCAGGCAGTACGGCGCGGATCCAATCAGGCTTGCCATAATAATCTCCGCAGAGCTACTGCAGGACGCAGACTTTAATCTTGAATCTGTAAACTCAATCAAAAACAAGCTTGACAACATCTACGAGGATTGTGCAAAGTACAAGCCAGGCAAACCTCAAAAGATGGAGCCAGAAGACAGTTGGATCATATCGAGGCTGCAACACCTATCTGAGCAGACAACTGCCGCACTCGAGAAGATGAGGTTGAGGGAGGCACTCCACCACATACTTTTCAGCTTCGAGTCGGACTTGCAGTGGTACCTAAAGCGCATCGATGCAAAGGGGAGAAGCGACGTTTCTGCAATATTGCACCAGCTGCTCACGGCACGCGTTGCAATGTTTTCGCCATTTGCACCACACATTGCAGAGGAGATGTGGGAGCGCCTTGGCAATTCCGGACTGGTGTCGCGATCAGCCTGGCCTAAGATTGACATACACAAAGATGACAAAGCGACCCAGACAGAAGAGCTGTTGCAATCTACACTTGATGACATCAAAAACATCTTAAAGGTGACCAAGATAACGCCACAAAAAATTGTCTTGTACACTGCGGACGTTTGGAAGGTAAAGGCCTATCAGAAAATCGCAAAGGACGTAGTCGGAGGCCAGACAAACATCGGTGCAATAATCAAGGAGTTGATTGCAAACAAGGAAACTGAAAATGTAAAAAAGGACCCGGACTTTGTGAAAAAAACAGTTAATTCGATCTTGTCCGAGCCGATAGAACTCCGAAAGATGAAGTCAGAGATAGAACCAATCAGCGAGATTCAGGTAATCAGATCAGAGCTTGCTGCGCTGGTCAAAAAAGAGTTTGGCGTTGAGCTGCAAGCATTTGAGGAGTCTGACCCTGCAAAATATGATCCAAAAAACAAGGCAAGAATGGCTCGGCCCTTCAAGCCTGCACTGTTTATCGAGTAACAAAAACACAAAAGTGTATTTATTAGACTGGAGAAAATTTCAAGTGAATTGAAAATAGCAATCGTCGGAGTTGGTGTGGCTGGCGGATACTTGATTTCGCGACTCAAAAAAGACCACGAAGTGGTCGGCTTTGAGCGCATGACTGAGGAAAACCACGACTCGATTTGCGCTTGGGGCACATCAAGAAACGAGATGAAGGATCTTTGTGCAAAGTCAGGGATTGATTTTGATGATTTTGTGATTCACCACGGCAGAGACATGCACATTGACATGAACAACAACCAGAGGTTCGACATTAAGCTGAAGGGACTAGTTACGTTTGACAAAATCGGCCTAATCAAGGAGATGGCAAAAGGAGTCAAAATCCACTACGGCGTTGCACCAAAGCTTGAAGATCTGGAAAAAGAGTTTGATCTAATTGTGGACTGTACCGGATTTCATAGGAGCTACCTGCCAAAAATTGAAAAGGATTTTTACCTTCCCACATACCAGTACAAGATTCAGTATGATGGCAAGGTTCCAATCGATGACTTTTTTGTAAAACCGTTCCCCGGTATGACTGGCTACTTTTGGTATTTTCCATTAAATGATAACATGGCACACATTGGTGCCGGCGACTACAAGAAAAACCACATAATAGAAACAGACAAGTTCTTTGCAAAATACGGGGGAAAAGTAACAAAGACCGTTGGAAGGCCCATCAGGCTTGCAACTCCAGACATGTGTGAGCCATTCTACCATGGCAAGGTAGTCGGTGTTGGGGAATCCATTGGTACTGTATACCCATTGCTTGGGGAGGGAATCATACCAAGCATGGTCTGCGCGGACATTTTTGTGAAAAACATCAATGACAGAGAAAAATACAGAAAAGAGGTTCTCGAGTATTTCGCAATTTATGGAAAGGTTCTCAAATTCATCAGACAAAAGATGAAGGGCGACTTTTCTGCAATCAAGAGTCTTGCAGACTTGATTTCTATATTCAGATACATGAAGAAAAACGAGCAACGTTTTGGAATGGAAATCCATATGCGTGATCTCATGAAGGTCGCAAAGGCCTAAGTTGAAGGTCATCCACAAATCAGAACATCGCACGCTAGAATACGACTGGTTAAAGACCACACACCATTTTTCCTTTGGAGAGTACCATGATCCGCAGCGAATGAGCTTTGGCCCACTACGCGTCTTCAACGATGACACCATAAAACCCGGCGCCGGATTTGACTTTCACCAGCATCACGACATGGAAATCGTCACGTATGTCATCGAAGGCACGCTAGAACACAAAGATAATTTTGGAAATCGTGGAATCATTAGTCCTGGCGAGATCCAGACAATGTCTGCTGGAACCGGTGTATTTCATTCTGAATACAACCATTCGTCAAGTCAGCCCTTAAGGTTACTGCAGATGTGGATTTTTGCGGACAGACAAGGCCTCAAGCCATCTTGGGGGCAACAGAAATTCACCAAGCAGGAAAGGCAAAACATTCTCTTGCCTGTCATCAGTCCTAAAAGAAATGAAAAATCTCTTTCGGTTCACCAAGATGTGTCTTTTTTTGTCTCAAGCATTAACCAAAACAACACAGTAAGACACAAACTGCAAGACAAAAGACAGGCCTATTTATATGCAATAACTGGCTCAATCCAAGTCAACGATGAAAAACTGGATCAGGGAGACTCTGCAGAAATAAAAGATCCAGAAATTTTGATCACAGCTGTAAAAGATTCTGAGATCATCTTAATTGACGTGCCTGTGCAATATGTAAAGAACGGCGAGCCATCTACATGATCATAGTTTGCAGACATCAGACAAAGTTTGTCAGACTGAATCCTTCTCGAGTCGTTCTTGTGTATTTCATGTTGTAATCATAGATTGTAGTGGAATAATCGCGCAGAATCTCTTTCATTTGGTCTATCGAGTCGGCCAGATAGAACCCAGGACAGTCTCCCGTGAACTGGAATGTAGAGTGCACTCGCGCTCTGCCATTTTCGTTTTCCAGCCAAGTTGAGAATGGATAAAGATAGCACACGCCAGGACGAGTTGGATGAATCGAGCAGGCGCCTTTTGAATCCAAAAATCTGCATGGGATATGAGTCCCGTCATCTGCCTCCGTTTCATCTTTTTTTCTTTTTAGGTTGATCGAGGTCATCAAAACATCATTTGACGATGGCCCTGCCTCCTTCCAGGTGGCAATCAAAGTCTCATTTTTGATAAAGTCTGATGTCTTTTGATATTTTAGCCCCTTTCCTATCGTGATGAGATCATCAGATGTAAGTGGTAACCTGCCCTGTCGCTCACAGCAGTTGTGGCAGTCGGGCCAAAAGCATTTCCAGAGAATGAATTTTTTTTCGTTTGCAAGGTACGGTATGTGAAAGACCACCTGTTTCACTTTGACTGGATGATCCGTTACATCCGATCTTTTCCCTAGCATAAAGTCTTTGAGTACTGGATCCACTTGCCAGTTTTTTTCCAAGAGGACTAGCGACTCTTCAATATGCGACAATCAAATTATAACCAAATTCTCAAGACTATTAACGTTGAGTGACAAGGGAAAATACGCATCAGGAACTGAGAATAGGAGGCTGGTGTGGAAGGAAATTGTGTGGCCGCTTATTTTGGAGCTCAACGCAGTCGCGTTCACACTTGAGCAGTATCAAAAAAAACGAGATGAGATCTGCAAGAAATTCGATCTGTCTCTTACAGTGGCATCGCGGGGACTTGCATCCCTGCTGCAAAAGAACATTCTCTACAAGGAAAAGGATCTGTATTCCATACATTATAGGTTGATTCCCTACATGAGGCTCAAGGCAGAATGCGACTATGCAACTGCGATTCGTGAAGCCAGCATGAGATAAGGACACTGTCGTCTTCGTCTGATAATCATGCAATAACCAGGCCGAGTCCAGTCAGCCGACAAAGACTTGACAGTCCTACCAGTACTTGGCCTTGATGGTCTCGATGACCTTTTCGTGCTCGCGGCCCTTTCTTCTTGCGAATCTCTCCATTGCGCCAAGCGGCACGCCGCCAAGGGATCTTGCAAGCATGTTAAAGAACTGTTTTTGCATCGAAGTCTGGCTGGTTCCTGTCTTTGTCATGAATTTCTGGATTCCGTACTTGAAGTTGTGCTGCCATGTTTTGTACATGACTCCAAGCTGGGGTGCGCTCATCTCGTTGCCAATATTGAAGAACTCTGATTTTTCCAGCAGTCCTATTGGGACAAAGGTGAGCGGTGTTGTGGTGAACATCGAGTCTGGCTGCTCTCGCTCCAGCTCGCTGATAAGCGATATCGTCTCCCACGAGTCTTCTGGGGTTTCGTCGTTGTCTAGGCCCATGATGAGTGTGAATGCGGGAACCCAATAGTTTTCATTTAGAGTCTTGACTCCCTCCTTTACCACCCAGTGCCATTCCTCTGGCATGAACGGCGCAAGCTTTCTGTCTGCATACTTGCCAATCAGTCTGAGGCTGCCCGTCTCGAATCCGCACTGGATTCCAATCAGATTGGCTGGTCCTGATTTGATTATCCTTGAAATGTTTGGAATTAGTTTTTCGTCTGCGATTGCGCCTGCAAGTGTTCCGTGCGTCGGGTTTGTGTGCGCAACACCGGTTGACATTATGGCAGAAAAGAGCTCCTCTAGTGCCTCGCGGTTTGGCTCCATCTGCTTGCTTGTTCTTGGATCCATCCCGTAAACGAAAATATCGTCGCTGTGAACCCAGGCGCTCTTGAGGCCGCCCTTTTTCAGATTTATTTCAATTTCTTTCTTTACCTTCTCTGGTGGATAGTATCTGAGCGCTCTGAGTGTGACGTCGCAGAACTTGCAGCCGCGTCCGCACCCTCGCATCACCTCAATCATTCCGTGCATCGACGGCTCTACAATATCTGGAATCTCGTCAATTTCAGGCCTGTCCCAGAAGTTCACAAACCTTCCGTGCAACGTCTTGCCGTTTCTCTGGAACTCTTTGATGTCCACTTTGAAGTCGCTTCTCTTTCTGAATGGATTCATGTTTTCAAATTCGTCGTTTATCAAATAGTTGAAAAATCTGCCCGCATGGCCGTCGATTTCTGGCGCAATGCCGCCAAGCTCGCCTTCCAAAACCGCGTAAATTCCAAACTCTTCTATTTTTTCTGGGTCATAGTTGTACTGCCAAGTTCCAGACGCTCCGGAAATCACCTTTGCTTTGCTTCCGTTTTTCTTTTTTGCCTCGATGATCTTTTTGTGAAGATATGCATTGTAGTATTCGTCGTATGAAATTTGTTTTCTTCCATATGTGAAAGTCATTGTGACTGGGCCCATGCCAAGCGGATCCATTTCATATGTGCCGACCACCTGGGTTTCTGGGCCGATGAACTTGTCTACGTGATCTGGATGAGCAACAACTACGTCCTCTCTTTTGAATCCGTCTCGCAGGAGGCCTGCCTCCACCTTTCTGAGACCGTACGGTGCGTAGCTTGCGACTCCGTTGTTGTGCGGAATTGTATTACAGATAAAATCAAAGAGAACCTTTGGGGTGACTTGGTTTTTTAGAACCTTGTACCAAAAGCTGTTGTGGTCTCGGTTTGGGTCTAGTGCCGGCGCGCAACCAAAGAATGTTGCAAGCGAGATTCCACGATAGTTTGACATCAAAGTACGATCTGCGGTAAGTACTATCTTTGGGTGAGCCATTCGTTCTGAGGCGACTGTTTTTTTATTTATTTTAAACCTTTAGGTAGTTTTACGCATGCATATTGTGCCGTTTTGGTACGCTAGTAATTCTCGATTATTCCCGACTTGCTTCTGTGCGTGTGCCCGAATTCCTTGGAATGCGAAAGGAATTTTCCATCAAAGACCGTACCATCGTGACACACAAGGACGTCATCCATGCAGCAGCTACCGCAGATTCCGATTCCGCATTTCATCATGCGCTCAAGGCTTGCTTGAACAAAGATTCCCTTCGAGTTTGCAAGTTGCACTATCTTGTACATCATTATTTCTGGGCCGCATGTGTAGATTGCGTCAAACCTTTCACTCTGTACGAGTTTTTCCAAGATGTCTGTGACAAATCCTTTCTGCCCGTATGAGCCGTCCTCGGTTGTCACAATTACTCTATGCTTGTTTTTTTCTAGGATCCTGTTTGCCAGATCCTCAAAGAAGACCTCGTCTTTTGATTTAGAGCCCATCAGGATAGTTACGTCGTTGGAGGGATTTGTAAACTTGGCAAGTCGCATGAGGGGAACAAGTCCAGTTCCACCTCCGACCAGTGCGATTTTTCCATCTTTGAGATCAAACGCGTTTCCGTAAGGGCCACGTACGCCGATTTGGTCTCCCACTTTGAGGCCATAAAACGCAGTAGATGATTCCCCGCGTCTTCTCACGGTGAACGCTGCTTTTCCTTTTTGCTCAGTTATCATCACACTCATTGGAAGCTCGTTGATGCCTGGAATCCAAACCATTGCAAACTGTCCTGGCAGAACCTCTGAGAGCCTTTCATCAGATATGACAAATGTTCTCACGGTTGGGGTCTCGTCGACTACCCTCTCGATTGTTCTTATCTGCGGAGCCTTAGTAACACTTTGCAAGCCCCACCATCTCCGAGATTTTTGAGAATCCCTTTCTTTTCATATAGTTTGCAATTCCGTCATTTATTTCAGCGAACACTCCAATCCACCCGTCACCCACCGCACTGCCCACCTGCACTGCGGATGCTCCAGCCAAGATGAACTCTACTGCGTCCTCCCATCCAGAGACTCCACCGCACCCAATTACTGGCACGTCGTACTTTGAGGATATCTCGTAGACACACCTGACTGCCACCGGTTTTATTGCGGAGCCTGAAAGGCCGCCGATTTTGTGGCTAAGGATGGGCCTTTGCGTTTCCACATCAATTCCCATCGCGCGGATTGTGTTGATTGCAGTGATTGCGTTTGCGCCGCCGTCGATTGCAGCTTTGACTGTATCTAGATAGTCGGTAGTACCAAGGCCCACCTTGGCAATCACCGGGGTCTTTGTAATTGATTTTACTTTGGAGACAATTCCTGTGACAAGTTCCGGGTCGTCACCTACTTCGAGGCCGACCTTTTCCACATGCGGACATGAAAGGTTCAGCTCGTATGCAACTACTTTTACATTCTCAAACTGTTTTACCATGAATTCAAAGTCGTCCTCAACTGAACCGACAAGGCTGACAATTATTGGGATCTCTTTATTTTGTGAGATCATTTTTGCAAAATACGGGGCACCTGGATTTGAGAGTCCGACTGCGTTGAGGTATCCACCCTTTATTCCCACAATTGTTGGGTTTGGATATCCATCCCAAGGCTCCCTGCTTAGTGATTTTGTGAGTACGGCCCCTGCCCCTGCTTTGTATATTCTGCCAAAGACCTCAAGTGATATTCCCAAGATTCCAGAGGCAAGCATTGCAGGCCTCTCAAGCGAGATTTCTCCAACTGAGACGGAAAGGTCAGGCTTCACTTGTTTGAGTTGATCTTGTAGTCTTATAACGGTTCAGCCTCAAAAAGATTGGTAGATTTTTTAATGAGAGACTAAGAGAATGCTGTATGCATTTTATTATGCTAACCGAGCTTGGCACTGTAGTTTTAGAGGATAACAAGGTAGTCAAGTCGTTTGCCTTTGATAAACCCGCAGAAGATTTTGTCAAGGCAAAAAGCGGACAGTACATGCACGCCGCACTGATCTCGTTTCTTAGCGGCAATAGTTCTGGATTTATGGTAAACGATGATTCCTTGCTAAAGACTCTCAAAAAAGAATCAATCGATGTGCACCACATGGACGAAAAACAGATGGAGGAGATCCAGGCAACAAAACCGCAGCTCCTAGTGGATGCGGGATTTGCGCAAAACACTCAAGATGCAATGGCAAAGCTGCGTGACTTTGCACTCCAGCTGTCTGCCTCCAGGGTGACTGAGGTCTCGCAGAGCCCCGATATGCACATAGGCCAGTCAATAAAGGCACTCGATGAGCTTGACGTCATGATAAACGGCTTGTCATCCAGGCTGCGAGAATGGTACGGCCTACACTTTCCTGAGCTTGACAACATCATAGACAGCATAAGCGGATACGCGCAGATCGTCATGGCGGGAAAAAGATCAGATCTTTCAACCAAGGTATATGAGGACGCAGGATTCCCAGAGTCCAAAGTTCAGATGCTTTCGGTAATTCAAGAAAAGAGCAAGGGGGGAGACATATCAAAGGAAAACTTGGCGCTAGTCCAACTGATTGCAAACCAGATTCTTGAGATGGCCAAAATGAGAAAAAACCTCGAGTCTCACATTGAAAACGAAATGAAGGCAATTGCTCCAAACGTGACGGCAATTCTCGGTGCCCCGGTAGGAGCAAGAATCATCTCAAAAGCAGGAAGCCTCAAGAAAATGGCAACACTTCCTGCAAGCACCATCCAAGTGCTCGGCGCAGAGAAGGCACTCTTTAGGTCACTAAAGACCGGAACACAGCCCCCAAAGCACGGAATTTTATTTCAGCATCCTATTGTTCACGCGGCGCCAAGGTGGCAGCGCGGAAAAATCGCAAGGGCCATCGCATCAAAGGCAGCCATTGCAGCAAGAGTGGATGTGTATGGGGGTGGGCTGAATCAGACTCTGCTTGAGAAACTAAACGTCAGGGTGGCTGAAATTGGAGAAAAGTACAAAGAGCCAACTGAAAGGCCACCACAACCGCAAAAAATGGAAAGAAGACGCGATGACTTTAGACGAAGAGACGATTTTAGATCAAGAGACCGACGACCGCGAGAAGATTTCAGGCGAGGCGCCAGACCTCAGGGAGAATTTAGATCAAGGACAGGATTCAAACCAAGAGAAAACAGACCGAGGGATGGATTGAAACCCAGAGGAGACTCTAGACCAAGAGACAGTTTTAGGCCAAGAGGAGAATCCAGATCAGATGGTCCCCGCAGAGAATTTAGAGGGGACGGAAGCAAGCGAAAAAAGTTTGGAAAAAGAAGATTCTGAGATTTTTTGGCTAAATCTGGACGGCCAAAAAAGACTTGCCACCATCAACTATGTTGAAGGAAACCAGGTGTATGGTGAGAAGCTATACAAAAAATCAGGTGTCGAGTACCGCGTCTGGGATCCATTTCGAAGCAAGCTTGCGGCCGCACTCACGATAGGGCTGGACGTGTTCCCATTAAAGTACGGGAGTAAAGTGCTGTATCTTGGGGCGTCCACCGGCACCACAGTCTCCCATGTCTCAGATATAGTAGGCAACAGCGGAGTTGTTTTTGCAGTAGAGCATGCAAGCAGGGTTGCGCGCGACTTTTTGGATCGCGTGGCCAATTTCAGAAAAAACATAATTCCGATTTTGCAAGATGCACGACATCCGGAGCAGTACTTTTCGATTTTCGGCAAAGTGGATGTAGTGTATTCGGATATTGCGCAGCCAGACCAGACAGAGATTGCCATATCCAACTGCAAGAAATTTCTCAAAGATGGCGGCTATCTGTTTTTGGTAATAAAGACGCGAAGCATCGACGTGACTCAGAACCCAAAAAAAACCATCGAAAACGAGATAAAGAAACTCAAAGCGGATTTTTCGGTGATTCAGAATATAGATCTTGAGCCGTACGACAAGGATCACGCAATGGTTGTGGCGGAATTTCACAGCAAGGTCTGACTCATCAAGAGTTTTACCGGCGACCAGCTTTTGCGCACAAAATCAGGAACCTGGCCATGCCTTGAGAACCAGTCCCTGACAAACTCGACTGTTTTTGGGTCCGACGGGTAGCCGCTCCCAAGGTCGTATTCCCTGTTCAACCTGGCAATTGCCCTATCGCGCGTGACTTTGGCAATTATGGACGCGGCCGAAACTATCACAAACGTGGAATCTGCATGGTGATATGACTTTATCTTGCCGGTGTTTGCAAGCGATGCTATCTTGTCTCCAAACCTTGCCGCGTTGATGTCGCATGCGTCAACATATGATATCGACGGCTTCATTTTTTTGATCACTTTGGCCATGTTTGATGCCTCTAGGTGGTTAAGCTGGTGCTTTGCAACATACGAATCTACCTGCTTTGGACTAATCTTTGATACGGCATAATCATCTGCAAGATCTGTTATCTTTTTGTAAAGATTTTCTCTTGCCTGTGGAGTGAGTTTTTTTGAATCGCGAACTCCAAGATTCGACAAGGTTTTCAGCTTTGATTGTTTCACAGAGATGCCAGCTACAACAAGGGGACCAATCATTGATCCACGTCCGGCCTCATCAACTCCGCAAACAAGCATGACTCAGCTGAGAGTAGTGCGTATTAAACTAGTTCAAGTCGAATTTGATTCACAACCTCAGTCCACCTAAATCTGAATGGTAGGACTTTATATGAGCAGGACAAAATTGCTTCCAATTGCAAGCAAACCAAAGCCAAATCATCACGGTAACTGAGGGTAAAACCAAGATTCTAATCCCAAAGGGCGCAATGGAAGACAAGGTTCCGCCAAGGGACGTTGCATTCTTTAATCCAAGAGCAAAGCTTAGCAGGGATTTTTCCATTGTTGCATATTCTGCCTTTTTGAGGGGCATTGAGAGGCCAAAGATCTTTTTGGACGGCCTGTCCGGACTTGGAGCCAGGGGGCTGCGTGTTGCAAACGAGATCAAAGACGTCCAGGTTTTTGTAAACGACGCAAATCCAAAAGCACTTGAGCTTTCAAGAGAGTCAGCAGAGCTCAACGGCTTGAGAAATTACCAGATCTCTGAAAATGACATATGCAGGTTCCTGAGCGCATTTTCAAGCGAGGGAAACCGCGGCACCATAGTCGACATAGACCCGTTTGGCTCGCCTGCAAGGTTCATCGAGTGCGGCATACGGGCCACATCCCACAAGGGGCTCTTGTCAGTTAGCGCAACGGATCTGCAGGTCTTGCACGGTCTGTTTAATGATGCATGTAAAAAAAAATATCACGGAATTCCAATCAAGACCACATACAGCAACGAGATTGCCACAAGACTGATACTCGGCATGATAATTACGGTTGCTGCAAGGCTGGACGTGGAGGCGACTCCAGTATTTTCAGAGACAAACCAGCACTATTATCGCGTGTATCTGAGAATCCTGAACAAGCCGGACACACGAAACCTCATCGGATTTATCAATCACTGCAAAAACTGTGGGAACAGAAATTCGTCGCTTGAACCAGAGTCTACCTGTGATCTCTGTGGGTCTGAACAAAAAATAGCTGGCCCACTTTGGATTGGTGAGTTGTTTGAAAAAGAATTTGTCGAATCGATGCTCAAGGAAGTACCAGACCATTCAGTTGACAAAAAATGCGAAAAGGCGTTACAGAAATGCATTTTGGAATCAGAAATGCCGGCATGCTATTACACGCTGGATGAAATCGCAGAAATTCTAAGGAGGTCGCCTATCCCACTGCAGGAGATAATTTCTCGCCTTCAGGAAAACGGGTTCTCTGCAAGCCCCACATCGTTTAATCCAACCGGATTCAGAACTAACTGCACAATAGATAAGATCAAAGAACTGTTTACGTCTTAGGGTCTGTATCCAAGGCAGACAAAATACATCTCACTGCTTGGTTTTCTTGATGCGTTTGGCTTTCTCAGGTGCACCTTGACGAATTTTTTTTGCAGGTAGTCCCGAAACTCCATGGAATATTCGCCGTCAAAGACCTTAAAGACCGCATTGCCCTTTGGCGCAAGCACCCTGTCCATTATTTTGGAGCAGGAATAATTCAAAGAGATCTGTCTGGCATGGTCCATGGACCAGTGGCCCGTGATTTGCGGCGAAATATCGCAGATGATTGCGCTTGCCTTTGTTCCAAGGTATTCGAGGATCTCATCCGCAACCGCAATGTCCTCGACGCTTCCTTTGATGTAGTGCGCATTAGGGATCTCATCCATGTAGGCAGTGTCAACGCCCACCACTTTGCCCTTGTTTCCTGCAAGCTTGACTGCCACCTGCATCCATCCTCCTGGGGCACATCCCAAGTCCACCACATAGAATCCAGGCCCAATTATACGGTAGGAATTATTCAGCTCAAGTAGTTTGTATGTGGCTCTGCTCCTGTAGCCCTGTTCCTTTGCGAGCTTGCGATAATGATCACGTTTTGCGTCCAGCAGTCTCATTGTTCTTTCTTTTTCTTTGGCTTTGACAGCTCAGCTATCGTCCATTCCTCAATCCACTGGCAGGTCCTTGGGCTCACCTCGCCATCAAGGCTGCATTTTTGCTCAACTGGGCAGACAAGGCACGGTGCGTTCTCGATTGATTCGGTGCTGACTGGGGTCTTTTTTATTTTTAGAACATAAGTCCATCTCTTGTTTTCAAGAATCTTTTCGCGCGTAATTATTCCCATTCTCTCAAGCTTTAGTGCAAGCCTTGAGCCGTCCCTGCTTGTAAGCTTGAATTTCTTCCATAGTTCGCTTTGGACCATTCCGTCCTCAAAGTTTGACAGATAGAGACAGACTCGGTTTGTGAGTTTCTCCATGTCGACTTTTTCAATTTGAAAGTTTTCGATTTCCTCGTCTGTTAGCTGCTCTTCAAGTTCTTCTTCGAGCGTTTTTTCTGGAATCTCTTCCTTCTTTTTCTTTTTTTCTTCCTTTGCCGCTTTCTTTTCTTCCTTTGCTAGCTTTTTTTCTTCCTTTTTCTTGTCTTTAGCTTTTGCTTTTTTTTCTTCTTTAGATATTTTCTTTTTTTCTTCCTTTGCCGCTTTCTTTTCTTCCTTTGCTAGCTTTTTTTCTTCCTTTTTCTTGTCTTTATCTTTTTCAGCAGCCTTTGGTCTTGCCATTATCTCACGTGTTTGTTACTCGACGCACTTTCAATATATAACATGGTATTATCCTACTGTATGCTGAACCTTTGGGACGCACTCAGAAACTTGTCGCCGCCCTCATCAAAGAGCTGCACCTCAAGCAAGTATTGTCCAGGAGTGCCGATCACCTCTGAAAAGCTTTCCGTGACCGGCAGAGTTCCCGAGTCGCCATAACACTGATCAAAGAATGCACCCTGCTTTACCGCCTTTCTTTGGCCTGACGAAACGTCGTAAATTGTGATATAGAGATCGCCGCAGCTGAACGCAGGATCCCTTGCAAAGACTTGTATGCTTACAGCATCCGAGCTAGAGTACTGGCCTTGAAGACCACTTATTTCAATTGATGTGAGTGTTGTAGTACCTACATCCACTACACTGCGGTCTTGGCCTTGCATCGACAACGCAAGCACCGCTCCTCCAAATATGAAGGAAAACACAATGGGAATTATGAATACTGCAACTGCGCTGCCAGATGTCAACGAATTTTTTTGACGCGTTGTACGTTTATATTTATTGTCAGAATCTGGGCGTAGAATCTTGTCGAATCAGTTAAATCGCTGCGATCCAAATAGGCGCTAGATGCGATTACGAAAATTCCGAGTCAGGGCGTACAGATGCATCCATGACTCTGGCGAAATTAAGGTAGGGGATCTGGCCGCATTTGTAGGAAGAAACGAGAGCGGCAAGACTACAATCCTGCAAGCTCTGACTCTGCTCAACAAAGAGGAGAAGGTATCTGAGCTTGACTTGTGCGACGAGATGACTGAAGATCTCAAATCCGAGATGACTCTGGTCGAAGGGCAGTTCCATCTCAGCCCAACTGAGGCCAAGCTGATAAAAGACAAGTTCCCGCACCTTCCAGAAATCACCGCGCTCAAGATCTTCAGGACAAACAAGAACCCAAAAATCCAGTATGACTTTGGAGACATAAAGATAAGCGAAGAAAAAGACAAAGCACTCAATTCGTGGGAAAACTATGCTGAGAAAATACTGGGCTTCATTTCAACTATTCCAAATCACATAAGGATCCAATTTGACACCAAGTTCTTTGAGGGTCCTCCCCCGCAGGACAAGGACACGTTTGTCAGGGAAATGATCGAATTTAACAACAGCATCCAAGTGCTTGCAGCAGATGAGCCACACATCCTGCAAGAGTGGTCCAGGTTTTACGATGAGCGGGAAAAAACGTATGACGAACTTTTGGTTGGAACCACTGAAAAGACCGCACTTGAGAATTTCATTTTGGAGCACCTGCATCCAAGGTTTGTCTATTTTTCGGATTACAAAAAGATCTACGGAAACATAAATCTGGACGAGTACATAAAGGAGGCACAAAGGCCAGAAAGTCTTGACCGCATAGAGGAGTTCGACAAGGCAGAGACGGTATGGAACCTGTTTTACTTGGCAGAACTTGATACAGAAAAACTAGAAGAATACAAGACCAGCCCGCCAAAGCTCATCAAGCTCCTAAACGCAGCAAGCAGAAGGCTCACAGACAGACTTAACCCAGCATGGAAGGGTGATCCAATCCATGTGGACTTGAGGTACAACCCAGGCAACATAATGAGCGTAGTGATCTCCGACGTGCACCGAGACGGCACAGTAACAAACACGGGTCTTCTTAGCAGACGCGCCGAAGGCTTCAAGTGGACATTTTCATTTATCGTGAATTTTGCGGCTGAAACACAAAGAGCAGAGCTAAAAGAGGCGATCCTTCTTTTGGACGAGCCTGCAAGAAACCTGCACCCAGCTCAGCAGATGGGCATATCGGATCTTCTCAAAAACCTGGCAGGCTCAAACCAAGTCCTCTACGCGACTCACTCACCGTTTATGATATTTGACTACACGCCTGGAAATCTCTTGGTAGTTGAGCTCGACAAGAGAAAGCACCTGAGCAGAATTTACTATGACTACTGGAACGCAGACGATGCAACTCTGATCCCAATTTTGTACGGCCTATCGCGTGGCCTAGTTGAATCCATAGTGGACAGAGAGATAGGTACAAACTCAAGGCCGGTCATAATTGTGGAGACGATGTCAGATGCAATGTACCTAAATGCGTTTGACAAGTTTTTGGAGGATCCGAACATTTCTATGAACCCGCTCAACGTGGTTGCAGCGTTCAACAAGGACTCTGCACTTCCGCTTGCAATATTTTACAGAAACCATGGCCACAACGTCTTTGTCATACTTGACAACTCCACGGAATCAAAGAAAATTGCAGAGCAACTGAAAGCAAACGAGTTCAACGACATGCAAATAATATACCTGGAGCAGGGCGGAAAATCAATAGAATCAATTGAGGACCTCATAATATCTGATGACTATCTGCACGCAGTTAACCAAACCTACGAAATCAAGCTCAGAAAGGAGGGATTCAGAAACCTCACAAAAGAGGAAGTCCTGGCAAAGAGCAAAAAGGGAATGGTTGAGAATCTCAGAAACATCTGGCGCGATCACAGGGATGACGGCTGGAACGAATTCGATGTCGAAGAAATCGCAAGGTACATCTGCGAAAAAATTGCCCTAAAGGAGGCAGACTTTCTCTCAGACAAGACAAAAGACCAGTTCAGGGGATTTTTCAGGCTGCTTGCGGAGAGGATCAGGCAGCAGCAGAACCTCACGGCACATGTGGGACTGACCAAGTACCAGCGAAGCAAGCCGAGGTAACTTTCTAAAATATCTTGCTTATGAATAATTCTAAACTCTCAAAAAGGGTAAATAAATAATGTTTAACAACAAGGGTAGAATGATTGTGAGATATTCAAGACTGGCAATTTTTGGAGTCATTGTTTTTTCGATATTTGCTTTTGCAGGCCCAGCGTTTGCGGAGACAACAGCAAAGAGCACAAACTTTGAGAAGACCACCCTGATTGAGTTTACCAATAACGATAATGCTGAAATAAACACAGTCAGAATCTGGCTTGGGGCAGACGCCGGAATCTTCAAGTCATTCAAGACTGAGAAAGGCTGGACTGGGGCCAAGACCCCCCAGGGAGTCCTAGTCTTTACATCAACTGATCCTCTGTCGCAGGGCGAATCTGTGAAATTTGGAATCAAGACGGAGATCGAAAATCCCGGAATAAACTGGAAGAGTCTTGACAGCAGCGGAAATGAGCTGACTGTAGGAAAGGCAATAGCCGGACAAGAGCCGATCCCACAAGACACCACACCGCCAGATACCTCCACACCGACCACACCCAAGACGACAAGTCTTGATAGCGCCACATTCAGAATAATTCCAGACAAGCCGAAAAATGGCGATAGCATCAGAATAGTTGGATACGGTTTTCCGCCAAACAAGAATCTTAATTTTTTGATTGACAGCGAAAAAATCGAGGACTTTAGAACGGATAACGACGGCCATCTTATCGGAAGAGCCAAGATCCCAGTAACCAAGGCAGCAGACAGAGTTGAATTTTCTCTTTCTGACGACCAAGGAAACAAAAAGACCATCAGCCTTCGAATAGAGCACAGAGAAACTCAGATGATCAGCGAAAAAGCAAAGGGACTCACGGTGATCCAGGCTGAGGAGCTTGTTGAGCCAGGAGATGTTGCTACTACAAGCGGAACTGGTCAGCCAGGAACCGCCGTAACCATAACGGCGCAAGATGCCGCTGGAAACAAGATATACGAGGCAGTAGTCCAGGTGGACACCAGTGGCGTATGGTCTCACGAGACAATAATCCCCCTAGACGCCCCGCTTGGTACGAGGCTGGTCAAGTTTAGCGACGGCACAGACACCATAGAAAAAACAATCAGCATCGCCATCTCAAAGACTATACATGTCATGGCGTCAGCAATCAAGTATGATCCTGGAACAAAGATGCTGTTCAATGGAACCGCAATACCAAACCAGCTGGTCGAAGTCGTAATCAAGGATCCGATTGGAAAGGAGGTGCTCTCAGATATTTTGAATCTGGACGACTCTGGAACATTAAATTTTGAATACCAGACCACTGCGGCATCGCCAAAAGGAACATACGTAATCCTGTTCACGCAGGGAGAAGAAACCGAGATCTTGCGCATAGGCCTTGGCGAGTTCCCAAGCGAGCAGATAGTGGCCAAATTCGACAAGCTAAACCACGCAACCTCTGAAAAAGCAAGACTGGTTCTGCAGGGCCCAGCCAAGGCAGTTGTGTCTCTCATAATAATAGATCCGTCAGACAAAGTCAAGGTAACTGATAGTGTCACCTTGGGACCAGATGGCAGAAACGAATACGAAATCGATCTTGCAAGCTACAAATCTGGAGTTTATTCCGTTGTGATAAAATACCTAAAGTTCCAGACGTCGGAGATATTTTCTGTCGGCCTGCTACCAAGCTCAGGGCCAATCATAATACAATCGACAAAGCAGACATATCTGCTTGGGGATCCAATCCTTGTTTTGGGATCCGCCAACAAGAATGCGCTTCTTACTTTGGAAATGACCGATCCGGACGGAGTTGTGATCAAACGCAAGGACATCATTGCAGACGAGGACGGCAAATTCTCTGACGGCACATTCAGAGTTCCAGGGGATGCAAAACAGGGAATGTGGACAATCAGAGCAAGCAGCGGACCGAACAAGGCGGAGGCAAATCTAGAGATAGTGGGCACCGTGTCGCAGGGCTTTGTCATCAAGCTGGACAAGTCCACTCAATATCATGGAAGTGAGGTCATGAAAATAACTGGCTCGGGTGGAGGAAAAACACAGAATGCAATCATCACAATACTTGACACGGCAAACATCAAGGTTGTAGATCTCACCACAAGTACAACCCAAGCTGGAAGCTTCCAGACATTTTGGCCCGTACCCCCAGAATTGAAACCCGGAACCTACACTGTAAAGGCGACAATAGGCAATGAAACTGCAGAGGCCACATTTACCATACAATAAAAGATACTAGGAAACCGTTTTTATTACTCCGCTAGAACCTATTCGATGTGAATCTCCAAAATATAATTGCCGAGTACCAAGACTTTCCAAAAAAAGGAATTCTTTTTCGTGACATCAGCCCAATTTTAAAAAGTCCGTCAGCACTGTCTTACGTGGTTGACGAGTTTGCAAAAAAATTCCATGCAAACGACGTGGATCTTTTTGCCGGAATAGAATCTCGCGGATTTCCCATCGCGTGCGCCCTCAGCCTCAGATACAACAAAGGCATGGTCATGATACGAAAGCAGGGCAAGCTGCCAGGGGCCACCATCAAGAGATCGTACTCTATAGAGTACGGAAAGGCCACAATGGAGATCCAAAAAAACTCTATCAGCAAGGACCAGAGGGTGCTTATTTGCGACGATCTCTTGGCAACAGGCGGAACGGCAAAGGCTGCAGCCGAGCTGATTGAAAGGCTGGACGGACGCGTTGCAGGGTTTGCATTCATCGTGGAGCTAAGCGAGCTAAACGGCATCAAAAAAATAGAAAAGTACAGAACTGAATCCCTGGTGAAATACTAGTGGAGCAGGCAGAGATTGGGATCTTTGGAGGAACCGGAATCTACGATTCCGGCCTACTAAAGGAAGCAAAAGAAGTCACAGTAGATACACCGTACGGCAAGCCATCTGACTCCATCACGGTCGGACTGTTTCAGGGCAGAAAAATTGCATTCATGCCTCGACACGGAAAAAAGCACACAATACCGCCACACCTCATAAACTACCGGGCAAACATATGGGCCTTTAAGCAGCTTGGAATAACCAGGATAATTGCGCCATCCGCAGTAGGCAGCCTCAAAGATGAGCTTGCGCCAGGCGACTTTGTCCTGCCATCTCAGTTTATCGACTTTACAAAATCTCGCAAGGGGACGTTTTCCGAAGAAGGACGCGTCATCCACATATCGGTTGCAGACCCGTTTTGCCCCGAGCTTCAGTCAGCAATACTTGAGGCCGCAAAGACGCAAAGCATCTCGGTTCACAAGGACTGCACGTATGTCTGCATCGAGGGCCCAAGGTTTTCAACAAAGGCGGAATCAAGATTCTTTAGGACAACCGGTGCCGACATCATAGGCATGACGCTTGTGCCAGAGTGCCAGCTTGCGCGCGAGGCCCAGATGTGCTATGCGTCTGTTTCCACCGTTACTGACTACGACGTGTGGGCCGAAAAGCCGGTCACTGCAAAAGAGGTGATGGAGACCCTTTCAAAAAACGTGCAGAACACAAAGAAGCTTCTCACGTCAATTCCAGATAATATTCCAAAGGCTCGGAGCTGCCACTGCGCAAAGGCGCTAGAGGAAGCAGAGTTCTAGCCGTCTGCAAAGGATTCTTTTTTGAGGCCTTCGGGAAGCGTGATGTTTCCCTGCACTAGGTGCTTTTGCAAAGTGTCTATTACCTCGTTTACGTCATAGCCAAGCTTTTTGAGATCCTTTTCTGTAGTCTTTGATATCTTTGCGCCGATGTTGTGGCCGCCTATTCTCCCAAAAGCAATCGCTGAAAACTTGAATGCGTGGCCGTCAACAGAAAACATGCCGGTTATCTTGGCTGCCATCTGGGTGCCCTTTACGTTATTTACGTGAACGTCTACTTGCATATCTAGATCTCTATTGCCTTGTTGACGTGATCGTCAATTAGAAAGCTTGCATGGTTTGGATCGTCTACGGTATAGTTTCTGACTGGGATTTCAATCACCCTGTCGTCTGGGCTCTCCACCCTGAGTGTGCCGTCCTGCTTTAGTCTGACAAGCTTCCAGCGGTCCTTTCCCTTGAAGAGCTTTCTTACCAGCACTGCCCACTTTTCGTCGGGCTCTATTTTTGGCATGCCTACGTAGTCGACGATCGAGTCGATACCTAGCTGCTTTTCTTCGCAGAATCTTTTTTTGCATATGGCGCAGCGCCAGACATCGACTGAGCCTATCGTCCTTTCGTTGACGTTGATATTGGTCACCCCAAAGTAGGTGATCTGGTGCTTGCAGGTCTCAGTGTCCACGCTCATGGCATCTTGGCGCAAAACGCCACTATTTAGTCCTTAGTGGTCCTTGCACGATCGTAGTGGTCTTCTAGGGCAACGCCTATGTTGTCGACTGTGAGATTTTTTTTGAATTCGATGTTCTCCCTCTGACACATCTTTCTGTACATGTTCACAGCTGTGAACCTTGGGTGCATGGCCTCAAACTCGGTCGGAGATATGTCGATAAAGCCGCCGCACTCCACAATTTTTTTTGCCGCCGACAAGGATTCATCTTGGCTTATTCCTAGCTCTTGCGCAATCCTATCAGCAGTCATCTTGCCCCTGGTTGTCACAAGCAAGAAAACCTTTGCCTCAATCTGGCTTAGTTTGACTTCGTTTACCAGGTCGGCTTCTATTTTGTCAAGGTTCAATGTTATTTGTGATCCGTTTGTCTAATTAAATCTGAATTACTGCTGCTTTATTTTGAATAACTTTTTTGATATTTTCAGCGAGAATCCCATCCCGATGAAATGTACTACGACTCCAACTATGAGCGCAGTTATCTTGTCGCCAAAAACGTACCAAGTAATGAAGAATGCGACAAGCGACGGAATCGTGATGATTGCTCCGATGATCGAGCCCTTTAGGAATATCTCCTTTGTGGAAAAAGGATTGATTTTTTTGTCCATGCGGTGTGGTTCTGTGCCTGTAATAAAAATCGATTTGCAGCCAGCCTTGTCTGATTACTTATAGAATGTGTTCAGAAATCTGTTCGAATCGAACAGATTGCAACTTAATTTCAAATACCATTGACCATGTCTATTGGCAAACAGGAAGTACCTAAGCAGAGACGAGAACAAGTCAAAGCCAGCCGATTCGGATGCCCCAAAAAAAGAGATCTTCCTTGAAAAGACGCAGGCAAAGGGCTCAACCAATGGCAATCTGGAAGGAATTGGCGGCGACATTAAAAACGTAAACGAGTACATTAATTCGCTAAACAAGCACATACTGGATCAACGAACTAGAATCGAGAACATGAAAAAACTCCAGAGTAATTTTGAAAAGGAGCTGCAAATCCTCACGTCCGGGGAGATTCCAATCCCAGTCCAGTCTGATAAGACAGAGTTTGACGGCCTTGGCAAGGAGTTCAATGGCGAAGAAACTGAATCGGCCGAAGTAATTGGTAGTATCACCTCAATTGTGGAAAAAGAGGTTCAGAACCGCATCTTGGTTCTTGAGAGCCAGCTCGTTGAGGAGAAAAAGAACGCAGACGAGTTCAGAAAGATGCTTGAGCAGAACCTCAAGAAGTTCAACCGCATCGAAAAAAACCTCAAGACAGACAAGGCAAAGCTGGAATCGGAAATCAAAGAAAAAACAGACAAGTTGGTTCAAGCCGAGCGACTCTCGGCAATCGGTGATCTCGGGTCAAGGCTTGCACACGATCTCAAAAACCCGCTTTCCGTCATCAAGGGAACTGTCCAGCTGATCAAACGCACCGACAAAAACCTTGACGAACTTACAAGAAAGCGAGTCGAGCTGATTGAGAGCGCGATTTTCCGCATGACGCACCAGATTGATGGCGTCCTAGAATTTGTAAGATCTACTCCACTCAAGAAAAAGCCGGCATCGCTAAATGAAATAATAGTTTCTGCGCTTCACTCCATGATGATTCCAGCAAACATCGCGATTAATTTCCCAAAAGAGGACATTGTGTTTCTTTGCGACTCTCACAAAATGCAGATTGTCTTTGCAAATCTGATCCTCAACTCGATTCAGGCAATCGGAAATGGCAAGGGCGTCATCAACATCAGAGCAAAAAAGCAAGAGGACACAATCACGATACGAATAGAGGACTCTGGCCCAGGAATCGCATCCGAGATTGCAGACAAGATATTTGATCCGCTGTTTACCACAAAGCAGGAAGGAACAGGACTTGGACTTGCGTGCTGCAAAAGCATAGTCGAACAACACAACGGCAAGATAAGCATGAGCGGAGATCCAACCGTGTTCTGGGTAGTTCTGCCGCTTTTCTGATTTAGCTCGTAGAGCTTTATATTTAGCAAAAATCAAGTCTGATGCGACGTGTCCAGCTACAAAAGATCGTACTCTAACGAGCAGTCGATAAACTTCATAATCCCAATCATGATAATCCTGTTTTTGGGCATAATCTACATCATGTCCATGAGGTACGGCCAAGGCGGGGTCAGCTTCATCTTGGTAGGGATTGCAGCGGCAATCATGGTGTATTGGGGCTTTGTTCTAAAAAAGATGACAAAGACAGAAAAGCCCAAGTACACCGCAAGGGAAACGGAAAGCAAGAACTGGGTCTACGACCTCATCAAAGGAGACGACGAGACAATCTTTGTTGCAGAGGTGCCTGGGCCTGACGACAAGATAATGGTCAGACTCGTTGAGGGAGTCTTGTATATCCGCGGCTCTGGTAATTTTTCAAAAGAAGTTCCAATCGAGGGCGCAACTGGGATGGAGATTGCCGACTTCAAATACAGAAACGGCGTTCTTACTTTGCGAATCAGAAGACCGCTTGCAAGCTCTTAGGATATCATATCTAGGTTACAACAGTTCTAAAAATTCCTTCTTTGTAAGGCCGCAATCGGCGATTATTCCAAGCAACAATCCTTTTCCAAGCTCGTTTTTTCTTGGAACTGCAGTCCATAAACCACGACCATTTTCAACTATTATGTGGCTTCCAGTTTGTCTAGTTGGGTAAAATCCCTTTTTCTTTAATGCTTTTAGAACTTCTTTCCATCCAATTATGGGAAGACTCAAACTGAAACGGTCACTAGTCTGGAGGATTTCTTTTTACTTTCTAAATATGATTTGCAGAGTTTAATAGCTTTTTTTGTATCTTCGATTGCCTCTGCTTTAGTATCTCCTTGGCCACGTGCTTGAGGAATTTCAATGCATTGCCCCATGTAGAATTTGCCGTCTTTTTTTATCAAAATGTTATAGTCTCTTTTTTCTGACACAATCTGATTTCGTGGATTTACTATATAAAATTAGGTTAGAAAAAATCTCACATCCTACATATTGCCTTCGTAGGCTCAGATCTACAATTGAAATTTTGAGATTAGTAATGGTTGCTGGCAAGAATTTTCCAATATTGATACTAAATCCCATGACTATGTCTGTGTTAGAAAAGATAATTAAATTTACAAGCTTTTAGCCAGCTCAAGCTTCTCAGGTAAGTACTTGTCTGTGATGTTTGTCAGGCCGTACTTTGAGAACGCCTCAAGCTCTGCTTTTCGCTTTATCTTCAGAAATATCTCGAGCTCCTTTTTCCAGATTCCTTCCTGGTATCGCGGATCCTTTTGCAGATCATAGATTCTCTTGATGTCCGACTCTGTCATCGGTATGGTCGGAAGCTTGTACTTTTCAATGTCCGATGCCCACACGCCAAGCCACTTTGCGTCAGGGACGGTGAGCTCTCGCAGATGCGCTGCGTTTGCGGATCCTGATTTTATTACCATCGCGATGTGCTCTCCGTAGACGTCCCCATCTGTCAGTATCACAACTGGGAGCTTCATCTGCTCGTGGAGTCGCTTCAAAAGATATCTAGTCGAGCGAGGGGCCTGCCCTGCAGTATCAATGATGATTGCCTTGAATTTCCTGTCGACTTTTTCCTCTACAAATCTTGTGAAAAGACCACCTTTCTCTATTGCAATGACAAGCTCGGCGCTAGTATCTACCAGCTCTGCGCTGGACAAGCTTGGCCCAATCAGGTATCCATCAGGATGGTCTGAGAGATTCGTCCTTCTTCCCTCGTACCCTGGAACGGTGTACTCTATGGTAAGATCGCCAAAGACGCTGCTTCGCTCCTCTGGAAAGATGTGAAAGTCCTCCCTTGGCCTTGCAAGCACCGCCTCCAAGTCAACTATGATGTTGTCGGACTCTGGCTGGTCCTCAAAGTCTATCTCAAAAGCCTGTGATGAATAATAGATGTCTCTGAGAGTTGATGACTTTTTTTCATGGAGTAATCGGTTCGCAAAGAATGCAAGCCAAATCAACTGCGTAAACGATCGCAGCTGCGCCATGTTTCTTGAGCTTCTCAGGCCTGCCGCCTTTCCAAGTATGTACTGGCGCAGCTTTTTGTCATATACAATGTTGCTCACAGACCTGCTTGGCACGTGGAATTCCGGAAACTGGCCCTTGTCTAGATCGTTGTAGACCTTTGCGCCCTCCATCTTGAGCAGCTCCAAAAGCGAGTCCCGCTTGGCCGCTGCCACCTTTTCTGATTTACTCTTGGGTTTCGACACTTGTATTCAAGTCCTTGATTAGTTTTTTGTATTGGGGCTCTTTAGTTTTTCCTGAGAGCTCGGTTGCAAATTGCGATATTAGTGGAAGGTATTTCTGGTACAAGTTAGTCCTCTTTTTTTCAATTTCCGCAAGGCCACGCTTTGACATGTATGCGGACAGCTTTCTGCACAAAAACTGCAGCGCAAGCCTCAGCTCCTTTTCTATTTCCGGCCTGTCTGCGACGTTTTCTTTTCCTACTGTCTTGTAAGGGATTCTAGTGGAACAAATGTGGCTGACAATCACAAGTGGCGAGTCGTTTTTTATCTTGTATCTGCCCCAGTCGGTCTCGTTTACAACCTGGAGCACCACGTCGCTTCCCTCATCATACAAAAGCGGAATCCTGTTGGCAAACCTGTACGTGGTTATCTTTCCTGCCGGTATCTGGCCCCCGTATGCTATGCCCATCTCGACTACGAATGGAAATCCCGAGTAGGCAGACGCGCTTCGCTGGACCACATCGTAAAAGTCAGGATTGAAGAACTGCTCTATTCCCTTTCTGAGCGGCTCCTCGCCAAGGGGCGCCAGGCAGCTTGGATCCGGCGTAAGAAAGTCCTCGTATCTTTGCAGCGAGTCAGAAAGCTGGACGAGCTCCTCGTTTGAAAAGGCGCCTATTCGCTTTTCTGCTCTGAGCTGGGAGAACTCGGCAAACTTGATTGCAGTTGCCTGGCCTATCCTCTGGAATCTTTTTGTGAGAAATGTAGCTAGGGTCTCGCCAGATACCGTGTTTGCAAGCTGCTTGTAGTAGGGGCTGGACTTTGGCATGTCGATTGTAATTGATTTTGATTCCCCAAAGTCCCAGTATGTGATGTGCTTGTGCATCAGGTCCACGTCCTCGATTCGTATCTTCATTATTTTTTCAAAGTCCATCTTCAAAAACGACATGAGTGCCACTATGACCCTGACGGGCCTTGAGAGCGAGTCCCACTTTTTTTCGGCCTTTACCATTATTCCCTCAAAGTTGAGGTTTTTCTTTGAGAGGCCGAGCTCTTTTCTGATTTTTTCTATCATGGTGTTGTCCAGAGTCGGGATCTGGTAGTGCGTGTCGACTATCATGCGCCTCAGGGTCTCCACGTCGACTCCGTGCGGGTGGGGCCTGATGATGGTCGGGGGCGCCGGCATGCTGTCAACGATTCTTTTGTACTGGAATCTTTCCCCTTTTGGATCATCAAATGTTATGGTTGCATAAGGCGTGATGAGCGATGTCTGGTAAACATAATCGCGTATCTTGGAGCCAGCCTTGGAGTAGTCCCCCTCCAAGGTGATGCTTACTGCGAGTCCCTTTTTGTTGGCATCTTTGGTTGAGTGCTTGCGGATCACCGGCTTGTTTTTCTGTATATCGAGCATCATCTCGTATTCGTGGCTTGTCTTTGCGTCTGCCGAGCTTGACACCACAACCGGCTTGTTTGTAGTAATTTGGCCATACAAAATCGCCATCGTGGCACCCAGGCCGAACATGCCGCGCGCCTGCTTTAACCCAAATTTAGAACCATACAAGACGGTACCAAACGCCATCGGAATCTGCTTTGACTCCATTCCTGGACCGTTGTCCTTCACAGTCAGGATGTAGGGCTTGGGGTCTGGCTTTTCTGGGTCGACCGGCTTTATCGTCAGGTGGATGTCGGGCAGTATTCCGCGCTGGTCGCACGCGTCAAGGCCGTTTTCCACAAACTCCCTGACTGCAGTGTACAGAGAACGCGTCGGGTTGCTAAAGCCTGCAAGGTCCCGGTTGCGGTAAAAAAACTCGGAAGGAGATATCTGAGAAAAGGTTTCCTTAAGAGACATCTTTATTTTCCCACAGCTGCATCCTTTCTTCCCTTTCTTTGCGCCTGTTCGCCTCGAGTCTGCCGTACACTACGCCGTGCTTGCTCCCAGATGATATGGATGTGATTGCAGATATTGCCATCTTGATCTGGTGCGGCTCGCCAATGATTGAAACGGTTTTTCCATAAACGCAAATGCTGGTGCTGGTAAGACTTTCCATGTTGGCCCTCGCTCTACCTCCCTCTCCGATTATTCTTCCTTTTATCCTTTCAATTTGTTGCGGCGACTTGCCGGCAAAATCCCGGAGATCTATTACATGCAGCGAAGTCTCTTCTTTGATCAGCTTCATTGCGTTCTCTGGAGAAAATCCGCGGCCAATAGCTGTGACTATCTCGACTGCCTTGAACGGCTGGATCTGATCAATAGAGCCGGCGCTCTGGATTTCTATCTCGCCGGATTCTGAATCTATCTCAAGCCTAACTGCGCAGGCTTTCTCGACTTGCGATTTTACCTTGCCGGATCTGCCAATAAGCGCACCTACCCGGTCTACTGGAATCCTTACTATCTTTTCAAAGCTCATGATACTATTTTTGAGAGTACGTCAGATGGGTTTTCAACTGTCAGTCCTCTTTTTGCAAAGAAGTGCGACATATTTTTAATATCTCTTTCAAGAAAGTTTTGAGCATTTGGGTGCATTGTATCGACTGCGGATCCAAGATCAAATAATACAAGGCCGTTTTCCGTTTTGAAGACGTTGTATTCGGAAAAGTCGCCATGCACAAGCTTTGCTTCTTTGTAGAGTTTTGCGATCAGCTGGATTACCTGTTTGTAGTCGCCCTCGTCGACTTCGACTTCGAGCAGAGTGGGTGCGGGAGCCCCGTTTTTGCCGATGAACTCCATCGCAAGAACGTTCTTTGATACCGAAATCGGCTTTGGCACCGGCAGGCCACTTTTTTGGCACTGCCTGAGGTTTTTGAACTCCTTTTTTGCCCAGAGGTACACCATGTTTTTTGTTCCGTGCTTGAGGTGCGCAAACCTAGGATCGCCCACTATGTACGCTGCGCGCTTTTTGAAGCTCGCAGTGGTGACCAGGTACACCTTGAGCGCAACATCGTTGCCCTCCCTGTCTACTGCCCAGAACAAGACCGACTCCTTGCCTGCGCCGACGACGCCGTTTACGTATGATATCACCTTTGAGTTTATCATGTCGTACATCGTGTGCATGGTAGAGCGGTCGAGGACTTGATTGACGACTTTGTCGCTGTTGAAGCCGTCCTGGAGTCTTTTGCGCTTTATTTTCGGAAAGATCTTGTCAAACTTGGAATCATAGTCGTCTGCAATTATGTCGTCTTCAGAGGACATGTTGCACTAGATGCAACTAGAAATCTTTTGGGAGGTGATCATTGTTCTTTAACCAGTCAACTTGAGCAAGTGTAAACCTCCACACGATGTCTCCCCTGTCGTCCTGCTTGAAGTCCCATGGGGCAATGGTCACCACATCGTTGTCACGGATCCAAATTCTTCTTTTCAGCTTGCCTCTGATCCTTCCACGGCGCGTCTTGCCGTCAGTGCACTTGACAAGAACCTGGTCGCTTCCCAAAAGTTTGATGACTCTGCCCAGCATCTCTCCCTGCTGCGGAAGCTGGATGTCTTTTAGCTCACTTTCATTTAGTACCTTACGTTTTCCCAATCACTCATGTAGGAAAATTTTTGTATATAATCGTGATGATTCACATTTTGAAAACAATCAGAAATGGCACCTCGTCGATTACTTTGACTCCATTTCTTGATCCGATTTTGAGGTTGATTGACATGTCGATTGTTTGTTTGCCGACCATGTTGAGAATCGAGCTGTTCCTCATCAGCTTCTCGGCTTCTGCCGCATCGACCAGTCGCTGCCCGTAGTAGCTTGCGCTGATGTTTATGTGCAGCTTGTCTTTTTTGAGGACCCTGCCGAGTAGATCCTCGTCGCAGATGTTTAGCATCCTTGAGCTCTGGTAGTTTGATGTTCGAACAAAAAATCGCATTACGCGTATTTACCTTTGAGTGATGATTTTGCGCCGCATGCCTCGCAGACCAAAAACGAGATCCTGTTTTGTCGCTCTATTTTGGTGTCGGGGCTTTTGCATGTAGGGCATTCGAGATAGTCTTTTACGTAAATTTGCAGCAGGTTGACAAAGTCGTGCGGCTCGCGTCTTCCAACGAACATCGCCTTGTCCCCCATTCTCTCCGCAGGCGTTGCAAACTCTTTTGCCAGGTACTGCAGGACCTTGTCTGGGTCGCGCCTCAGCTTTTTTGCAAAGTCGATAAAGTTTCTCAGAATTGTGCGCTGTCCTTCCCACATCACGTCTGGCGATGGAAGCTCAAATCGCTCTCCGCCGTCGGTTTTTTTCTCGGAGATCTTGTCTTGGATTCTCTTTAGTAATTTCTCATAGTCTGCTTTTGCCAATATTGTGGATAGTTTATCCTACCTATATGAGGCTTAAGTCAAAAAGAAAGGTGGTTTAGCGTTAGTCTGCTTTGCCGATTCGGAAAACGTTAGTTCCACACTTTGGACAAACGCCTTTAACGGCAGGGCGTCCATTCTTTAGCTTTGTTACTTTTGGATCTTTAATCTCCCTTTTTGCTCTGCATTTTACACAGTAAGCTGTCGCCATTCTGTTGGGCTTAGGGGTTGCGTGTATTTAGCAAGAAGCTGTAAAAATTATTTAACTATGCGCTGGATGAGTCTCACTATATCGTGTAAAACTCACCACAAATTTCGATTTATTTTATAATAATTCGTGTTTTCACTCAATTAACCTAGTTGCAATTCCAAAATAGAAAATTTTAGCAAAAAACGATCTCAAATCATGCGATTTTCAATTATAATTATAAACGGCAAGTTTTTGTAAAAAACAAGTTGCAGTCAAAAAAAGGCTTTATCATGACTGGTGTGATCCTCGGAGCAATCACAGCTGCAAGTTTTGCTGTCTGGATGGTCCCACAAAACACGCAAACGCAATTTGTTGTTTCAGACGCAGGAGCCGATCTGGATGCAATAATTGAGCAAAAAAACACAATCTCGGAAACAACGATAGCAGAATTCAACAAAATGCTGGGCAACGAGATAACGCCAGATAACTACATCAGCATTGCCAAGATATCTTCATCGCAAATCAACGCGTTAATCATCAAAATAATGGAAAGCGATGTTCCGCAAGAGTGGAAAAGCAGCTACTCTCTACTTGCAGATTCCTTGCGAGCTCACAACTCGTACATAAGGGAAACAATAATCGTTACCGAGAAGGTAAAGGCCGACCCGGCTGCAGACACCAGCCAGGAAATGATATCTATTGACAGCTTCCTACGGGAGGCTGACAATCTTCTGGCAGACTCTAATGGCGCAAGACCGTCCTAGCCATGCCTGAATTCCTATTTGTAATATTTTCAAACGTTGGAAATCGTTAATAGGCGATTTCGTCAGATATAGTAGCGTTGTCTCTTAAGGATGCCAAGTTAGAAAAGCAAGTAGATGCGCCAATCACAAGCAGGCTGCTAGTAATATGCGTAGATAGGGACAACGATGTCGGCGAAAAGGCCGGAGTAGCAACGCCAGTAATTGGCAGAAACTCATGCATCGAGGCAGCACAAAAGCTCGCACTAGAAGATCCGGAGGACGCTGATGCAAACTCTATTTTCTTTGCAGTAAAGACATACGAGGACTTGGCGCGAAAAGGATACCAGGCCGAAGTCATAGTGGTGGCTGGAGTGGGAGACAGGGGAGTCCAAGCAGACGAAAAAATTGTCCGCGAGGTAAAGTCCGCACTAGCAAACTTTTCTGCAAACGGCGCTGTGATAGTCTCAGACGGAGAAGACGATGAAAGCGTAATTCCCATTATTCAAAACGTAGTTCCAATTGTTTCAGTGCAGCGAGTAGTGATGAAGGTGAGCAGGAGTGTAGAGTACTCGTATGCAGTGTTTGGCAAATATCTAAAGATGATTGCGTATGATTCCAAGTACTCTAAATTTTTCTTGGGTGTTCCAGGAATACTGTTACTAATTGGCGGAATCGGAACAATATCTGGGTACACGCAAGAGATTTTTGCAGTATTGGTAAGCATTCTGGGCGGAGCGTTTTTGATCCGCGCATTCGATGTGGACAGGGCACTCTCAAACTGGTCCAGGCCCACACCTGCAGGCCTGATCAGGACTTTCACGATGGTTGCAGGAATCATCATCGGTGCAGCATCCGTTCTTTCTGGATTTTCTGCAATTCACACAAACATACTTGATCCACAGGTTCTAGGGTCTGGGGTGCCAAACATATTTGCCGACAAGATCACACTAGGACAGTTCATTGCAGGGGCATTACCATTTTTGTGGATGGGGATGGGCTCGATATTTGGGGGAATACTGCTCAGCCACTGGCTCAAAGGAAGCCTCAGGCAGATAACCGATGTTCTAAGGCTGATCGTGCTTGTTTCACTGTATCCTACAGTGTACCAGTTTACGAATCTGCTGGTTTATGACGAGAGCTCATTTACGCTGATTCCGCCGTTTCTTGCAGGACTCATAGTGACACTGATGTCTGCAACTTTCCTGTTCCGCAAATACAGGAAGAAGAGGGGCGGCGAAGTCTTAACGGAATGAGCTTACGTACTTGGCAGAACTAGTTTTTTTCTATAACATCAAATAGTCATTAGCTACTCTGAAGCACAAAAGGCAAGGGTATGAACGGAGTAAAAAAAACGGCGCGATTCCTCTCTGGTTTTTACAGGCTGTACACTCGAAGATTGGAAAAGGAGATCAGAAAGGGTAACATCCCAAACCACATCGCAGTAATTTTGGACGGCAACAGAAGGTGGGCAAAAAAGGCGCTAGAGTCAAAAAAGCAGGGGCATTTCAGGGGAGCAGATGCAGTAGAGAACTTTCTTGACTGGTGCGAGGAGCTTGACATCAAGATAATCACACTGTATGTTCTTTCGACTGAGAATCTGGAGCGCACAGACAACGAGCTGGGGTACCTATACGAGCTGATACGGCAGAGGCTAGAAAAGCTCTACAACGATCCGAGAATCCACAAAAACAAGATGCGCGTAAAGGCGATGGGCAGGACAGAGCTGCTACCTGACTCCATAAACGACGTTCTCAAAAGACTTGATGATGCGACAAAGGGATACGACAGGCACTACCTCAACATCGCAATTGCGTACGGAGGCCAAAACGAGCTTGTGGACGCTGTGAAAAAAATCGCGGCAAGAATCAAGGATGGCAGCATTGGAGTCAACGACATAAGCAAGGATGTAATCGAGGCAAACTTGTACACTGCGCACCTTCCACAGCAGTCGCCTGACCTGATACTGAGAACGTCAGGGGAGCAGAGGATGAGCGGGTTTTTGCTCTGGCAGGGCGCGTACTCGGAGCTCATCTTTATGGACATTTTGTGGCCTGAATTTAGAAAGCTTGATCTTTTGCGTGCAATTAGGACGTACCAGAAAAGGAGCAGGAGGATCGGCAAGTGAGCGAGTTCGACGAGCGTTCTGCAGGAATGCTGCTTTTTTGCAAAAACACGGTCACAAAATTCCTGCTTTTGCACTACCCGTCTGGGCACTGGGACTTTATCAAGGGAAGAATAGAAAAAGACGAAGAACCGCACCAGGCAGCCTTGAGGGAGGCTCGCGAAGAAACTGGAATCACGGACATACAGTTTGTGGACGGCTTTGAGGAAAAAATACAGTACACGTACCAGTTTGACGGCAGGCCGGTAAGGAAGCAGGTCGTCTTTTTTTTGGCAAAGACTGACACGATGGATGTGAATCTTTCAGACGAGCACCTTGACTATGTGTGGCTTGAGTTTGATGAGGCGCTACAAAAGACCACGTACAAAAACGCAAAAGATCTTTTGAGAAAATCAAAGGGACTGGTTTTTAGCTAGCTCAAACAAAGACTGCGCTACATGTCCTGGATTTTTTGAATTGAGAATGGTTCTTCCAACTATGAGATAGTCTGATCCTGAGGCCAGAGTTTTCTGTATGTCTCCTCCCTGCGTGCCGATCCCAGGAGAATAGATGTCCAGGCTTTTGCTTTTTTGCTTGCAATACTGGATGATCTGAGGAAATGTCGCGCCCACAATGATTCCGTCTGCGCGCAGCTTTGATGCCCACTCCAAGAACATCTGGTAGAGATGGAGGTTCTTTATCTTGAGCTCGTACGTGGCTCTAGCTTCTGGCGCGCTCATGTGGCAAAGCGAGATGATCCCCTTTTTGTTTTTGTGCGCAAGCTTGATGAGATTCTCAAGGCTCTGCGGGCCCATTATCGGGTTTACGATTATTGCGTCAAATCCCAGATCCCACAGGGTCTGGGCCGTAACAAAGTTTGTGTTACCAATGTCATTTAGCTTGATGTCTGCTATTGTCTGCAGGCCAGAGTCGTGGGCGGCCTTGTTTATCCTTGAGATTTCTTTTTGTCCAAGGGGCAGCAAGAGATGGAAATTGAATTTTACTGCGCAGAGATACTTGCTGAGTGTCTTGATGTTTGCAAGCGTCTTTGATTCTAGGTTTTTTCCCTCGAAATCGTTTGCAAGGATTAAAGGACTTTTTTCGGAGGAGAGTTTTCGTATTCTTTCTTTGAAGCTACTCATAGCTGACTAAGGGGTGGGTCTCGTTCAGCTTTATTATCTTGATGTAAGAGTATCCGTGCTCGTTTAGGTTGTCGGTAAACACCGGCGTGTTTCCGTTGTGCATCGAGGACTTGAGGAAGGGCTGCTTTGGCTCCGAATCGAGCGTAACGTGGCAGAAATACGAAGGTCCCTCCTCGTTGAAGTTCATAAAGACGCCTAGGAGCCACTTTTCTTTGTGCTTGAAGGCAAACAGCGGGAACGGTGCCTCGTCGTAGCCGTAGCTCAGCTTTGCGAGGCTGGCAAGATCCTCTAGTTCTAGGAGCTCGTATTTTTCCATGAGGTCGTCTTGGTTTTGCTTAAGCGAAGGCGGGAGCTCCTTTATTTTTACGATTGGCGAGTAAAGCTTCGTAGGCTCAGATATTGCGTCTACGACTACTGCCTCCTCTTTGCCGTTTTTGAAGCCATATGAAAGGTAGTGACCCTGCTGCTGTATTGGCACATAGTAGATGATCGGTCGCTCCTTGAGCAGATCCATCTGGATTGCAAGTATTTTTTGGCCGTTGTGCTCATGATGGAACGAGACTCGAGGCACGCGCTCTAGTGCGCAGACTAGGCGTGAAAATTCTAACTGTGAAGCAAGCTCAACGTATTTTGGAGATTTCTGCTTTTCCACAAGGACAGTAAAAGAATCGGATCAAATTAAAGCTTAGCAAAAAATTTTCAAACATTATCGAAGGTCAATGATGTCGTTGACTCCGGGACCAGTGCCGATTAGTGTGACAGGCACATCGAGTGCGTCCTCGATTTTTGTTATGAAGTCCTTTGCCCGCTCACTGAGGCTCTCAAAAGAATTTTTGTGCGCGCACTCGCTGAATAGGACATCAAGCTTTGTGAGCCCAATCTGCGTTGCACTGTTGAGCATGACTGCCCTTTTTGCAAGATCAAAGTTGAATTCCGCTGCGCGTCTCTGCCTGCCTGTAACCGTGCCTACCTCGGACCAGCCTCGAGAGGACACCTCGTCTGCAGCAAGCTCGCCTTCGAGCGTGCCTGTTCCCACGCGCGTCACGTACGACTTGAAGACCACCATGACATCGTCTACTTTTTTTGGGCCAAGCCCAATGTCTGCGCAGATTCCAGAGGCCGTGACGTCCTTTGAGGTCACAAACGGGTACGTCCCGTGCCAGAGCGAAAGAAACGTCCCTTGGGTTCCCTCGACTAGGACTCCCTCGTCGCCATCCAGCGCGGCGTTTACCTTTTCTGCAACGTCCACAAGGTAAGGCTTGAGTGAGTCAATTTCCTTTGCGAGTTTTAGCGTGCGCATGGCCCTGTCTGCGTTTGCAGGACCCGTCCCGGATCCGGTGGTGCCGAGTTTTTCCTTTAGCCTCCCGCCAGAGTCTGCGTCTGTGTGAGTTTTTTCAATTATTCCGCAGTTTGAATCGACAAACGATCTGCTTGAAACTCCAAATTCTGAAATCTCTTTGTGCAACACGTCTGGATTTACGACGACGCCGGGGCCTATCATGAGCTTTGCTTTTTTGTTTAGAAATCCGCTTGGGAGCATTCTTACTTTGTATTTTTTGTTGCCGTCCTCTATTGTGTGGCCCGCGTTTGGGCCTGCACCGCCTCTTACGACAATTACGGGATCATCTTTTTGCGCCAGATACGATATTATCTTGCCTTTTCCCTCGTCTCCAAAAAACCCACCAACAACAATAGTCGAAGGCATGATTGGCTGTCTCTTTTAACTCAATTTAAGCTAAGATATTGCACTCGATCTGAATTATTAATGCCCGCATGAGAGTAAAATCATGTCGCATCCAAACTATGCTGGAAACATAATTGTGAACCTAGCAAGTCTGCCGGACTTTCTCCGCAAGCCGATTCTCAAAAAAAGAATGGACGAGTTTTTTGCGCTTTCTGCGCCAGACCGACTCGAGATGATCAACAACGCACTTGATGCAGGACCAACGATTCCGTTTCCAAACTTTGCCAAGCTTTTTGCGACATGGCTTGAGATCCTCGCGACAATCACGGAAGAAAAAAGAACTGCCTTGTTTTCGGCCTACATCTATGAGATACTGAAAAATCCGCAAAAACTGATTCTCTTTAATCTGGACGGCATACTGGAGATATTTACATCACTTGACAAATCCCACAAGGATGCAATCTCGGCTTCCATCAGGAGCATCATGTCTGGGCTCACAGACGATCAGAAAAGACAGTTGTTCTTGATAATCCCGCAAAACGCCAAAGCCCAACTCGGAATCTAAGACTGCGGCTTGTCTGGCTTGCGGTTGTCCTCGTTGGCAAAATCGATTACGTCCCCCTGAGGCGACAGCACGCCTACGAAGATCTTTTCGTTCTTTTTGAGGAGCTTTCTGTGGTCAGGAAGCGACATGTCGAGTCTGAGCTCGTTCATGACCATTATTCTGTAGGTTTTCCATTCCTCCCAGCACTTGGTGCAGCATGGATACGTTCCACCCACTGCGTCAAGCTGCTCAGAGTCTGGTATCTCGGCCTTGCATTTGGTGCAGGTTCTAGCCATTGATAGTTGGCTTTTTGTTGTCAATTTATTCTTTTTTTGGCAATGAATAATAAAGCAAGTCGACCATTACTTGTATGAAAATCAAGTGCCCAAAGTGCAAGGGTTTGGCAGAGCTTGAATCGGATTTTTCTCTGGTGAGGTGCCAGAGCTGTGATCTTGAAATGTCGTACGGAGAGTACGTCAAGTATGTGGCGCACAACGATGTCACATATTCTGATATTCTGGGAGATTACACCGGAACGACTGCGGGCCAAAATGCGGGAACGCTTGATGAGTGGGACTAGATTTAAAATCAATCACACTGTCTGATAATCAATGGCTGATTTTTTTCTTGAGAGCATTCTGAATCTGGTAGGATTTGCAGTCGGGATGGTGATTGGAACCATTTCATACATTGGATTTCGCAACACGGGAAGCCCCACGCTGTTCAGATTGACGCTTGCATTTTTTGCAATCGGCGCAGGATTCATCATCATGTGGGTTGGGCAGACTGCAGACATGTTCGTCTACAAGACGGGGCAGCCGGCGCAGTGGGTGCAGACCGTCGGCATAGGGGTGCAGACCGTCGGGTATTTTTTCATCGCGTTTTCGCACACCATAAAATCGTTTTTCCCAAAGTCTGGCTACCTCAGATCGGTCGGAGTGGTTCCACTCTTTCTGATTTCGTTTATCTCGATTGAAAACATCATACGATCCATTTCGTTTATCTTGCTTGCGTACGGCGCAATCGAGACTGTAATGTCGTACTTTGAGAGCCGCCGCAAGACTGCGCTTTTTGTAGCTGCGGGCCTTGGGGCACTCGCATTTGGCGAGTTTCTTGGGTGGTACTACTTTGTCTTTCCGCAGTCGGTTCTCGGTGTGGCATCAATTTCTACAAAAATTGGGGGCCTGATTCTGCTGTTTATCCCGGTGACAAAAGTCCCGCTGACCAAAATGAAATTCGATGAGAATCTCTAGTGTTCACGCCTGAATCTAGATCATTACAATAATTTTGTCAAATATTTTTAGCCCGTCAATATATTGAACAACTACGCTAACACCATTTTGCCCAGTATGAGCGCAATATATAGAACGCACATGAAGATAATCGGTGATATTCTTACCACAACCAGAGACGACCTGCCAGACGAGCAGGGAGCAAGCATCACGTATCTGATTCGAAAGGCAAACATATCTCACAGCAGAATATCCAAAATCTTGGGCACCCTTGTCTCACAGGGACTACTTGAGCAGACAAACTCCAGTGGCACATTCAAGTACAAGATAAGCAACGTGGGAAGGGAGTTCCTTCAGGCTTACAACACATTCAACAAGTTTGCAGACAGCTTCGGTCTGACAATCTAGTCGAAATCTTCGTCAGATATTTCTTCGTCTTCTGAATCCTCAAAGTCGTCCTCAAAGTCGTTTTCCAGGTCTGGCTCTGCACTCATTGCAAAGCTACAATCTGATTTTGTTTATTTAATGTTAGTTGCGCCAACACTATAATACGATGCAGATTGAATTGATTCATTGGATCTGATAGTCACATGTGCAAGACACTTTGAGGAAGAGACACAAGAAGAGATACGAACACTCCTTGAGGAGCTTGGTGACGAGTCTCCTCACATATACATAACAGAGTTTTCTGGCATACTGACTGCGGACACTCCAGTTGGCGGCTTGGAGGTCGTAAAAAAAATCCGCGAAAAACTTGAAGACGAGCCGTGGCTGATCAGGTACACCCTAAGGGCGATTCCGGTGCTTGCGACCGTAAAGACCGATGCGGAATCCATTGCAAAAGCTGCACTTGGGCAGGCGCAAAAGCTCAAGCCGTCTGATACCTACAGGATCACAATAGAGAAAAGAAACTCCGAGATTTCATCGTCTGAGATAATCAGTCAGATTGCAGACAAGCTGCCAAACAAAGTCTCGCTTGAAAAATACGACTGGGTAATCCTAGTTGAGATACTTGGCGGGATCAGCGGCGTGTCCATTCTAAAAGACGAAGATGTACTGAGTGTGGAAAAAGCAAAGCGGCACTCACTTGACTAGTATTGCGGCCTTTTCGACCAAAATGTCTTCAAGTGGAGTACTTGAGCTTGCGGCAGAAACATGGGTCTTTGAGATCCCGAACAGCTTTTGCATGTGTCTTGAGTTTTTTGCGTAATCGGGCTGGTTTAGGTGGGGTACAAGATACCCGTGCAGTTTGTTTTGCGATGATCTTTTTCCGATTGCAATCACCGTAAAGTCGTCTGTTTTGTCTAGGCCCACCGTCTTGATTGCATCTGAGATCTGGGTTGTGGCGGCGAACCTCAGCAGGATGTCGGTGTGGATCTTTTTTGAGAGGAGGAGGTTGTGTTTTTGCGCGTAAAGCGAGAGCGCAATTATCTTTTTTACGTGAGTCGGACTCAGAATGCACCTGGATGAGATTCCCTGTAGGACAAGATCGGGGAATCTTTTTCGCAGCGAGTCCAAAAATGAATAGTTTTTGCCCTTTTCGTGCTTGATGTGGAACAATTCCGCAGACGTACTTCCAATTTTGAGCTGGACTCTCTGCGCGCCCCCATGAATTATTGGAATTATGCTTACTGTGTCTCCTGGGTTGAGAATTGTGTCCTGCCCGTCCAGTGCAGACGAGTCCACACCGTTTACTGCTACCAGGATGTTTTTTGCGTCAAGCTCAAGTGTGTTTTTTGGCTTTATTGACAAAAGATGATCGAGCAAGTCTCTGATTGTTTTACTGTCAAGATCTGCTGAAATCAGATCTGTTCCAAACGATTTTTTTGCACCACCCAAGAGCTTGATTGTGATCAATTTCTTGTGTAAAATCTAAATTAAGATGATTCTTCGGCTGCGTTTTCCACCACAATTTCTTGTGGTATTGATTCTTCTTCGGCTGTCTCTTCTTGTGGCTCTGCTTCTACTTCCTCTACTATTTCTTCTTCTTCGGCCTCTGCTTCTTTTAGTGCCTTGGAATCATTTTCTCGCTTGACAAACTTTGTAATGTAACCTGCCATCTCGTTTTTGAGTCCCTTTGATCTAACTACTGCGAGCTGATCGAGAAGCTTTTTGTTTTCTGCAAAATCTGTGGTAAACTTGTCCTTGTGTCTTTGTAGGACTTGCATTGAAAGTCGTGTTATTCTATCCACTATGAGGGGAGTTCTGTAGGGTATTTTATACTATTGCAAGATATTTTTTCGAATTGGTCTCCAACATTGCGACGCAATCATCGTATGACTGACCAAGTATTTTTGAAATGCAAAAGATGACACTTGGAATGAAGCTCACCTGAGCTGGCTTCATGCCAAAGCAGTGTGAAAACTTGACTGGGCCATCTGTTTCGACTAGAATTTTGTTCCTGTCTGTGTTTGAGATGAGAACCTGCTTGTCCTCAGAGTAGACAGATACTGGACCGTAGGAAACAAAGCAGCCAAGGTCCATTGCCTTTGCGAGCTGTTTTTTGCTCCCATCAAACCAATGCAACAAAAATCCAGAAATCTTGTACGATGGAACTACCTCAAAAATCTCATCAAGTGTTTTGCGCGAGTGGACGGAGACTGGTTTTTTGAGTCTCTCTGCCTCCCCGAGCAGCTTTGCAAAGACCTGCTTTTGCCTCTTGAATTGTTCCTCGCTTGATGTGTATGTCTTGTCGAGGCCTATTTCACCAATGCCAGAAATTGAGCTGGAGTTTTTTTGTATTGTCTGTATCATGGATTCTAGGTCGTCTTGCGCTTTTTCTGGATGGATTCCAATGAACGGCAATATCAAATCGTTTTTGTTTGCCAGCTCCAGTGTGGTCTGTGAAGAAGAATTGTCCATCGAAACGGCGCATGCCTTGATGTTCAACACCTTCATGGAATTTAGGATCAGCTCTATGTCGTGTTGGTATTCCGGATCGGAGAGGTGTATGTGGGAATCAAAAAGCCACGCCATGGTTTTTGATCCAAAATGTGGTTTTTAAGTTTGCAGAAATCTATTACTGAGTGGAATTTTTTCACTCATAATGTTTTATCACAAGATGTTTTGATCTACAGTAAATGAAATCATCAGAACTTGGACTTTCGGCAATGTACAGAATCCTAAAGAAAGCAGGGGCAGACCGCGTAAGCGACGAATCAGCAGACGAGTTGAGGCGAGTTATGGAAGAGATTGCCACGACAATAGCAAAGAGTGCAGTTGAAATGTCCATCCATGCTGGAAGAAAAACAATTCGCGGCGAAGACGTCAAGCTTGCATCAAAGACATTCATCAAATCCTAGTAGAAAGTTTAATTGTTGTTGGAGCGGCCGTTTTTTGTTGGTGAGGTGGCAGAGCGGCTATGCGTTCGCCTGCAGAGCGAATCTATAGGGGTTCGAATCCCTTCCTCACCT
>Ga0233425_10000420_pt1 | contig 111687 bp, 102 predicted proteins | sample Watercolumn_Towu_2_FD_181712 | JGI IMG/M metagenome (GOLD analysis project Ga0233425, IMG submission 181712) | Freshwater microbial communities from Lake Towuti, South Sulawesi, Indonesia - Watercolumn_Towuti2014_140_MG | ecosystem: Environmental > Aquatic > Freshwater > Lake | place... | reverse complement strand
AGCGAAGTTGGCCAGTTCGCCCGCAATCGGCTCAAGTCCATGCAGCGAAGACCGACGCTGATCACTGCGTTCTGGAAACAGGCTGAACTGGCGTTCTGATGTCATCTACTTATACGAGTCTCAATAACCCGTGTCCGCCCGCTTTATGATGCCGTGTCCATCCGCCGGTATTGCACGGCTTCGGCGATGTGAACCGGAAGAATGCGCGCGCTGCCAGCCAGATCGGCGATGGTCCGCGCAACCTTGAGCACCCGATGGTAGGCGCGCGCCGACAGGTTCAGCCGCGAGAGCGCCTGCCGCAATAGGGCTTCGCCTTGCGCGTCGGGCTGGCAATGCTGGTCGATTTCGGTGACTGCGAGTAGCGCATTGGGTTTGCCCTGCCGTTCCAGCTGGCGGGCGCGGGCCGTTTCCACCCGCTGGCGGATGTGGCCGCTGTCTTCTTCGGCGCTCTGTTTGAGCAGGTCGTCCTGCGGCACGGCGGGGACTTCAATCTGGATGTCGATGCGATCCAGCAGCGGCCCGGAAATGCGGTTGCGATAACGCGACACCTGATCCGGCGTGCAGCGGCATTTGCCGTTGAAATGTCCGAGATAGCCGCAGGGGCAGGGATTCATCGCCGCGATCAGTTGAAACTGCGCCTTGAAGTCGGCGCGCCGGGCAGCGCGGGAAATGGTGATGTGCCCGCTCTCCAGCGGTTCGCGCAGCACTTCCAGCACGCTGCGATCAAACTCGGGCAATTCGTCGAGAAACAGCACGCCGTGCATGGCGATGGAAATTTCGCCGGGACGGGGATTGCTGCCGCCGCCGACCAGTGCGACAGCCGAGGCGGTGTGATGCGGCGCGCGGTAGGGGCGGATTTTCCAGCGGCTGATGTCGAAGACGCCGCCGAGGGATTGCAGCGCGGCGCTTTCCAGCGCTTCCGCTTGTGTCATGCCGGGCAGAATGCCGGGAAAGCGGGTGGCCAGCATGGATTTCCCGGTTCCGGGCGGGCCGCGCATCAGCACGGAATGGCTGCCCGCCGCTGCGATTTCCAGTGCGCGTTTGGCTTGTGCCTGCCCCTTGACTTCGCTCATGTCGGGATAGTGCGGCGTGATGCTTTTCGTTTCGGGCTGGCAGCGCGCCAGGCGCTCGTGTCCGGCCAGATGCGCGGCCACTTGCAGCAGCGATTGCGCCGGATAAATGGCGGCGTCTTCAACCAATGCGGCTTCGGCGGCACTGGCCGCCGGCAGGATGAATGCGCGGCCGCTGTGGGCGGCGCGATAGGTCATGGCGAGCGCGCCGCGAATGGCGCGCAATTCCCCGCTCAGGCCCAGTTCGCCGGCAAACTCGTATTTGTCCAGGGCGTCGCCGGGGATTTGGCCCGAGGCAGCCAGAATGCCGATCGCGATCGGCAGGTCGAAGCGGCCGCTTTCCTTGGGCAGGTCGGCCGGGGCGAGATTGACGGTGATGCGCCGGGCGGGAAATTCAAACTGGCAATTCTGCAGTGCGGCGCGCACGCGATCCTTGCTTTCCTTGACCTCGGTTTCGGCGAGGCCGACGATGCTGAAATTGGGCAGGCCGTTGGCCAGATGCACTTCGACCGTGACCGGTGGTGCATCCATGCCGGAGAGGCCCCGGCTGTGAAGGACGGCGAGTCCCATGGGAGGATCAACCTTGGCGCTGCTCCAGCTCGGCCACGCGTTTTTCCAGTTCGGCGAGCTGTTCGCGGGCGCGGGCCAGCACCTGGGTCTGGATGTCGAATTCCTCGCGCGTGACCAGATCGAGTTTGGCAAACCCCTGGGCCAGCAGTGCGCGTGCGTTCTTTTCGAAATCCCTGGCCGGGCTGTTGGCTACGGCCTGGTTCAGTTTGCCCGACAGGTCTTCAAAAAACTTTTGGTTGATCATTTTGTTGCTCCCATTGATGCGTATAAGCGCGGTAAGTTTAACAATATCGGCCTGGAACTGTGCACCGTATCGGTGCCGACGCCCGGAATTGTTGCACGGTGAATTGGCAAAAGTTTTTTGGATTGCGCCAAACGGTTTGTCTAATCAACTGAAAGAAAAGAATAAAAAATTGTGGCATGCTCTGTGCTTAAGAAACAGTGCGGATACTTTTGTCCCGTTACCCTGAAAGGAAAGCGAACATGAAAAACACATTACGGAACTCTTTGATCCTGGCGGCGCTGGCAGCGCCGGGGGTTGCACTGGCTGACGAAGCGGCCTCGCCATTCAGCGCGAATGTTGGTTTCACGACCGACTATCTCTTCCGGGGGATTGCGCAAACATCGCACAACCCAGCCATACAGGGCGGTGTTGATTATGCCCATGCCAGCGGCCTGTATGCGGGCGTATGGGGATCCAACGTGAGCTGGATCGCCGACAGCGGCGCGGTGGCAAGCGGCAGCGTTACGATGGAGCTGGACACCTACTTCGGTTTTCGCAACAGCTTTGCCGAAGACTTCAGCTACGACGTCGGTTTCATCCGCTACAACTATCTGGGTTCCTACACGCCAGCGGCGGGTTTTGCCAAGGCGGACACCGACGAAATCTATGCTGCACTTGGCTACAAGTGGATTACCGCAAAGTACTCCTATGGTCTGGGCAAGTTCCTGACCGTGCCGGGCGCCGCCGGGACCAATTACTTTGAATTGAATGCGAACGTGCCGCTTGGAGATAGTGGTTTCACTGTTGGCGCACACGCTGGCAAGCAGACATTCAAGCCCGCTACGGCCTCGATCTATACCTACACCGACTACAAGTTGAGTGTTTCCAGGGACATCGGGGGCTATGTGGTTGCCTTGGCGTACTCGGATACCAATGCAGGTCCTGCCTGGACGTACGCCACGGGTGGCAATTGGGGCAAGCCGGTAACCGTACTGTCCGTGACGCACGCGTTCTGACAACTCCGGGGGCGCAAGCCGCCCCCACACTTGAATAGGAGAGCGTTATGAAAATGGTTACCGCAATCATCAAGCCGTTCAAGCTCGACGAGGTGCGTGAGGCTTTGTCCGCGATTGGCGTGCAGGGCATCACCGTCACCGAGGTCAAGGGTTTCGGACGGCAAAAAGGTCACACCGAGCTGTATCGCGGTGCGGAATATGTGGTGGATTTTTTGCCCAAGGTGAAGGTGGAAGCTGCGGTGCCGGCCAGCATGCTGGAACAGGTGCTGGAGGCGATCGAGAAATCTGCCCAGACCGGCAAGATCGGCGACGGCAAGATTTTTGTTTCACCCATCGAACAAGTCATTCGCATTCGTACCGGCGAGTCCGGTCCGGAAGCGTTGTAAGGAGAAGGTCATGAAAAATATTTTCATGCTGGTTACGTTGTTGGCAATGCTGTGCGGCTTTTCTGCGGGCGTTGCAGCGGAGGACGTAGCGGTTGTCGAGGAGGTTGCAACAGCGGTTGCGGCAACCGCCGAGCCTGCCGCTGCCGAAGCGGTTGTTCCCGCACCCGTGCCGGACAAGGGCGATACCACCTGGATGATGTTGTCCACGCTGCTGGTCATTCTGATGATCGTGCCCGGTCTGTCGCTGTTCTACGGCGGTCTGGTGCGCGCCAAAAACATGCTGTCGGTGTTGTCGCAAGTCTTCGGCATCTTCGCGCTCGTCTCCGTGCTGTGGGTGATCTACGGCTACTCGCTGGCCTTCGGCGACGGCGGTTCGATGAACGGGTTGATCGGCGACACGAGCAAGTTGTTTCTGGCGGGCATGACCGGTGACAGCACGGCGGCCACGTTCACCGATGGCGTTGTGATTCCCGAGTTCACCTTCGTGGCTTTCCAGCTGACCTTCGCGGCGATCACCACCGCGCTGATCATCGGCGGCTTTGCCGAGCGGATCAAGTTCGGCGCGCTGATGGTGTTCTCCGCATTGTGGTTCACCTTCTCTTACCTGCCGATCGCACACATGGTGTGGGCAACCGGCGGCTACCTGTTCGAGAAGGGCGCGCTGGATTTCGCGGGCGGCACCGTGGTTCACATCAACGCCGGTATCGCGGCGCTGGTGGGTGCGATCGTGATCGGCAAGCGTATCGGTTACGGCAAGGAGCCCATGGCGCCGCATAACCTGCCGATGACCATGATCGGTGCGTCCCTGCTGTGGGTGGGCTGGTTCGGCTTCAACGCCGGTTCCAATCTGGAAGCCACTGGCGGCGCAGCTTTGGCCCTGCTTAACACTATCGTTGCTACTGCCGCAGCGGCACTAAGCTGGATGGCTGCCGAGAAGATGTTACGCGGCAAGGCTTCCATGCTGGGCATCGCTTCCGGTGCGGTTGCCGGTCTGGTCGCCATCACACCGGCGGCTGGTCTGGTCGGCCCGATGGGCGCGATTGCGCTGGGTGCCGTGGTTAGTCCGGTCTGTTTGTGGGCCGTGTCCGGCCTGAAGAAAGCGCTGGGCTACGACGATTCGCTCGACGTGTTCGGCATCCACGCCGTCGGCGGCATCGTCGGCGCGCTCGGCACCGGCATCTTCGTGTCGCCGGCGCTCGGTGGTGTGGGCGTGGATGGCTACACGATGGCTGCTCAGGTCATGACCCAGGCCACCGGCGTGGGGTTGACCGTTGTCTGGTCGGGCGTTGTCAGCTTCGTGCTGTTCAAGCTTGTTGATCTGGTGATGGGGCTGCGCGTATCGGAAGAAGCCGAGCGCGAAGGTCTGGACACTTCCAGCCATGGCGAACGGGCCTACCAGATGTAACGTTTTTCCTGTGATTTCCTCTCCCCCCGGAGCTTTCCCGCTCCGTTCAAGGGCGCCGCAAGGCGCCCTTTTTTATGAAGCTGGAAGACGAAAACGGCGCCCATTATCCGCCGGGGAATTCCGGCATCACGCTACGCGAAAAGCTGCTGCGCGAGAATTGACGGTCATGGGCCATGGTGTCCGAGAGTGCGCGTTGGGTCGAAGTGCTAAAGCCACGGTACAGGTCAACATCGGTTTCCCACATGCGCACGGCATGGCTGACGTTGCCGAGATCCTGCAAAAACGCATCCCAATCCGGATGACGATCGGCGGCGTTTTTTCCCAGCGCGCGGTGAATCAGCCGGATGAGATCAGGCGGCAGGCCCTTGCGGAATTTCTGGATCGGAATGGCGGGAAAATTGAGCACGGCAATACGCGCGTCGAAATTGTTGTCCGCTTCGAACGTATGTTTGCCGGTGAGCAGACGATACATGACCGCGCCCAGCGCGTAGATGTCGGCACGCTGGTCCAGCGGTTCGCCTTCCAGTTGTTCGGGCGGCATATAGGCCAGACTGCCCGCCACAATTGCGCCGGCCTCGCGGCTGGGAATGGCGCAGCCGAAGTCGGTCAGTTTGGCCATGCCATTCGGCATCAGGATGATGTTTGCCGGTTTGACATCGCGATGAACGACGCCCAGCGCGGCCGCGTAGCGCAGCGCACTGGCAATCTGTTCGGTGATGGACAGCACCGTTTGCAGCGGGAGCAAATGGTCGATGTCATCGAAATGGTCAAGAGAGTTGCCGTTGATGTATTCCATGACCAGGTAGGGGCCGGTTTTTTCCTGCAAGTCGGCGCCCAGCACGTGCACGATGTTTTTGTGGTGCAAGCGCTGTCCCAGTTCGACTTCCGCAAGAAACATTTGTTTGTGCAAGTCGGTTTGCGCAACCCGGCCAAGTTGTTTCAGGGCCACCGTGGCGAAAGCCTCATCCTGAACCAGATAGACGTTGGCCGTCGCACCCGAGCCGATTTGGCGGATGACGGAATATTTTCCGATGCGGGCGGGCGCGGCAGTCTGGAACATCAAGGGATCAGGAATGAAGAACGTGGAGAGAGACCGTGGCGGCGGGAAATGGTTTCATGGCACGACAATCCGGGCGCGTTGGCTTTCCATGCCGGGGTGGGAGGCGTACGATTCAACCGTGTTGTGCGGGGCACGGAAAGCCCCCCGATACGTTGGCAAAATTAGGTTGTGCGATAGCGCAACGGAGACTTGAAGGATTGCAGAAATGAATACTCAGAAACAGTACGTCTATGCTTTCACCAAAGGTGACGGGAAAAACAAACATCTGCTCGGCGGCAAGGGCGCCAACCTGTGCGAAATGACGCAGATCGGCCTAAATGTGCCGCCGGGTTTCACCATTACGACAGAAGCCTGTCTGGATTATCTGGCGCGCGAAAAAGTGTTGCCGCCGGGACTGATGGACACCGTTCACGCCCAAATGGCTGCGCTGGAACAAGCCACCGGCAAGTTATTCGGCGATGCGCACAATCCGCTGCTGGTTTCGGTGCGCTCCGGTTCGGCGATGTCCATGCCCGGCATGATGGACACCATTCTCAATCTCGGCATGAACCGCGACACCTTGCAGGGCGAGATTGAACAAACCGGTGACGAGCGTTTTGCCTACGACGCCTATCGCCGCTTCATCCAGCTGTTCGGCAAGGTGGCGCTGGGCATCGCGGATGAGTTGTTCGACAAACCGTTCGAAGAGCTCAAGCGGCGCGAAGGCGTCAAGGAAGACGTCGGTTTGAGCGCCGAAAATCTTAAGGAAATATCGGCGGTGTTCCTCGACGTGGTGCATGGCCAGACCGGCCGGCCATTCCCGGAAAATCCCTACGAACAGCTCGAGCTGGCGATCAAGGCGGTGTTCAATTCCTGGATGGGCAAGCGCGCTGTGGATTACCGGCGCGAGTTCAATATCACGCCGGACAAGGCCAACGGCACGGCGGTCAACGTCTGTACCATGGTGTTCGGCAACCGTGGCAATGATTCGGCCACCGGCGTGGCGTTCACGCGCAATCCGGCGACGGGCGAAAATGTTTTCTACGGCGAATATCTGGTGAACGCCCAGGGCGAGGATGTCGTTGCCGGCATCCGCACGCCGAAGCCCATTGCCCAGATGGCCGAGGAAATGCCCGATCTCTATCGCCAGCTGGAAGAGCTGCGCAGCAAGCTGGAGCGCCACTACGCCGAGGTGCAGGATTTCGAATTCACCATCGAAAAAAGCACGCTGTATTGTCTGCAAACCCGCAATGGCAAGATGAACACCCAGGCGATGGTGCGCACCTCGGTCGAGATGGAGGCCGAGGGTCTGATCAGTCGCGAGCAGGCGCTGTTGCGGATCAATCCCGAATCGCTGGAACAAATGCTGTTTCCGCGCCTGGACAGGAATGCCAAGGTTGCGCCGATTGCAACCGGTCTGCCGGCCAGCCCCGGCGCGGCCTGTGGCCATGTCGTGTTCGATGCGGATCGCGCCGAGCAGCAGGGCAATACCGGCAAGAAGGTGATTCTGCTGCGCGAGGAAACCAAGCCCGAAGACATACACGGCTTCTTCGCCTCACAAGCCATTCTGACCAGCCGGGGCGGCAAGACCAGCCATGCAGCGGTGGTGGCGCGCGGCATGGGCAAACCCTGTGTGGCGGGCGCCGAGGGCATCGAAGTGGATGTCATGGCGCGCCGCGCCCACATCGGCGACGTGGTGATCCGCGAGGGTGACATGATTACCATCGACGGGACCACCGGCAATGTTTATCTCGGCGCGGTGCCGACCGTGGAAGCGGAATTTTCCGGGGAGCTGAACACCCTGTTGTCCTGGGCCGATGCTGCGGCGCGACTCAAGGTCATGGCGAACGCCGACACCCCCGTCGATGCCAAACGCGCGCTCAAATACGGCGCGATGGGCATCGGTCTGTGCCGCACGGAACGCATGTTCAACGCCTCCGATCGTTTGCCCATCGTGCTGGAAATGATCGTTGCCGACAGTCTGGAACAGCGTCAGGCCGCGCTCGACAAACTGTTGCCGATTCAGCGTCAGGACTTTGTCGAGCTGTTCAAAACCATGTCGCCGAATTCGGTGACCGTGCGCCTGCTCGACCCGCCGATTCACGAATTCCTGCCGTCCGAACAGCAGTTGATTGCCGACATCCGGCAGCTCAAGCAGCTGGGCGAAGTGATGCACGGTTCGGAAATTCTTTCCGACACCTTGAGCCTGTTGTCTTCCAGCCGGGGCGTGGCGCTGCCGCAGGTGCTGCAGGTGGCGGATTCGTCGCTGGTCGAAGAGGCCATCGAGAAGAAGGAAGCGATTCTCAAGAAAGTGCGCGCGCTATTCGAGGTCAATCCGATGCTCGGCCATCGCGGCGTGCGTTTGGGAATCACTTACCCGGAAATTTATGCGATGCAGATTCGCGCGGTGCTGGAAGCCACCTGCGAATGCCAGAAACAGGGGATCGAAGTGCATCCGGAAATCATGGTGCCGCAGGTCTGTACTTCGGAAGAGCTCAAGGCCGTGCGCAGCATCGTCGAGCGGATCAAGACCGCCGTAACTGCCGAAACCGGCATCGTTCCGGTTTTCAAGTTTGGCACCATGATAGAAGTGGTGCGCGCTTGTATGCGGGCGAACAAGCTGGCCGAGGAAGCGGACTTCTTCAGCTTTGGCACCAACGATCTGACGCAAGCGACCTTCTCGTTCTCACGCGAGGATGCGGAGAACAAATTCCTGCCGATGTACAACGAGGTGGGAATTTTGCGCGACAACCCGTTCGAGGTGCTGGACGCCAACGGCGTCGGCAAGTTGATGGAGCTGGCGGTCGGCTGGGGACGTGGATGCAAGCCGGATCTCAAGGTCGGCATTTGCGGCGAGCATGGCGGCCATCCGGCTTCGATTGCCTTCTGTCACCAGGTCGGGCTGACCTATGTGTCGTGCTCGGCGCCGCGCGTGCCGATTGCCCGTCTGGCCGCCGCCCACGCGGTGTTGCAGCAGCGATAATTCAGCACGCCATCAAACTTCAAGGGCCGCAAAAGCGGCCCTTTTTTCGGAAACCTGGAAAGCCGTAGCGAGCGGGCGAGTGCCGCGCAACGCAGCCATCAAGTCGCGCAGCAGGTTTTTTCTAGCGGAACACGATGGTCTTGTTGCCGCACACCAGCACGCGATCCTCCACGTGATAGCGCAGTCCGCGCGCAAGCACGGTTTTCTCGATGTCGCGGCCATAACGCACCAGATCTTCCACGGTGTCGCCGTGATCCACGCGCACGGTGTCCTGCTCGATGATCGGGCCGGCATCGAGTTCATCGGTGACGTAGTGGCAGGTTGCCCCGATCAGCTTGACGCCGCGCTGGTAAGCTTGATGATAGGGCTTGGCACCGACGAAGGAAGGCAGAAAGCTGTGGTGAATGTTGATGATGCGGCCGGGGAAACGCTGGCACAGCGTCGGCGGCAAAATCTGCATGAAACGCGCCAGCACCATGGTGTCGCCCCGGTGAGCTTCGAACAGCTCTGCGATTTGTGCGAACGCCGCCGTCTTGTCGGTCATGTCCACATGCAGAAAGGGAATGCCGTGCCATTCGACAAAGCCGCGCAAATCGTTGTGATTGGAAATCACGCAGGGGATGTCCACCTGCAACTCGCCGCTGCGCCAGCGATGCAGCAGGTCATCTAAACAATGATCCTGCTTGCTGACCAGAATGACCAGGCGCTTCTTCCGGTCAGAATCGGAAAGCTGCCAGTCCATGTTGAAGTCGGCCGCCAGCGGTGCGAACAACTGCTGGAAGGTGTCGGCATCGAAGGGCAGCGAGTCGGCGCGGACTTCCTGACGCATGAAGAAACGCTGCGTTTCCACGTCGGTGTGATAACTGGCTTCGACGATGAATCCGCCCTGCCCGGCGATGAAACTGCTGACGGCGGCGATGATGCCCGCCCGGTCCGGGCAGGCAATGGTCAGGGTGTAGCGGCGGTTGTCAGTATGCATGCAAGTTTCCTCAGGTCGGGGCATTCTAGCAATCTCAGGCAAATTCCGGCGGCAGCGCGTGCACATCCGCCGGCTGCTGCCATAGCATCGGGATGATGCGGCGTGCGCCTGCAACATCACCGCTGGTGTAGAAAATTTCCGTTCCCGTTCCCGTCAGGACGGTCCGGTGCGGCTGCCCGCCATCAATCCGGCGCTTGAGTTCGCGCGCTACCGCTGCGCCGGTATCGACAAGCGCGACGCCGGGGCTGGCCACTTTGCTAATCAGCGCAGACAGAAACGGATAGTGGGTGCAGCCGAGGATCAGGGTGTCAGCATTGCGGGCGCGCAGCGGCGCAATGTAGCGCTCAAGCAGTTCACGGGTAGCGTCGCTTTCCAGTTCGCCGCGCTCGACGCACTCGACCAGTCCCGGGCAACCCTGGGTGACAATCTCGACGCCGCCCGCATATTTTTCCAGCAGTGCGGCAAAGCGCGCGCTTTCCAGTGTGCCCACGGTGGCGAGCACGCCCACCACGCCGCTGCGGGTGGCGGCGACGGCAGGCTTCACGGCGGGTTCCATGGCGATAATCGGCAGGCTGAAATCGGCGCGCAGACTGGCTGCCGCTGCGGCGGTCGCCGTGTTGCACGCGATGACGATGGCGTCAGCGCCTTGCGTAATCAGAAAGCGGGTCAGGCTGTGCGAGCGGGCTTCGATGTAAGCCGGCGATTTGTCGCCATAAGGCACATGGCCGGAATCGGCGACATAAATCAGTTTCGCCCCCGGCAGCGCGGCGCGAATGTGGTGCAGCACCGACAGCCCGCCGACACCGGAATCGAAAATGCCGATGGTGTGAAATTTGTTTGTGTTCAAGGATGGCACGATCGAAAACCGGGTTCACGCGGAGCGCGCAGAGGAAGGCCGGCGAATCTGACGCTGGTCTGATGCCGCTGTGTCCGAAAGCCGAATCCGCCGGTCATTCTGGATATTCTCCGCGTCTCAGTGCCGCCGCGTGAGGCATCTACCCGACCATGCCCTGATCGCGCAGATATTCCTCATACGTGCCGTGGTAGTCGGTCACGCCCTTGGCGGAAATCTCGATGATACGCGTCGCTAGCGACGAAACGAATTCACGGTCATGGCTGACAAACACCAGCGTGCCCTTGTATTCGAGCAGTGCGGTGTTCAGCGATTCGATCGATTCCATGTCCATGTGATTGGTCGGCTCGTCCATTAGCAGCACGTTGGGGCGTTGCAGCATCAGCTTGCCGAACAGCATGCGGCCCTTTTCGCCCCCGGACAGCACCTTGACCTTTTTCTTCGCGTCGTCGCCGGAGAACAGCAGTCGCCCCAGCGTGCCGCGCACGACCTGGTCGTCATCGATCGGGCCGCGCCAGTCGGTCATCCAGTCGGTCATGATTTTGTCTTCGGCAAATTCATGCGCATGATCCTGCGCGTAATAGCCCAGCCGGGCTTTGTCCGCCCATTTGATCGTGCCGGTGTCGGGGGCGAGGTCGCCGGCAAGACAGCGCAGCAGCGTGGTTTTACCGATGCCGTTGGGGCCGATGATGGCTACCTTTTCGCCGGCTTCGATGCGGAAGTTCACGTTGGAGAACAGCATTTTGTCGAAGCCTTTGGCCATCTTCTGCACTTCGACCGCAGTGCGGTGCAGCTTCTCGCGCTCGTCATATTCGAAGCGGATGAAGGGGTACTGGCGGCTGGAAGGCTTGATGTCCTCGATCTTGATCTTGTCGATCTGACGCGCGCGCGAGGTCGCCTGTTTGGCCTTGGACGCGTTCGCCGAGAAGCGTGCCACGAAGGCTTTCAGTTCGGCGACTTTCTCCTTTGCCTTGGCATTGTCGGCGGCCTGCTGTTCGCGCGCCTGCGCCGAAGCCAGCATGTAGTCGTCGTAATTGCCCGGGTAGATGGTGATCCTGCCGTAGTCGAGGTCTGCCATGTGGGTGCAGACACTGTTCAGGAAGTGGCGGTCGTGCGAGATGATGACCATTGTGCAGTTGCGCGCATTGAGGATGTCTTCCAGCCAGCGGATGGTGTTGATGTCGAGATTGTTGGTCGGCTCGTCCAGCAGCAGGATGTCCGGGTTGGAGAACAGCGCCTGCGCCAGCAGCACCCGCAACTTGAAGCCGGGCGCGACTTCGCGCATCGGTCCGTTATGCAGTTCGATCGAAATGCCCACGCCTAGCAGCAGTTCACCTGCGCGCGGCTCGGCGGTGTAGCCGTCGAATTCGGCAAAGGCCGCTTCGAGATCGGCGGCGCGCATGTAATCCTCTTCGGACGCGTCAGGGTTCGCGTAAATCGCGTCGCGTTCGCTCATCGCCTCCCACATTTCGGCGTGGCCCATCATCACCACATCCAGCACGCGCATGTCTTCGTAGGCGAATTGGTCCTGGCGCAATTTGCCGAGGCGCTCGCCCTTGTCCAGCATGACCTCGCCGGAAGTTTGCGCCAGATCGCCGCCGAGAATTTTCATGAAAGTGGACTTGCCGCAACCGTTGGCGCCGATCAGGCCGTAGCGATTGCCGTCGCCGAACTTGACCGAGACGTTTTCAAACAGCGGCTTGGCGCCAAATTGCATGGTGATATTTGCGGTGGACAGCATGGGAGAGCCTTGAATTCAAAGGGGCGCATTCTAGCATCCGGGGCTGGCGGGATGAGAAATCGACTAAAATGCTCGCGTCAAAATTTATGGAATGACCATGGTTCCTCATCTCACCACTGCGCTCACCGGACCGCTGCTCGATCTGGAGCGAACCTTCCTCGCTGCCCAGCCGACCATTGAGCACTGGTTCCGCAGTCAGTGGCTGGAACATACGCCGCCGTTCTATGCCTCGGTGGATTTGCGCAACAGCGGCTTCAAGCTGGCGCCGGTGGATACCAATCTGTTTCCGGGCGGCTTCAACAATCTCAATGCGGATTTCCTGCCGCTGTGCGTGCTGGCGATGCAGGCGGCGATGGAGAAGGTTTGTCCCGAGGCGCGCGGCATTCTGCTGATTCCCGAGAATCACACACGCAACCAGTTCTATCTGCAAAACGTCGCGCAGCTCGTCACGATTTTGCGTCAGGCCGGGGTGCGGGTGCGGGTGGGCACCTTGCTGCCGGAGGTCACCGAGCCGTGGGTGCTGGAGTTGGAAAGTGGGTATTCGCTTACTTTGGAACCATTGGTACGCAAGGGTAATCGTCTGGGTGTGGGCGACTTTGACCCCTGCGTGATTTTGCTCAATAACGACCTGTCGGGCGGCGTACCGGCGATTCTGGAAAATCTCGAACAGACCGTATTGCCGCCATTGAATGCCGGCTGGCATCAGCGGCGCAAGTCTCGCCACTTCGCCGCCTACCGGCGCGTGGCGCGGGAATTCTCCGAGTTGATTGGCATTGATCCCTGGCTGATCGATCCCGGCTTTGCCGTCTGCAATCAGGTGGACTTTCAGGCGCGCACCGGCGAGGAATGCCTGGCCGCACAAGTGGATGCGGTGCTGCAACAGACGCGGACGAAGTATGCCGAATATGGCGTGAAGCAGGCCCCGTTTGTCATCGTCAAGGCCGATGCCGGGACTTATGGCATGGGGATCATGACGGTCAAGGATGCCAGTGAAGTGCGCGACCTCAACCGCCGGCAGCGCAACAAGATGGCGGTCGTGAAAGAAGGTTTGCAGGTTTCCGATGTGCTGGTGCAGGAAGGGGTTTATACCTTTGAAGACCTCGATGGCGCGGTGGCCGAGCCGGTGGTGTACATGATCGACCGCTATGTCGTCGGCGGTTTTTACCGGGTGCATACAGGGCGCGGTGCCGATGAAAATCTCAACGCGCCGGGCATGCACTTTGTCCCGCTGGCATTTGAGACGAGCTGCACCCTGCCCGATCCGGAGAGTTCTCCGGACGATACGCCGAACCGCTTTTATGCCTATGGCGTGGTGGCGCGCCTGGCCCTGCTTGCCGCTGCGCTGGAGCTGGAAACGGCCGGGCAGGAATGATCCGGCGGCTGAGTTTGCTGCTGTTGCTCCTGCTGCTCTCGGCTTGCGGCAAGGAGCCGTTGTATCACGAGCAGGCCTACGTTTTCGGTACGCTCGTGGATGTCAGCATTTACGGGCTGGAGGAGGAGCAGGCACGGCAGGCGACGCGCGGGGTGCTGCACGAATTCCAGCGCATGAACGACCAGTTTCACGCCTGGCAGCCCAGCGAATTGAGTCGTCTCAACGCCGCTTTCGTGCGCGGCGAGCGCGCGCCAGTGTCGCCCGAACTGGCCGAAATGCTGGCCGATGCCACACGCTATTCGGTGCAATCCGGCGGGCTGTTCAATCCCGCGATCGGCAGCCTGATCCGGCGCTGGGGATTCCAGTCGGACACCTTCAAGGCGCAACTGCCGGACGCTGCTGCCGTCGCCGCACTGGCGGCGTCCAATCCGCAGATGACGGATGTCGTGCTGGCACAGGGCGAAGCCTGGAGCCGCAATCCCGCAGTGCAGATCGACCTCGGCGGTTACGCCAAGGGCTATGCGCTGGACCGCGCCGCAACACTGTTGCGCGAGCGCGGCGTACAGCATGCGCTGATCAACATCGGCGGCAATATTTTGGCGCTGGGTCAGCACGGCGGCCGACCCTGGCGGGTCGGCATTCAGCATCCGCGCCAGCCCGGGCCACTGGCCACGCTGGAATTGCACGATGGCGAAGCAATCGGCACCTCGGGCGATTACCAGCGCTTTTTCGAATTCGGCGGCAAGCGCTATTGCCATCTGATTGATCCGCGTACCGGCCAGCCGCAGCAGGGCGTGCAGGCGGTGACCGTGCTGACGCGCGGCGCACATGCCGGCGTGGCTTCCGACGTGTTGTCCAAGCCCCTGTTTCTGGCCGGAACGGCGGCCTGGGTCAGCGTCGCGAAACAAATGCAGGTCGGCGAGGCCATGCTGATCGATGGTCATGGCCGCATTCACCTCACAGCTGCCATGCAGAACAGGCTAGAATTCACGACAAAACAACATCCGGAAGTGGCGCCATGAGCGGCTTGCCGCGCATGAGATAAAAATCCGCCACCCGGCAATCGACTCGGGGAATGGAGTAACGCGATGGTTGGAATTTTGATAGTGGCGCACAACGCGCTGGGCGAAAGTCTGGTGGATTGCGTCAAGCATGTGCTGGGCGCGGTGCCGAACAACCTGAAGGTGCTGTCGGTCTATGCGGAAGACGATCCGCAGCAGAAACTCAAGGAAGGCCGCGAGCTGATTCGCCAGCTGGACACCGGCAGCGGCGTGCTGATTCTGGCCGACATTTTCGGGGCGACGCCGAGCAACGTCGGCCGCCAGCTGTGCCATGCCGAGCATGTCAAAGGCGTGGCCGGCGTGAACCTGCCGATGTTGTTGCGGGTCGTCTGTTATCCCAACAAGACCATACCCGAACTCGCGCGCATCGCGCTGGAAGGCGGGCGCGAATGTATAGTCAAAATGGAAGACCACGATGGTGCAACAGGACGTCCTCATCATTAACAAACTCGGGCTGCATGCCCGGGCCTCAGCCAAGTTGACCCAGCTGGCATCGAGCTTCAGGAGCGAGGTGATGTTATCGCGCAACAGCCGCCGGGTGAATGCGAAAAGCATCATGGGCGTGATGATGCTGGCGGCGGGCAAGGGTGCCACCGTCACCATAGAAACCTCGGGGCCGGATGAAGTCGAGGCGATGTCGGCGCTGCTGGCGCTGATCAACGACTATTTCGGCGAAGGCGAGTAGGCCGATGATGATTCCGGAGCGCGTATGAGTTTTACCCTGCACGGCATAGCGGTTTCCAGCGGGATTGCGATCGGTCGCGCCCACCTGGTGTCGCACACCTCGTTTGAGGTTTCGCACTACACGCTTCCCAAAGATATGGTGGCTGAGGAGCTGGCCCGCTTCGATGCGGCGCTGCAGGCCGCGCACGCGGAGTTCACCCATCTGCGCAGCCACCCGCCGGCCATGGCGGCCGCCGAGTTCGACACCTTTCTGGAATTGCACGAAATGATTCTCGCGGACACGCAGATTAGCGTGGCGCCGCGCGAGATGATCGAACGCGAACAGTGCAATGCCGAATGGGCGTTGAAGATACAAACAGACCATTTGCTCGCCCAGTTTGCAGAATTCGAGGACGCTTATCTGCGCGAACGGCAGATGGATGTGCGGCAGGTCGCCGAGCGTCTGCTCAAACATTTGACGGGGCATCCCGGGCACCAGCCGCCGGTCCGCCAGGATGTCGACACCATTCTCGTCGCCCATGATCTGAGCCCGGCCGATCTGATCCAGTTCAAGCCGCAGCAATTTGCCGCCTTCGTCACCGATCTCGGCGGCGCCACCTCGCACACCGCCATCGTCGCGCGCAGCCTGAATACCCCGTGCGTCGTGGGTTTGCATCATGCGCGCGAACTGGTGCGCGAGGACGACGTGCTGATTCTGGATGGCGAGCAGGGCGTACTCATCGTCAATCCCGACAAGCATGTGCTGGCCGAATACCGGCTGCGCCAGAGTGAACGCGAGCTGGAGCGCAAGAAACTCAAGCGCCTGCGCACGGCGCGCGCCAACACGCTGGACGGCACGCCGATCGAGCTGCACGCCAACATCGAAAAGCCCGAAGACATTGGCGAGGTGCGGGAAAACGGGGCGACCGGCGTCGGCCTGTTCCGCAGCGAGTTTCTGTTTCTCAACCGCACAGATCTGCCGGGCGAGGACGAACAATTCGAAGCCTATCGCGCGGCCGCCGAAGGCATGGAAGGACAGCCGGTCACCATCCGCACCTTTGACCTTGGCGCGGACAAGCAGATCAAGGGCGCCGAACGCGTCGCCAGCAATCCGGCGCTGGGTTTGCGCGCCATCCGTCTGTGCCTCGCCGAGCCGCAAATGTTCCGCACCCAATTGCGCGCCCTGCTCCGCGCCAGCCATTACGGCAACATCAAGATTTTGGTGCCGATGCTGTCGAGCGCGTCCGAAATCAATCAGACCCTGCAATTCATCGAGGCGACCAAACAGGCGCTGGATGCCGAGGGCGTGCCCTACGACCGCGAGGTGAAAATCGGCGGCATGATCGAAATTCCGGCGGCCGCGCTTGCGCTCAATGTGTTTACCAAAAAGCTCGACTTCCTCTCCATCGGCACCAACGACCTGATCCAGTACACGCTGGCGATCGACCGCACCGATGAAGAGGTCGCGCATTTATACGACCCGCTGCATCCCGCCGTGCTGCAGTTGCTGGCTCATGTGATCGGCACCTGCAACAAACTGAACGTCCCGGTTTCGCTATGCGGCGAAATGGCGGGCGAGCTGGCCTACACCCGTTTGCTGCTCGGTTTTGGATTGCGCCAGTTTTCCATGTTCTCGGCCCAGGTGCCGAGCATCAAGCAGCGCGTCCTCACCAGCAGCCTCCCGCAGTTAGCACCGATCACCCAGAAAATCCTGCGGGCGGACGACCCGATGAAGATCCGCGAATGGCTCGATCGTTTGAACACTCAATGAACACGAAAACCGGAGCCAATCCCGGATTTGAAGACAATCCGTGGAATGCGGCGGACAAGCTGCGCAGCGCCATGGCCGTTGTGGAAACTTGAAGTCACAAATTGTGACCTCAAAGGCGAGGCCGGGAGGCGTTTGATTATGGGGAACAAGGGAAACACCGCCATCGTCCTTCGGGAAGACAGCGTCAGGCAACTGATTTACGTTGTTCGTGATGTCCAGATCATGGTTGATACCGATCTTGCCGGAGGGTGTAAAAATTTTTGTGTAAACGGTCATTTGGCAGGAAACTGCCGCCCTTATGAAAGGAGTCGAAATGACCGTAGCAAAACACCCCCTGCCGGCAGAGCTGATTGACAGCCTGCTGTCCGGCTACAAGAAACCCGAAGACCTGATTGGTGAAGATGGCCTGCTCAAGCAGCTGCCGCTCTGTATGGCGTCGAAACCAAGGTTCTCAATCAAGCCGTCAAACGAAACATTGCCCGCTTTCCAGAGGCCTTCCGCTTTCAGCTTTCCGAAGTCGAGAAAGAGGAACTGGTCACAAATTGTGACCGGATTCTGCCAAACCGCGCGAAGCGCGACGATTGAATAAATGCCCCCGTGCGGGGCGTTTATTCAATCGTTGTAGCTCCCTCTCTCACCCCGGATGAACTACACTGATTCAGCTTCTTGAAGGCTTCGCACACAGGTTGTAGCTCCCTCTCTCACCCCGGATGAACTACACTTGGACGCAGCAGTCTCGCCGGTCAATATCGGTTGTAGCTCCCTCTCTCACCCCGGATGAACTACACTTCGCACGTCATATCCCTGTTGTCAAAACTTGTTGTAGCTCCCTCTCTCACCCCGGATGAACTACACTGTCACGCAAGCCAGCAATGCGCCTAACGGCGTTGTAGCTCCCTCTCTCACCCCGGATGAACTACACTGCTGGGCGACCATGGTATTAAATCCGCGCCGTTGTAGCTCCCTCTCTCACCCCGGATGAACTACACTGATCTGGCGTGCGGCAAGGCGCTGACCCGAGTTGTAGCTCCCTCTCTCACCCCGGATGAACTACACTTTGGCCCCTGTTCGCTTTACATCATGCGAAGTTGTAGCTCCCTCTCTCACCCCGGATGAACTACACTATCGACGAGGCGATCTCCGCCGCAGCGCTTGTTGTAGCTCCCTCTCTCACCCCGGATGAACTACACTGACAGATTGCCGAATACGCCGCGACCGAGCGTTGTAGCTCCCTCTCTCACCCCGGATGAACTACACTCGGCCTCACGCAAACGCCCGCCCAGCTTAGGCTGGACGGGCGTTCTGCTTGAAAAAACCGATCTCAAAACAGGAGCATTTGGTTGACCTTGAGCGCTTTTTCCTGAAAAAGCGGCAGGCCGACCAGGAGTTTCATACTGGCGTATTGCTTCTCGGTAACGGTCAGGCAACGCACCGAACCTTCCGGCGGCAGGCTGTTGACCAAACGCCGCATGTGCTTATCCAGCGCATCGTTACCGTTGACGATGCGGCCATAGACGGAGAATTGGATCATGTCGTAACCGTCGTTGATGAGAAAGCGCCGGAACAACGTGTATTGGCGGCGCTCGGCTTTGGTTACAACAGGCAGATCGAAGAACACAAGTAGGCGCATGAACCGTCGTGTCTCCTCGCTCATGTCAGCACTCCAAGCGGTGCTGGTCTATCCCGATCAAAACTGGCAGTTCCAGCAGTGCCTCGCTGCCGCCGTCGTAGATGCGTGCCAGACTTTCTATCGTTTGCTCGATGGCGGATAACACCGACATCTTGCCGCGCGGCATCCCCACATCCACATTCAACAAGCCGACCAATGCCACTTTGTCTTGCGGCATCAATTCGTCGCGATGCAACGGAAGATTCTTTGCGACGAAGAGATCGACGACAGGGCGGAACGGTTCGATGACGTCATCGGCAAGGTTGAACGCATTCTGTTCGCTGGAATGGAAGAGGCCGAGTGTGGGGTGCAAGCCATGCGCCACCAAGCCGCGTGCAATCGTGCCGCGCAACACGGCATAGCCATAATCCAGCGCGGCATTGGCAAAGCGTTCCTGTTCGCGGCGAAAGCCTTTGCCAAAAAGCTGGGTGAAGTAGAAAGCGGCAGCCTGTCCTTCCAGATTGCCGACATCCCCGGAGCGCACCCGTTTGGCGTAGGACTCTAGTCTGTCCATGCCCTCGCGCCCCGCATGTTGCAGGCAGTGTTTTTGATTTTCGATCTTCCTGCGCACGATACTCGCCCAAGTCTGTTTGCTGACCGGGCGGGGCAGGTCGAGTTGCAAGCGCATCCACTTGGTGGCGCGTGAATGCGAAAGGAAGGGCAGGAACACGCCGCTGGGGTGATGCGTGTCACCTGTGGCAAATAGGCTGATGCCGTATTCGCCGCAGGCCGACAGCACGGGATGGGTGAGGGTGATCTCGCGGTGATTCAACACGATCACCGCGATGTCCTCGAATGGCACGAAGGCGGTTTGCTCCTGCTCGATGGCGAGCCGGAATTGCTCGCGCTTCAGCTTGGCAGGGCGCGAGATGACGACGCTACGCCAAGTCATGCTCCGCTCCGTTACGTTGTGCGTTGTACAAACGGCGAGGCTCGGGTGGGGCGGGGTAGATGTTGCCGAGGACATCGACGTTGAACTTTTCTATTGATTGGGCGAGCTTTACTCCAACACCTTCGATTTGTCCTTCTTTCCCAACTTGTTTGTTTCGGTCGTGCGACCAAATGCTTATCGCCGCTGTTCCGCGATGTGTGCTTGCGTAATAACCAAGAATCGCCGACTTTCCTTTTTGAGTGATGCGCACCAAATCATTCGGATGCAGCGAGAAACAGAACGCAAAGCTTTCGTCTATCAACGTCCATTCACTTTCATCTTTGAAGGCCACAATCGCGCGGTTTGGCATCTCTTTCGCAACGCTGTGATGCACATACACGGGGACGAGGTGGAACTTGTTCGCCTTGGTGAATACGTCCACGCGCAACATGCTGTCGTTCTTGGCAATGCCGCCGCGTATGGGGATGCCGGAGAGTTTGTCGATGACCATCGTCACGCCGCGCACGATGGGGCCGGTCGGGTTGCCTTCGCTATCCGGTTTGCGTAGCGGGTTGCTGGCAGGAAACGCCTTGTCGCCTTTGCCGCCGTGCTGCTCCAGGCGTGCACGGATCGCCGCGTAAAGTTTTTCGTTGCGATGCGGGTCAACCAGCTTCTCGATGTCCTTCAACGTCAGGCTGGTGAGGGACACTTTTTGTGTCACACCTCCCTGTGCTTTTAGGCTATCCCGTTGCCCGTAAATGGTGTCTTTGTGTGCCGCGCCGCTGTTGCGCCGTTGCGGGGCGCGCGAGACGAATAGCGGCTTCACGGCTTCGAGCGCTTCGGCGGGGTAGCTGCCGAGGCGTTGCAACTCTTCGCGCAACAACGCCGGGTCATCGAGTTTCAGACGCGCTTCCAGTTCGTTGCGGAAGTTCGGCCACGGGCTGGGGAAATGTTGCTCCAATTGGTCGAACATCGCCGGGTCGGCGATCTCGCCCGTGGTGACATCCACAAACCCCGCGCTGGCTTTCTCGATCTCTTTGCGCCGCGAGTAATCCGACAGGCGTTTCACCATGCCATGACTGCACGCGGCGACCACGGCGGCATCCAGTGCGTGGTGGCGGTCGCTCTCGCTACGCACCTTGCTTAAGCCCCAGCACATCCGCAAGAAGGAGGTCATCTGACCGCTTAACACCACGCAACGTTTTGCTTCGCTGTCCGTGTGCAGTTGCAGATATTGTTCGACGTAGTTCTTGAAGAATTTGCAGATGTAGCGTGTGTCGTTGAGGTTGCGTTCGCGGAAGGATTTGGATTCTTCTTCGCCGAAGTCTTTGCGCAACAGGCGGCTGCGCTTGGCGAGGCGATAGGCTTTGTTGCCTTCGACATTGCGCAAAAACTTTATCCAGCGTTCGCTATCGTCTTTGCCGCCCAGATATTCGTATGGCGTGCGGTTGCCTTTGTTGCGGTTCTCGCGCGAGAGCACCAGCACGCGGTTGTTCTTGCTGTCGTCAAAGCTGCGCGAGTAGGGTAGTGCGTGGTCGATCTCGACATAGCCTTGCTCGAACAGGCGGTTAATATCCATTGCTTCAATAGAGTAGGCGCACTTGCCTTGCTGCTCACGGTAGAGCTGGTACTTCTCGAACTCCTTGCCTTTGACGGCACCGGCGATGTTGAAGTCCTGCGCGAATTGGGCTTTGTCCTTGTCGTTACGTTCGCGGAATTCGTTCTGTGCTTTGGTAACTTTGTTGCGTTCATCAAACGGGCGCGACAGGTCGCGTGCCATCTCGATATGCACTTCATGCGGCGAGCCGTATTGCTTGATGAGCGCATTCACTACCTTGCGCGCCTGGTTGAGGGCGCGCAGCACCACCGGGTTGCGCGGGATGTCCATGTCATCGTTGAACACCATGCGGCCATCCTTGTCGCGCCCCGAGTAGAACGGCGGCAGATATTTGTGATCGCCTTCGCCGATCTTGTGCAACTGGCTGTGGTGGTAGCCCGTCTTGATGCAGGCTTCGTCATAGCGCAAGCCGGCTTCCATGTGCGGCAGGATGTTGTACAGCGCCTTGAGCGAAAGGTTGCTGAATTTGTCGAAGCGGATGTCGAGCAGGGATTCAACCATCCTGTCGGTATTCGGCAAATCGAGCTTGCGCAATTCGGCTTCGACTTCCGCGTCATCCTTGTACACGCTCAACACCCAGGCGATCTGATCCAGCAGTTGAGGCTTGCCTTCCCGTGCATCGATGGAAATCTTCTGCCACTCCGTTTCCAGTGCGGCATCTTTCAGCGTTTTGTGCAGGGTTTGCCATGCGGGGAATTTGGCGAGTACGGCGGTCTCTGGGTCTTTGACTTTCTCTTCGCCAGTGCGCTGCACGGGGTAGGGCAGTCCCGCGAATTTGAAAGCGTCCTTGTTGAGGAAGCCCTCCTTGATGAGGGCGCTGCCGAGTTGTTTGTAGGTCAGGTCGCCCGCTTGTTGATAGGGCAGAGGGAGTGCGACACGTCGCTCCATTTCGTTCAGTGGTCGGGTCGATCCATCCACCACGATACGGAGATTGTTGAGGCGGGCGAGCCACACATGACGTTCGGCGGTGAAGCTGGCTTTGGGGGCGCGGTATTCGGCTTTTTCAAAAGTGCAATGCCCCAGCATCTTCAACAAGTCACTGCCTGCCAGCGCCGGATTCTGCGCCCAGAACAGACCGCTCTTCTTGTCGCCGTTGCCGAGGATGGCGGCTTCCAGTTCGGTGCCGGCATGAGCGTTTCCGAAACTGCGCTGGCACTTAAACAATTTCTTTAATTCATCGGCCAGCAATTCGCGCGAAAGTGCTTTGCTGTAATCGCCTTGCTTGTTGCGTTGTGCCTCCGGGAATTCGGCCAATACCATTTCTGCCGCGCTGCGGTAGTTCTTTTCTTGCATCAATTTTCTGGTGCCAGCGAGGCCGATCTTTACCTTGCCACTTTCGCTCTTGCCGTCTTCGGCGGCTTTCGCTTCGGCACGGCTGATCCAGTGGAAGCCGCGATGTTTGCTCAGGTGATAGATCACGCGCGCCCATTCTTCGTTGCTCAGCAGACGATCCAGTCCCGCGACGCGAAGCTGCCAAGCTGAAACGGTTCGCTGACCTTTCGTGGGCGGCTGCTTGAACAGGTTTGTGTCGGCGATCAGTCCTTCGCGTTTCAGCAATCTCGCTAGTTTGGTGAGTCGCCAAGCGCGGCGACGCAAGCGGCGGCGCATCAGGCGGGCGGTGCGCCGGGCAAGATTAAGCGATTCGCCCTCTTTGGCAGTTTCCGCTTTGTCGAAACAACGCACCCCAAGGTCGATGATGCGATTCTCGCTCAGCACAGCCCAACCCACCGAGGCTATACCGATGTCCAGACCGAAGGTAAGCGCTCCCCAATTATTTTGCTTGCTCGACATGTTGTTCTCCGCAATAATGAAGCCGTTGTAGTACATCCGGGGTGAGAGCCGTTGCTACAATAAAGAATCGAAAGATTCTGTATCCAAGCCCAGCAAGGAAACTTGCTGGGCTTTCTGCTTTTGTTGGCAATTTTCACTCTCCAATAGGCGTGGGGGTCATGCTACCCCTTTCTCCTTTGGCTGAGAATTACAAGCTTCCTCTAATATGAATGGAAGTCTAGGCCTAATGATGGTCCGTATTGCCATGATGATTTGACAGCGCGCGGCAAAAGCCGGAAACTGCGCGCCAGTGCCGATTTGAGATCAGCTTGCGGGGCACTTAAAAGATTCCAGCTAAAGCGAGGCAACCCGTTTTGGCGCAAGCTGAACGGGTTTTGTTTTTGGGGGTGGCATTGAACACAGCAAACAGTCTTGGCATCGTGGCGCCGCAGCGCGCGCAGTTTGAGACGCCGCTTGCCTGCGCAAGCGGCGCGGTGTTGCCCGGCTTCGAGCTGGTGTACGAAACCTACGGTACGTTGAATGCCGACAAGTCGAACGCCATCCTGATTTGCCACGCGCTGTCCGGCCACCATCACGTCGCGGGCTATCATTCCGAAGACCGCAAGAGCGTGGGCTGGTGGGACAACATGGTCGGGCCGGGCAAGCCGGTGGATACCGACAAATTTTTCGTGATCGGCGTGAACAATCTGGGCGGCTGCCACGGTTCCACCGGGCCGGGTTCGATCAATCCCGCCACCAGCCAGCCCTATGGTTCCGCCTTTCCCGTGGTGACGGTGGAGGACTGGGTGGATTCGCAGGCCTTGCTCGCCGACCGCCTGGGGATTCAGCAATTTGCCGCCGTGATGGGCGGCAGCCTCGGCGGCATGCAGGCGATGCAGTGGGCTATCCGGTTTCCGGCGCGCGTGCGCCATGTGCTGGCGATTGCCACTGCGCCCAGCCTGACTACCGAGAACATTGCGTTCAATGATGTGGCGCGCAATGCCATCCTGACCGATCCGGATTTTCACGGCGGCGATTTTTACCAGCATGGCGTGGTGCCCACGCGCGGCCTGCGTCTGGCGCGCATGCTCGGGCATATCACCTATTTGTCCGATGATGCGATGGCCGGCAAGTTCGGGCGCGGCTTGCGTTCCGGCGAATACAAATACGGTTACGACGTCGAGTTCGAGGTCGAATCCTACCTGCGCTATCAGGGTGACAAGTTCGCCGCCTATTTCGATGCCAACACCTATTTGCTGATGACCAAGGCGCTGGATTATTTTGATCCCGCGCGGTTGGCCGGCGGCAGTTTGCGCCGCGCGTTCGCCCCGGTCAGCGCGGATTTTCTGGTGGTGTCTTTTTCCAGCGACTGGCGTTTTTCGCCCACCCGTTCGCGCCAAATCGTGCAGGCCTTGCTGCACAACGGCCGCAATGTGAGCTACAGCGAAATCAGCTCGGCGCATGGTCACGATTCCTTTTTGATGGAGAACCCGCACTACTTCGATGTGGTGCGCAGTTACCTCAACAATGTGGCTGCAGAAGGAGGTCGCGCATGAGTCATTCACTGAGTTATCTTGCGGAAGACCGGCCGGATTTTGCTGCCATCGCCGACTGGATTCCGGCGGAGGCCCGCGTGCTCGATCTGGGCTGCGGCGATGGCAGCCTGCTGCGCTACCTCAAGGAGGTGCGCAAGGTGCGCGGCTACGGGGTGGAAATCAATGATGCCGACATCGTCTCCTGCATCGCGAACGGATTGAATGTCATTCAGAACGATCTTGAATCCGGCCTGGCCGATTTCGAAGACAATGCCTTTGATTTCGTCATCCTGTCGCAGACTCTGCAGGCGACGCGCCACACGGCCCAGCTGATCCGCGAAATGTTGCGGGTCGGGCAGCAGGGTATCGTGAGCTTCCCCAATTTCGGCCACTGGAAAAACCGCCTCAGCATTTTCAACGGGCGCATGCCGGTGTCGCCCGAGCTGCCCTACCAGTGGTATGACACGCCGAATGTGCACCTCTGTACCCTGCATGATTTCGAGGCTTTTTGCCGCGAACATCGCATCGAAATTCTCGACCGGCGGGTGATGGGCGGCGGGCAGCAAATCAGTTTGCTGCCCAATTTGCGCGGCAGTACGGCGGTGTACCGCTTCAGGCAGGCGGGCTGATCGATGGGTGTCTGGCGACAACTGTTCACCAAACGCATGTTGATCTGCGTCTTCACGGGCTTCGCTTCCGGTTTGCCGCTGTTCCTGCTGTTCAATCTGGTGCCCGCCTGGCTGCGCAGCGAGCAGATCGATCTCAAGACCATCGGCCTGTTCGCGCTGATCCAGTTTCCCTACACCTGGAAATTCATCTGGTCGCCCTTCCTCGACCGCTACATGCTGCCCGTGCTGGGCCGCCGCCGTGGCTGGATGCTGCTCACGCAGATCGGACTGCTGGGCGTGATCGCCGCGTTGGGCGGCTTCTCGCCGCAAACCGAAATGACCGCCATCGTGCTGTTTTGCACGCTGCTTGCTTTTCTCTCCGCCACGCAGGACATCGCGCTCGATGCCTATCGGCGCGAGTTGCTAAACGACAGCGAACTGGGGCTGGGCAACGCCATCCACGTGAATGCCTACCGCATCGCCGGGCTGGTGCCCGGCTCGCTCTCGCTGATCCTCGCCGACCACATGGCGTGGAGTTCGGTGTTCATCATCACGGCGCTATTCATGCTGCCCGGTATCGCCATGACGCTGCTGGTGAGCGAACCGCACCGCGCCTCGCCGCCCAAGACGCTGCGCGAAGCCGTCGTCGAGCCGTTCCATGAATTCATCACGCGCAAGGGTTGGCGCAGTGCGCTGCTGGTTCTGGCTTTCCTGTTGTTCTACAAGCTCGGCGACAGCATGTGCACTGCGCTGGCCACGCCGTTCTATCTGGACATGGGCTACAGCAAGACGGACATCGGCATCATCGCCAAGAACGCCGGGCTGTGGCCTTCCATCATCGGCGGGCTGCTGGGCGGGTTGTGGATGGTGAAGATCGGCATCAACCGCGCGCTGTGGCTGTTCGGCGTGGTGCAGGTAGTGTCCATCTTCGGTTTCGCCTGGCTCGCCTCGCATGGGCCTTTCACCGAAGTTGGCGCTGCCGAACTCGTCCAGCTTGCCATTGTGATCGGGCTTGAAGCGCTTGGCGTCGGCCTCGGTACCGTTGCCTTTGTCGCCTTCATCGCCCGTACGACCCACCCGGCTTACACTGCCACCCAGTTCGCGCTGTTCACCAGTCTGATGGCCATTCCGCGCACCTTCGCCAACGCCGCGACCGGATGGCTGGTGGAAAGCATGGGCTGGACGACGTTCTTCCTGCTGTGTGTGGTGTTGGCGATTCCGGGGATGTTGCTGCTGTTCAAGGTTGCGCCGTGGCGTGCGGCCGCAGCAGAGTCATAGGCGAACGTCCCTCGCAGCGTTAACATGGGCGGCCCCGTTCTCCGGAGAACGCCGATGTCGCAACGCACCAACCTTGCCAGCCAGCAACAGCTCATCGACGCATTGCGTGCGCCCGGTGGTTTGCCCGGCGCGACGGGGCGGGCGCGTCTGATCGAAACCCATATTTCCTGGGTGCTGCTGGCCGGTCGCCAAGCCTACAAAATCAAAAAATCCGTCGATCTCGGCTTTCTGGATTTTTCCACGCTGGCGCTACGGCAGCATTTTTGTGAAGAGGAAGTGCGTCTGAACCGGCGGCTGGCGCCAGAAATTTACCGGGAGGTGGTGGCGATAGGCGGCACGCTGGCAGCGCTGCAGTTCGGTGCACAGCCCGTGCTGGAATACGCGGTGCGGATGCGCCGCTTTCCTGCGGGGCGCTTGTTCGAAAATCTGATCGCGCATCAGCGCCTCTCTCCTGCGCATATCGATCAGCTGGCGCAAACCCTGGCGGAGTTTCATCAGCGTGTGCCGGCGGCGACAGCGCGCAGCCGCTTTGGCAAGGCCGCCGTCCTGCGCCGGGAAATCGCGGACAATTTCAGCGCGATGCAGACCCTGTTGCCGGGGGCGTCGGCAGAAACCCTACGGCAATTGCACGCGCGCTTGCAGGCCGAACTGGATGTCCGGAGCGCGCTGATGGCGGCGCGCAGGCAGGCTGGTTTCGTGCGCGAATGTCATGGTGATTTGCATCTTGGCAATATCGTGCTGTCCGGCGGCCGGCCCGTGCCGTTCGACGGCATCGAGTTTGATCCCTCCTTGCGCTGGATCGACATCATCGACGACATCGCTTTCCCGGTGATGGATTTGTGGCAACACGACAGACCCGATCTGGCTTGGCGTCTGCTGAATGGCTGGCTGGAAATCACGGGCGATTTTGCCGGGCTCGCGCTGCTGCCGTTGTACATGGCAAACCGGGCGCTGGTGCGCGCCAAGGTGCATGCCTTGCGCGCAGCCCAGCCGGGATTGCGTCCGCGCGAAGTCACGACATTGCAGGCGCTCGCTCGTCGCTATCTGGACTGTGCGGCACAAGTGTTGCATCTGCCGCCGCCCGCGCTGATTATCACTCACGGTTTGCCGGGCTCAGGCAAAACCACTTTTTCACAAACGGTGCTGGAACACTTTGGGGCGATCCGGCTGCGCTCTGACGTCGAGCGCAAGCGTTTATATGGCCTGCCGCCGCTGGCCGACAGCCATCGTGTTTTGGGCGGAGACGCGCTTTACAGCGCCGAGGCGACGGCGCGCACCTATGCCCGGCTGGCGGAGCTCGCCGCGCAATTGCTTGTTGCGGGCTTCCGCGTGATTGTCGATGCGGCATTCCTCAAGCGCGAGGAGCGCCGGGGATTCCAGATGTTGGCCCGGCAGCAGGGTGTGCCCTTTGTGATAGCCGAGATGACTGCCGACATGGACGTGTTGCGTGCGCGCATCCGGCAGCGCCAGGTGATCGGGCGCGATGCGTCGGAGGCGGATGTCGCGGTATTGAAAAAACTGGCGCAATCGCAGGAACCGCTGGCGCGGGAAGAACTTTCCGCGTGTATCGACGGTGCAGCAGGAGGCGTGGCCTGGACGGCATTGGCACAGCGTCTTGCCGAGACTGCGCCGCCTTAAATTTTGCGCTCGAACACCTTGGATTTGCGCTGGTAGTTGTACAGTGATTTTTTCTGGGCAGGTAGCGCGGCCACGCTGCTTTCGGCAAAGCCGCGTTCGAGGAACCAGTGCGCCGTGCGGGTCGTCAGCACGAAAAGTTTTTTCATGTGCTGTTCCTTGGCCAGGGCCGTCATGTGGTTGAGTATCGCTTCGCCATAACCGCGATCGCGATACAGCGGATCCACGGCGAGGCAGGCGAGTTCGGCCGCCGCTTCATCCGGAAAGCGGTACAGCGCCGCGCAGCCGATGATGCGGTGATCGTGCTCCAGAACGACGAAGCGCTGAATTTCACGCTCCAGCAGTTCGCGCGAGCGCCGCACCAGAATGCCGCTTTCTTCCAGCGGGCGCAGCAATTCGAGAATGCCGCCGATGTCCTCGATGCTGGCCGCGCGCAGGGTGTTGAGCGTGGTTTCCACCACCATGGTGCCGATGCCGTCATCGCTGAACAGCTCCTGCAACACCGCGCCGTCAATGTGCCGGCTGATCAGATGCGTGCGTGCGACGCCGGCTTCGCAGGCGCGTACGGCGCAGGGCAGGAACAGCCCGATGTCGTCGGGGAGCTTGCGCTTCTGGCTCAGAACCGTCTGCGCCTGGGCGATGGTGAGTTCTTTCAGCAATTGCCCCTTGCGGTCGGTGACGCCGTCGGTATCCATCAGGAACATCAGCTTGTCGGCATCGAGCGCGATGGCCGTGGCCGTGGCAACGTCTTCCAGCGTGAGATTGAAGACTTCGCCGGTCGGCGAGTAACCCAGCGGCGAGAGCAGTACAACCTCGCCGAATTCCATGCGATCTTTCAGGGCGGCGGTATCCACCTTGCGCACGCTGCCGGTGTGCATCAGGTCCACGCCGTTGATGACGCCGATCGGTTGCGCCGTGATGAAATTGCCACCGGCCACGCGAATGTCGGCATTGGCCATCGGCGAGTTGGCCAGCCCCAGTGACAGCAGGGCTTCGATTTCCACGCGAACCCGCCCGACGGCTTCCTTCACGCATTGCATGGTTTCGGCATCGGTCATGCGGATGCCCTGATGATAGCTGTCGTCGAGCTGGTTCTTTGCCAGATGCTGCTCGATCTGTGGCCGTGCACCATGCACCAGCACCAGACGGATGCCCAGCGCCGCGAGCAGATTGAAGTCGTGGGCCAGTTCGATGAATTTGCCGTCCGCAACGACTTCACCGCCAAAGGCGATCACGAAGGTCTTGCCGCGAAAGGCGTTGATGTAGGGCGCGACGGAACGGAACCAGGCTACAAAGTCGGCAGGTGATGCGGTGGCGGGCATTTCAAATCTCCCTGTTGCAATGTGCGAATGATGCCGTGCTATTCCTCATCCAGCAACTTTCCTGCAATCGCCCAGTTTTCGTCGGGCAGTTCGTCAAAGGCGATGTAGGTATAAGACGCCGGCTTGTGGGCGATGCGTTCCAGGGTGTCGGTGAATTCTTCGGCGATTTTCTGTTTCTGCTCGCGGGTCAGCGTTCCCGCAATGCGAATGTTGACGTAAGGCATGTGTGCTCCCGTTTATGAATTGAAATCACCCCACTGAATCTGCAATGCCGCCAAGCCTGCAATGGCGGCGGTTTCCGTACGCAGTATCCTCTGGCCCAGCCGGATCGGCGTGAAGCCCGACTGCACAATGGTGTCGGCTTCCGCCGGGCTGAAACCTCCCTCGGGTCCGACTAAAAGCGCAGCGCCGGCGGCCGACAGCCTGATGCTGCCGAGCGTGGCCGTCCCCTGCGGCAGCAGAGCCACCCGGGTTTCGGAAGCGGATTGCATTTGTCGCAACCAGGCCATCAAGTCGACGGGGGGATGAATAAGCGGGAAACGGTTGCGGCCGCATTGCTCGCAGGCCGAGATGATGACCTGCTGCCAATGTTCGAGACGTTTGGCGGCGCGTTCGGACGTCAGGCGCGCCACGCTGCGTTCGGTATCCAGCGGCTGGATTTCGGTGACGCCGAGTTCGGTCGCCTTTTGCACGATCCAGTCCATTTTTTCGCTGCTGCACAGCGCCTGGGCCAGAATGCTGCGCAACGGGGATTCGCAATTGTTTTCGAGCGCAACGATTTGCTCGACGGTTACGTGCTTTCCATTTGCAGCGGCGATGATCGCGTTGCATGCCTGCCCTTCCCCATCGAACAGTTGCACGCGATCGCCTTCACGCAGACGCAAAACCCGCACGGCGTGATGCGCGGCGCTGGCAGGGAGCTCGAAAGAACCGCGCAGCGGCAGTGGTGCGGGGCAGTAAAAACGCGGCATGGCAGGGAGTTGTGGTTGTGTCGGCGTGATAATATATCGCCCCGGATTTGTTGTGAGAAAATTCAGATGGTCAGTTTGCAACCGCCCCTGTGTGATTTCGGCTGGAAAGCGCCGGATTTCGATTTGCCCGGTGTCGATGGCAGGCGCTATACGCTGGAATCGGCGCGGGGCCCGAACGGGTTGCTGGTGATGTTCATCTGTAATCATTGTCCCTACGTGAAATCGGTGCGCGACCGGATCATCCGCGACACCCGCGAGTTGCAGCAGTACGGGATCAACAGCATTGCGATCATGTCCAACGATCCCGCCGAATATGCGGAAGATTCGTTCGAAAACATGGTGCAAGTTGCCAAGGAATTTGCCTATCCGTTCCCTTATGTGTGGGATGAAACCCAGGCGGTTGCCAGGCGCTACGACGCGGTTTGTACGCCGGACTTTTTTGGATTCAACGCCAATCTCGAATTGCAGTATCGCGGGCGGCTGGATGCGTCGCGCAAGCAGGCGGTGCCCGATGCCGAACGCGATTTGTTCCATGCCATGGTGCAGGTTGCGCAGACGGGCCAGGGCCCGCGCGAGCAGTTTTCCAGCATGGGCTGCTCGATCAAGTGGAAGGACGAAGCGTAACGGCGCCGCCGTTGCTTCGGGCAGATTGAACGGCCGGCTATCGGGTGAGGTGATCTGAGTGAAGATATTGATTCTGGGGGCGGGGCAAGTCGGCTCAACCGTGGCGGAAAGCCTGGTCAGCGAGGCCAACGACATCACCGTCGTCGATGCCGATGCGGGCAAGTTGCAGCAACTGCAGGACAGGCTGGATTTGCGCACGGTCGTGGGCAATGCCGCACATCCGTCCACGCTGGAACAGGCGGGCATCCATGACACCGACATGCTGCTGGCGGTGACGCAAAGCGACGAGGTAAATCTGGTCGCCTGCAAGCTGGCCGCCAGTTTCTACAATACGCCGACGCGTATTGCGCGCATTCGCTCCACCGATTATCTCAGTCGCCAGGAGCTGTTCAGCGATGCGAACTTCTGTGTGGATTTTTCCATTTGTCCCGAACAGATTCTGACCGACTATATCGTCAAGTTGATCGAATTTCCGGAAGCCTTGCAGGTGCAACGCTTTTCCCAGGGCAAGGCATCGCTGGTCGCCGTGCGCGCGATCGAAGGCGGGCCGCTGGTCGGTCATCCGCTCAACATGTTGCGCAGCCATATGCCGCAGATCGATACCCGGGTCGCGGCGATTTTCCGTCAGGATCGGCCCATCATTCCGCAGGGCGACACGGTCGTCGAAGCCGGAGATGAAGTGTTCGTGATTGCGGCGACGCATCACATTCGCGAGGTCTTGCGCGAGATGCGTCGCATGGACCGGCCGACGCGCCGGGTGATGATTGTCGGTGGGGGTAATATCGGCCGCCGTCTCGCGCTGGCGCTGGAAAAGGATTATCAGGTCAAGCTCATCGAATACAACAAACAGGTCTGCGAACGCCTGGCCGGGCAGCTGAAGCACACCCTGGTGCTGAATGGCGACGGAACAGATGAAAAACTCATGCAGCAGGAGCACATTGCCGACGTGGACGTGTTCTGCGCCCTGACCAACGATGACGAAAACAACATCATGTCCTCGCTGCTGGCCAAGCAGGGCGGCGCGCGCAAGGTCATCGCGCTGATCAATCGCAGCGCGTATGTGGATCTGGTGCAGGGCGGCAAGATCGATATCGCACTTTCTCCCGCGCAAGTCACCATCGGTTCGTTGCTTGCTTACGTGCGTCAGGGCGATGTCGCCGCCGTGCATTCGCTGCGGCGTGGCGCCGCAGAAGTGCTTGAGCTGATTGCGCACGGCGATCGCAAATCCTCCAAAGTGGTGGGTCGCCGGATTGAGGAAATCGATTTGCCGTTGGGCGCGACGATCGGCGCTGTCGTGCGTAACGAGGAAGTGGTGATTGCGCACCACGACACGCTGATTCAGGCGGAAGACCACGTCATCGTTTTTGTCACGGACAAGAAAATGGTGAAGAAGGTTGAGCGCCTGTTCCAGGTCAATCTGGGATTTTTCTAGATGAATCGTGCGCTGACGGTTATCCATGCTCTCGGGCTGCTGCTGGTGGTGTTCAGCCTCACCTATCTTTTGCCCGTTATCACGGCGTTTCTGTACGGAGATATCACCCTGCTGCTGGATTTTCTGCTGGCGATGTTGTGGACGGCATTCGCGGGCGTGCTGATGTGGATGCTGACCCGCCGCTTCCGGGGCGAGTTGTCGATACGCCACGGCTACTTGCTGGTGGTGACCATGTGGACCGCCATGCCTTTGTTTGCCACGATTCCGCTCCTGTTGGTGATTCCCGGTCTGTCCCTGACGGATGCCTATTTCGAAACCATGTCGGGCATGACGACGACGGGCGCGACGGTGTTGACGGGGCTGGATAATCTGCCGCCCGCGATCAACATCTGGCGCCATGAGCTGAACTGGTTGGGCGGCTTGGGGATTATCGTTCTGGCGGTTGCCGTCTTGCCACTGTTGGGCATTGGCGGTCGTCAGCTCTTCAAGGCCGAAACGCCAGGCCCGATGAAAGACGCTGCGTTGACGCCGCGCATTGCGGATACTGCGCGCAATCTGTGGGTGGTCTATGTGGGCATTACGCTGGCCTGTATCGCCTTGCTCAAGTGGGCGGGCATGAATTGGCTGGATGCGATCTGCCATGCCTTTGCCGCTATGGGGTTAGGCGGGTTTTCCACTCACGATGCCAGCGTCGGTTATTTCGATTCGCCGTTGATAGAATTCATCCTGATTGTGTTCATGCTCATTGCGGCGCTCAATTTTGCCACCCACTTTCTGGCATGGCGTAGCAAATCCTTGCGGGTGTATCTGCGCGATGCGGAAGCGGTGTCAACGCTGCTCCTTATCGTGGGCAGTTGTTTCGGCATTGCGCTATTCCTGTGGTGGCAGGGTGTTTATCCCGGATTCTGGACGGCGTTGCGCCATGCCAGTTTTAACCTGGTTTCTTTGGCGACGGATTGTGGTTTTGCCAGCCAGGACTTTAATCAATGGCCGATCTTTGCGCCGTTGTGGATGCTGTTTCTGGGCAGTGTTGCCTGTAGCTCCGGATCAACCGGTGGGGGCATCAAGATGATCCGCACGCTGGTGCTGGTCAAACAGGCGGGCCGTGAATTTCTCAAGTTATTGCACCCGGCCGTGATTAATCCGATGAAAATCGGCGGCCATGTGGTGCCTAACAGCATCGTGTTCGCCGTGCTCGGTTTTATCTTCCTGTATTTCATGAGCGTGGCGACGTTGACCTTTTTGCTGCTGATTAGCGGACTGGATTTCGTCTCTTCGCTTTCGGCGGTGCTTGCTTGTATCAACAATGCAGGCCCGGGGCTAGGCGTCGTCGGGCCGGCGAGCAATTTCGGCGTGCTGACCGACTTTCAGACCTGGGTGTGCAGCGTTGCCATGCTGGTCGGCCGTCTGGAAATTTTCACCGTGCTGATTCTCTTTACCCCGCGCTTCTGGCAGCGCTGAGTCAGCCGACCTGTTTGTAGCGCGCCAGTGTCATGGCGCGCGCGGCGGCGTGGTCGACCAGCGGTGCGGGATAGTCTTTCCCGATCACGATGCCCAGCCGTTGTTGTTCTTCCAGAGTCAACTTCCATGGCGCATGAATAAACCGCGCAGGGCAGTTGGCCAGCTCGGGCACATAGCGCCGGATGAACTTGCCCTCCGGATCGAACCTTTCCGACTGGGTGACGGGATTGAAAATGCGGAACCAGGGCTGGGCATCGCAGCCGGTCGAGGCCGACCATTGCCAGCCGCCATTGTTGGCGGCGAGATCAAAATCGAGCAATTGTTCGGCAAAGTGGCGCTCGCCCCAGCGCCAATCGATCTGCAAATCCTTGACCAGAAAGGCTGCCGTCAGCATGCGCAGTCGGTTGTGCATATAGCCGCTATGTGCGAGCTGTCGCATGCCGGCGTCCACCAGCGGGTAGCCGGTTTGCCCGGCTTGCCAGGCCGCGAACCATTCGGGGTTGTTGTTCCACTGCAAATCATCGAAGCGGGATTTGAAGGCGTGGCCGACGACCTGTGGATAGTGGTACAGCAGCATCTGGTAAAACTCGCGCCAGATGAGTTCCGACAGCCAGGTTTCCGCGCCTTTGCCGCTGCTGTAAAACGCTGTTCCGGCCAGCTGGCGGATGGAAATTGTGCCGAAACGCAGATGCGTGGATAAATAGGACACGCCCTTGAGCGCGGGAAAATCACGCCGTTCGTGATACTGCGGCATGCGTGCGTAGAAATCCTCAAACAATTGGCGGGCGCCGGACATGCCGCAGGGCAGCGCCAGCTCGGCCAGGTTGCTGCGGGTGAATCCCAGAGATTCGAGGCTGGGCAGATTGGCGGGTGTGCATGGCGCCAGCGCCGCAAAGTAGCGCTCGGTGGGATAGGCGCGCAGATAAAAATCGTTCAGGGTTTTCAGCCAGGCATTTTTGTAGGGCGTGAAAACATTGAAGGGCTTTCCCGCGCCAGTGAGTACTTCCTCACGATCGAAAATGACCTGATCCTTGAAATCATGAAAGGCAATTCCGTGCACCTGCAGCGCGGCCGCCACTTCCCGGTCGCGGGCGATGGCGTCGGGTTCGTAATCGCGGTTGCAGAATACTGCCGAGGCGTTCAGGGAGCGCGCAAATTGCGGGATGCATTCCTGCGGGCGGCCGTGCAGGATGTGCAAAGTGCTGCCCAGTTCTTCCAGTACCTGTTTGAGTTCACGCACACTGCGCCAGATGAATTCAACCCGGCGGTCGGCGCGGTTCGTCAGCTTGCCCAGAATATCCGTGTCAAACACAAAAACGCAATGTGCGGCCTGGCCGGAGCGGAGCGCATGATAAAGCGCGGCATGATCCTGCAAACGCAGGTCACGCCGAAACCAGCAAAGAGTCACAGGCGTTGGTGTCATGGCGCAATTGTGAACGCCGGGGCGTGAAGCTACAATGCGCCCATGTCCGAATTCAATCTTACCCACCATTTTTTGATCGCCATGCCCGCCCTGCAGGAAGGGGTTTTTGCGGGGACGCTGACCTATATTTGCGAGCACAATGAAAATGGCGCGCTGGGGATAGTCGTCAACCGGCCCATAGACTTGCGCCTGTCCGAGATGTTCGAGCAAATCAATATTCCGCTGCACGAGCCTGCGCTGCAATCCCAGCCCGTGCATTTCGGCGGGCCCGTGCAGACCGAGCGCGGCTTTGTGTTGCACGATACGCCCGGGCAGTGGAAATCCTCCCTGCGCATCAGCGATACGCTGGCGCTGACGACATCCAGGGATATTCTCGAGGCGGTCGCCGAGGGCAAGGGGCCGCGTCACATGATCATTACGCTGGGCTATGCCGGCTGGGATCAGGGCCAGCTGGAACATGAAATGGGCGAGAACGCCTGGCTTACCCTGCCCGCCTCCGAAAAAATCCTGTTTGATCTGCCCGCCGAGGCGCGCCTGCCTGCGGCAATGCGTCAGCTCGGCATCGATTACGCCAGCTTGTCGGAAGAGGTCGGGCATGCCTGAGGGCATGACGGCTTTGCCTTCCGGCACGTTCCTTGCTTTTGATTTCGGCACCCGGCGCATCGGTGTGGGGCTGGGCAACACCTTGCTGGGCGAGGCAAGGCCGCTGCTGACCATCGATGCCGAAAAGAACGAATTGCGTTTTGCGCGCATTGCCGCGTTGTTGCAGGAATGGCAGCCGGTGGCGCTGGTGGTCGGGTTGCCCTGTCACGAGGACGGCACGCCGCACGAAATGACCGCGTTGTGCCGACGTTTTGCCAACCGGTTGAAAGGACGTTTCAATTTGCCGGTGATTCTGGTCGATGAACGGTATACTTCGCACGCTGCGGGCGAGCAGTTGAACCAGGCCGGCGTGCATGGCCTGAAACAAAAGGCGGTCATAGACCAATATGCCGCGCAGCAGATTCTGCAAGCGTATTTTGACGAACCTTCAGCGGGACAGATGGCATGAATAATCCGCAACTCAACTCACATGGCGAGCTTCAGCACCTGCTGAGCACCGAAGGTCTGCCCGTCCGCATCGTGCGCGACATTCTGGATCGCGCCGCGCAGTTTCTGGGCGATGACCACGCCGAAATCCACAAGGTGCCGCTGCTGCATGGCAAGTCGGTGTTCAACATCTTTTTCGAGAACAGCACCCGCACCCGCACCACTTTCGAGATCGCTGCGAAAAAACTCTCGGCGGACGTCGTCAATCTGAATATCGGTTCGTCCTCCACCAGCAAGGGCGAAACCCTGCTAGATACGGTCGACAATCTTTGCGCCATGCACGCCGACATGTTTGTGGTGCGCCATGCGACTTCGGGTGCGGCGCATCTGATTGCGCGCCACGTCGCGCCGGGCATCCATGTCATCAACGCCGGCGACGGCCGCCATGCCCACCCGACCCAGGCCCTGCTGGACATGTACACGATCCGGCACTACAAAAAGGAATTTCACAACCTTACCGTGGCGATTGTGGGCGACGTGCTGCATTCGCGCGTGGCGCGCTCGCAGATCCATGCGCTCACGACGCTGGGCGTACCCGAAGTGCGCGTGATTGCGCCCAAGACGCTGTTGCCGAGCATGGTGGAAAAGCTCGGAGTTCGAGTTTTTCACAGCATGGAAGAAGGGCTGAAAGGCGTCGATGTGGTGATGATGTTGCGCCTGCAGAATGAACGCATGCAGGGCGCGCTGCTGCCTTCCGCGCAGGAGTATTTCAAGTATTACGGACTGACGCAGGAGCGGCTTGCGCTGGCGCGTCCGGATGCGATCGTGATGCATCCGGGGCCGATGAACCGTGGCGTGGAAATCGATTCCAGCGTGGCGGATGGCGCGCAGTCGGTGATTCTGCCGCAGGTGACGTTCGGCATCGCGGTGCGCATGGCGGTGATGAGTTTACTGGCGGGAGCCTCGACATGAACATTCACATTACAGGCGGCCGCCTGATTGATCCCAAGAACGGCATCGATGCACAGCAGGATGTGTTCATCTCCGACAAGCGCATTGCTGCCATCGGTCAAATGCCGGAAGGGTTTGTGGCTGAACAGGTCATCGACGCGCGCGGCCTGATCGTGATGCCCGGGCTGGTCGATGTTGCGGCGCGTCTGCGCGAACCCGGCTATGAATACCGTGCCACGCTGGAATCGGAAATGGCGGCGGCCATTGCCGGCGGCGTGACCTCCCTCTCCTGTCCGCCGGATACCGATCCGCCGCTGGACGAACCCGGTCTGGTGGAAATGCTCAAGCATCGCGCACGCTCGCTGAATCAGGCGCGCGTCTTTCCGGTCGGGGCGCTGACCTACGGTCTCCAGGGCGAGCAGATCACAGAAATGATCGAGTTGACCGAAGCCGGTTGCAAGGCCTTCGGTCATCCCGACGCGCCGCCCGCCGACAATCGCGTGTTGCTGCGTGCGATGCAATATGCCGCGACCTTCGGTTATCGCGTCTGGCTGCGTCCGCAGGATGCGGCGCTGGCGCGCAACGGCGTGGCGCATGACGGCGAAGTCGCCGCGCGTCTGGGGCTGCCGCCGATTCCCGTGGTGGCGGAAACGGTGGCGCTTTCCACCATGCTGCAACTGGCGCGGGAAACCGGCGTGTTGTTGCATGTGTGCCGGATTTCCAGCGCCGCCGGTGTCGAAATGATCCGCGCCGCGAAGCGCGAGGGTTTGCGGGTGAGCTGCGATGTTTCAATGAATCACGTACATCTGACGGATATGGACATTGGCTACTTCGACGCCAACTGTCATTTGCAGCCGCCGTTGCGTACCCAGCGCGATCGCGAAGCGCTGCGCGCGGGCTTGGCCGACGGCACGATCGATGCGATTTGCTCCAACCATTCCCCCGTGGACGATGACGCCAAGCAGTTGCCCTTCGCCGAGGCGGAAGCCGGCGCGACGGGCATGGAGTTGCTGCTGCCGCTGGTGCTGAAATGGGCCGAGCAGGAAAGCATTCCCCTGCTCGATGCGCTGGCCCGCGTGACCATCAATCCGGCGCAGGCGCTGGGCGTCAAGGTCGGACATCTTTCGCCGGGCGCGCACGCTGATGTTTGCATCTTCGATCCGCAGGCGACCTGGAAAGTGTCGCCGGCCGAACTCAAAAGCCAGGGCAAGAACACGCCGTTCAACGGCTATACCGTGCAGGGACGCGCGCGCTATACCGTGGTCGAAGGCAAGACGGCTTTCGTCGCCTGAAGCATGGCGGCTTCGCGCGCCGTTGCATTCAAACAATTTCCAAGCAGGAACACAGTGTGAATCCATTACTTGATTTCGCCGGTCTGCCGCGTTTTGCGGAGATCAAACCCGAACATGTGCTGCCCGCCATTGAGCAGTTGCTCGCAGAAAACCGGGCGCTGATCAGCCGGCTGCTGTCCGATGACGTGCCCGCAGAATGGGATGACTTTGTGCTGCCGATGGAAGACGCGAACGAACGGCTGTCGCGCGCCTGGGGCCCGGTCGGGCATCTCAATGCCGTCATGAATTCGCCTGAATTGCGCGAAGCCTACAACGCCGCGCTGCCGAAAATCACGCAGTATTACGCCGAGCTCGGACAGAATCTGGCGCTGTTCAACAAGTTCAGCGCGTTGCGTGCGGCGCCGGAGTTCGCCACGCTGAGCGGTGCCCGGCAGAAGATTATCGAAAACGAGTTGCGCGATTTTCGTCTGGGCGGCGCGGAGCTGGCGGAAGACAAGAAGGTGCGCTTCCTTGAAATTCAGGAGCGTCTCGCCGAACTGTCGTCGCGTTTTTCCGACAACCTGCTCGATGCGACCAATGATTACACGCTGCCGGTCGAAGCGCGGGAAGAACTTGCCGGGCTGCCGGAAGATGTGCTGCAGGCCGCACAGGAAGCGGCCGCAGCCGCCGGGAAAAACGGCTGGCGGTTCACGCTGAAAGCGCCGTCCTATTTGCCGGTGATGCAGTTTGCCGATAACCGTGCGTTGCGCGAAAAACTTTATCGCGCCTATGCCACCCGCGCCTCGGAATTCGGCAAAGCCGAGTGGGACAACAGCCCGCTGATGGATGAAATCATCCAGCTGCGTGCGGAAGAGGCGGCGTTGCTGGGATTCGCCAATTACGGCGAATTGTCGCTGGCCAGCAAAATGGCCGACACGCCGGAACAAGTCATCGCTTTCATGCGTGAGCTGGCGCAACGCGCCCGTCCGTTTGCCGAGCGCGATCTGGCTGAATTGCGGGACTTCGCCCGCGCCTGGCTGGGTTTGTCCGAGTTGCATTCCTGGGATGTCAGCTACGCCAGTGAAAAGTTGCGCGAGCAGCGTTATGCGTTTTCCGAACAGGCGGTCAAACAGTATTTCCCGGAAGATGCGGTGCTGGCCGGCATGTTCCGCCTGATCGCAACCATTTATGGTCTGCGCGTCACACCGGCAACGGCGCTGGTGTGGCATGACGACGTGAAATTTTTCGACATCCGCGAGCCGGACGGAATGCTGGTCGGACAGTTTTATCTTGATCTCTACGCGCGCAACAGCAAGCGCGGCGGGGCCTGGATGGACGATGTGATTACGCGCCGGCGTCTGTCCGATGGCCGCCTGCAAACGCCCGTGGCTTATCTCAACTGCAATTTCTCTGCACCGGTGGGAGGTAAGTCGGCAACCTTCACGCACGATGAAGTCATCACCCTGTTCCACGAATTCGGTCACGGCTTGCATCATCTGTTGACCGAGGTGGAAGATCTGGGCGTGTCCGGTATCAACGGCGTGGAATGGGACGCGGTCGAACTGCCCAGTCAGTTCATGGAAAATTTCTGCTGGGAATGGGGTGTGCTGCAAGGCATGACGCGCCACAGTGAAAGTGGTGAAGCCTTGCCGCGTGAGCTGTTTGACAAGATGCTCGCAGCGAAGAATTTCCAGAGCGGCTTGCAGACCTTGCGGCAGATCGAATTTTCCCTGTTCGATATGCTGATGCACAGTCATTTTCGCGCGGGGGCCGGGCAGTCCATCCTCGGTTTGCTCGATACCGTGCGCGCCGAAGTCGCCGTGTTGCTGCCGCCCGATTTCAACCGCTTTCCACACAGCTTCTCGCACATTTTCGCGGGCGGTTATGCGGCGGGTTATTACAGCTACAAATGGGCGGAAGTCTTGTCCGCCGATGCCTACAGCCTGTTCGAGGAACACGGCGTGCTGAATCCGGACATCGGTGCGAAATTCCGCGCCGAGATCCTGGCGATGGGCGGCGCGCGTCCGGCGATGCAATCGTTCGCGGCGTTTCGCGGGCGCGAACCTGCGATCGACGCCTTGTTGCGCCACCATGGCTTGATCGAGGCGGCATGAGGCTGGCCACCTGGAACGTCAATTCGCTCAAGGTGCGGCTGCCGCATCTGCTTGACTGGCTCGCGGCGAATCCTGTGGACGTGGTTTGTCTGCAGGAAACCAAGCAGCAGGACGCGGATTTCCCCGTCGCGGCTTTGCGCGCGGCGGGCTATCACAGCGCCTTCAGCGGCCAGAAAACTTATAACGGCGTGGCGATCCTGAGCCGCGAGCCGCTGACTGAGGTGCAGTGCGGCATCCCGGATTTCGATGATGAGCAGAAGCGCGTGATTGCCGCGACGCTTGGCGATGTGCGCATCGTGTGTGTCTATGTGCCCAACGGGCAGAGCGTGGATTCCGACAAGTATGCGTACAAGCTGCGCTGGCTGGAGGCCCTGAATCATTGGCTGCATGACGAATTGCTGCGCCATCCCAAACTGGCGTTGCTGGGCGATTACAACATCGCGCCGGAAGACCGGGATGTTTACGATCCGGCCGGATGGGAGGGCAATGTGCTGGTCAGCCCGCGTGAACGCGAGCAGTTTCAATCCTTGCTGGCGCTGGGCTTGCGCGATGCCTTCCGCCTGTTCGAGCAACCGGAGAAATCCTATTCCTGGTGGGATTACCGCATGATGGCGTTCCGCCGTAACCTGGGCCTGCGCATCGATCACATCCTGCTCAGCGAGATGCTGGCGGGGCTATGCAAAAGCTGTCAGATTGACAAGATGCCGCGCAAGCTCGAACGTCCCTCGGATCACACGCCGGTCATCGCCGAATTCTGATTCAGCCGTTGGCGCCAAACATCATGCGTTTGGCCACGAAATGTTTGGCCGGGCTCAGGCAATCGAGCAGGCTGAGCGATGCGGCGCGGCCGCTGTTGAGCAGGACAAGATCGTTGGAGAACATGCGTACCAGGCTGTCGGTGAAACGGATGCCGGCGTTGCGATCCAGCTGTCGTCGCGCGGCATGGTTGGCCAGCATGGCGCTTGTTCCGATCGCTTCGGCGGGGCTGTCGAGCAGGGTTTGCGCGAGTTCCCATGCGTCACGTATGCCCATGTTGAAACCTTGCCCCGCCACCGGATGCAAAGTCTGCGCGGCGTTGCCGATCAGCACGGTATGCGGCAGCGGCGTGAGGCTGGGCGCGCGGCGCAGTCCGAGCGGGAAGCAGCTGCGCTTGCCGGTACTCAGGAAATCACCGACACGATCGCCAAAATGCGCATGCAGGCGTTCGAGGAATTCGCTGTCCGGCCAGGACAGCATCTGTTGCGCCTCGGCATGGGGCGCCGTCCATACCAGTTCGTAGCCGCCCTGATACGGCAGCAAGGCAAGCGGCCCCTGCTGCGTAAAACGTTCAAAGGCCGTACCGGGCAAAGGCGCGCTGCAAGTGACATGGGCGATAACGGCGCTCTGGCCGTAGTCGCGGGTTTCGGGCGGGAAGCGTTCGGCGAGCAGGCGGCCGCCATCGGCAACCACCGCCAGTTTGGCGTGCAGCGAGTGTTCGCCATCGCTGTCGCCATAGTGGATTACGGCCTGCCCTGCCTCGGCTTCCAGCCGGGTGACGCTCGCGCCGTAGCTCACGCGGGTGCGGCCGTTTTGCATTGCGGCATCGAGCGTGTTGTGCAGTTCGGGGTACGGCAGGACGTAGCCGAGATCCGGAACGCGCATCTCGTCGGCCTGCAACACGGCGCGGCCGAAACTTTGCCGTTGCGAAATGTGAATGGTGCGGATCGGCGAAATGCTTTGCAGTCCGTGCCAGACGCCGAGACGTTGCAGCAGCAGGCGGCTGCCGTAGGACAGCGCCAGCGCGCGGGCATCGTGGCTGGGCAGTCCGGCCGCACGGGCTTCCAGCACCCGCACATCAAGGTCGCCCTGTTGCAGTGCGACGGCCAGTCCCGCACCCACGGGGCCGCCGCCGATGATGGCAATGTCGCAGTGTTCAGTCATGGCGCATCAACTCCTCAATATCGCGGATGGTCTTGGGCGCGCCGGCGGTCAGAATTTCGTTGCCGTGCGTGGTGATCAGTACATCGTCCTCGATGCGAATGCCGATGTTCCACAGCGCGAGTGGCACATCATCGGCGGGACGGATATAGCAGCCGGGCTCGATGGTCAGCGTCATGCCGGGCTCGAAGGGGCGCCAGCGATCATCCACCTTGTAATCGCCGACATCATGCACATCCATGCCGAGCCAGTGACCGGTACGGTGCATGTAAAAGCGCTTGTAGCTTGCGCTTTCGAGCACTGCATCAATCGTGCCGTGACAAAGTTTCAAGTCGATGAACCCTTGGGCCAGCACGCGCAGCGCCGCTTCATGCGGCTCGTCCCAGGTGTGGTCGGGACGGGCATGGGCAATCGCCGCTTCCTGTGCGGCGAGCACGATTTCATAAACATCCCGCTGCGCGCCGCTGAAACGGCCGCTCACCGGAAAGGTGCGCGTGATGTCGGCGGCGTAACCGTCGATTTCGCAACCGGCATCGATCAGCAGCAACTCGTTTTCGTGCAGCAGGTCATGGTTGTTGACGTAGTGCAACACGCAGGCGTTGGCGCCGCCGGCCACGATGGTCGGGTAAGCCGGATGACGGGCGCCCTGGCGGCAGAATTCATGCAGCAGTTCCGCCTCGATTTCATATTCGAACATGCCGGGGCGGACGGCGCGCATGGCGCGATTATGGGCCTGTGCAGAAATTTCGCCGGCGCGGCGCAGGATTTTCTGCTCGTGGGGATCCTTGCGCAGACGCATGTCATGCAGCATGTTGCGGATATCGTGCAGTCGCTCGGGCGCCTGGATACCCGAACGGATCCTGGCCTGCACGCGGCGGCGCAGTTCCAGCATGCGCTCGTCCCAGGACGGACTGGCGCCCAGCGGATAGAACAGCACGGGCTGGTTGCCCAGGAGGATTTCCAGCTGCTCGTCCAGGGCATCGATGGAATGCGCGCCATCGAGCCCGAGGTGTTCGACGGCGGCTTCGGGCCCCAGCCGGTAGCCGTCCCAGATTTCGCGCTCCGGATCCTTGTCGCGGCAGAACAGCAGGGAACGGCTTTCACCTTCCGTGGCAACCAACACGAGTACGGCGTCCGGCTCGGTGAAACCGGTAAGGTAATAGAAATTGCTGTCGTGGCGGTAGGCGTAGTGGGTGTCGCCATTGCGCTCGACTTCCTCGGCCGTAGGGATGATGGCAATCCCGCGCTGCATTTGCTGCAGCAGGCGTAGTCGGCGTTGGCGATACAGGCTGGCGTCAAACATGCCGGGCATTGTGCGACGCGCGCAAAAGCTTGTCGAGCTCGGCCAGCCGTTCGGGCGTGCCGATGTCCATCCAGCGGCCCGGATGATGTTCGCCGCTCACGCGACCCCGCGCAATCTGTTCGCGCAGCAAGTGCGCGAGCGGGGCCTTGGCGCCGCGCGGGATATCTTTGAAAAGTTCCGGTTTATAAATGCCGATGCCGCTGAAGGTGAATTTGGGCGGTGTGTCGGTGATGCGCTCCTCGCGCAGGCCGAAGTCCCCCTTGGGGTTGTGTCCGGGGTTGTCGACCAGCAGGAGATGCGCGAGGTCGCTGCTCTCATGCAATGCGGCGGCGTGCTGCGGCAAGCGGCTGAAATCGTAGTCGCACCAGATATCGCCGTTGATGACGGCAAAGGGCGCATCGCCGAGATGCGGCAGTGCGTATGCGATACCGCCCGCCGTTTCCAGCGCCGTGCCTTCATCGGAGTAGCGGATGCGCGCGCCATAGCGGCTGCCGTCGCCCAGCGCTTGTTCGATCTGCCGGCCGAGATGCGCATGGTTGATGACGAGGTCGCTGATGCCGGCGGCGACCAGGCGTTCGATGTGCCAGACGATGAGCGGTTTGCCGCCCGCCTCCAGCAAGGGTTTGGGGGTGTGATCGGTGAGCGGGCGCATGCGTTCGCCGCGTCCGGCCGCCAAGATCATTGCCACCTTCATAAGCCTACAGTGCAACCCGATTGCGTTGTCGCATGCTCGCTCAATTCTCGCCTACCTATCAGGTATGTCTCGTCTTTCACTGCGCGGCTCCTTGCACTCGGGTTTGCTCGTAACGGTTTATGAGGGTGGTCCACTAAAAAGTGTAGCCTTCCATGATGGCCTGCGGATGCAGCTCTTCCAGCAGCACTTGCAGGGGCTTGAGCTGGAGGTAGCGCGCGCAGGCCCGGTGCAGGTATTCGAACACCAGCGGCATGTCTTTCAGATAGCCGTCCTTGCCATCGCGGTGATAGAGGCGGGCGAAGATGCCCAACACCTTGAGGTGGCGCTGCACGCCCATCATCTCGTAGTCGCGGTAGAACTCGCCAAAATCTTCGCGCACCGGCAGGCCGGCCTTGCGTGCTTTTTCCCAGTAACGGATCAGCCAGTCCATGGTGTCGGCCTCGTCCCACCTGATGTAAGCGTCCTTGAACAGGGAGACCAGATCGTAGGTGATGGGGCCGTACACGGCGTCCTGGAAATCGAGGATGCCAGGATTGTTGTCCGCAACCACCATCAGATTGCGGGAGTGGTAGTCGCGATGCACATATGTGCGGGGTTGGGCGAGATTGTTGGCCAGGATGTCGCGAAAGCTCTGTTCCAGTGCAGCCTGCTGCTTGTCGCTGAGCGTGACGCCCAGATGTTTGGCGACATACCACTCCGGGAACAGATTCAGCTCGCGGCGCAGCAAGGCGTCGTCGTAGGGCGGCAGGACCTCGGGCCGGGAAGCGAGCTGGATCCGGATCAGAGCATCCGTGGCGGCGCCGTAAAGCGCCTGGGCATGGTTGTGGTCAAGCGCCTGCAGGTAGGTGGTATTGCCGAGATCGGACAGCAGCAGAAAGCCCTGCTCCAGCTGCTGCGCATGTACATGCGGTACGTGCACGCCCGCTGCTTCAAACAGGCCGGCGATGTGCAGAAACGGGCGGCAGTCCTCATGTTCCGGCGGCGCATCCATGGCGACCAGAGTTTCGCCGTCTGCAAAACTGACGCGGAAATAGCGCCGGAAGCTGGCATCGGCGGAGGCGGGGGCGAGGGAAAACGGACGATCCGGATAATGCTGGCGCAGCCAGCGATCGAGTTGTTCGATGCGTTGCATAAATAGCGGAGTCATTAGTGATAAACTCGCGCCAGTTTACCATCTAAGCTTCGTCATGCGTTTTCCCCTCGGGCTGGTTTTATTGCTGCTGCCGTCTGTCTTTGCGCCCCTCGCAAGGGCGGAGGCGCCTTTGCCGCTCAAGCTCGACAAGACTTTCATGCTGCTGCCGGAACCGGTTGAAGACTCTCCGGCCTTTGTCGAGGCGGACCAGCTGACCGGGAAAAAGGAAAACCAGATCGAAGCCATCGGCAATGCCATTCTGCGCAAGCGCGGGCAATCCATCCGCGCCGACCGGATGCTGTATTTCCAGGACACCGAAGATCTGGATGCGCAGGGTTCGGTCGTCGTCGAGCAGGGTGGCAACACCATGAGCGGGCCGCGCCTTCAGCTTAATCTGGATAGCGGCGCCGGGGAGATGGCCGAGCCGGTTTATTTCATTGCGGAGAATGCCAGCCGTGGCCATGCCGATGTCATGCACATTCAGGATGCGCAGCACTACACGCTGGAAAACGCGACTTATACGACGTGCCGTGCCGACGATGAGGATTGGTTGTTGAAGATGCGCGGCCTGGACATTGACCGTGAAAGCAACATTGGCGTGGCGCACCATGCCTGGGTGGAGTTCATGGGCGTTCCGTTGTTGTACTCGCCCTGGATGGATTTTCCGCTTTCCGACCGGCGTAAATCCGGTTTTCTCGCCCCCGTAATTGGCGGCACGACCCAGGGCGGCACGGACGTCACGCTGAGTTATTACTGGAACATCGCGCCGAATTTTGACGCCACCTTTTCACCACGGGTGATGACCAAGCGCGGCGTTTTGCTGAACAACGAATTCCGCTATCTCGAGCCCGGATATGCGGGTGAAGTGCGTCTGGACGTGCTGCCTTCGGATCGCATGGCCGGCCGCAGCCGCAGTCATGCCTCCCTGCGGCATACCCAGAATCTGGGCGGCGGCTTTACGGGCCATCTCAACCTGAACCGGGTCTCTGATGACGCGTATTACCGGGATCTCGCCGATTCGGTGAACACCACGTCGCAGGTCAACCTGTTGCGCGAAGGTGCGCTGAGTTATGGGGCGGCAGGCTGGAATGCCACGGCGCGCCTGCAGCGTTACCAGACTTTGCAGGATCCGGCTGCACCCATCGTAACGCCGTATGCCCGCCTGCCCCAGTTGACCATGGGGGCGCAGCAGCGCATCTCCTGGGCCAATGTTGCCTTTGCCGGGGAATATGTGGATTTCACGCATCCGACGCTGATCAACGCCCGGCGTCTGGTGTTGAATCCGAGTGTCAGTGCGCCGCTGGTGCAGGCTCCGGGCTACTACCTGACACCCAAGTTCAGCGTACACAGCACGGTTTACAGCATGGGCGCCAACAACACGGCGGCGCTCCCGAATGCTTCCCGCACCCTGCCGATTTTCAGTCTCGACAGCGGCATGGCCTTCGAACGCGACTGGCAGTTGCTCGGCAACGATTACCTCCACACGCTGGAACCTCGACTGTTTTATGTGTATGTGCCATATCAGGATCAGAGCCAGTTACCCAATTTTGATTCGGCGCAAGCGGCTTTCAACTTTACCCAGATGTTTTCCGAAAACCGTTTTTTCGGCAGCGACCGGGTGGGGGATGCCAATCAGGTGACGCTGGCGGTTGCCTCGCGCTTGTTGTCCGAGCAGAACGGCATGGAGCGCCTGAAGCTGACGCTGGGCGAGCGTTTCAGCTTCAGCCCGCCGCGGGTAAATCTGGTCACGCCGGCCGTCAGCACGAATCGCTCGGATATTCTGCTGGGGGCCAGCGGAAGGGTTACCGATGCCTGGTCGTTCGACAGTGAATGGCAGTTCGATCCGAATCAATCCCAGACCCAGCGTTACAGTGTTGCGGCGCGTTTTCGGCCGGAGAGCGGCAAGGTGCTCAATCTGGGTTATCGTTTTACCCGCAACAGCCTGCGCCAGACCGACATTTCGACGCAATGGCCGTTGTCGCATCGCTGGCACGCCGTGGCGCGCTGGAATTACTCTTTCCAGGACAGCCGCCTTTTGGAGGGGATAGCCGGGCTTGAGTATAATCAGGACTGCTGGACATTCCGTCTGGTGGCGCAGCGCTTTACTGCGGGCACCCAGCAAATCAATACCGGCTTTTTCGTTCAGCTCGAGTTGAATGATTTGGTCAAGGTGGGATCCGATCCATTGGGGATACTCAAGAAAAGTGTACCCGGCTACACCAAGCTGAATGACTACCAGGCCGAAGAAACCACGCAAGTTTTGCGTTAAAGACGAAAGAACCTTAAAGATGCGAAAAATCCGCTTGATATGTGGTCTGGCCTGGCTGGGAATTGCAACCGCAGCGGGCGCGGCAGTTCCTGCCTCCCCGGCTGATCCGCAGAAACAGGTTGCCGTGGTCGATGCCATCGTCGCGGTGGTGAATGACGACGTGATCACCCGGCACGAGCTGGACGATCGCTTGGCAACCGTCGAGGCGCAGCTGCGCCGTCAGGGCACGCCGCTGCCGGAAAACAATGTGCTCGAGAAGCAGATTCTCGAACGCATGATCACCGACAAGCTGCAAATGCAATTTGCCAAGGAAAGCGGGATCCGCGTGGATGATAACCAGTTGGATATGGCGCTGACCCGGATTGCGCAGCAAAACGGCTTTACAACGCAGGCGGAATTTCGCGGCAAACTGGAAGCGCAGGGTGTGGCTTTCAACAAGTTCCGCGAAGAGATCCGCGGGGAAATCATTTCCACGCGGTTGCGTGAGCGCGAGGTGGAAAGCAAGCTGATCATCAGCGATACCGAAGTTGATCACTATCTGGCGAACAAGGCCAAAATGGGGGGCGGCAACGAAGAGCTGCATCTGGCGCACATTCTGGTGGTGGTGCCGGAACAGGCGAGCGCGGACAAAATTCAGGCCGCGCGTGACAAGGCGGACCGGGCGCTGGCCCAGTTGCGCGCGGGCGCCGACTTTGCCCAGGTGGCGGCCGGAAGTTCCGACGCCAAGGATGCGCTGAATGGCGGCGATCTCGGCTGGCGGCCGGCCGACCGGATACCGCCTGCATTTCTGACGGAACTACAGAATCTCAAATCCGGAGAAACGACGGCGGTATTGCGCAGTCCGAGTGGCTTTCACATTCTCAAACTCATCGACAAGCGAAGCGGCGAAGCGCCGGTGGTGATTACCCAAACCCATGCGCGCCACATCCTGATCAAGACCAGCGAGATTGTGTCTGATGCGGAGGCCAAACGGCGTCTGATGGAAATCAAGACCCGCATCGAAGCCGGTGCGGATTTCGCCGATCAGGCCAAGCGCTTTTCGCAGGACGGCAGCGCCCAGCAGGGCGGGGATCTGGATTGGCTCTCGCCGGGGCAGACCGTGCCGGAATTTGAGACGGCGATGAATCGTCTGCAGCCCGGCATGGTCGGTATGGCGCAAAGCCAGTTTGGCTGGCATTTGATCCAGGTGCTCGAACGGCGCGATACCGATGTGAGCGAGCAGCAGCGCCGCCAGCAGGCGCGGATGGCGATAGGTTCGTTCAAGTCGGATGAGTTGTATCAGGATTGGTTGCGCCAGTTGCGTGACCGCGCCTATATCGAATATCGCATCGACGAGAATAACTGAGCGGTGAATGCTGTCTGCAAACCGCCGCTGCTGGTAACGTCCGGAGAGCCGGCGGGCATTGGCCCGGATATCTGTGTCCGGCTCGCGCAAATCCCGGATTTGAATTGTGCGGTGTTGGGCGACCGCGAATTGTTGCGTCAGCGCGCCGGGCAACTCGGGTTGGATGTCCGGATTGAGGGCTATCAGCCTGGCCGGGAAAGTTCGCCCGATACGCTGTTGGTGCAACATCTCCCCCTTGCTGCGGAATGCCGGTCCGGCCAGCTCGATCCGCGCAACAGCGCTTACGTGCTGTCCATGTTGCGGGAGGCGACGGCGCGTTGCCTCTCCGGCGAATTCGCCGCCCTAGTCACCGCGCCCGTGCACAAGGGCGTGATCAATGATGCGGGGATCGCTTTTACCGGACATACCGAATTTCTGGCCGAGCTGGCAGGTACGCCGCAGGTGGTGATGATGCTGGTCGGTGGCGGCATGCGGGTGGCGCTGGCGACGACGCATTTGCCCTTGCGCGATGTGCCGGACGCGATTACGGCGGCCTTGCTGGAGCGGGTGTTGCGCGTCCTGCAGCATGATTTGCAACAGCGTTTCGGCATTGCCCGGCCGCGCATTCTGGTGGCGGGACTGAACCCGCACGCGGGTGAAGGCGGGCATCTCGGGCGCGAGGAAATCGACATCATGATTCCGTTGCTCGACAAATTGCGTTCGGAAGGTATGAACGTCAGCGTTCCGCTCCCGGCCGACACCCTGTTTGCGGTACACCGCCTGCGCGAATGCGATGCCGTGCTGGCGATGTATCACGATCAGGGGCTGCCCGTGCTCAAGCATGCCAGCTTCGGTCAGGGCGTGAATGTGACGCTGGGGCTGCCTTTCATTCGCACCTCGGTGGATCACGGCACGGCGCTGGATCTGGCCGGCAGCGGCAAGGCGGAGGTCGGCAGTTTGCTGGCTGCGATCCGGGTGGCCGCAGAGATGGCTGAACATGCACGGGCATAAAGCCAAAAAACAGTTCGGCCAGAATTTTCTGGTTGACCAGCGGATTATCGCCGACATTGTGGCAGCCATCCGCCCTGACCTTGGCGATCATATGGTGGAAATCGGCCCCGGGCTGGGCGCGCTGACGCGACCTTTGTTGCAGCGGCTGGATCATTTGCACGTGGTCGAAATCGACCGGGACATCATTGCGCGCCTGCGGCACGATTATTCGCCGGACAAGCTGATCATACATGCGGGCGATGCGCTGCAGTTCGATTTTTCCAGCCTGCCGGCGCCGCTCCGGATTGTCGGCAACCTGCCCTACAACATTTCCTCGCCCCTGCTCTTCCACTTTGCCCGTTACGCCGAACGGGTTAGTGACATGCATTTCATGTTGCAGAACGAGGTGGTGGAGCGCATGGTGGCGGCGCCTTCGACACCGGCGTACGGGCGTTTGTCGGTGATGCTGCAATATCGCTTTTATATGGAGAAATTGCTGGATGTGCCGCCGGAATCGTTCCGGCCTGCGCCCAAGGTGGACTCGGCGGTGGTGCGTATGATTCCGCTGCCGGCCGGGGCAATCGCGGTCAAGAATCCGGCGCTGTTCGCCCAGGTCGTCAGCGCGGCTTTTGCGCAGCGCCGCAAAACCCTGCGCAACACGCTGCGCGCTTACCTGACGGATGCAGATTTCATGTACCTGAATCTGGATCCGCAATTGCGCGCTGAAAATCTTTCGGTCGCGGACTTTGCCGCGATTGCAGCGTTGCTCGATGATAGAATGTCCGCCTGATAACGTGCGAAATCCATCATGTCCGAAACGCTACCCCTGGTAATGACTTTTGCGGCAACCGACCCTAGCAGTGGCGCGGGATTGCAGGCCGATCTGCTGACCATTGCCAGCATGGGCTGCCATCCGCTTTCCGTGGTGACGGCCGTGACGGTGCAGGACACCAGCGGTGTTGACGATGTGCTGCCGATAGACCCCGACTGGGTGGCGGATCAGGCGCGCGCCATGCTGGAAGATGTGCCGGTCGCTGCCTTCAAGCTCGGGTTGCTGGGCAGCGTCGAAAACATTGCGGTCATCGCCGAAATCATGGCGGATTATCCTGATATTCCGCTGGTGCTCGATCCCGTGCTGGCTTCCGGTCGTGGTGATGAGCTGGCGAACGAAGACATGCTGGATGCCATGCGCGAGTTGCTGATTCCGCAATGCACGATATTGACTCCGAACAGCATGGAGGCTCGGCATCTGGTTTTGAACGAGGCTGACGAGCAGGACGACCCGCCGCTGGATGAATGCGCGCGCCGCCTGTTGCAGATGGGGGCGGAATTCGTGTTGATCACCGGGACGCATGAGCAATCGCCAAAAGTGGTGAATACGCTTTACACCGATCAAGGCGTATTGCGCCGGGACGAATGGACTCGCCTGCCAGGCATTTATCACGGCTCGGGCTGCACGCTGGCCTCGGCTATTGCCGCCTTGCTGGCGCAGAATGTGGCGGTGCCGGAAGCCGTCCGGGAGGCGCAGGAATATACCTGGCAAAGCCTTGAGGCGGGGTTCCGCCCGGGCATGGGGCAGCATATTCCGGACCGGTTGTTCTGGGCGCGCGGACCCGAGGATGAGCCAGCCAGTACGCATTAGCGGTCTGTACGCCATCACGCCGGACGAGCCGGATACCGGCATCCTGTTGCACAAGGTGCGGCGGGCGCTCGCCGGGGGCACGCGCTGGCTGCAGTATCGCAACAAACTGGCGGACCCGAACCTGCAGCGGGAACAGGCTGCGGCCTTGCGGACGCTCACCCGAACCTATGCTGCGCGGTTGATCATCAATGATGATCCGGATCTGGCGCTGGCCATGGATGCCGATGGCGTTCATCTGGGGGCGGAGGATCAGGGCATTGCGGCGGCGAGGGTCAAACTGGGGCGGGCAAAATCATCGGGGCTTCTTGCTATAATCGCCCGCCGCTGGCCTTTGAGGCAGAGGCACAAGGCGCGGACTACGTGGCGTTTGGCGCGTTTTTCCCCTCGGGCGTCAAGCCCGGCGCTGTTCGGGCGGAGGTCGATCTGTTGCGTCAGGTGCGTTCGGAGTTTTCCGTTCCGGTCGTGGCGATCGGCGGCATCACGCTCGATAACGCCCCGCAATTACTGGCTGCAGGTGCGGACGCACTCGCGGTTATTTCGGGCGTGTTTGCCGTCCCGGATGTCGAACAGGCGGCACGCAGTTTTTCCAATTTATTCAGGCAGGACAGACAGGCATGACTTCACACAATCAGGAACTCTTCGACGCTTCGCAGAAAGTCATTCCCGGCGGCGTCAATTCGCCGGTGCGTGCTTTCCGTTCGGTTGGCGGCACACCGCTGTTTTTCCAGCGCGGCCAGGGCGCTTATGTCTGGGATGCCGACGACCGGCGCTATATCGATTATGTGGGTTCCTGGGGGCCGATGATTGTTGGCCACTGCCATCCGGAAGTGGTTTCTGCCGTGCAGGCCGCAGCAGCGCAGGGCCTGGGCTTCGGGGCGCCGACAGCCGCCGAGCTGGAATTGGCGACGCTGTTGTGCGACTTGCTGCCTAGCCTGGAAATGGTGCGGCTGGTCAGTTCCGGCACCGAGGCAACCATGAGCGCAATTCGCTTGGCGCGCGGATTTACCGGCCGGGCGCGCATCGTCAAATTCGAAGGCTGTTATCACGGGCATTCCGACGGCTTGCTGGTAAAAGCCGGTTCCGGCGCCCTGACTTTTGGCCAACCCAGTTCGTCCGGTGTGCCGGCGGAAATTGCCGCGCTGACGACCGTGCTGGATTACAACGATGTGGCCGGGCTGGAGCAGGCCTTCGCCGAGATGGGCAAGGAAATTGCTGCAGTCATCGTCGAGCCGGTGGCGGGCAACATGAATCTGGTGACGCCCCACCCCGAGTTCCTGCAGGCGCTGCGCCAGCTGTGCACCCAACACGGCGCGGTGCTGATTCTGGACGAAGTGATGACTGGTTTCCGTGTCAGTCTGCAAGGCGCGCAGGGCTATTACGGCATTCAGCCGGATCTGGTGACGCTGGGCAAGGTCATGGGGGGCGGGCTGCCGGCGGCGGCCTTTGGCGGTCGGCGCGACATCATGCAGTGCCTGGCTCCGCTGGGTGCGGTCTATCAGGCGGGCACGCTTTCCGGCAATCCGATTGCCGTGGCGGCCGGACTGACAACTCTGAAACTGGTGCAGCAGCCGGGGTTTTACGAACATCTGGCGCAGCTGGCCCAGCAATTGACCACAGGATTGACGGCGGCGGCAACGCGTCACGGCATCGCCTTCTGCGCGCAATCTGTCGGCGGCATGTTCGGCCTGTATTTCAGCGCCGCCGTCCCGACGAGCTATGCCGAAGTCATGGCCTGTGACAAGGAGGCCTTCAACCGTTTCTTCCATGCCATGCTGGACAAGGGCGTATATCTTGCGCCCTCGGCGTTCGAAGCGGGCTTTGTTTCTGCCGCGCATACCGAGGCCGACATTGCGGCAACGGTTGCGGCTGCCGAGCAAGTGTTTGCTGCCTGGTAATGGGTATTTTTAGCCAGGCCAGGTTTTACACCACCGTCAATCATCTGCGCGATTTGCCACTTCACGGTGGCCGGGAAGTGGCGTTTGTCGGCCGGTCCAACGCCGGAAAATCCAGCGCAATTAACACGCTGGCCAATCATACCCGGCTGGCATTCACCAGCAAGACGCCGGGGCGCACACAGCACATCAATTATTTTGAATTGGGCGGCGGCCGCTTCCTCGTGGATTTACCGGGTTACGGTTATGCCAAAGTGCCGCCGGAAAGCAAGAAGCATTGGGAAACCCTGTTGAGTCAGTACTTGCTTACGCGCGAGTCATTGGTAGGGTTGGTGATTATCATGGATGCACGCCATCCGTTCACCGAGCTCGATGAGGCGATGCTGGACTGGTTTGCGCCGACCGGCAAGCCGGTGCATATTCTGCTGACCAAATCGGACAAGCTGAGTCGGCAGCAAGCCACGCTGACGCTGAATCGCGTAAAATCGCACGCAGCCGAGCATTTTCCGCAGTGCACGGCGCAGCTGTTCTCCAGTCTGAAAAAGCAGGGCGCAGAAGAGGCGGAGGCCGTGATCGGCGCTTGGCTGGCGGCTGAGTGACAGACAAAAAAATGCCCCTGGACCAAAGGGGAAGGCCAGGGGCTAAAGTCTTAACCAGGTGTTAAGACACCCGCTCAGGGAGGAGAAACGGGCAGCAACTTGCGTTGCGTAGCAAATACGATAAGCGTTTTCTGAAATAGTTCCCGACAATACAATTTTTAGGAAAGATCATGCAAACACTTGGAAATTACCCGCATAAACGCATGCGCCGTATGCGCCGAGATGCCTTCTCGCGCGATCTCATGCGTGAATATGCCCTGAGTCCGGCGGACTTCATTTATCCGGTTTTCGTGCTTGAAGGTGAAAACAGGCTCGAAGACGTGAAATCCATGCCTGGCGTGCAGCGCAAGACGCTGGATTTGCTGCTCAAGGATGCCGAGCGCTGCGTTGCCCTCGGGATTCCGGTGATGGCGATTTTCCCGGTCATCGATACTGCACTCAAAAGTCTGGATGCGGCCGAGGCCTACAATCCGGAGGGGTTGGTGCCACGCGTGGTGGCCGAGCTGAAGAAGCACTTCCCCGAACTCGGCATCATGACCGACATTGCTCTGGATCCCTACACCAGTCACGGTCAGGACGGCCTGCTGGATGCCAGCGGCTATGTGCTGAACGATGAGACCATCGCCGTGCTGACCCGTCAGGCGCAGTGTCATGCCGCCGCTGGTGCCGACATCGTTGCGCCGTCGGACATGATGGACGGCCGCATCGGCGCGGTGCGTGCCGCGCTGGATGCGCAAAACTTTATTCATACCCGGATCATGGCGTATTCGGCCAAATACGCCTCCAGTTTTTACGGGCCTTTCCGCGATGCGGTCGGTTCGGCCGCCAATCTGGGTGCGGGCAACAAATACACCTACCAGATGGATCCGGCCAATTCTGACGAGGCGCTGTGGGAAGTCGGTCTGGATTTGCAGGAAGGCGCCGACATGGTGATGGTCAAGCCGGGCATGCCGTATCTGGACATCGTGCGGCGGGTCAAGGATGAATTCAAGGCGCCGACTTTTGTTTATCAGGTTAGCGGCGAGTACGCCATGCTGAAGGCCGCCGGACAAAACGGCTGGATCAACGAGCGAGCCTGTGTGCTGGAGGCGCTGTTGTCCTTCAAGCGCGCTGGCGCAGACGGGATTCTGACCTATTTCGCGCTGGATGCGGCGGGCTGGCTGAAGTCCGCCTGAGGCACATTGTCCGGCGGGGTGCCGGCGAGCAGCGCCTCGACGGCGGCGATGTCCGCATGGGTTGCGGGATGGCGGCTGCCGCTGTGGCGGGCGTTTTCCGGCAGCACGACAATGTGCACCAGCGCCCCGGAATCGCTTTCGATGGTGTAGCTCGGGACAGAAACTTCTTGTCCGCCCAGGCGAACCAGCCATTCGCCATCCGCAAAGTCAATCTTATGCTTAAGCAAAAACAGCAGCACGGCCTTGCTATCGTCGCTGAACACCATCAAATTGATATCGGAATTTTTGCCGGCGCGGCCGCTAAGTACCGAGCCGGTCAGATAAGGATGAAACTGGGCCAGCTGGCGCATGCTTTCCAGCGCCTGGAGGCGGCGTTCACGTACCACGTTCGCATGTTGATCCGGCTGGAACAGGCTGCGATACGCCGCCAGTGCGGCATCGATTTCCTCGTTGCTGGGCATATGCCGGGTGTCTGTCGCCCCAAGCTGGCGCGCGGCTTTACGTTTGGCAAAGGCGTGATCGTTGATGCCATCTTCCGCCATCAGACGCGCGGCCTGGTGGGCCAGGCGGGCGCGCATCAGATCACGCTTTTCCGAAAATTCCCGGCTCATGAGGTCATTCAGCGCAGCAACTCTTTCAGGGTGGAAATTGCGCTTTCCACCGGATTGGCCGCTGCGGGCAAGTTCTCCTGATAGAAATATTCCCTGCGGCTGCCGCTGGAATCCGGCCGGCCTTGCTCATTGATGGTGGTTTCAACCATGTTTTCCGGAAGCGGATAAGTGACCTCGGGCGCATCCTTCAGCACCTTGCCCATGTAATCCATCCAGATCGGCAGGGCGGCGCCGCCGCCGGTTTCGTTGTCGCCCAGGCTGCGCGGCTGGTCAAAACCCATCCAGGCGATGCCCACCACCGTGGGCTGAAAACCGCAGAACCAGGCATCGATCGAATCGCTGGTGGTGCCGGTTTTTCCGGCGAGATCGCTGCGGCCGAGTTGCATGGCGCGAAAGGCCGTGCCGTGTTTAACGACATCCTGCATCATGCTCACCATGGTAAAGGCGTTGCGGACATCGATGACCTGTTCGGCGGCTTCGCCGGCAATGACGGGCGTCGCCTTTTGCAGGACATTGCCGTAGGAATCTTCAATGTGATCGATGAAATAGGGTGTCGTCCGGAAGCCGCCATTGGCAAAAACGCTATATCCCGTGAGCATCTGCAGCGGCGTCACCATGCCGGCGCCCAGGGCCATGGTCAGATAAGGCGGGTGCTTGTCCGCGTCGAAGCCGAATTTTGCGATGTAGTCTTGGGCATATTGCGGGGTGATTTTCTGGAGGATGCGAATGGATACCAGATTCTTCGATTTGGTTAATGCCTGCCGCATGCGCATCGGACCGTCATATTCGCCGTCAAAATTTTTCGGTTCCCAGGGTTCCCCGCCGGTTTCTGCCGCATCGAATTTCAGGGGCGCATCGTTGATCAGTGTTGCCGGGGTGAAGCCTTTTTCCAGTGCGGCAGAGTAGATGAACGGTTTGAAACTGGAGCCGGGCTGACGCCAGGCCTGGGTGACATGGTTGAACTGGGTTCGGTTGAAATCGAAGCCGCCGACCAGCGAGTAGATCGCGCCTGTCCGTGGATCGCCGGAGACGAACGCCGCTTCGACCTGGGGGAGCTGGCTGATTTGCCAGACATTCTTTGCGTCCTTTTGCAGGCGGATGATGGAGCCGCGCCGGATTCGCTGCTTGAGTGGCACTTTGTCGCTGAGCGCGCGCCGGGCAAACGTCAGGGCTTCTCCGCGCAGATCCACCCGCTCGCCGCCCTTGCAGTAAGCCCGAATGCTATTGGATGAGGCGTCAATCACGACGGCGGGAATCAGGTCGTCATTGTCATTGATATCCTGCAGCGCATCTTCAAGCTGTTCCTCGCTGCTGCCCTGGCTCAGGTCGACAAAGTTTTCGGGTCCGCGATAGCCGTGGCGGCGGTCATAATCCAGCGCGCCTTGCCGTACCGCGCGATAAGCCGCCAACTGATCCTTCAGGCGGATGGTAGTGAACACCCTGATGCCGTGGGTATAGGTTTTTTCCTGATAAAGCGGATAAACCACCTGGCGGACCATCTCGGCGAGATATTCCGAATTGCCGAATTCCTGATTGCCGCGCTTGACCGGGACGGGGGCGTTTTGTGCGGTCGCCCACTGCGTGTCGGAAATGTAGCGCAGTTCATGCATGCGGCGCAGGACATAGAGTTGGCGAAGCTTGGCGCGTTTGGGATTGGCAACCGGGTTGTAAGCGGAGGGGGCCTTGGGCAGGCCCGCCAGCATGGCGGCTTCGGCGATGCTGATCTGGTCAAGCGGTTTGCCGAAGTAAACCTGTGAGGCCGCAGCAAAGCCGTAGGCGCGCTGGCCCAGATAAATCTGGTTGAAATACAGCTCGAGGATTTGATCCTTGCTCAAATTGTGTTCGATCTTGAAGGCCAGCAGCACTTCATTGAATTTGCGGGTCATGGTTTTTTCCCGCGAGAGGAAAAAGTTGCGGGCAACTTGCATGGTAATGGTGCTCGCGCCCTGGTTGACGCCGCCGGAAGTAAAGTTGGAAAGCGCTGCGCGGATGACCCCCACATAGTCCACCCCGCCATGCTGGTAAAAGCGTTCGTCTTCGGCGGCCAGGATGGCTTGTTTCATGACGGCCGGCACTTCATTAATCTTGACCAGCCGCCGCCGCTCTTCACCGAATTCGCCGATAACCGCGCCCTCGGCGCTGTAAATCCGCAACGGAATTTTGGGGTGATAGTCCGTCAGGACCTCGAGTGATGGCAGCGTCGGGTAAGTCAGCGTGACGGCCAAAGCCCCCAGAATCATGGGAAGCGCCACCAGACTGAGGACAATCAATGCAGGAAGTAATAGTCGTTTGGAAATCATGCGGCTTTACCGGCTCCGGGGGTGAGGGGGAATGTGGCCCCGATTATATCGGCTAACCGGGCAAAATGACCCGGGAAGAAATTCTTTACTCAGTTTATGGTTGTTGTTAGTATCTAAACCAGTTTGGCACCTTATGTTGCTAACTAGTCAATGATAAAAGTAAATTTCGACATCCCGCTGGATTTTTTTCACACCGCCGCCCCACCCTTGCTAGGGGTGGATATCTGCACGTCGTCAATCAAGCTCGTCGAACTTGGCGCGCTGCCCAAAAATGCGGGCTACGTGTTGGAGCGTTATGCAATCGAACCCCTGCCCAAAGGTGCAGTTCAGGATGGCAATATCGACAAGATCGAGGTTGTTGCTGCAGCCTTGCAACAGGGTTGGAAGCGTTTGGGCAGCCGGATTCACAACGTGGCGCTGGCATTGCCGACGGCCGCGGTAATTACCAAGAAAATCAGTTTGCCTGCCGGACTCAGCGAAGAAGATATGGAGTATCAGGTCGAAGCCGAGGCCAATCAATACATTCCGTTTGCGCTGGATGAAGTCAATCTGGACTTTCAGGTCCTGGGGGCAGCTGCGGCTGGCGAGGAAGAGGTCGAGGTGTTGCTCGCCGCCTCCCGCAAAGCCAACATTGAAGATTATGTGGCGGTCGCCCAGACGGCCGGGCTCAAGGCGGTCGTGGTGGATGTGGAATCCTATGCCAAGGAACGGGCTTTTGCGCTGGTCGGCGAGCAGTTGCCCAATGGCATGCGCGACAAATGCATTGCATTTTTTGATGTCGGCGCGACCTCCCTGAGTCTGGACATATTGTGCAACGGTCAGCCGGTGTACAACCGTGACCATCAGCTTGGCGGCGATCAGCTCACACAACAGATTCAGGACAGTTTTGGTCTCAGCCGTGAAAAGGCCGAAGCCGGCAAACGCGGAGACGGCGGGTTGCCTGCGAGCTACGCCCATGATCTTTTGCAGCCGTTTGTGGACAATGTGGCGGCCGAAGTGACCCGCGCCCTGCAATTTTTTTACACTTCATCGCAATATACTCAAGTCGATTACGTCGTGCTGTCCGGCGGGAGTGCCGTGCTGCCGGGGCTGGATGCAGCGGTCGCCGCCGCGACAGAAGTGAATACCCTGGTGGCGAATCCCTTCGCGGGAATGACGGTTTCCAATCGCCTTCGCCCCGAGATATTGCAGCGCGATGCCCCGGCGCTCATGACGGCCTGCGGGCTGGCGTTGCGGAGGTTTGACCCGTCATGATCCGGATCAACCTGTTGCCGCACCGCGCTGAAAAGCGCCGGGCCCGGCAAATCCAGTTTGGCGTTTTTGCGGGCGCTGCATTTCTGGCGGCGGCACTGGTCGTTGGTGTGGTGCATCTGATCATCGATAGCCGCATCAGCTATCAGGAGAGGCGTAACGAGTTCCTGCGCCAGGAGACCGCCATCCTGAGCCGGCAGATTGGCGAAATCAAGAAACTCAAGGCCCAGACGCAGGCGTTGCTGGCGCGCAAGACGGTCGTGGAAGACTTGCAAAGCACCCGCGCGGATGTCGTGCATTTGTTTGATCAGATGCTGCGCATCTTGCCCGAAGGCGTTTATCTGAAATCCCTGAAACAGGTGGGCGGCAAAATTACCCTGGTAGGCTATGCCCATTCCAATGCACGCATTTCCACACTGATGCGCTCGGTCGAAGATTCGCCCTGGCTGGACACGCCGTCGCTGATTGAAATTCATGCGACGACCGCCAATTCTGCCCGGGTCAGTGAATTTACCCTGACGTTCAACCTAAGCAAGCCCGGCGCTGCCGCGCCGGTGGCTGCGCCCGCAAAGCAGGTGAAGCCATGAAGATGAAACTCAATTTCAACTTCAAGTTCAATCCGGATGAGCTCAAAAACCTGAATCCGAAAGATCCGGGCGGCTGGCCCTGGTCGGCGAAAATCATCTCTTTTGTCGGCATTTTTGTGGCGGTTGTGCTGCTGGGCGCCCTGCTCGACTGGCAATCCCAGTGGGACGAGTTGCAGCGTGTGCAAAATGAAGAGATGCAACTGCGCGATACTTTCCTGGCGCGCAAGAAGGAAGCCATCAATCTGGATTTGATCAAGAAACAGCTGACGGAAACGCAGGAATCGTTTGGCGCCCTGATCAAGCAATTGCCGAGCAAATCGGAAATGGACGCGCTGCTGACTGACATCAACCAGGCCGGGCTGGGGCGCGGTCTGCAATTCGAGTTGTTCCGGCCGGGGGCCGAAACGATCAACGGTTCGTTTGCCGAACTGCCCATCACGATCAAGGTCACGGGCGACTACGATGACCTGGCCAACTTTGCGAGCGACATCGCCATGCTGTCGCGCATCGTGACCCTGAATGACATCGCCATTTCTCCGGCCAATCAAAACCTGAGCATGGATGCGGTGGCCAAGACCTTCCGTTATCTGGACGAAAATGAACTGGCTGCCCAGCAGGCGGCGGCCAAGGCTGCGGGAGCACAGAAAAAATGAGCGCACGCCTGATCGTGACGGCTGTCATGCTGACGCTGCTTGCGGGTTGTGGCGGCGGCGAGTTTGAAGATTTGCGTGACTTTGTAAAAAATGCCGGCGCCGATATGCGCGGCAAGATTCCGCCGTTGCCGGAGGCGAGGGCTTATGAGCCGTTTGCTTACAGCAACGATGCCGCGCTGCCGAACCCGTTCAAACCGCGCAAACCGGAAGCGCGCTCCGGAAAATCGGCCGGCCTGAATCAGCCGGATCTGAATCGTCCGAAAGAGGCGCTGGAGGAATACCCGTTGGAAAACCTCAAGATGGTCGGCTATCTGTACCGCAACAAAGTCGGGTATGCCATCATCCGCGCGCCGGATGGCCGTCTGCACCGGGTCAGGACGGGGAATTATCTCGGGCTGGATTTTGGCAGGATCGAAAAAATCAGCGATACGGAAATCGTGATTCGTGAAGTTGTTCAGGACAACGCCGGCGACTGGTCGGAGCGCGTGAGCAGCCTGCAATTGCAGGAATAAGTGGGGAGCCTACATGATGAAATGGACTGAATTTATGAGGCGCGGCGCAGCAGGGATTGCGACCGTCCTGCTGTTGCTGTGGACATCCTTGGCGCTGGCCGAAACCGGCAACAGCATCACCGGTTTGAATGCGAGCCGCAATGAAGCCGGCCAGACCCTGTTGCGCGTTGCATTGGCCAAACCGCTGGCCAATGCCCCGGCAGCCTTCACCATCAACAAGCCGCCGCGAATCGCCTTCGACTTCCCCGATACCTCCAATGGTTTGGGGCGTGCAACACAGAATTTTTCCGATGGCGCGCTGCGCAGTGTCAACGTCATCCAGTCCGGCAACCGCACCCGGCTGGTGCTTAATCTCCAGCAAGTACTGGCTTACGACGCCCAACTGGACGGCAATGAAGTGCTGATTACCCTGCAGGACAAGGCGGTTGCCGTCGCGCGTCCGCTGACTTCGCGTTTTGCCGAAGCGCGCGAGGCGGCCCGTCCGCATGAGGTTCGCGATGTGAATTTCCGGCGCGGCAAAAACGGCGAAGGTTACATTCAGGTGGAGCTGTCAGATCCGAATGTCGGCATCGATATGCGTCAGCAGGGCAGCCGGCTGATCGTGGATTTTCTTAAAACCGCCCTCCCCGGTTCGCTGAAACGCAAGCTGGATGTGGTGGATTTTGCGACGCCGGTACAGGCCATCGACACGTTCACAGAGGGCGATGTCGTGCGCATGGTTATTGAACCTAAGGGCGCGTGGGAACACTCGGCCTATCAAACCGATGCGAAATTCATTCTGGAGATCAAGCCGGTGGATGTGGAGGCCGACAAACGCGGGCGCGTCCAGACGGGTTATTCCGGCGACAAGCTGACGCTCAATTTCCAGAAAATAGACGTGCGCGAAGCCCTCAACGTCATCGCCGATTTCACCGGGCTGAACATGGTCATCAGCGATTCCGTCAGCGGCAATCTGACATTGCGTCTCAAGGAGGTCCCCTGGGATCAGGCGCTGGACATCATCCTGCAAAGCCGTGGTCTTGACATGCGCAAGAACGGCAACGTCATTCAGGTGGCGCCGCGCGGCGAGCTGGCCGAGAAGGAAAAGAACGATTTGGCAGCGCGTCAGGAAATTTCCGATCTGGAGGAGCTGCGGACGGAAAGTTTTCAGCTGAGCTATCAGAAGGGCGAGGCCATGGTTGCGATTCTGTCCAACGACAAGCAGCGTATCCTGTCCAAGCGCGGCAGCGTCGTGGTGGATCCGCGCACGAACACGCTGTTCATTCAGGACACACCGACCCGGCTTGATGAGGCGCGCAAGTTGATCAAGCAAATCGACGTGCCCGTGCGGCAGGTGATGATTGAGGCGCGTATTGTGGAAGCGTCGGACAAGTTCGGCCGCAACCTGGGGGTGAAACTCGGCTATACCGGGCCGGCGCCAGCGGCGACAACGACGGGCACCAATGTGACCGGAATTCGCGGGATTGCCAACGGTACCGCCAACGCCAATAACGTGAATCTGCCGATCGCCAATCCGGCGGGAACCTTCTCGATGATTCTGTTCAATGCGGCAGCGACAAAGTTGCTGAGCTTGGAGCTGACCGCGCTGGAAACCGACAGCATGGGCAAGATCATTTCCAGCCCGCGGGTGGTGACGGCCGACAAAGTGGAAGCCACGATCGAGCAGGGGACCGAAGTGCCTTACCAGCAAGCCTCCAGCAGTGGCGCAACGGCGACCGCTTTCAAAAAGGCAACACTGAGCCTCAAGGTCAAGCCGCAAATTACCCCGGACGACAACGTCATGATGGATGTCAATGTCACCAAGGATTCGGTGGGTGCAGCAACTTACAATGGGGTGCCAACCATCGACACCAACAAGGTCAGCACCCAGGTGCTGGTGGAAAATGGCGGCACGGTGGTGATCGGCGGCGTGTATGCCCAGACGGATACCACGGCCATCAACAAGGTGCCCGTGCTCGGCGATGTGCCGGTGGTGGGCGGGCTGTTCCGCAGCACAGCCCGGGTCGACAACAAGAGCGAACTGCTGATATTCATTTCGCCAAAAATCATGAAGGACGGCCTCGGACTGCGCTAGGCGGGGCATTCCATGCAGGGGCTGTCTGGGGCGGCGCGGTTCTCGATTACAATGTGCGGCATGGAAGATTCACCACTCAAGCGCAATTTGCAGTCCGGCAACCTGATTCTCATCGGCATGATGGGCTCGGGAAAAACCACCGTGGGACGGGCGCTGGCGCGCCAGCTGGATAAAGAATTCATCGATAGTGACGAAGAAATCCAGCGCCGTACCGGCGTGACCATTCCGCACATTTTCGATGTCGAAGGTGAAGCTGGTTTTCGGCAGCGGGAATCGGCCGCCATTGCGGATCTGGTGACGCGAAGCGACATCGTGCTGGCGACGGGCGGCGGTGCGGTGCTTGCGGCGCAAAACCGCGAAATGCTGCGCCAGAACGGTTTGGTGATTTACCTCAAGGCCAGCGTGCACGATTTGTGGCAGCGCACGCGCAATGATCGCAACCGGCCGTTATTGCAGACGGGCGATCCGCGCGCAAAGCTGGCCGAGCTGTTCGAGCAGCGTGACCCGCTCTACATGGAAACCGCCGACATCGTGATGCCCAGCAGCAAGCAAAGCGTGCATGCGCTGGTGCAAAAACTTGCCGGCGAAATTGCGGCCCGGCGCGAGCTGATCGCCGTATGACAGACAGGACTTTATGCAAACTCTCACCGTAGGATTGGGCGAGCGCAGCTATCCGATACATATCGGCAGCGGCTTGCTCGGGCAGGCGGAACTGCTGCGCGCGCATTTCCCGCGCCAGCGCGCCGCGATCATCACCAATACCACGGTTGCGCCGTTGTATCTTGCGCGCGTGCAAACGACATTGCAGGCATTGGGCGTCAGCAGTGTGCCGGTCATTCTGCCGGATGGCGAAGAATTCAAGACGGCCGAAACCCTGAATCAGATTTACGATGCACTGCTGGGCAACCGCTGCGAGCGCACTACGCCGCTGATTGCGCTGGGCGGCGGCGTGATCGGCGACATGACCGGCTTTGCCGCCGCGACCTATTTGCGCGGTGTGCCGTTCATCCAGATTCCCACCACCCTGCTGGCGCAAGTCGATTCTTCCGTGGGCGGCAAGACCGGCATCAACCATCCGCTCGGCAAAAACATGATCGGCGCGTTCTACCAGCCGCAGCTGGTGCTGGCTGACACCGATACGCTGAACACCCTGCCCGATAACGAATTGGCTGCGGGCATGGCCGAAGTCATCAAGTACGGGCTGATCCGCGATCTGCCTTTCCTGGAATGGCTGGAGCAGCACATCGAAAAACTCATGGCGCGCGACACTGCGGCGCTGCAATACGCCATTGCGCGGAGCTGCCAGAACAAGGCTGAAGTGGTGGCGGCCGACGAGCGCGAAAGCGGCGAGCGCGCCCTGTTGAATCTTGGTCACACTTTCGGGCATGCGATTGAATCGGGCATGGGCTACGGCAACTGGCTGCATGGTGAAGGCGTGGCAGCAGGCACGGTCATGGCGGCGGATTTGTCGCAGCGGCTGGGCTGGATTGCGCCCGAGGATGTCGCCCGCGTGCGCCGCATCTTGCAACAGGCGCGCCTGCCCGTGATTGCGCCCGAGCTGGGTGCGGAAAAATATCTGGAATTCATGGGGCTGGACAAGAAAGTCGAGGGCGGGAAAATCCGCTTCGTGTTGCTCAAAAAACTGGGGCAGGCGGTAGTGGAAGGCAATGTGCCGGCTGATTTGCTGCGCCAGACGCTGGAGGCTTGCGTGCATGGCTGAGCTGGCGTCATACGCGGTCAGCGCGGCGAACTCGTGCGGTCGCCAGATCGCCGAGGCGAGCCCGCCCGGCCGCAGCGAATTCCAGCGCGACCGCGATCGCATCATCCACTCGGGGGCATTCCGGCGGCTGGAATACAAGACGCAGGTCTTCGTCAATCACGAAGGCGACCTGTTCCGCACGCGGCTGACGCACAGCATCGAAGTCGCCCAGATTGCCCGTTCCATTGCGCGCCAGTTGCGGCTGAATGAAGATCTGGTCGAGGCCATTTCGCTGGCGCACGATCTCGGTCATACGCCGTTCGGTCACGCCGGACAGGATGCGCTGAACGAGTGCATGCAGGCGTATGGCGGCTTCGAGCACAATCTCCAGTCGTTGCGCGTGGTCGACGTGCTGGAAGAGCGCTATGCGGCTTTCGATGGCTTGAATCTGACCTTCGAAACCCGCGAAGGGATCCTCAAGCATTGTTCGCCGGAAAACGCCCGCGCGCTGGGGCCGGTTGGCGAACGTTTCCTGCACAATCGTCGGCCCTCGCTGGAAGCGCAGATCGCCAATCTGGCCGACGAAATTGCCTACAACAATCACGATGTGGACGATGGTTTGCGTTCCGGGCTGATTACACTGGAACAACTGGAAGCGGTGCCGCTGGTTGCGCGGCATTTGCATGAAGTGCGTCGTGCGCATCCCGATCTCAACCCGCGCCGGACGCGCCATGAAACCGTGCGGCGCATGATCAACACCTTGGTGACGGATTTGATCGTTTGCAGTGAGCGCAATATTGCCGCCGAGGGCGTGGCCTCGCTGGAAGAGGTTCGTACCGCGCCGCGCCTGATCGCCTTTGGCGCAGACACGGCCGAAGCGGCGCGCGAACTCAAGGCGTTCTTGCGCGTGAACCTGTACCGGCACTACCGCGTGTTGCGCATGAGCGCCAAAGCCCGGCGCATCATTGGCGAGCTGTTTGCCGCATTCATGTCCGATCCGCGCCTGTTGCCACCGCAGTTTCAGCAAACCGCCGAACTGGATCGCGCGCGCTCGGTGGCGGATTACATCGCCGGGATGACGGATCGTTATGCGATCCGCGAGCACCGGCGTATTTTTGCCGTGGAGGAAATCCTGGTTTGACGCCCGCCCGGGCGGTTGCCCGCAACTTTCAGACAGGGTAAGATTCCCGCCCTTTTAGCTTTTGAATTTGCCGCGGGGCTTGTGCCGCCGCGATTTTTGCCTGACGAATTGACCGAGGAATGCCGTGAGCAACAACCGTTCTTTAACGATGCAGCAAGGTTTGCCCGAACAACAGGGTTTGTATGATCCGCGCCAAGAGCGCGATGCCTGCGGCGTGGGTTTTGTCGCCCACATCAAGGGGCACAAAAGCCATGACATGGTGCGTCAGGGCTTGCAGATTCTGGAAAACCTGACGCATCGCGGCGCCGTCGGCGCCGACCCGCTGGCCGGCGATGGCGCCGGCATCCTGCTGCAGATTCCCGACCAGTTTCTGCGCGACGAAATGGGCTGGGGCAATATTGCGCTGCCGCCCGCAGGCGACTATGGCGTGGGCATGCTGTTCCTGCCGCGTGACGAATCCGCACGCGCGGCCTGTGAAAAAGCGATTGCCGGCAAGATCAAGGCGGAAGGCCAAACCCTGCTCGGCTGGCGCAATGTGCCGGTGGACAACAGTGGCTTGGGCGAAAGCGTAAAACTGGTTGAGCCGGTAGTGCGTCAGGTGTTTATCGGACGCGGCAAGAATTGTCCGGATGCCGATGCCTTCGAGCGCAAGCTGTTCGTGATCCGCAAGACCGCCGAGCATGCCGTGCGCGCCTTGCCCAAGGGTCGTGGCAAGGGTTTCTATATTCCGTCGCTGTCGGCGCGGACCATCGTTTACAAAGGCATGCTGCTGGCCGATCAGGTGGGCAAATACTATCTGGATCTGCAGGATGGCCGCGTGGCCAGCGCGCTGGCACTGGTGCACCAGCGTTTTTCCACCAACACCTTCCCGACCTGGGATCTGGCGCATCCGTTCCGCATGATTGCGCATAACGGCGAAATCAACACGGTGCGCGGCAACGTCAACTGGATGACGGCGCGCCATGCCGCGATGTCGTCCAAGCTGCTCGGCGAAGACCTCGAAAAGCTCTGGCCGCTGATCATCGAAGGTCAGTCCGACTCGGCCTGTTTTGACAACGCTCTGGAATTGCTGGTGGCCGGCGGTTATTCGCTGCCGCACGCCATGATGCTGCTGATTCCGGAAGCCTGGGCCGGCAACCCGCTGATGAGCGAGGATCGCCGCGCGTTTTATGAATACCACGCCGCCATCATGGAGCCGTGGGACGGCCCGGCCGCCGTGGCGTTTACCGATGGTCGCATGATCGGTGCGACGCTGGATCGCAACGGTCTGCGTCCGGCGCGTTATCTGGTGACGGACGACGATCTGGTGCTGATGGCCTCGGAAATGGGCGTGCTCAATATCCCGCAGGAAAAAATCGTCAAGAAGTGGCGTTTGCAGCCGGGCAAGATGTTCCTGATCGACATGCAGGAAGGCCGTATTGTCGATGACGCCGAGCTGAAAAATCAGCTGGCCAATGCCAAGCCGTATCGGGAGTGGATCGAGCAGTCGCGTTACTTCCTCGGCGACCTGCCGGCAGCCAAGGCCGAAAGCAAGCTGAATGCCAGTTTGCTGGACACCCAGCAGGCCTTCGGCTATTCGCAGGAAGACCTCAAGTTCATTCTCAACCCGATGGTCAATGCGGGCGAGGAGCCGACCGGCTCCATGGGCGTGGATGCGGCTCTGCCGGTGCTGTCGAATAAGAACCGTTCGTTCTACGACTATTTCCAGCAGTTGTTTGCGCAGGTGACCAATCCACCGATCGATCCGATCCGCGAAGAAATCGTGATGTCGCTGACCTCGTTCATCGGGCCCAAACCGAATCTGCTCGGCATCGACGAAATCAATCCGCCCTTGCGTCTGGAAGTGCATCAGCCGGTCTTGTCCAATGACGACATCGCCAAGCTGCGCAACATCAGCAAATTGACCGGCAAGCGTTACCGCTCGCTGGTGCTGGACATCACCTTCCCTGCCGCGCAAGGTCCGTCCGGTTGTGAAGCCGCCATGCAAGCCTTGTGCGCCGCCGCCGAAAAAGCGGTGGCTGAGGGTTACAACGTGTTGATTCTGTCGGATCGTGCGGTGTCGGCCAAACGTGCGGCGATTCCCGCGCTGGTGGCGTGCTCGAAGGTGCATCACCATCTGGTGAAAGCCGGCCTGCGTACCAGCACAGGTCTGGTCGTGGATACGGGCTCCGCGCGTGAAGTGCATCACTTCGCCCTGCTGGCCGGTTATGGCGCCGAAGCCGTCTGCCCATGGCTGGTGTACGACACCATTCCGACGCTGAAGCTCGCGCCGAATGTGGACGCCAAGGAAGCGCAGAAGCGTTTCATCAAGGCGATCAACAAGGGCCTGATGAAAGTCATGTCGAAGATGGGTATTTCCACCTACCAGTCTTACTGCGGCGCCCAGATTTTCGAGGCCGTGGGTCTGAATGCGGCGTTTGTCGAGGAATACTTTACCGGTACCGCTTCGCAGATTCAGGGCATCGGCATTGCCGAAGTGGCCGAAGAAACCCTGCGTACCCACCAGCGCGCCTTCGGCAGTGATCCGGTGCTGGTCAACATGCTCGATGCCGGCGGTGAATACGCCTACCGCGTGCGCGGCGAAGAGCACATGTGGACGCCGGACTCCATCGCGCGCCTGCAGAATTCGACCCGCACCAACAACTTCGCGACCTACAAGGAATACGCCAAGCTGATCAACGAACAAGCGACTAGGCTCAAGACCTTGCGCGGCCTGTTCGAAATCAAGCCGGCCGGCAAAGCCGCGCCGCTCGAGGAAGTGGAATCGGCCAAATCCATCGTCAAACGCTTTGTGACCGGCGCGATGTCGCTGGGTTCGATCTCCACAGAGGCGCACACCACACTGGCGATCGCGATGAACCGCATCGGCGGCAAGTCCAACACCGGCGAAGGCGGCGAGGACGCCAACCGTTTCCGCAAACTCAAGGCGGGCGAAAAGCTCTCCGAGATCATCGGCAAGAATCGCATCGAGCGCGACTTCGAAATGCAGGATGGCGACTCGCTGCGTTCCGCCATCAAGCAGGTCGCGTCCGGACGTTTCGGCGTGACCGTTGAATACCTGTCGAATTCCGATCAGATCCAGATCAAGATGGCGCAGGGCGCCAAGCCCGGTGAAGGCGGTCAGCTGCCCGGCGGCAAGGTGTCCGAATACATCGGCAAGCTGCGTCACTCGGTGCCGGGTGTGGGCCTGATTTCGCCGCCGCCGCACCATGATATTTACTCCATCGAAGACCTGGCCCAGCTGATTCACGACTTGAAGAACGCCAATCCGTCGGCATTGATTTCGGTGAAGCTGGTGTCCGAAGTCGGCGTTGGCACCGTGGCTGCCGGCGTGTCCAAGGCCAAGGCCGATCATATCGTGATCTCCGGCTTTGACGGCAGTACGGGCGCATCGCCGGTTTCGTCGATCAAGCATGCCGGCACGCCGTGGGAACTGGGCTTGTCCGAGGCGCAGCAGACGCTGGTGCTGAACCAGCTGCGCGGCCGCGTGGTGCTGCAGGTGGACGGCCAGATCAAGACGGGCCGCGATGTGGTGATCGGCGCGCTGCTGGGCGCGGACGAATTCGGTTTTGCCACCGCGCCGCTGGTGGTGGAAGGCTGCATCATGATGCGCAAGTGTCACCTCAACACCTGCCCGGTCGGCGTCGCCACGCAGGATCCCGAGCTGCGCAAGAAATTCACCGGCCAGCCGGAACACGTCGTGAACTTCTTCTTCTTCATCGCGGAAGAAGTGCGCGAACTGATGGCGCAGATGGGCATCCGCAAATTCGACGATCTGATCGGGCGCAGCGATCTGCTCGACATGCAGCGCGGCATCGCGCACTGGAAATCGCAGGGACTGGATTTCTCACGCGTGTTCCATCAGCCCGCGATGCCTGCGAGTGTCGCGCGGCGTCATGCCGAAACCCAGGATCACGAATTGCAGAAGGCGCTGGACAACAGCCTGATCGCGCAGGCGCAGAGCGCCCTGAACGAGCGCAAACCGGTGGTCATCGACAGCCCGATCTGCAACGTCAACCGCACTGTCGGCACCATGCTGTCGCATGAAGTCGCCAAACGTTACGGCAGCGCGGGTTTGCCGGATGGCACGATTCAGGTGAAATTCAATGGCACGGCCGGCCAGAGTTTCGGCGCCTTCCTCGCCAAGGGCATTGCGTTCGAGCTCAAGGGCGAAGGCAACGACTATGTCGGCAAGGGGTTGTGTGGCGGACGCATTGCGATTATGCCGCCGGACAATAGCCGCCTCGTCGCGAGTGACAACATCATCGTCGGCAACACCGTGTTGTACGGCGCCACCTCGGGTGAATGCTATTTCAGCGGCGTCGCGGGCGAACGCTTCGCGGTGCGCAATTCCGGCGCGATTGCCGTGGTGGAAGGCACCGGTGATCACGGCTGCGAATATATGACGGGCGGCATGGTCGTGGTGCTGGGACAAACCGGGCGCAATTTTGCCGCCGGGATGTCGGGTGGCGTCGCCTATGTGCTGGACGAGGATGGCACGTTTGCCCAGCGTTGCAACATGGCCATGGTGCAACTGGAAGCCATTCCGGATGAAGTGGCGGCAAGTGAAGGCGGCGAGCTCGAAACGCGCGGCCGTGTCCATCTCAACCACCTCGGCAAGGCCGATGCGCTGGCCCTGCGTGGCAAGATCGAAAAGCATCACCGCTACACCGGCAGCGCGCGCGCCAAACAGATTCTGGACAACTGGAGCACGTACCTGCCGAAGTTCGTGAAGGTGATGCCGACAGAATATCGTCGCGCCCTGCTGGAGATCGCGGCGCAACAACAGAAGGAGGCCGCATAATGGGCAAGCCAACCGGTTTCATGGAATTCAAACGGCTGAGTGAAGAGAGTTTGCCGGTCGCCAGGCGCGTCAAGAATTACAAGGAATTCGTGCTGCACCTGAGCGATGAACAGGCGCAAACCCAGGGCGCACGCTGCATGGATTGCGGCATTCCGTTCTGTACCAGCGGCTGTCCGGTCAACAACATCATTCCGGACTGGAATGATCTGGTGTATCGCGGTGACTGGCAGCGCGCAATTGAAGTGCTGCAATCCACCAACAACTTCCCCGAGGTGACCGGCCGCATCTGTCCGGCGCCCTGCGAAGCGGCCTGCACGCTGAACATCAACAACGACGCGGTCGGCATCAAATCGCTCGAGCACGCCATCATCGACAAGGCCGGTGAAAACGGTTGGGTTCTCCCCCGGCCGGCGGCGAAGAAAACCGGCAAGAAAGTGGCGGTTGTCGGCTCCGGCCCGGCCGGACTGGCTGCGGCCCAGCAGTTGGCGCGCGCCGGCCATGCCGTGACCGTGTTTGAAAAGAACAGCCGCATCGGCGGTCTGATGCGCTATGGCATCCCCGACTTCAAGCTCGACAAGAACTTGCTGAACTGGCGCATGGCGCAGCTCGAGGCGGAAGGCGTGAAGTTCCAGACCTCGACTTTCATCGGCAAGGCATTGCCGGGCAAGGGCGTTGCCAATGATGCGCAAAAAGTCATTGCGCCTGAAGAGCTGAAGCAGAAATTCGACGCCGTGATTCTGGCGGGGGGCTCGGAACATCCGCGCGATCTGCCGGTGCCGGGACGTGAATTGAGCGGCGTGCATTTCGCGCTGGAATTCCTGATCCCGCAGAACAAGGAAGTGGCAGGCGACGGCAAGAATCCGATCAATGCCAAGGGCAAGCATGTGGTGGTGATCGGCGGGGGCGATACCGGTTCCGATTGCGTGGGCACCTCCAACCGTCACGGCGCCGCCTCGGTGACGCAGATCGAAGTTATGCCGCGTCCGCCCGAGAAGGAAAACAAGCCGCTGGTGTGGCCGAACTGGCCGATGAAGCTGCGGACATCGAGTTCGCACGACGAGGGCTGCAGCCGCGACTGGGCGATTGCGACCAAGGAATTCATCGGCAAGAACGGCAAACTGACCGGCTTGAAGTGCATCCGCGTTGAATTCAGGGACGGCAAACTCAGCGAAATTCCGGGCAGCGAATTCGAGCTCAAGGCCGATCTGGTGTTTCTGGCCATGGGTTTTGTGCATCCGCTGGCAGCGGTGCTCGACGCCTTCGGCGTGGAAAAGGATGCGCGCGGCAATGTCAAGGCGACGACCGATGGCGCAGGCTGTTACCGCACCAGCGTTGACAAGGTTTTCGCGGCGGGGGACATGCGCCGTGGCCAGTCGCTGGTGGTTTGGGCGATCCGTGAAGGCCGGCAGTGCGCCCGCGAGGTGGATGAATTTTTGATGGGCAGCACGGTGTTGCCCCGCTAAGAAAAGAGAACAATGAACTTTCAAGTTAAAAACGATACTTTCCTGCGCGCTTTGCTGCGCCAGCCGACTGACTACACGCCGCTGTGGATGATGCGCCAGGCCGGCCGCTACCTGCCGGAATATCGCGCCACGCGGCAGCGTGCAGGCAGCTTTCTGGGCCTGTGCAAGAACCCGGATTTCGCGACCGAGGTGACTCTGCAGCCGCTGGACCGTTTTCCGCTGGATGCTGCGATCCTGTTCTCCGACATTCTGACCGTGCCGGATGCGATGGGGCTGGGGCTGTACTTTGCCGAAGGCGAAGGTCCGAAGTTCGAGCGCCCGCTGAAGACGGAAGCCGACATCAAGGCGCTGCGCGTGCCGGACATCGGCAGCGATCTGCGCTATGTCACCGATGCGGTCTCGCAGATCCGCAAGGCGCTGGATGGCCGCGTGCCGCTGATCGGTTTTTCCGGCAGCCCGTTTACGTTGTCCTGCTACATGGTCGAGGGTGGCGGCAGCGATGATTACGCCAAGGTCAAGACCCTGATGTACAACGCGCCCAAGCTCATGCATCACATTCTCGACGTGACGGCGCAGGCCGTGACGGCTTACCTGAATGCGCAGATCGAGGCGGGCGCGCAGGCCGTGATGATTTTCGATTCCTGGGGCGGCGTGTTGTCGCATGCGGCTTTCCACGAATTTTCGCTGGCCTACACCCAGCGCATCATCGACGGTCTGATCAAGGAAAAGGACGGCGTGCGGATTCCGTCCATCGTGTTCACCAAGGGCGGCGGGCTGTGGATTGAGAGCATTGCCGGCACGGGCTGCGATGCCGTGGGTCTGGACTGGACCATGGACATCGGCATTGCGCGCCAGAAGGTCGGCGATAAAGTCGCGCTGCAGGGCAACATGGATCCTGCCGTGCTGTTTGCTTCGCCCGAGGCGATACACAACGAGGTCGAGCGCATCCTCGGCAGTTACGGTTACGGCAGCGGCCACGTGTTCAATCTGGGTCACGGGATTTCCCAGCACAGCAACCCGGAGCACGCCGCCGCACTGGTTGCGGCCGTGCATGAGCTGAGCCGCAAATACCACTAGAAGCTGTTCGAAAATTACTGCGCTTGTCATTTTGGACTTGCGCGGTACTCGGAATCCTCGTGTACTACTTGTACACTCCGGTTTCTGCGTTCCGGGCGCATCCAAACTGGCTGCGCTCGTGACATTTTCAAAACAGCTTCTGCTGCGTTTATTGATAAACAAAAAGCCGCAGTATCCTCTGCGGCTTTTGCATTTCTGCGACAATCACCGCCCATGATCATTGTTCGCGTTGCTCTGGATGTTCCGCTCGCCAGCCTGTTTGATTACACGGCGGCGGAGCCGGTCGCGCCCGGGCAGCGCGTGCTGGTTCCGTTCGGAAAACGGCAGCAGGTCGGGGTCGTGATGGAAGTTGTCGCGGACTTGGGTGTCGCGCCCGACAAGCTCAAACCACTGATTCGCGTGCTGGCGGACACGCCGCCGCTGTCGCCGGAATTGCTGGCGGTGTTGCGTTTTTGCTCGGACTACTACCACCATCCCATCGGCCAGGCCGTGATGACCGCACTGCCGGCGCGACTGCGTTCGACCGAAGCCATGCCGATGGCGCCGATCACGGCTTACCGTTTGCTGCCGGGAATTATGGCTGCCCGAATCGCAGAAATCCCGAAGCGCAAAAGCGTGCAGCATCGGTTGCTGGAAGCCCTCGCCGAGGGGCCGCGCAGCCTTGCTGAACTCAAGCAGCTTTCACCCTCGGCGCCGGCGCAACTCAAAGCGTTGGAATCGATGGGTCTGGTTGAACCCTGCGCGCATGAAATCGCAGAACCCCGGCTGGTGGATGCGCATGCACTGACCGTCGAGCAGCAACAAGCCGTGGATGCGGTCGCGCAAAACGCCGGCTTTGGCTGTTTTCTCCTGCACGGCATTACCGGCAGCGGCAAGACCGAGGTTTACGTACATCTCATGCAGCAGGTGTTGCAGCGTGGCGGACAAGTCCTGTTGCTGGTGCCGGAAATCAATCTCACGCCGCAGCTCGAACAGTATTTTCGCAGCCGCTTCCCGGCGGCGCGGCTGGTGAGTCTGCACAGCGGGCTGGGCGAAGCCGAACGCATGCGGCACTGGCAGCAGGCGCAATCCGGCGCGGCGGACATCGTGCTGGGTACGCGCCTCGCGGTGTTTTCAGAAATGCCGAAACTGGCCCTGGTCGTGGTGGATGAGGAACACGACAGCTCCTTCAAGCAACAGGACGGACTGCGTTACTCCGCGCGCGATGTCGCGATTTTCCGCGCACGTCAGCGCAGTATTCCCATCCTGCTCGGTTCGGCGACACCGTCGCTGGAGAGTTATCACAATGCCCTGAGCAGGCGTTATCGCCTGCTGCAATTGAGCGGGCGCGCCCAGGCCGCAGCGCAATTGCCACAGATTCGTTGTCTCAACAGCAATCAGGTGCTGATGCATGACGGCGTGAGTGAAAACCTGCTGCGCGCCATCGAAGAGCGGCTGACGCGCGGCGAACAAAGTCTGGTGTTTATCAACCGCCGGGGTTATGCGCCGGTGCTGATGTGCAGCGCCTGCGGCTGGTTGTCGTCATGCCGGCATTGCGCGGGCAAGCTGGTGTTGCATCTGGAAGAGCAGCGCCTGCGTTGCCATCATTGCGGCTATCAGATCCGGGTGCCGAGAGTTTGCCCGGACTGCGGCAATGCCGATCTGCATCCGCTCGGTAGCGGCACCCAGCGCGTCGAAAGCGTATTGCAGGAGCGGTTTCCGGAGGCGCGGATTCTGCGCGTCGATCGCGACAGCACGCGCAGTAAACGCGCCTGGCGGCAGATGCGCGAGCAGATACATGCCAGCGAGGTGGATATTCTGGTTGGCACCCAGATGCTGGCCAAGGGCCACGACTTTCCGAATCTCACGCTGGTGGGTGTGCTCAATCCGGACAGCGCGCTCTACAGCAGTGATTTCCGTGCGCCGGAGCGGCTGTTCGCCTTGTTGATGCAAGTGGCGGGGCGTGCCGGTCGCGCCGACAAGCCCGGCGAAGTGCTCGTACACACGGCGTTCCCCGATCACCCGCTGTACCGGGCATTGCGCCAGCATGATTTTCCCGGCTGGGCGCAGGCGCAGCTCGCCGAACGGCAGCTGGCGGGATTCCCTCCATTCCTGTATCAGGCGATTTTGCGTGCGGAAGACCGGCAACAGGCGGCGGTCTTCAAGTTTCTTGAGCAGGCCAGAAGTGCGGGACTCGCGCTGTCACAGCCGGTGGAAATCTATGGCGTGGTGCCCTCGGCCTTGCCGCGTCGCGCCAATCACTTCCGCGCGCAAATTTTGATCCAGTCTCAGAGCCGCGCTGCGCTGCAGCAGTTCCTGCAGCACTGGCAGCCCGGCCTTGCCGCACTCGCCGGAAAAAAACTGCGCTGGTCGCTGGATGTGGACCCGATCGAATTCTAAGGAATCACCGCGCAGCGCTATAATGCGAAAAATTTTTTACTTTTGGAGTGAAGATCATGAAAGAAATACAACGTTTTACCCTGAGCGATCTGGCATTGCCGATGAAGACGCTGTTCACCGGCTATCTGCTTGCAATCGGTCTCGGCCTGCTGGTGGCCGGGGGGCAAATCATGCTGACGCACGGCATGGCGGACGGCAAGTTCGGGCTGTCAGTGGATGACATCATTTACAGCTATCACGGCAAACACGACGGCGGCAATGCCTCCAAGCTGGAATCCAAGCTCAACGGCTCGATGAAGGACAACGCGCCGCCCGAAGTTCGCATGGCAATGATCAAATGGGCCGATAGGGGCGCGCCGGCTGATGAGTGGGATTCGACCATCAAACCCCAGGTCGAGCAATATTGCGCGCCCTGTCATGCCAACATGCCCGGCCTGGCCAATATCAGCGACAAGAACGTGATGGACGAAATGGTCAAAATGGATGGTGGTCAATCCGTCTCCACGCTCACGCGGGTTTCGCACATTCACCTGTTCGGCATTTCCTTCATTTTCTTTTTTGTGGGCTGGATTTTCAGCTATGCCAGCGGCATTTCGCAGGGCATCAAGGCTGTGCTGATTTCCATCCCATTCCTGTTCCTGATTGTTGACGTACTGTCTTGGTGGCTGACCAAGCTCAGCCCGGGTTTTGCCTGGCTGGTGATCATCGGCGGCTTTGGGTATAGCGTCGCCGCCACCATCATGATTTTCACCTCGCTGTATCAGATGTGGATTTTGCCGCTCAGGCAGAAGCGTTAACGTCCGCGTGGCCGCACCAGCACAACTATTGCAGGACATCGCCGCCATTGTGGGCGGCGATGCGCTTTTGAGCGGTGCTGCCGCGCAGGCTTATTGCTGCGATTGGCGTGGGCGCTTTGAGGGCGATGCCCTCGCGGTGGTATTTCCGGCGGATACGGCGCAGGTCGGCGCGGTTGTGCGCCTTTGTGCCGCGCAGGGCATTGCGATCGTCCCGCAGGGGGGCAATACCAGTTTGTGCGGCGGCGCCGTGCCGCTGGCAGACGCCCATTCGCAGATCATTCTCAATCTGTCGCGCATGAATCGCATCCGTGAGGTTGACGCCACCAACTACACCCTGACCGTGGAGGCGGGCTGCACCCTGGCCGCGTTGTACGAGGCGGCTGCGAATGCCGATCGCTTGTTTCCGCTGGGATTGACGGCGATTGCGCCGCGTTGCGAGATTGGCGGCAATCTTTCCACCAACGCCGGCGGCATCGGCGTGTTGCGCTACGGCAGTGCGCGCGATCTGGTGCTCGGGCTCGAAGTGGTCCTGCCGGACGGGCGCATCTGGGACGGTCTGCGCACCTTGCGCAAGGACAATACCGGCTACGATCTGAAACATCTTTTCATCGGCGCCGAAGGCACGCTGGGCATCATCACCGCCGCCGTGCTCAAACTGTTCCCGCGTCCGCAGGCTGTGGCAACGGCCTGTGTTGCGGTGCGCGATCCGGAAGCCGCCGTGGCCCTGCTCGCGCATCTGCGCGCCCGCTGCGGTGACAAAATCAGCGGATTCGAAATCATTTCGCGCAGCTGCCTCGATCTGGTCTTCAGGCACATTCCCGACACGCAGGAACCTTTTGCCTGCCGGCACGATTGGCTGGTCATCACCAAGCTGGCCGATACCCTGCCAATGCCGCTGGATGCGCAGTTGCGTGACGCCCTCGTCGCTTTTGGCAGCGGCATCATCGAGTTCGAGCTTAGCGCCGACGAAGACGACGCGGAACGCTGGTGGCGGCTGCGCAAGAGCATCAGCGACGCGCAAAAGGCCGAAGGCATCAGCATCAAGCACGACATTGCCGTGCCTGTGAGTCGTGTGGCCGAATTCATCCGGGAAGCGGGCGCGGCTTTGCAACAGGCTTGGCCGGGCATCCGCATCGTCGCATTCGGTCATCTGGGCGACGGCAATATCCACTACAACGTTTCCATGCCGGACGCCGAAGCCAATCCGGATTTCATTGCCCAACACGAGCTTGCCGTGAACCGCGTGGTGTACGACGTGGTCGCGCGCCTGCGTGGCAGCATCAGCGCCGAGCATGGTCTCGGTCAACTCAAGCGCGATGAGATTACGCATTACAAGAGCGCGCTGGAACTGGAACTGATGCGCAGCATCAAGCAGGCGCTGGACCCGCGCGGCCTGATGAATCCGGGCAAGGTGTTATAATCCGCGCCTCTCAAAAGGCGGCCGGCGATGTCTGTAGTCCTCAATTTCAATTCCCATCTTTCCGAAATTTTCAGCCACGCATTGCGTGAGGTGGCGCCCGAACTGACGGCGACGCCGATCACGATCGAGCGTCCCAAGCAGGCAGCCCACGGCGATTACGCCTGCAACCTGGCGATGCAATTGGCCAAGCCGCTGCGCAAATCGCCGCGCGACATTGCCAATGCGCTAATCGCGGCGTTGCCCCAAACCGACTTCATCGACAAGGTGGAAATCGCGGGCGCGGGCTTCATCAATATTTTCCTTGCGCCGGCCGCGAAGCAGGCCGTGGTGCGCAGTGTGCTGCACGCGGGCGCAGGCTACGGCCACGGTCACGTCGGCGCCGGGCGCAAGGTGCAGGTGGAGTTCGTGTCGGCCAACCCGACGGGGCCGCTGCACATCGGCCACGGACGCGGTGCGGCGGTGGGCGATTGTCTGTGCCGTCTGTTGCATGCCACCGGCTGGAACGTGACGCGCGAGTTTTACTACAACGATGCCGGTCAGCAGATCGACAACCTGATGCGCTCGGTGCAACTGCGCTGCCAGGGTGTCACGCCGGACGATGCGTCCTGGCCCGAAGATGGCTATCGCGGCGATTACATCATCGATGTCGCCCGTGCATACATGGCGCAGGAAAGTATCGAGGCGGACGACCAGAAAATCACGGGTAAAGGCGATCCCGAAGATACTGATGCGATCCGGCATTTTGCCGTGGCGTATTTGCGCCGCGAGCAGGACCTGGATTTGCGCGCGTTCGAAGTCGAATTCGATGTGTTCTCGCTCGAATCGGCGCTCTACACCGAGGGCAAAGTCGAACAGGCTGTCAGCCGCCTCGTCGCCAGCGGCCACACCTACGAACAGGACGATGCGTTGTGGCTGCGTACCACGGATTTCGGCGATGACAAGGATCGCGTGATGCGCAAGGCCGGTGGCGGCTACACCTATTTTGTGCCGGATGTCGCCTACCATCTGGAGAAATGGCGGCGTGGCTTTACGCGCGTCATCAACGAACAGGGCGCCGATCACCATTCCACCATCACCCGCGTGCGCGCCGGTTTGCAGGCGCTGGATGTCGGTATCCCGCAAGGCTGGCCGGACTACGTGCTGCACCAGATGGTAACGGTGCTGAAGAACGGCGAAGAAGTGAAGATTTCCAAACGTGCCGGCAGCTACGTCACGCTGCGCGATTTGATCGACGAAGTCGGCTGCGACGCGACGCGCTATTTCCTGGCGGCGCGCCACCCCGATTCCCAGCTGGTGTTTGACATCGACCTCGCCAAGTCGCAGAGCAACGACAATCCGGTGTACTACGTCCAGTATGCCCATGCGCGGATTCATGCGGTGCTGGCCCAATGGGGCGGCGACCGCCAGCAATTGCACCGCGTGGCGCTGGACGTGCTGGAGAGCGATTACGAAAAAGTTCTGCTGCAACACATGATCGATTTCCCGCAGGTGATCGAGCAGGCCGCGCAGGATCTCGCGCCGCATCAGATTGCCGTTTATCTGAAGGCCTTGGCCGCCGATTTTCACAGCTACTATAATGCGTCGCGTTTCTTGGTCGATGACGAGGCTGTCAAACTGGCGCGCCTGGCGCTGATCGACGCGCTGGCACAGGTCATTCGCAACGGGCTGGCATTGCTGGGCGTGAGCGCCCCGGAACAAATGTAAGGAGCAGGCATGGGCAGAGCAGCGGGCAACAAATCTTCTCCACGCAAGGGCAGTCCTTTGCTGACTGGTTTGCTGGTTGGCATGGTGATCGGCGTCGCCATGGCCGCCGGACTGGCTTGGTTCATGATGAAATCGCCCAGTCCGTTTGTGCCGAATCGCCAGGCCAGCGAGCAGCCCGCCGTTGCACCAGCGCCGGGCGCACCTGCTGCCGAAACAAAAGCCGGCGAAAAACCGCGTTTCGATTTTTACAAGGTGCTGACCGACAAGCAGGACAACGCTGCGCCGTCTGCGGCCCGCTCCCAGTCACCGGCAGTAGCGCAGAACCCGGCTGCTGCCGGCGGCGCGCACTATTTGCAGGTGGGCTCGTTTGCGAATTCGTCCGATGCCGAAAAACTCAAGGTGCGTCTCGCGCTGATGGGTTTTGAGGCCAACGTGCAAACCGCTGAGCTGGGCGACAGGGGCATCTGGCATCGCGTGCGGCTCGGGCCGTACAAAACTGCTGCCGATCTGGACAAGGCGCGTGCAGCATTGAAACAAAACGGCATCGATGCCACTCCAACTCCGGCGCAATAAGCGCGTTCATTTCCCGTCAAGGAGCGACCCGTGCGAAATTTCTTCCAAACCCTGATCGTGAGTGTGACCCTGCTGTTCGGCGCAACCGCCTGTTCTGCCGATACGGGCGGCGGTTACACCGTGCTCAATCCCGCGCAGCCCACCAGCACCCAGAAAATCGAAGTGCTGGAATTCTTTTTCTACGGCTGTTCGCATTGCTACCATCTGCATCACGATTTGAGCGCCTGGGAAAAAAACATGCCCAAGGATGTCGAGCTGGTTTATGTGCCGGTGATCTTCCGCGATTCCTGGGAACCGATGGCGCGCACTTTTTATGCGCTCGAATCGCTGGGGCAGCGCGCCCAGCTGCATGAGGCGCTGTACCAGGCCTGGAATGTCAACAACGCTGACCTGAGCGACGAAGCGAAGATTCTGAATTTTCTCGCACCGCGCGGTGTTGATCGCGCCAAATTCTCGGCCGCCTACAAATCCTTTGCGATGAACAGCAAGGTCACGCGCGCCAAGCAGATGATCCGCAGCTACGGCATCAACGGCACGCCGACGCTGGTGGTTGAAGGCAAATATGTCATCACCGGTCTGGAGCCGGCCAATATGATCCGCGCGCTCAACGACGCCATCGCCCAGGCCCGCAAGGATCGCAAGAAAAAATAATCGGACGCCGCTCATGAACAGCCCGGTTGCGTTGCGCGTCGTTATCAGCGGCGCCTCTTCCGGGCTGGGGCTGGGGCTGGCGCTGGCCCGGCATTATCTTGAACGCGGTGCAACGCTCGCCGTGCTGGCCCGCCGCATTGAACCCTTGCAAACTCTTGCCGCCGAATTCCCGGGTCGCGTATTTCCTTATTCACTCGACGTGCGCGATGCGGCCGCGCTGCGCATCGCGGCGGAAGATTTCATGCAGCGTGCCGGCGTACCCGATATCGTCATTGCCAACGCCGGCGTCAGCATCGGCACACTGACCCGTTACGCCGAAGACAACGATGTCTTCCGGCATGTGCTCGACATCAACGTCATGGGCGCGGTGCACACCTTCCAGCCCTTCATCGAACCGATGCGCACCGCCGGTCGCGGCCGGCTCGCCGGTATCGCCAGCGTTGCCGGTTTTCGCGGTTTGCCCGGCGCGGGCGCCTATTCCGCCTCCAAGGCGGCGCTGATTTCCTATCTCGAAAGTTTGCGTCAGGAAATGCGCGGCAGCGGCGTCAAGGTTGTGACGATTTGCCCCGGTTACATTCGCACGCCGATGACCGACATCAATCCCTATCCCATGCCGTTCATGCTGGAACCCGAAGACGCTGCGCGGCGCATCGCGCGCGACATTGCGCGGGGATGCAGCTTCAGTGTAATTCCCTGGCAAATGGCCATCGTCGGGCGTTTGCTCAAATTGCTGCCGAACTGGCTATACGACGCCCTGTTCGCCCGCGCCAAACACAAGCCCCGTGCACCGATGTGCTAGTTTGCCCGTCATTGCGAATCGCCAAAGGCGACGTGGCAATCTAGTCGCCTTTGTTCATCAAGGCTGTTCACAAAACCTGAATTCTGGATCGCCACGCTGTGCTCGCGATGACGGCGTGAATTGAGCACCGCGTTAGCGTTCCATCTCCTCGCGCACCCGTAAGAAACGCGCGAAGCGCGGAATGCCGGTGCCACTGTTAATACCGTTGTAGCGATAGGTTACCCAGCTGCCCACGGCGGGCGGTGAACGCCGATCCGCATCCGACAAACCGGAACCCAGATTGAAGCGCAGGCCATCGGCGGTTTCCACCCGCAGTGCGCCCAGTACGCCCGCAAATTTCCCCTTGCCCGGCACCTGGCAGATCACCCGCGCTTCCGCGTCCTCGTAGGGTTTGAGCTTCAGCAAATCGTCATTGCGCTCGGCGCGATACAACGACGCGGCGCGATGCAGCATTAGCCCCTCGCCGCCCGCGCGCACCACGGCATTCAGGCGCGACTGCAAAGCCGCCCGGCTAGCCACTGTGGTTTGCTCGACCGCGATGACCCAGGGCTGATTGAGCTGCGCGATGAGCGGCGTTAGCGCGGCATTGCGTTCGGCGAATGTTCCCGGATGCGCGGGCAGATCGAACACTATGAAACGCATCTCGCGCCAAGCCGCATCCTCCGGCGTTTGCTGGCGCACCGTTGAAACCGTCTGTGAAAACTTGCCGTGCCCGGCCCACAATTCGCCATCCAGCGCCTGTGCCGGCCAACCGGCGGTAAACCACGCCGGTGCATGAATCACCGCGCCACCGCGTGTGAGCAACTGCCGCCCGTTCCAGTAGCCGCGCACCCCGTCATATTTTTCGCTTACCAGATAATCGGCCAGCACCACCTCGCCGCGCAGCACATTCGCCAGCATCAGCGGCGGCGCTTCGCCCGCCAGCAGCGGTGCGGGGCCACACAGGGCGCAGGCGGTCAGGATGAAAAAAAGAAGCCGCACGATTTCCCTCGCGGAGAAGTGGTGCGGCGGAGTTTAGCGCGGATTACGGCGCTATAGATTGGAGGATTCTGTGGGCAGTATTTTGATGGGAGTTATCGGGAGGGAATGGTGGTGCTTTACATTAATTAGCAAAACTCATCTAATAGGCAGGTATAAATACAATGATCCGCCGACAGATGAAGATCGAATATAAAAAACTGAATGCAGAGGATGTAAAGAGCTTGCTGGAAACAGGCTATTTTGGGGAGACCGAAAGATCGTTCACGTATACGACAAGCTACCATAATTTTTACAAGACACTGATTGCCAATGAAGAAATGACTGATGGCGACATTGACCTCATTCTTCAGGCCACTACCGGGGTTGCATTTGGCGATCACCGTTTTATGCTCGATCAATTGGTTGATTTTGTTGGATATAAGGGGCATCTTTTGGAATTGGAAGAAAGTCCGGCAGGCAATCCATCCGTGTTTAGAGATTATGAAAGTGCTATCAGAGAGGGGTTGTGGAATTTAGCCCAGGCAAAAAAGCTCCCTGACCTAACCCAAAAGTTACATGATCTGTGGACGCAAAAATGCTACCCCGATTTTTACAACATCGATTAATTTTCCTTTAGGAACGGCACCCAAACCCATACGGATTCTGACGAACAACGATCAATAGCAGTTAGCCATCCAGTTTCTGTTTGAGAATTTCGTTGAGTTGCGCGGGGTTGGCTTTGCCCTGGCTGGCTTTCATCGCCTGGCCCACAAAGAAGCCGAACAGTTTGTCTTTGCCGCTGCGATATTCCGCGACCTTGTCGGCGTTGGCGGCGAGGATGTCGTCAACGATTTTCTCGATCGCACCGCTGTCGGAGACCTGTTTCAGCCCCTTGGCATCGATGATGGCATCGGCGTCGCCGCCTTCCGCCCACATCACGCGGAACACTTCCTTCGCGCCGGAGTTGGAAACGGTATTGTCGGCGATGCGTTTGAGCAGGCCGCCGAGCTGTTGCGCGCTGATGGGGCATTGCGCGATGTCGAGCCCATCGCGGTTGAGCTGCGCGCTGAGCTCGCCGGCGATCCAGTTGGCGCACATCTTGGTTGCCTGTTCCCCTCGACCGCTTGCGGGAGAGGGGTCAGGGGAGAGGGTCGCCAGCACGGCCTCAAAGAAATCGGCTATTTCGCGCGAACTGGTCAACACGCTGGCGTCGTAGGCCGAGAGCCCCTGCGTCTGATAGCGCGCCTGTTTGGTGTGCGGCAACTCGGGCAAGGTCGTGGCGATCTGCTGTTTCCATTCTTCGCTGATTTCCAGCGGCAGCAGGTCGGGATCGGGGAAGTAACGGTAGTCGTGCGCGTCTTCCTTGGTGCGCATTACGCGTGTCTCGCCGGTGTCCGGATCGAACAGCACGGTGGCCTGCTGAATCGTGCCGCCATCTTCCAGCGTGGCGATTTGCCATTGCACTTCGTAGTTGATCGCCTGTTCCAGAAAACGGAACGAGTTGAGATTCTTGATCTCGCGGCGCGTGCCGAACGGCGTGCCGGGCTGGTGCACCGAGACGTTGGCGTCGCAGCGGAACGAGCCCTCCTGCATGTTGCCGTCGCAGATGCCGATCCATTGCACCAGCGTGTGCAGTGCTTTCGCATAGGCCACGGCTTCTGCGGCCGAGCGCATGTCCGGCTCGGAGACGATTTCCAGCAATGGCGTGCCGGCGCGGTTGAGGTCGATGCCGGTCATGCCGTGGAAATCTTCGTGCAGCGATTTGCCGGCGTCTTCTTCAAGATGGGCGCGGGTGATGCGCACGGTTTTCTCATAGGCGGTCTGCTTACCCTGCGCGGGCACCTGAATCACGATCTGACCGTTGCCCACCACGGGCAGATCGAACTGCGAAATCTGGTAGCCCTTGGGCAGGTCGGGATAGAAATAATTCTTGCGCGCGAACACCGAGCGCGGCGCGATGTGCGCGCCGGTGGCGAGACCGAACTTGATCGCGCGTTCCACCGCGCCCTTGTTCAGCACCGGCAACACGCCCGGCAGCGCCAGACTCACCGCGTCGGCCTGTGTGTTGGGTTCGGCGCCGAACGCGGTCGATGCGCCGGAGAAGATTTTTGTATTGGTCGAGAGCTGCGAGTGAATCTCCAGCCCGATGACGATTTCCCAGGTCATGATGTTTCCTTACAGCCCTTGCGGCGCGCGACTGTGCCAGTCGGTCGCCCGTTGATATTGGTGTGCGACGTTCAGCATGCGCGCTTCATCGAAATAATTGCCGATGATCTGCAGACCCACAGGCATGGCATTGTCGCCAAAGCCGCAGGGGATGGACATGCCGGGCAGACCGGCCAGATTCACGGCGATGGTGTAGATGTCGGACAGGTACATCTGCACCGGATCGTCGCCTTTCTCGCCCAGCTTGAACGCGGTCGAAGGCGAGGTCGGGCCCATGATGACATCGCACTGCTTGAACGCTTCGACGAAGTCCTGCGCGATCAGGCGGCGGATGCGTTGCGCCTTGATGTAGTAGGCGTCGTAGTAGCCGTGGCTCAGCACATACGTGCCGATCATGATGCGGCGCTTCACTTCGTCGCCAAAGCCCTGTGCGCGGCTCTTCTCGTACATGTCGGTAAGGTCGCCGTATTCCGGTGCGCGGTAGCCGTAGCGCACGCCGTCGAAGCGCGACAAGTTGCTCGATGCTTCGGCCGGGGCCAGCACGTAGTACACCGGCACGGAAAGTTTCGAATTCGGCAGGGAAATATCGACGATGGTTGCGCCCAGTTTTTTGTATTCGGTGATGGCGTCTTCGACCGCCCTGGCGACATCGCTGCCCATGCCTGCGGCGAAGAATTCCCTGGGCAGGCCGATGCGCAGGCCGCTCAGCGGTTTGTCCAGATCGCGTCCGTAGTCTTCCTTGTCGCGTTGCAGGGAAGTGGAGTCGCGTTCGTCGAAACCGGCCATCACGTTCATCAGCAGCGCCAGGTCTTCCGCGCTGCGGCCCATGGGCCCGGCCTGGTCCAGACTGGAGGCGAAGGCGATCATGCCGTAGCGCGAACACACGCCGTAAGTTGGCTTGAGGCCGGAGATGCCGCACAGCGCGGCGGGCTGGCGAATGGAGCCGCCGGTATCGGTGCCGGTCGCTGCCGCGCACAGGCGTGCCGCGACGGCTGCCGCCGTGCCGCCGGATGAGCCGCCGGGCACGCGCGCGGTGTCCCAGGGGTTTTTCACCGGGCCGAAGTGCGAGGTTTCATTCGACGAGCCCATGGCGAATTCGTCCATGTTGGTCTTGCCGAGATTGACGGCGCCCGCCTGATTGAATTGCGTGATGACGTGTGCGTCGTAAGGCGACACGAAGTTGTGCAGCATTTTTGAGCCGCAGGTGGTGAGCCAGCCTTTTGCGCAGAAGATGTCTTTTTGCGCGATGGGAATGCCGGTCAGCGCGTCGGCCTGGCCGGTGGCGAGGCGCGCATCGGCGGCCTTCGCTTGTGCCAGCGACATCTCCGGATTCAGCGTGATGTAGGCATTCAGCTCCGGATTGAGGCGGGCGATGCGGTCGAGATAAAACTGCGTTAGTTCAACGCTGGAAATTTTTTTGGCACGCAGGGCGTCGCCGAGTTGTTTGAGGCTGGATTCGAACATGCTGGTTTACTCGATGACTTTCGGTACAAGGTACAGCCCCTGTTCCACTTGCGGGGCGATGGCCTGGAAAGCCTCGCGCTGATTGGCTTCGGTGACGTTGTCCTCGCGCAGGCGCTGGGTCAGATCCTGGCTGTGGGACATGGGCTCCACATTGCGGGTGTCGACGGCCTGCATCTCGGCAATCAGATCAAAAATCCCGTTGAGCTGGGTGCGTGCGGTTTCGATTTCCGCGCTGGTCATGGCCAATCTGGCCAGCCGGGCGACTTTTTCGACATCCTGAGTGCTTAAAGACATGGCAAAAATATTCTTGAAATTAAGGCTAATAGGTTATCATACGCGCCCTCAGCAGGCACACCCCATTAGACTTCAGGACGCATCATGTTTGGATTTTTGAACGGTTATTTTTCCAATGACCTCGCGATTGACCTTGGCACCGCTAACACGCTGATCTGGGCGCGCGGGCAGGGCATTGTTCTCGACGAACCTTCGGTTGTGGCGATTCGCCAGGAAGGCGGCCCCAACGGCAAGAAGGTCATTCAGCAGGTTGGCCTTGCGGCCAAGCAGATGCTGGGCCGCACGCCCGGCAACATTCAGGCGATTCGCCCGATGAAGGACGGCGTGATTGCCGACTTCACCGTGACCGAGCAGATGCTCAAGCAGTTCATCAAGAAGGTTTACAAGGCCAGTATTTTCAGTCCAAGCCCGCGCATCGTGATTTGCGTGCCGTGCGGTTCGACCCAGGTCGAGCGCCGTGCGATTCGCGAATCGGCGGTAGGCGCGGGTGCGCGCCGCGTCGAACTGATCGAGGAGCCGATGGCCGCCGCAATCGGCGCCGGTTTGCCGGTGGAAGAGGCGACGGGTTCGATGGTGGTGGACATCGGTGGCGGCACCACCGAGGTTGGCGTGATCTCGCTGGGCGGGGCCGTGTATTCCGGTTCGGTGCGTGTCGGTGGCGACAAGTTTGACGAAGCCATCATCAACTACATCCGCCGCAATTACGGCATGCTGATCGGCGAAACCACGGCCGAGGAGATCAAGAAGACCATCGGTTCGGCCTTCCCGGGTAGCGAAGTGCGCGAGATGGAAGTGAAAGGCCGCAATCTGGCCGAAGGCGTGCCGCGCAGCTTTACAATTTCCAGCAACGAAATTCTGGAAGCGCTGACCGATCCGCTCAACAGCATTGTCAGTGCGGTCAAGATCGCCCTGGAGCAGACCCCGCCGGAACTGGGCGCAGACATTGCCGACAAGGGCATGGTGCTGACGGGCGGCGGCGCGCTGTTGCGTGATCTGGATCGTCTGTTGATGGAAGAGACCGGTTTGCCGGTGCTGATTGCCGAAGATCCGCTGACCTGCGTGGTGCGTGGTTCCGGCCGGGCGCTGGAAAGCATGGATAAATCCACCAACATCTTCACCACCGAATAAGCATTCGGGTGCAGCGGAAGACGGAAACCACTCTGAATTCCGCTGTTCCGGGCAGCAGCTTTTGCCTGCCGCCCGGCTCTCAGGGGCTGTATCCAGATGGATAGCACGCAACAGGTTCCTTTTTTCAACCGGGGTCCGGGCCCGGCCGTACGGCTGGTGTTCTTTGCCGCGTTGTCGTTGCTGCTGCTGTTTGTCGATGCGCGCTACCACTATCTCGAATCTGCCCGCAGCGCCCTGTCTGTCGTCCTGTCACCCTTGCAGCAGGCGGCAACCTTGCCGAGTGTGCTCTGGCGTCAGGCCGGCGAGTTTTTTGTGACCCAGGATAGTCTGGTCGACGAAAACTTGCGCCTGCACCGGCGGCACGAGCAGGATGCGGCGCAGCTGCAACAGTTGCAGGCGGTGCAGGCCGAAAACCGGCAGCTCAGAAATCTGCTGGAACTGCCCGCCCGCGCGACGCTGAAAACCACGCCGGTGGAAATCATTTACATCGAACGCGATGCCTTCAAGCGCAAGGTGCTGATCAACAAAGGTGCGGATGCCCGGTTGCAAGCGGGGCAGATCGTGATGGATGACGGCGGCATTGTCGGCCAGCTAACGCGCATTTATCCGTGGATGTCCGAAGTGACGCTGATTACCGAAAAGAATTTTGCGGTGCCGGTGCAGGTGTTGCGCACGGGCTTGCGCACCATCGCCTTCGGGGCGGGGGATACCAGCAGTCTGAGTCTGCGCTATTTGCCGGTGAGCGCGGATGTGCAAAGCGGCGATTTGCTGGTGACTTCGGGAATCGACGGCATTTATCCCGCCGGAATTCCTGTCGCCAAGGTGATCAAGATTGAACGTGACGCCAGCTATCCTTTTGCGCGCGTGTCCTGCCTGCCGGTCGGCGGTGTGGACAAGCATCGGCATTTGCTTGTGGTGTCCGGGTCGGTGAAGCCGCCGGCCGTGCCCGCTGAAACCCAGCCTGCGGGAAGGAAGTAGCGATGTATCAGAACGCGTCCTCCGAAATCCTGCGTCCGGTTAATCCGCTGCTAATTTGGCTGACGGTGATTGCGGCATTGTTGTTCAACGCGCTGCCGTGGGACGGCCTCTGGCTGGACTTGCGGCCGGACTTTGTGGCGCTGGTGCTGTTGTACTGGAGCCTGTATCAACCGCATCGTCTGGGAATTGGCCTGGCATGGGCGGTGGGCATACTGGCCGATGTCGGTGATGCGAGCCTGTTTGGTCAGCATGCGCTGGCTTACACCGTGCTGGCGTTTGGCGGCGCCATGCTGCATCGCCGCCTGCAAATGTTTGAATTGCGCGAGCAGACGGCGCAGGTGTTCGGCATTCTGGCGCTGACTTATGGCGTGTATGCGCTGGTGCACTGGCAGGTCAACGGTTATGTGGTCTGGACTTATTTTCTGGGCTGTCTGACTTCCGCGCTGATGTGGATACCGTTGGGCCTGATGCTGGGCGCGTTGGGGCGGCGACGGGCGGAACGACGCTTCTCATGAGTTTGCGTGCCGAGTTGCGCGACTCGCAGCGCGAGATTTCCCGGTTCCAGTTGCGCCTGGCTGTGGGCATCGGGTTCGTGCTGGTGCTGTTCGGTATTTTGCTGGTGCGCTTTCTGTATCTTCAGGTCGTGCGTCACGACTATTACGACACGCTGGCGGAAAACAACCGCATTTCGCTGGTGCCCATTGTGCCCAATCGCGGGCTGATTCTGGATCGCAATGGCGTGGTGCTGGCGCACAACTTCTCCGGATATACGCTCGAAATTACGCCCAGCAAGGTGGCTGACCTCGAAGCTACGATCAACGAGCTCGCCACACTGGTCGAAATTGCGCCGCGCGACCGCCGGCGTTTCAAGAAGTTGATGGCGGAGCGCCGCAATTTCGAGACCCTGATCATCCGCAACAAGTTGAGCGATGAGGAAGTGGCGCGCTTTGCCGCACAGCAATTTCGCTTCCCCGGCGTCGAGATCAAGGCGCGCCTGTTCCGCGACTATCCGTACGGCGAAGCCATGGCGCACATGCTGGGCTACATCGGGCGGATCAATCAGAAGGACGCCGACCGGCTGGAGGAGCAGGAGGTGGCGGCAAATTACCGGGGCACCGATTACATCGGCAAAACCGGACTGGAGCAGTTCTATGAAAACGAACTGCATGGGACGACGGGTTTTGAGCAGGTCGAGGTGGATTCCAGCGGCCGGGCCATTCGCCTGCTGTCACGGACCGCGCCGGTCTCGGGCAATACGCTGATGCTGAGTGTGGATGCCAAGCTGCAGGAGGTGGCGGTGCAGGCCTTTGGCAATTATCGCGGCGCGCTGGTGGCCATCGATCCCGCCAACGGGGAAGTGCTGGCGTTCGTCAGCAAACCCGGATTTGACCCGTCGCTGTTTATCGACGGCATCGACCCGCAGAGCTGGGATGAGCTGAACAACTCGCCCGATACGCCGCTGAACAATCGCGCTTTGCGCGGCCAGTATCCGCCGGGTTCGACCATCAAACCTTTCATGGCGTTGACCGGGCTGCATTTCCAGACGCGCGCGCCGTCGCGCACGATTTCCGATCCGGGTTATTACACCCTGCCGGGAAGCGCGCATCGTTATCGCGACTGGAAAAAGGACGGCCACGGCAGTGTGGATTTGTTCAAGTCCATCGTCGTGTCCTGCGACACCTATTACTACGGATTGGCCACCGAATTGGGAATCGACAGGATTTTCAGCTATCTCTCGGAATTCGGTTTTGGCAAGAAGACCGGGATCGATATCGAGGGTGAAAGCGCCGGTCTGTTGCCTTCGCAGGAATGGAAGGCCAAGCGTTTCAAACAGAAATGGTATGCGGGCGATACGGTGTCGGTGGGGATTGGCCAGGGCTATAACCTGGTGACGCCCATGCAGCTGGCCGTAGCCACGGCGGCGCTGGCCAATAACGGCGCGGTTTACCAGCCGCATCTGGTTAGGGAAGTTCGCAGTCTGGGCAATCAGAAAGTGCGCAGGATTCCGCAGGTGAAGATGTTCGACGCCCAGGTGCCTGCGGAACATCAGGAGCTGGTTCGCCGGGCGATGATTGCGGTGACCCAGCCCGGCGGAACGGCGGTGCTGGCTTCTGCGGGTGCGCCCTACGCGATTGCCGGCAAGACCGGAACGGCGCAGGTTATCGGCATCAAACAGGGCGCCAGCTACAACGAAGGCAGTGTCGCCGAGCGGTACCGCGACCATGCCTGGTTTATTGCCTACGCGCCGGCCGAGCAACCGAAAATCGCGCTTGTAGTGCTGGCGGAAAATGGCGGGCATGGCGGCGGGACGGCCGCGCCGATTGCGCGCAAGGTGATGGATTATTACCTGCTCGGAAAATTACCCGATGCGCCGCTGACCGCGCCGGCCGATGCGGAGGCTGAGAATGACTAGGCGACAACTCTGGCAGCGCTTTAATGCCCATCTCGATCAGCCCCTGCTGATTGGAATCCTGCTGTTGCTGCTGATCAGCTTGCTGGTGCTGTTCAGCGCCGACAACGCCAACGTCGATCAGGCATTGAAGCAGCTGGTCAATATCGGCGTGGCGTTTGCCCTGATGTGGCTGGTTGCCAATTTGCCGCTGCACTATTTGATGCGCAGCGCGGTGCCGATTTATTTGCTGGGTTTGGCGTTGCTGCTAGGCGTGGCCTTGTTCGGGGAAATCAGTCACGGCGCCCGGCGTTGGCTCAACATCGGCATCGCGACGATCCAGCCGTCCGAGCTCATGAAGATCGGCGTGCCGCTGATGATGGCCTGGTATTTCGAAAAATATGAAGCTTCGCTGGGATTGCGTCATTGCATTGTGGCGGCTGTTTTGTTGCTGGTGCCCGTGGCGCTGATCGCGCGCCAGCCGGATCTGGGCACTGCTTTGCTGATTGCCGCGAGCGGATTTTATGTGCTGTTTCTCGCGGGGTTGAGCTGGAAAATCATTGCCGGCCTGTTTGTCAGCGCGCTGGCAAGCGCTCCGGTGCTGTGGTCGATGATGCATGATTATCAGCGCCACCGCATCCTGATGCTGTTCGATCCCAGCCAGGACGCGCTGGGCAAGGGTTATCACACGATCCAGGCGACGATTGCCGTGGGTTCCGGCGGACTGCTCGGCAAGGGCTATCTCAACGGCACCCAGGGTCGGCTGGACTTTTTGCCGGAGCGAACCACGGACTTCATTTTTGCGGTGTACGCGGAAGAATTCGGATTGATCGGCAACCTTGTTTTGCTGGGCGTCTATTTGTACGTGATCGGCCGTGGCTTCGTGATTACCGCCAATGCCTCGACTTATTTCACCCGGCTCATGGCCGGTTCGATCACGCTGACCTTCGCGACCTATGCTTTTGTGAACATGGGAATGGTCAGCGGCATTCTGCCGGTGGTCGGCGTGCCGTTGCCGCTGGTCAGTTATGGCGGCACATCGATGCTGACCCTGCTGCTCGGGTTTGGTATTCTCATGAGCATCGAAACCCACAAGAAACTTGTGCAAACCTGAGAGGAATGACCGGATGAAAAAGAACCTGCCCGCGCTTGCCCTGATGACCTTGGTGCTGGCCGCCTGTGGAACGCAGCCGCAGCGCAAGGTGGAAATACGCAGTACGCCCGCACCCGTGGAAAGCCGTGATGGCGGTGCGCCGCAGACCGTTACGACGCCGGGCGCTGGCGGGTATCTCGCCGGAGATGGGCCCGGTGCGGATATTCCTCCAAATCTGGAACAAGTTCCCGATGCTGTGCCGCAGGTAGAGCCGCTGCATCGTTATGCCAACCGGCCATATGTGGCGCTGGGCAAAACCTACACGCCCATGGAGATTGCCGGGCGCTACAAGGAGCGCGGCATTGCCTCCTGGTATGGCAAGAAATTCCACGGCCAGCGCACATCCAGTGGTGAGCTGTACGACATGTACGGTATGACGGCGGCGCATCCGGTTTTGCCGATCCCGAGTTATGCGCGCGTGACCAATCTGGCCACCGGAAAATCCGTGGTGGTGCGGGTCAATGATCGCGGCCCGTTCCTGCACGAGCGCATCATGGACCTGTCCTATACCGCAGCGCACAGGCTTGGGGTGATCGGCAATGGCAGTGCGGAAGTCGAAGTGGAGAGTCTGGCGCCCGGCGCCGTAATACAGGTGGCACAGAAGTATGAGCCCGTTGAGAGTCGTGAGTTGCCGCCCAAGAGTGTTGCGGAAGAGGAACACGCTCCCGTTCCGCGGGTGGTTGCTGGCGGCAAGGTATATCTGCAGATAGGCGCCTTCAAGTCGCGTGAGGCCGCAGAAAGTTTCATGGCGAAAATAAGCGCCGAGATGGGCAAGGTTGAGCAGTCTTTCAGCCTGTATGCCAAGGGCGGATTGACGCGCGTGCACCTTGGCCCTTTCGCCGATCAGCAGGCTGCCCGGCTCAGCGCCGAGGATATGCAGGGGCGGCTGGGCTTCAAACCCATGGTAAGTGTGCGCGACTGATTCGGGGGTATCGAAAACCTGCTGCGCGCTACGGTTTTCGCAGTTCCTTCAGGATTTCTTTTTGGCGCGCGGATGCGCGGCGTCGTAGATTTTGCTGAGGTACTGAAAGTCCAGATGGGTGTAAACCTGCGTGGTGGAAATGCTGGCATGGCCCAGCATTTCCTGCACGGCGCGCAAGTCGCCCGAAGATTGCAACACATGCGTGGCGAAGGAGTGGCGCAGCAAGTGCGGATGCACATGACTGCTCAGCCCTTGCTGCACCCCCCAATGCTTCAGGCGCAGTTGCACGACGCGCGGGCTGATCCGGTTGCCGCGCGCGCCGACGAACAAGGCCGCTTCTTCCGGCCGCGCGAGTGAGGGGCGAACTTTCAGCCACGCGTGCAAGGCAGTCAGCGCGTGGCTGCCCAGCGGCACGATGCGGGTTTTGTTGCCCTTGCCGGTGACCCTGACTTCGCCGCCCGCCATGTCCACCTGATCCGGGTCGAGCCCGACCAGTTCCGCCAGACGCAGCCCCGACGAATAGAACAGTTCGAACATCGCCTTGTCGCGGATGGCCTCGGGCGTGTCTGTTGGTAGATCGACCAGGCGGGCGGCCTCATCCGGCGACAGCGCCTGCGGCAACAGCTTCGGCGATTTCGGCGCGCGCAATCCGGTGCAGGGGTTGTCGGCAAAACCGTGGTCGCGAATCAGGTAGGTAAAAAAACCGCGCCAGGCCGAGAGCATGCGCGCCAGCGAGCGTCCGCCCAGCCCGGCGCTGTGGCGCTGCCCGATGAAGCGGCGGATGTGATGCGATTTCAGCGCAGCCAGCGGTGTTTCTCCCGCCAGCAGAAACAGCTGACGCAGATCGCGGGCGTAGTTCCCGGCGGTCAGTTCGGAGTAGCGTTTTTCATGGCGCAGCCAGGCCAGATAACCTTGCAGATAGCGGTCGTTCTGGTCCGGCGCGTCACTCATGCGGGCAGGTGGGGATGCAGTGCGGCGCTCACGGCGTCGGCGATGCGTTGCAAAAACAGCGTGCCCATTTCCGGATAGAAGCGTTGCTTGTCTTCGCTGGCCAGCACCAGCAGGCCGATGCTTTCGCTGCCGGTGTGCAGCGGCAGATAGGCGAAGGAATGCAGCTGTTTGCCGGCCTCTCCGAACCAGTCGGCCGTGTCGTGTGCGGCCTGATGCAGGCACACCGGATGCGCCTGCTGGTCGGTGAAACTCAGCACTTCCGCACTGGGTGGCGTGATGGCCCAGAGATGCAAAACCGCGTGAGGCACCGCAAAAATCTGCTGCAGCAAATGCGGCGCCAACTCATGCAGCGTGGCGAGATCGCGCGCGGCGAACAAGGCGACGACGAACTCGTGCACCTTGTGCTGCAATGCTTCATTTTCCCGGGCATTGGCCAGCAGCTCATGCATCTGCTTTTCCAGGGCGTGATTTTTTTCGCGCAAAGCCACCAGCTGGCGCTCGGACAGCGGAATGGTGCGGCCGCCGTGCGGATGCGGCAGGCTGATTTCGGTCAGCAAATCCAGATGCGCTTCAAAAAAATCCGGGTGATCCTGCAGATATTGTGCGACCTCTTCACTTCTCATGGTGCTTCCTCCAAATTGATTTCGCCTTCAAATACGCTTACGGCCGGGCCGGTCATCCACACCGGCTGGCCATCGCCTTCCCAGCGGATGCTTAACACGCCGCCACGGGTGTCCACGTTTACAGTTTCATCCAGCAATCCGCGCCGGATGCCGGCGACCACGGCCGCGCAGGCGCCAGTGCCGCAAGATAGCGTTTCGCCGCTGCCGCGCTCATAAACACGCAGGCGGATGTGCCTGCGGTCAACAACCTGCATGAAGCCGGCGTTGACCCGGCGCGGGAAGCGCGGATGATTTTCAATCAATGGCCCCTGCGCGGAGACGGGCGCGTGCGCCACATCTTCGACGACCTGCACCGCATGCGGATTGCCCATGGACAAGGCGGTGATTTGCACAGTGTCATCGCCTAGTGCCAGCGGCTGAATGATGTCTGTGCTGTCGCCGAGGAACGGGATGCGCGCGTTGTCAAAAACGGGCGCGCCCATGTTGACGGTGACGCGGCCGTCCGCTTCCAGTCGCGGCGAAATCAGCCCGCTGCGGGTTTCCACCACGATCTCGCGTTTGTGGGTAAGGCCCTGATCGTGGACGAAGCGCACGAAACAGCGCGCACCGTTGCCGCATTGTTCCACCTCGCCGCCGTCGGCATTGAAAATCCGGTAGCGGAAATCAGCGTCCGGATGCTGTGCGGTTTCGACCAGCAAGATTTGGTCGCAGCCCACGCCAAAGTGGCGGTCGGCCAGAAAGCGCAGCTGGGCGGCGTTGAGATTGACGGACTGGCGCACGCCATCGAGCACGACAAAGTCGTTGCCGGCGCCGTGCATTTTGGTGAATCGCAGGTTCATGCGCTTAAAAGTTCCTTGTGTCTGAAGCAGGACGTCAGGTGATCGTTAACCATGCCGGTGGCCTGCATGTAGGCATAACAAATCGTGCTGCCGACAAACTTGAATCCGCGCCGCTTCAGTTCGCGGCTCATGGCCTCTGATGTCGGCGTGCTGGCGGGAACGTCCGCGAGGTTGCGCCAGCAATTTTGCTGCGTTTGCCCGCCGCTGAACTGCCAGATGAAGCGGTCAAAACTGCCGAATGCCGCTTGCACCTCGAGAAACTGCCTGGCGTTGACCACCGCTGCCTGCACTTTCACGCGGTTGCGCACGATGCCCGGATTTTGCAGCAGCGATTCTATGTGATTCGCGTCGTAAGCGGCAATGCGGCCGGCATCGAAATTATCGAAGGCGCGGCGATAGTGTTCGCGCTTGCGCAAAATGGTGAGCCAGCTCAACCCGGCTTGGGCGCCTTCCAGAATCAGAAATTCGAACAGGCGGCGGTCATTGTGCAGCGGCACGGCCCATTCGCTGTCGTGATACTGCCGATAGAGCGGGTCGTCGCCGCACCAGTCGCAGCGGTAGGTCATTCCGGCTTGCCGCAAAGCTGGACGTAGTCGCGAAACATGCAGCGATCCATGACGACTTTAATTCCCGCCTGTTGCGCCCGCAACGCCTCTGCTTCATTCACCACACCATCCTGCAGCCATAAGCGCGGGATGCCGAGCCGGATGCAAGCGTCGACGATGGCCGGCACGTGTTCCGGCGCACGGAACACCTCCACGATATCCGGAATCTCCGGCAGGCTGGCGAGATCGGGGTAGGCGGTTTCGCCCAGCACTTCGTTCACCAGCGGACGCACGGGAATGATGCGGTAGCCGAACTCCTGCAGCGCCTGGGCGACGCGAAAGCTGGAACGTGCTGCATTGGGGGATAAACCGAGTACCGCGACGCTGCGGATTTCGCGCAGCAGCCGGCAAATTTCTGCCGCTGCGGGATTGGAAAAAGTCATGACCGAAACTCCGCAATTGATGTGGCTATAATAAACCAACGTCCTGTCCCGAGGTGATTCCATGAGTGCCCTGCACAATTCATTGCTGCCTTTTTTTGCGGCTCATGCGCCGTTCGACCGCTTCGAACGCTCGCATCTGGAATGGTTGGTGGATCGTCTGGCGCTGAATTATTACGCGCGCGGCGAAGTCCTCGCCGAGCCGTCACAAGGTCAGGCGCAGCGGTTTTTCATCATCAAGCAGGGCTGTGTGCAAGGCGGGCGGCAGGATGCGGCTCAGGAAGCGGTGATTGAACTGCACGAGGGCGAGACCTTTCCGGTGGGGGCCTTGCTGGCGAGGCGCGCGGTGACTTCCACCTATCGTGCGGTGGAGGACGTGTTCTGTTTTGAATTAAGCGCGCAGGATTTTCGTGAGCTGCTCGACATGTCCGCCGTCTTCAAGGATTTCTGCACCCGGCGGATTGCCGCGCTGTTCGAGCAGTCCAGCCAGGCCATGCAGGCGCAGCTGGCCCAGACTGCCACCGAGCAACAGTCGCTTTCCAGTTCGCTGGCCGACATCCTGCGCCGGGCGCCGGTGACTTGTGCGCCGGAAACGCCGTTGCGCGAGGTGTTGACCACGATGCGCGAGTTGCACGTGGGCTCGATGATTATTGTGGATGGCGGTAATCGCCCGCTCGGAATTTTTACCCTGCATGATCTGTTGGGGCGCGTGGTGCTGTCCGGCGTGTCGATCGAACAGCCGATTTCCGCCGTGATGAGTCGTGATCCGGTATCTCTGCCGCCCACGGCGCTGGCCTACGAGGCGGCCATGGTCATGGCGCGCGCCGGTTTCCGCCATGTGCTGGTGACCGAGCCGGATGGTGTGCTGCGCGGCATTCTTTCGGAGCGCGATTTGTTTTCCCTGCAACGCGTCGGCTTGCGCCAGTTGAGCGGCGCGCTGCGTCAGGCGGACAACATTGAAGTGCTGGTGGCCTTGAGCAAGGACATCCGCGCGCTGACGCGCAACATGATGGCGCAGGGGGTCGCCGCCGACCAGCTGACGCTGTTTCTTTCCACGCTGAACGATTTGCTGGCCGAACGGGTGATTGCCCTGGAAACGGCTGCTGCCGGGCTGGATCAGGGGCCGCTGAGTGAAGGCGTTTGCTGGCTGGTGATGGGCTCCGGCGGACGCCTCGAGCAAACGCTCAACACCGATCAGGACAATGCCTTGTTGTTCAAGGTGCCGGAAGGGATGACGGCCGATGACGTGCGGGCGCAATTGCTGCCGCTGGCCACGCGGGTCAATCATGCGCTGGCGCGTTGCGGCTTCCCCTTGTGCAAGGGTGAGATCATGGCTTCCAATCCGCAATGGTGTCTGTCCATGCAGGAATGGAAGCAGATTTTTTCCAAATGGATCATGCACGGCACGCCCGAGGCGTTATTGCATGCTTCGATCTTCTTTGATTTCCGGGCGTTGTGCGGCAGTCGCATTTTGGCTGAAGATTTGCGCGGTTGGCTGGTTCGGGTTGCAGCCGACAATTCACGTTTTCTGCATCAGATGGCGGAAAACGCGTTGCATAATCGGCCGCCGCTGGGTGTGGTGCGCGACTTTGTGGTGGGTAAAAAGCGAACGATTGATCTGAAAGTCAACGGCATTACGCCATTTGTGGATGCGGCCCGGATATTTGGCCTCGCCGCAGGTATTTCTCAAACCAGCACCATTCAGCGTCTGCGCCTGAGCGGGGAGAAACTAAAAATCCATGCAAGCGAAATACAGGCCTGGATCGATGCCCTGTTGTTTATCCAGATGTTGCGTCTGCGCCGACATCATGAATCCATCGAGCACGGTATCGGCCTCGAAGAACTGGATAACCAGATTGATCCGGATACATTGAATGAACTGGATCGTCGAATTCTCAAGGAGGCTTTCAGGCAGGCGCGTAAACTTCAGGCCCGGCTTGCCTTGGAGTATCACCTGTGAGCAAATGGCTCGACTGGTTAACGGCAGCGTTTGCGGATGGTGCAACGCTTACTATGGCGCAACAACAGCGCCTGGCATCCTGGCGCAAGCTCCCCCGTCCTGCGCTTGGGCAGCGGGTTGCGGAATCACGCTATGTCGTTGTGGATGTGGAAACAACCGGCCTGAATTTGCTTCAGGACAGATTGATTTCCATTGGCGCAGTCGCCGTAGTCGGTGGACGCATTCTGTTGGAAGATAGTTTTTCCGCAGTGTTGCAACAGCGTGAAGCCAGCAGTAAGGAAAATATTCTGGTCCACGGCATTTCCGGTTCAAAACAGCGTGAAGGCCTGCCGCCGGAAGAGGTGTTGCTGGCCTTTCTGGAATTTGTGGGCCGTTCTCCGTTAGTGGCGTTCCATGTGGAATTTGATGAAACGATGGTGCGACGTGCGATGCGCACTTATCTCAAGTTCAATTTCAAGCACCCCTGGCTCGATCTGGCATATGTCATGCCGGCACTGGAGCCGGCAAAAGCGGCGAAATGTCGCTCGCTGGATGACTGGGTTGATACCTTTGGCATACGTATCGACATGCGCCACGATGCTTTGGCCGATGCTTTGGCGACGGCGCAGCTTTTGCAGGTGGCCCTGGTGCTGGCCGGGAAACGTGGGGAGGCGACCTTCGTTGCATTGCGCGATTTTGAGAAGGCGCAGCGCTGGGTTAGTCGTATCGCCTGACCAGCTGAGACTGCCGGGGTGATGAAGATTGCATTAAATATTGGCTTCACGTAAGCTTGCCCCGCCGTTTTCGGCAGAGATAAAACCAATTCAATAACCGCTCAAGGGAGAGACCGTGTCAAATCCAAACATTGATTGGGCCGCAATCGATGCAGACCCGAAGTTTCAGGCGCTACATCGCAAAAAGACCCTGTTCCTCTGGGGGCTGATGATTTTTTCCACCATTTATTATTTTCTCTTGCCGATAGGCGCTGCGTACTATCAGGAGCTCTTCAAAATCAAGGTGTGGGGCGTGGTGAACGTAGGCATCCTGTTTGCCTTGTCGGAATTTGTGGTGGCCTGGACGATTGCTTATGTCTACTCGAAGAAAGCCAACGCGGAATTTGACGAGATGGCCAATGAAATCATCAACGAATCCGTTTCCAAGGGGGCATGAGCATGACTTCAATCCTGAATAAATTAATGTTGTCTGTTTTGGGTCTGGCGGTCAGCAGCCAAACCTATGCAGGTGACGGTGCCGTTGCGGACGAGTTCAAATGGATGACTTTCACGGTGTTCGGGGTGATTATCGCCATCACCATGGCGATCACTTTTTGGGCGGCACGGACGACGCACACGACTTCCGAGTTTTATGCCGCCGGACGTTCAGTCAGCGGTATCCAGAATGGTTGGGCGATTGCGGGTGATTACCTGTCGGCAGCCTCCTTCCTGGGAATTGCCGGCCTGATTTCGTTGTACGGTTATGACGGATTCATGTACTCCGTTGGCTGGCTGGTGGCCTATATCACGGTGCTGCTGGTGATTGCCGAACCCTGCCGCAACATCGGCAAATACACGATGGGCGACATTCTGGCATTCCGTAATGACCCGAAAAAAACCAAAACGGTAGCCGCGCTTTCGACCATTACGGTTTCAACTTTCTATCTCACGGCGCAGATGGTGGGTGGCGGTGTGCTGATCAAAACCCTGATTGGCATTGACTATGAAATCTCGGTGATCGGCGTGGGTGTCTTGATGCTGGCCTACGTGGTCTTTGGTGGCATGAAAGCGACAACCTGGGTGCAAATTACCAAGGCGGTGTTGCTGGTAACCGCTTCAATCATTCTTGTGATGCTGGTCTGGGCGCCGTATGGCTTCAGCCTGCCAGACTACCTGCAAGCTGTAGTGGGCGACCCTGACGTGCAAAAACAGGTTGGCAAGCTGTTGGGTGACAAGGCCACCAGCATGACCCCGGAAGAACTGGGCCAGCGTTTTCTGGAGCCTGGACTATTCCTCAAGAATCCGATCGACCAGATATCTCTAGGCTTGGCATTGGTGCTGGGGACGGCAGGGATGCCCCACATCCTCATGCGCTTTTTTACAGTGCCGACGGCCCAGGCTGCACGCACCTCGGTGATCTGGGCAATGGGCATTATCGGCGGCTTCTATGTGCTGACGCTGTTCCTGGGGACTGGCGCGGCCATGATGGTCGGCCCGGATAAGATCGCCTCTATTGATGCGGGCGGCAACATGGCCGGCCCGTTGCTCGCACAGTATCTGGGCGGCGGCGAAAACTCCATGCTGGGTAACTTCTTCCTGGCCTTCGTTGCTGCCGTTGCGTTCGCCACGATCGTTGCTGTGGTTGCCGGCTTGGTATTGGCGGCAGCGTCCGCGATGGCCCACGACATTTATGTGGGTGTGATTCGCGGCGATCATGCGACTCCGAACGAGCAGGTTGTTGCTGCGCGAGTTGCCTCCGTCATCGTTGGCGTGATCGCCATCACGGTGGGTATCCTGGCCAAGGGCCAGAACGTGGCTCACCTGGTTGCACTGGCGTTTGCGGTAGCGGCTTCTTCAAACTTGCCAGCGGTATTTCTGACCCTGTATTGGAAGAAGTGCAACACCAACGGCATCATTGCGGGCATGGTGGTGGGCACGCTTACGGCGATTGCGCTCGTGATGGTATCTCCCAACATGACTTATCCGAAGGCGGTGATTGCGTCTGCCAAGAAGGTGCTGGAAGGTGAGCCGGCTCAAGCTGCGAAAGATGCCGTTCCCGCCGTTCAGGCCTCAAGTTTTGCCTGCGAACTTTTCGCTTTGGAGGGTTGCGTGAAATCCGAACCGGCCAAGCCTGCTTCGCCGGAGAAGCCTGCCAAACCTGGCGCCGCCGAAAAATTGGCCACACTGGGTGAAAAATCTGCAGCGCTCGAGGCCTCATTGCCCGGCTTGGCTGCGGATCCGGTTGCCTTGCAGCAGGCCCAGGATGATCTGGCCAAGGTGAAAAAAGACATCAAGGCTACCGAAAAGGCAAAAACAAAAGCGGAAGAAGACCTGAAGAAGAATGAAGGCCAGACCGTCAGCATCATGGGTTTGGAGAAGCCTTTCTTCCTGCTGAAAAACCCGGGGCTGATTTCCATCCCGCTCGGTTTCCTCATGGTTATTTTCTTCTCGCTGTTTACTCGTGACAAGCGTTCGGAAGAAATGTGGGACGAGTTGTATGTAAGACAAAATACCGGGATCAACGCCGAAGCGGCCTCTGCGCACTAAGCGTTATTCGTTCCACGATTGAGCCCTACCCTTACCGGTAGGGCTTTTTTGTGTTCTGAAGGGGCTGCCATATGGCAAGGTGAAGCAGGTTCATTATGCCTCAACGCTAAAAGTCGCTATACTGCGCGCCTCAAAATGCGCCCGTAGCTCAGCTGGATAGAGTACTGCCCTCCGAAGGCAGGGGTCGGACGTTCGAATCGTCTCGGGCGCGCCAAGAAAACCAATGCAAGAACCGGTTGTTGTTGAGGCATGTCGCTAACTATTTTTAGGGAGGAAATATATCAGACAAACAATCCATCGTCCTGGCAACTGAGAACTTCTATTCCGCGCTGAACATCATGTTTTCCGGTGATGGTGGCTACACGAGCTGACCTGTGGCTCGAACTCATGGCAACAGGAACCGCGCATTGAAACACGATATTGTTTCTATCCTTTTTGAAAAGGACGGCTCATCTTTCCGCGCCGAGGCAACCAGGGTGACATGTATTGCCATTGCGCTGCTCATGATTCCAGGGGCCGTCCTGATTTTCCGTAATGGCGCCCCCATGGTCGGCATGGTTGCGATATTTGTCGCGCTCGTCAGTGGGTTTTTAGCTTGGCGGCTCAATAGGGATCGCCTGTTTCTCTACAACGCGCAACTGATTCTGGGGCCAAGCATAATCATCGCGCTTTGGTTTGCTTTCAGCTTTCATGGTGTACTGGCCGCTGTCTGGATATATCCGTCAATCACCTTGTATTTCCTGATGCTCAACTACCGTAAAGCAGCGATTGCCAATGCAGTTTTGCTGCTCATGGTCGTGTTCATATTTTCCGGGAAAGTCGATTTTCAGGTGTTCGTGCGAATAATTGCGGCCATGGTCGTGATGAACGTCTTTATGATTTCCTTCATCGTTATCATCGAAAAACAGCATGAACAAATCAAAACAGCCGCCATTACGGACTCTTTGACTGGCTTATTGAACCGCATGACGCTGGATCGGACTTTGGATGATGCCATTCACTTGAATCAGCGCAACAATATTCCAATGTCCCTCATCGCCGTCGATCTGGATCACTTCAAGCGAATCAATGACGAACACGGCCATGATGCCGGAGATCAGGTATTGCGAAATTTTGCAAAGTTGATGGAATCGAAATTTCGTCAGACGGACAGGGTGTTCAGGAATGGCGGAGAACCTGCTTAGGGATATCAGGTCATTTGACGGTCTCATAACGACAGCCAGCATTGGTGTTGCCGAATACATCAAGAGCGAACACCGTGAACATTGGCTTAAACGCGCGGACGAAAATATGTACGAAGCCAAGCGCGCCGGCAGAAATCGGGTGGTCAGTACTCCCCCTGAAAATTAGTAGGTTGTTATGCCCCCGCCAGCCAGGTCTCATAACTTGAGCATCAGGAATAACTGGGGAGACCGTTCCATCTCACCCTTGATCCCGAATTTGTTTTTCCAGTACTGGTATTCGATTCCCAGGAACAATCGATCCGGTTGTCCGAAGTGGTCTCCGATATTCCATCTAATCCTTGGTTGGGTTATCAATCGTTGGGCGCATGTTCCGTGTGCGCCGATCAGATCAAGGAAGCCCTCAAATGTAAACTTTTCGCCCGACAGACTGAAATCGGTGTTCCAGGCGGGTGTTATCTGCCACGTGGTGGCATGGCAGCCGTTGTCCCTGCCGGCAAACAGCCCGCGATTCACGTAGGCGAGCACATTGACGTTCACGAAAGTGAATCCCGGCACTGCCAGATCGATAGTCGGGCCTACTAACAGGACGCGCGGGCTGACCGTGTAGGTCGGATAGTTTTTTTCCCCGAAATTCACGCCGGCAGTCAGGCTGACATCCTTCACCAGACCTTTAGGTTGCACCCAGCCCTGCTTGCCCAGGCTGAACGAAGTGTAGCCCTCGCCGTAATACTCGAAGGCATTGCGATCAGAGGCGCCGGATTGCAGCAAATCAAGGAAAGCGAAATTTTTCCCCAGAGAATAGCCGCTGGCATGCTGGAAGGTGACAGTACTTTTTTCAACAGGAACAGCATTGAACGGTTCGTGGAATTGATTTCCATACAGATACTCAATCTGGTTGGCGCTCCATTCCAGGGAATAGGCCGTCCCGCTGGCGAATAAACCCAAAGCACAAACAAACGTCCTCATGTGGCTCCCCGTTTTCATATGGCCTTCAGTTCCTGCCTGGGCGAGCGCTCCAGATCGACTCCAGCGCCTTGGCCGTCATGGCGCGGCCATAAAGGCTCCCCTGCGCACTATCACAACCCATGGCGGATAGTTTCGCGGCGACAACTTCGTTCTCGATGCCCTCCGCGAGCGTTTCCAGGTTCAGGCTCCTGGCCATCTGGATAATGGCGCGAACCAGGATTTCGCTTTCCTGGTCATCCAGCAGATGCCGGACGAAAGACTGATCGATTTTGAGTTTGTGAACCTTGAAGCGACGCAGATAGGCCAGACTTGAATAGCCCGTGCCAAAATCATCGATGGCGACCTTGATGCCGTAGGACTCGAAGAATTCCAGGCAATTCCGGGTTTCCTCTGTGTCCTTCATCAGGATGGATTCGGTGAGTTCCATTTCCAGCCTGTCCGGCGGCAGTCCCGTTTCAGCGATGATGAGAGGCAACAGCTTCTGAAGATGGCCCGTGCTGAACTGAAGCGATGACAGGTTGACTGCCATGGTGCCGAACGGCATACCCTGGCGATGCCAGCGGGCAGCCTGCAAACACGATTCCCTGAGCACAAATTCCCCAATCGGCACAATCAGCCCGCTTTCCTCTGCGATGGAAATAAAGTCGCTCGGCAGAAGCGGCCGGGTAAAGACGATTTCATGCGCTTTGTTGAACACCGTTCCGATGTCATCCCTATTCGTCAGGAGTCCGCTCAACGCGTTCTCGAAATTATCTGCGTTCACCTGAATTGCCAAAACGCAGAGCAGATGGTTATTCGCATCATTGACCGCAGTAGAGATGTGAAAGATTTTCTTTTTCGTTGTTCTGGCAACCAGCAAGGGGCCAACCGTAAAGGCATGTTCGGGATGCGCTACAACGTTTTGATACCAGTAACGGTCGGCAAAATTTATCGGCTTGAATGACGCGGCATCTGATCTGGCGATTAACTTGCCCTCCCTGTCGGTGAGCAGCAATATGCCAAACGTACTGATATCGCCGTAAATGCTGAATGTGTCATTGACCCGGGACAGGAGATCGTGTGCGGTTTCAGCGTTGAGTTTTTGGTCTTTCGCCAACCGATGTAGCTGCTGATTGGTGATATCCAACAATCGTGTTGAATCTGAAATCTTGTTCTGCAACAGGAATTGGGAAATGCGCGCGTCCCTTGCCACCTCGGCGCCGGTACGCTCAAGAAACATTTCCCATTGGTTGTACAAGGTGATTGACACGCCGATGGCGGCCAGGAAATGGGAAACAAGGTAAAGCATGATTACCCTGCTTTGAACCTGTTTTACACGCTGGAGTCTTTGAGATTTATTCATGCGCTCCCCACTGGGCCGACGTCCACCTGTTTTCAGTTGCACGGGGTTTTAAAGTCTGGGGCTAATGTAACCGATTTTCCGGCAAGTTTCAGTGCATCTACCGAGGGTGTCACAGCGCTCCGCGATTTTTTCGCCAGGCATCAGTCGATCAGAATCGGTCATGACCTGGGACAAGGCGGGGGTGAGCTATTCCCGCCCGATAAAATCTTCCAGATGTGTCAGGAAGAGTCGGGTTTTGCTGGGCAGAAAGCGCCGCATCGGAGTGACCGCCCAGGCGGGCACAGTGGGCAGCGACCATTCCGGCAGGATGGGCAGCAGGCGTCCGCTGCGCAGATCTTCTGCGGCGAAACGGCAGGGCAGGGCGCCAATGCCTGCACCGTCGAGCAGAAGTTGCTGAATCATGTCGGGCGAGCTGGCAGATAGCCGGCCCGGCGGAATTCCCTCCCAGATTTCTTCGCCTTTGTTCAGGCGCCAGGGGACGGGCGAGCCGCGTGCTGCAAGCAAGCGGACGGCCTGGTGTCGCTGCAACTCATCTGGATGTACGGGGGCGGTATGCAGTGCGAGATAAATCGGGCTGGCATACAGGCGCATGGTGTGTTCGGCGATTTTGCGTGCGACCAGCTGGCTGTCGTTTTCCAGTGTGCCCATGCGGATCGCGAGATCGAAGCGCTCGCCGATGAGATCGACGCGGCGTGTAGAGAGATCCAGATCCAGCGTGATCTCGGGATAGGTTTCAATAAAGGTGGCGATAGCGCGCGAGAAATAGTGGCGGGCGTAGTCGCCCGGCATGGAAACGCGCAAATTGCCATGCGGCCGGGCTTGATGACTTTGCACAAAATCCAGCGTGAGGGAGACTTCCTCGCCGATGCGTTGGCAGTGTTCGAGTAGCGCAGTGCCATATTCCGTGAGCATCAGGCGGCGTGTCGTGCGCAGCAGCAGACGCTGTTTCAGGCTGCTTTCCAGCGCGGAGAGACGGCGGGACAGCGTGGCCTTGGGCATGCCCAGATGCTCGGCCGCGCGCACCAGACTGCCCTGTTCGGCGACGGTGGCAAACAGCAGGAGATCATCGGCGGAGAGTTTGTTTTGTTCCATTTGTGGAACAGTCTATCCCGAAAAAGGGGGTTTATCCATGCACAATCGGCAAATATGATGCGACCATACTTTTTACAGGAGCCATCATGAACAACTTTATTCCCGTACAGCAGTCCCGTGCCGTGGAGCAGCTGGTCACAGGTGTCGAGACTTCGGACGGCGCCGGTGTCCGCCTGACTCGCGTGTTGAGCGGGCGTCTGCAGTCGCGTCTGGACCCTTTCCTGATGCTGGATGCGTTCGGCAGCGATAACCCGGACGATTACATTGCCGGTTTTCCCGACCATCCGCATCGCGGTTTCGAAACGATCACCTACATGCTTTCGGGACGCATGCGCCATCGCGACAGCGCGGGCCATGAGGGCTTGCTGGAAAACGGTGGGGTGCAGTGGATGACGGCTGGCCGGGGCGTGATCCATTCCGAAATTCCCGAGCAGGAAAACGGCGTGATGGAGGGCTTCCAGCTCTGGCTCAATCTGCCGGCAGCACGCAAGATGAGCGAGCCCTGGTATCGCGATTTTCCGGCGGCGGCGATCCCTGAATACCAAACCGCCGGGGGCGCGCGGGTGCGGGTAATTGCGGGCAGCAGCAACGGGGTGGATGGCGCGGTAACGCGTGAAATCACCGAGCCGCTGTATCTGGATATTCACCTGGCGGCAGGCGCTGATTTTTCGACGGCGATACCGCCTGGCCACCGCGCCTTCGTTTACGTTTATCGCGGCGCGGTGCAAATTGGCAACACGCAGGTCGACGCGCAACGCATGGCGATTCTGGACAATCCGGCAAACAGCGATGGCGTCAGCCTGCGGTCTGAGGTTCCCGCGCGGCTGATTCTGGTTGCGGGCAAACCGCTGCACGAGCCGATTGTGCAATACGGCCCCTTCGTGATGAATACCCAGCAACAAATCCATCAGGCGCTGGATGATTTTCGCAGCGGCCGCTTCAGCTAGGGAGACGAGCATGACACAACGCTACACGCGGACCGCGATCGTGCTGCACTGGTTGAGCGCGGTGCTGATTTTCGGAATCGTCCCGCTGGGCATTTATATGCACGATTTGCCGCTGTCGCCGGGCAAGTTGCAGCTCTACAGTTACCACAAGTGGATCGGGATCACGATCTTCCTGCTGGTGCTTGTCCGGCTGCTCTGGCGCGCCACGCATACGCCCCCCGCGTTGCCGGCAAGTATTCCGCGCTGGCAGCAGCGCGCCAGTCAGACTGTACATGCCGGGCTGTATGGTTTGCTGCTGGCAACGCCGCTATCGGGCTGGCTCATGAGTTCGGCGAAAGGATTCAAAACCGTGTGGTTTGGCGTGTTGCCATTGCCCGATCTGGTCGCCCGGGACAAGGCGCTGGGCGAGTTTCTGGGCGGGGCGCATGAAGTGTTGAATTTCACTCTGGCGGCGCTGGTGCTGTTGCACATTGCCGCCGCGCTCAAACATCATTTTGTGGATCGTGACCAAGTGTTGCGCCGCATGTTGCCTTGGGGAGATACAAAATGAACGTGCTGCGTTTTTTCCTGGCATCCGCGCTGCTCATGGCCGCAACGTCAGTTGCTGCGCTGGAATTCACTCAGGTGCGTCCGGCCGAGAGCCGTCTCACCTTTGCCTATGAACAAATGGGCGTGCCGATGGATGGCCGTTTTTCCGGCTTCAGCGCGCAGCTGAATTTTGATCCGGCGAAACTGGCCAAGGCCAGCGCACGTATCGATGTGGATGTTGCCAGCATAGACACGGGCTCAGCTGAGGCGGATGCGGAAGTGATTGGCAAAGCCTGGTTCGACGCCCGGCGTTTTCCGAAAGTGACTTTCGTGTCCAGCGGTATTCGTGCGCTGGGCGGCAACCGCTATGAGGCGAGCGGCAAATTGAACATCAAGGGCAAAACCCGCGAGGTGGTCACGCCGGTCACATTCCAGTCCTCCGGCAACAAAGGCATTTTTGACGGCAGCTTTACCATTCGTCGGCTGGATTATGCGATAGGCGAAGGCATGTGGGCGGACGTCAGCGCCGTAGCCGATCAGGTCAAAATCAATTTCCGCATTGTTGTGCATGCGGCATCCGCGAAGTAATTGTTTCAACCCCCAACCCCCAAGGAGAACATCCATGAAAAAACTGACCACTTTTACGCTTGCAATGACTTTTGCCGTTGCGGCTTACGCGGCGCCGGAAACCTATGTGATCGACAGCGGCCATACGCTGCCGCGCTTTCAGTACAGTCACTTCGGCTATTCCACCCAGCTGAGCCGTTTCGACAAAACCACCGGCACGATTACGCTGGACCGTGCGGCCAAAAGCGGCAGCGTCGACATCGTGATTGATGCCAGGTCGGTGAATACCGGTCTGGCCCTGTTCAATGAACATATTCAGGCGGAAGACTTCTTTGATACGGCAAAATATCCGGCCATCACCTACAAATCCAGCATGCTGAAATTCAGCGGCGACAAACTGGTGGCGGTGGACGGCAACCTGACCGTCAAGGGTGTCACCAAGCCGGTGACGCTGACGGTGACTTCGTTCATGTGCATGCCGCATCCGATGCTCAAAAAAGACGCTTGCGGCGCCGATGCAACCGCCGTGGTGAAGCGTTCCGATTTCAATATGGGCAAGCATGTACCGTATGTGGGTGACGATGTTACGCTGACCATCCCGGTCGAAGCGGTCAAGCAATAATCTGCAATTATTTCGGGAGCAAGAAATGACGGCATCACTTTTTGATACAACACAACTGGGCGCGCTGCGACTCGCCAATCGGGTGGTCATGGCGCCCATGACCCGCTCGCGGGCAACCAGCGACCACGTGCCGAATGCACTGATGGCGACGTACTATGCCCAGCGCGCAAGCGCCGGGCTGATCATCACCGAAGGCACGTCGCCCTCGCCCAACGGTTTGGGCTACGCCCGCATTCCGGGGATTTACAGCGCCGGGCAGATTGCCGGCTGGCAGCAAATCAATACGGCCGTGCATGCGGCAGGCGGCCGCACGTTTGTTCAGCTCATGCATACCGGCCGGGTCAGCCATCCGGCCAACATGCCGGCGGGGGCGCGCGTGCTGGCGCCTTCGGCAATACGTCTCTCCGGAGAAATCTGGACCGACACGCAGGGCATGCAACCCTACGCCATTCCCGAGGCGATGACAGAAAGCGACATCGCCACGGCCATCGAGGAGTATGCCGCAGCTGCGAAAAATGCAATTGCGGCAGGCTTTGACGGCATCGAGCTGCACGCCGCCAACGGTTATCTGATCGAGCAGTTCCTCAACACGGCCTCCAACCAGCGCACGGATCAATGGGGCGGTAGTGTGGAGAACCGGATTCGCTTCGCTGTGGCCGTCGCCCGGGCATCAGCCGCAGCCATCGGGGCGGAGCGCATCGGCATGCGCATCTCGCCGTATGGCGTGTTCAACGGCATGACACCGGATGCGGAAATCGAGGCGATGTATGAACAGCTCATCCATGCGCTGAACGACATCGGGCTGGCCTACATCCACATTGTCGATCACAGTGCTATGGGGGCGCCGGAAGTCAGTCCGGATCTGAAGTCCCGCATTCGGCATTTGTTCAAGGGCAAATACATTTTGTCCGGCGGCTATGATCTGGCGCGGGCCAGTGCCGATCTTGCGGCGAATCGCGGCGATCTGGTGGCTTTCGGTCGGCCATTCATCTCGAATCCTGATCTCGTCCGTAAATTGCAGACAGGCGAAGCATTGACGCCCTGGGATATGAGCACCTTCTACACACCGGGTGAGCAGGGTTACACCGACTATGCCTGACGTGCGGATGAAAGATTGTTGCTGAAATAAAAAAGGCCGGCAATGCCGGCCTTTGCTGTTGCGACTGCTAGGCAGAATTACTTCTTGCCGCCGTTCACAGCAGCTTTCAGGTTGGCGCCAGCTTTGAATGCTGGAACCTTGGAAGCTTTGATTTTCAGCTCTGCACCTGTAGCCGGGTTGCGGCCAGTGCGAGCAGCGCGCTTGCGAACTTCAAACGTACCGAAGCCTACCAGAGCGACGCTGTCGCCTTTCTTCAGGGTAGCGGTAACGATTTCGATCAGAGCGGCGATGTTACGGTCTGCGTCGGCCTTGCTGCTGCCGGTTTTTGCTGCGAGTGCATCAATCAGTTCTTTACGGTTCATGCGAGGGCTCCCTTTGGTTGTGGTTGAAACGCCGGCGGATTGTTATGCATTTTTTTAGAAGGCGCAATGGGAAAATGCAAAAAAATACAAATTTGTTCGGTTTTTCTCTTTTTCGGCTGTCCAATCTCGTAAAAATGCGGAAAAATGCGGCCCCGGAAGGCGTTAGCTGTCGCCTGAATGCCAACATTTTGTGGAAACACCAACATGATTTTTGCCAGCTTGAGCGGGTTTGAGCGCTACCTGAATCTGCACCCCCTGTTTCCCCGCGTGTTTGAATTCATTCGTGCGACGGATTTTTCTGCACTGGCGCCGGGGCGTCACAGCATTGTCGGTGATGATCTGTTTGCCATTGTCGAACAGGTGTCCGGCCGCAGCCGGGAGGCGGCAAAGCTGGAGTGTCATCGGCGTTATATCGATATCCAGCTGGTGCTGTCGGGCGTGGATGAAATGGGCTGGAAAGCTTTGACAGACTGCCACGCGCCGTTGGCCGATTACAGCATGGAAAAGGACGTCAGATTTTTCGCCGACGCGCCCGCCACCTGGATTGCAACACCGCCCGGCCATTTCTGCGTTTTCTTTCCCGAAGATGCGCATGCGCCGCTGGTGTCGGATGGCGACATCCGCAAGGTGATTTTCAAGATTGCCGTGAACCCGGCTTAAGGACGCGCTGATTAATTCCCGCAATTCCCGGTGATCTGAGAAAATGCCCCGACCCAATCTGGAGACACAAACCATGCAACGCAGCTTCAGCGATCTGGAGTACGCAGCGGTTAAGCGGGTT
>Ga0233425_10000419_pt1 | contig 111812 bp, 89 predicted proteins | sample Watercolumn_Towu_2_FD_181712 | JGI IMG/M metagenome (GOLD analysis project Ga0233425, IMG submission 181712) | Freshwater microbial communities from Lake Towuti, South Sulawesi, Indonesia - Watercolumn_Towuti2014_140_MG | ecosystem: Environmental > Aquatic > Freshwater > Lake | place... | reverse complement strand
CGGCCTCGGCAAACGCCTTGAGATAGGGGTCGCACGGTGCGATCATGAGATGGCAGTCGAACACCTTTCTCGAGGCGCCGCGAATCGCCTTCACGACCGGCGGTCCAAAGGTGATGTTCGGCACGAAGTGCCCGTCCATGACGTCGAGATGGATCCAGTCGGCGCCGGCCTTGTCGACGGCGGCGACCTCCTCGCCCAGCCGCGCGAAGTCAGCGGACAAAATGGACGGAGCGATGAGGAGCGGCCTGGTCATCGGGAGCCTCGGGGCTATCTCATTCGTGAGGGCGAGTCGTCGTTCGACTTACACGCCAGCACTCGCGACAGCAACCCCGGCATCCCGGTAATCCCGGCTTTCATCAGAAGAACGTGCGCCGCTTTCGCTCGATCAACTGCAGAATCATGGGCGTCAGAATGAGCTGCATGGCCAGGTCCTGCTTGGCGCCGGGAATGACGATCGCGTTCGGCCGCGACATGAAGCTGTCGTGGATCATCGACAGGAGATAGGCGAAATCGATGCCGCGCGGCGACTTGAAGCGAATGACGACCATCGACTCTTCCGCCGTCGGAATCCAGCGCGCGACGAACGGATTGGACGTGTCGACCGTAGGAATGCGCTGGAAATTGATGTCGGTCTCGGTGAATTGCGGACAGATGAATTTCACATAGTCGGGCATCCGCCGCAGGATGACGTCGGTCACGGCTTCGGGCGTGTAGCCGCGCTCGTCGCGGTCGCGGTGGATCTTCTGAATCCACTCGAGATTGATCACTGGCGTCACGCCGATCTTCAAATCGGCATACTTCGCGATATCGACCTTCCCGGTAATGACCGCCCCGTGCAGGCCTTCGTAGAAGAGCAGATCTGTTCCGTAAGGGATCTCCTCCCACGGCGTGAACGTGCCGGATGGCGCCCCGTACTTTTGCTGCTCCGCCTCGTCGTGAATGTAATGGCGCGTTCTAGCCGAGCCGACCTCGCCATAGGAGCGGAACACCGTCTCGAGCTCGGAGAAGAGATTGGCCTCCTCCCCGAAATGGCTGAAAAAGGCATTGCCGGCCTTTTCGGCCGCGAGCTCCGCGGTCTTCATCTCGGCGCGGTCGTAACGGTGGAATGCGTCGCCTTCGATGAAGGCGGCGTTGATGCTTTCGCGCCGGAAGATCTGCTCGAACGTGCGGCGCACCGACGTCGTTCCCGCGCCCGACGAGCCGGTCACGGAGATGATGGGGTGCTTGGCCGACATGGTCTCTTCTCAATTCCACCGGAGTCCTTCATGCAGGCGCGGCGGGCATCGATCAAGTGCGGAATAGCCCGCGTTTGGTAAAGAGTGGCGATCGCTCTCCGAGGCCATGCGGCTCCCGGTGCAGGCGTACGACATACTCGACCTCTGATCGCGAGCCAGCGACGAAGGGGGTCCGCTGGTGCAGCGAGCTGGGCATGAGATCGAGAATACGGCCCACTCCATTCGAGGCTCCGCCGCCCGCCTGCTCGATGATCCAGGCCAGCGGATTGGCCTCATAGACGAGGCGCAACCGGCCGAGCCCGTAGCCATCGCGCAGGTCGCCGGGATAGAGGAAGATGCCCCCGCGCGTGAGAATTCGATAGATGTCGGCGACGGGCGAGGCAGTCCATCGCATGTTGAAGTCCTTGCCCCTCGGACCTTCGCTGCCGCGCAACAAGTCATCGTTGTAGATGCGCATGGCCTCGGCCCAGTGCCGGTAGTTCGAGATGTTGATCGCATATTCGCGCGTGGCCGGCGGGATGGTGACCGAGCTCACTGTCTCGATGAAGCGGCCTCTCTCCCGGTCGAGTGTAAAAAGATGTGTGCCGTCACCCACGGTCAGCGCAAGGGATGTGAACGGCCCGTAGACGGCAAAGCCGGCGGCCCTCTGATTCCTCCCGGGTTGCAGGAAGCTCGCCTCGTCCGATCCTCCCTTGGCGGCAGGAAGGACGGTGAAAATGGTGCCGATCGAGGTGTTGGCGTCGATGTTCGAGGAGCCGTCGATCGGATCTGCCGCGACCGCGAGCGGAGCGCTGTAATCGAGCGCTTCCGCCGCTTCGAGCTCCTCGGAGGCAAACCAGGCAACTGGAGCATTCGCCATTGCCGAAACGATGAGCTGATTGGCGCGAACGTCGACGTCCTTCTGCGGGTCGACACCACTCTGCTTGCCGGTCGCGGCCCCCAGCGGACCCGCAAGCGCACCGCGACCGACGAGGACAGAGATCTCCCGGCAGGCATCCGCCAGTTTCATGACCGTCGCAACCACAGCTGCCCGCGTGGGATCGTCCTTCGACCAGCGGTCCAGATAGCTGCCGAGATCCCTGGAAAAGGGCATCGAGAGATCCTTCCTGGCACTTGGCTCTTGGACAGGCGCGCTTGACCCGGCTTTGGTCGGGGGCACCCTTGAACCTAAGCGGCTCATACGTGGCCAGTGGTGGGGCCCCCGCGCAACACCGATGTTGTCGCGGCAGGTCCTTTTCCCAGCCAAATTCGGGGATTGGCCAGCCCGGGACAGGCAATCTCAGTCAGCTTTTTTTGCCCTGGTGCCGTTTCGAGCCCGTCTTTCCTATCGATCTTCAACCCATTTTGGGGCAGACTTGGTGCCAACGGACTACGCCAGGCTTCCTCGGCGCACCCTGTTGTTTGGGGTGGAAGCTCAGCGTAGGGCTTTGGCTGGCCCATGCTTGGCGGTCTCGAATTCCCTCCAGACCGTTAGGATTTGCGCTTTTGGAGACATCCCATGTTTTTTGGAAAGAAGAGCACTGCTGCCGCAGCGGTCGACCCCAAGTCGCAAGAAGCCCAGCGTGCGGCGCAGCCCAACTCCGCTGCACCTCAGACCGGTTCCGCGGGAACCGCGCCAGCGACCACGCTGAGCACGGAGGAGGCCAAGAAGCGCGCGCTCCTCGCCAAGCACGTCGCCGCCTCGTTCGGTGAGATCGTCACGCTACTGATGCGCTCGCCGGCCGACCGGCAGCGGTCGTTGCAGGACCTCGAGTGGATGGTGGCTCCCGCGCTGATGACCGGCCAATTCGCCGTCGCCGATGCCCAGTCCAAGGAAACGGGCGTCGTGATGCCCGTCGGCGCCGTGCTCTGGGCGTTCGTGTCTCCCGAGGTCGACAAGCGGCTTTCGGAAACGGGCGACCAGGGCCTGAGGCTGACGGCGGCAGAATGGCGATCGGGCGAAATCCCCTGGATCGTCATGGCGATCGGCGAGCCGAAGGTTGTTGGTGGTCTGCTTCAGCAGCTTGCGAAAACGGTGTTCAAGGGCAAACCGGCCAAGATCCGGGCCCGTGGCGCCGACGGCAAGATGGTCGTGGGACGGCTGGAGGTCGCCCAGCAACCGTCTCAGCCCGCAGCGTAATTCAAGATTGGTGGCCGCCGGGCGGACCTTGGAGCTGATGGCCCGCCAAGAGCGCGGGACAGTTGCGCCCTGAACCCACCCCGGCCACTCTGTCAGTGCCCAGATCGCATCCCCTATTTACCTTTGCCGTGGTAAAGAGAACCTAGCCCGATCGGGCATGAATTGCAGCGGCGAGTAGGAAATGAGTAAGTCCCGATCAGTGGGGTTCAGAACAGACCTGGGACCCGTACAGCGCTCCATCCGGCGCTGCTACGGGATTTTTCTTGGCGTCGGGCTGTTTTCCGGTGTCATCAATCTCCTGGCGCTGACCGGCTCGTTCTACATGCTGCAGGTCTACGACCGCATACTGCCGTCGCGGAGCGTCCCGACGCTGATTGGCCTTTCGCTGCTGATGGCCGGCCTCTACGCCACGCACGGCCTCCTCGACTTCATTCGCGTGCGCATCATGAGTCGCGTCGGCGTGCGCATCGATCGCGACCTGCGCGAAAAGGTGTTCGCGGCTGTTCAGCTCTTGCCGCTGCGCGTGCGCCAGGGCGCCGATGGCCTCCAGCCCGTGCGCGATCTCGACCATATCCGCGGCTTTCTCTCCGGCCTCGGCCCGACGGCATTCTTCGATATGCCCTGGGTGCCGGTCTACCTCGCCGTCGTGTTCCTCCTGCACCCACTTCTGGGATTGTTCTCGCTTGCCGGCGCAATGCTGCTCATTTGCCTGACGCTTCTCACCGACATTCGCACCAGCGCGCCGATGAAAGCCGCCTCCAAGAGCGGCTCGCAACGCATAGCGTTCGGCGAGACGGCGCGGCGCAATGCGGAGGTGATCCGCGCCATGGGCCTCGGCCCGCGCATGCAGGAGCGTTGGGAGGAGATCAACGGCCGTTTTCTTGCCGATCAGCTCGCAGCAGCCGATGCGGCCGGAGGAATCGGCTCCATCTCGAAAGTCCTGAGACTAGTTCTGCAGTCCGGCATTCTCGGTTTGGGCGCCTACCTCGTCATTGACGGAAAGGTCTCGCCAGGCACGATCATTGCCGCGTCGATTATCATGTCGCGAGCACTCGCCCCGATCGAAACCGCGATTGCGCACTGGCGCGGCTTCGTGTCGGCCCGGCAGAGCCACAAGCGCCTTTCTGATCTCTTCACCGCCATGTCCGTCGATTCGGATGAGCTGATGGAGTTGCCTCGTCCGTCTCGGACGCTCTCCGTCCAGAGCCTTACCGTGGCGCCGCCGGGGGCCATGCGCCCCGTCGTCCAAGGCGTATCGTTTACGCTCGAAGCCGGAGAGGGTCTCGGCATCATCGGTCCGAGCGCCTCCGGCAAGTCATCGCTGGCCCGAGCGCTGGTCGGCGTTTGGCAGCCCGTTCGCATGGGCGGCAGCGTCCGCCTCGACGGCGCGGCACTCGACCAGTGGTCTCCAGACAAGCTCGGCCAGCATATCGGCTATCTGCCGCAGGACATCGAGCTGTTCGAGGGCACCGTCGCCGAGAACATCGCCCGCTTCGATCCCGATGCCACGAGCGAGCAGATCGTTGCCGCGGCCAAGGTGGCGGGCGTGCACGACATGATCGTCCACCTCCCGGAAGGCTACCAGACCGAGATCGGCGAGGGCGGACAGACGCTTTCGGCCGGACAGCGCCAGCGCGTCGCGCTCGCGCGTGTCCTCTACGGCGACCCATTCCTGGTGGTGCTCGACGAGCCCAACTCGAACCTCGACGCCGCGGGCGACAATGCGCTGACGGAGGCCATCCGCTCCGTGCGCCGCAGAGGCGGAATCGTGGTGGTGATTGCGCACCGCCCCTCCGCATTGGCGGCTGTGGACAAGGTGCTGGCCGTAGCCGCTGGACAGGTCCAGGCGCTCGGTCCCAAGGAGGAGGTGCTGCGCAAGCTCATGCAGCCCGCGTCCGTGCATCAGCACGCCCAATCGGCAGCTCCCGACTCCGCCGCCGCAGGAGCGGTGGTCTCGCCCGGCCTTCCCGGTTTGAAGATCGTCACTGACCGGCCCGGTGGAGGAACGTCATGACAGGCGCACCACTAGCGACGAGCCCCCTGTCTGCCGTCACCGGACGCGTCCGGCACTATATGCTGATCGGCCTTGTCATGACGTTTCTTCTCGTCGGCGGCGTCGGCGTGTGGGCGGCGCGGACAGAGATCGCCAGCGCTGTCATTGCCCAAGGCATCGTGGTGGTCGAGACCAGCGTCAAGAAGGTCCAGCACCCGACCGGCGGCGTGGTCGGAGAAATCTACGTCAAGAACGGCGACAAGGTGAAGGCGGGCGATCTGCTCTTGCGTCTCGACGAGACGGTGACGCGCGCCAACCTCCAGGTGATCTCGAAGCAGCTCGACGAGCTCATGGGCCGCGAGGCGCGCTACAAGGCCGAGCGTGACAGCGCCCCCTCAATTGCTCTGCCCCGGGCGTTCCAGGGCCGCGAGAACGAGGCCAATGTCGCCGAGATCATCTCCGGCGAGCGCACCCTGTTCGAAAGCCGGCGCGATTCGATCGAAGGTCAGAAAGCCCAGCTGCGCGAGCGCATCACCCAGCTCAAGGAGGAGTTCCAGGGCATTACCGGACAGATCGAGGCCAAGCAACGCGAGATCGAGCTCATCGGGCAGGAGATGAGCGCGATGGAGGAGCTCGAATCGAAGCAGCTCGTGCCGCTCCAGAAGCGCATCGCGCTGCGGCGTGACGCGGCCAACCTCACAGGCCAGCTCGGCGCACTCAAGGCCTCGGCTGCCCAGACCAAGGGCAAGGTTTCAGAGATCGAGCTGCAGATTCTGCGCATCGACCAGGACTTCCGCTCCGAGCTCATGAGAGAGCTGCGCGACAATCAGGCCAGGCAGGCCGAGTTCTCCGAGCGCCGCGTCGCCGCCGAGGATCAGTTGAAACGGGTCGAGCTGCGCGCCCCGCAAAGCGGCATCGTGCACCAGATGCAGGTGCACACGGTTGGCGGCGTCATCAATCCGGCCGAGCCGGCCATGCTCATCGTGCCCGAGAACGACCGCCTTGTCATCGACGCCAAGGTGGCTCCGCACGACATCGAGCAGGTGCTGCAGGCCGAAAAGGCCCTGATCCGCTTCTCCGCCTTCAATCAGCGCACGACACCGGAGCTTGAGGGCGCTGTGCAGCGCGTATCGGCCGACCTCACGCACGACCAGCAAACCAACGAATCCTATTTCATGGTGCGGCTTGCGATTCCCGAGGCCGAGCTCGCGAAGCTCGGTGACAAGCGTCTCGTTCCAGGAATGCCGGCCGACGTGCAGATCCGGACCCAGTACCGCACGGCGCTCTCCTACCTCCTCAAGCCTTTGGAGGACCAGATCTCCAAAGCCTTCAGGGAACGGTAATCCCCGCCGTTTCGGCCCCCGAGCTCACGCACGCCCGACGCTCGAGTACTTGAACCCAGCGTCCCGTGCCGCCTCTGGCTGAAACACGTTTCGCAGGTCGACGAGCACATTCCCCGACATGGCGGCCCGTGCCGCCTCGAGATCGAGTGCGCGGAACTCGTTCCACTCCGTGATCACCGCGAGCACGTCCGCCCCATTGAGGGCTTCGAGCGCACTTTCGCACCAGACCACCCCCGGCAGCATCGGCTCGGCCTGCCTGCGCCCCTGCGGATCGTAGACCCGGAGGGTGGCTCCGCGCTCTTGCAGCATGGGGATGATGACGAGGCTCGGCGCGTCGCGCATGTCGTCGGTGTTGGGCTTGAACGTGACGCCCAAGACCGCGATGGTCCTGCCGCGCACCGTGCCGCCCGCCGCCCTCTCGATGCGATGAGCCGACGCGATCTTACGCTCATGATTGACGCGCTCGACCTGCTCGATGAGCGAAACCGGGCTCTTGGCCTCACGGCCCGTGCGGATGATGGCGGAGACGTCCTTCGGGAAGCACGAGCCGCCGTAGCCGGGACCCGGATGCAGGAACTTGTCGCCGATGCGCCGGTCCTTGCCGATGGCGGATGCGACCTCCTGAACGTCCGCGCCCACCTCCTCGCACAGATCGGCGATCTCGTTGATGAAGCTGATCTTCATCGCCAGAAAAGCGTTGGCCGCATACTTGGCGAGCTCGGCCGACTCGCGGGAGACGAACATCACGGACGAGCCGCGCAGCGAGAGTGGCTTGTAGAGCTTGCCCATCACCTCGCGCGCACCCTCGTGGTCGGTGCCCACCAGCACACGATCGGGGTGCGTGAAGTCCTGGATTGCCGATCCCTCGCGCAGGAATTCCGGATTGGAGCAGACGGCGAAGTCTGCGTCCGGCCTCAAAGCCCTGAGACGTGCCTCGATCTGCCGGCTCGTGCCCACGGGGACGGTCGACTTGGTGGTGATGACGGTGAAGCCCGTCAGATGCGGCGCCAGCTCCTCGACGGCGGTGAACACGTAGGAGAGATCGGCATAGCCGTCGCCGCGGCGCATGGGCGTTCCGACGGCCAGAAACACCACATCGGCATCCTTGACCGCGGGACCGAGGTCTGCCGTGAAATGGAGACGGCCGGCCTTCATGTTGCGCGTCATGAGCGCGTCGAGCCCCGGCTCGTAGATGGGCGATAGGCCCCGGCGCATGTCCGCGAGCCGGCATTCGTCCTTGTCCACGCAGGAGACGTGCCAGCCGAACTCGGAGAAACAGGCTGCGGACACGAGGCCGACGTAGCCGGCGCCGATCATGCAGATTCTCAAGGTTCACCCTCCGGAGCGGGAATGTCGAAAGAACCGCTACCTCATGGCCCCGGTCGTAGGCAACGGCCACGTAGGCATTTCAGACCGCTCCAGTGTCCGGAAGGCCGCGCTCGCGGGCAAGATGAATCAGCGCCCGTTCGGCAAGCGCCGTGATGGTGAAGAGGGGATTGACGCCGAGCGAGCGGGGGATCACCGCACCGTCGATCACATAAAGCCCGACTTGGACCGCGGTTGAGCCCGCGCCCGCCGAGCCGTCAAAAACGCGGCACATGTGATCGACGGTTCCCAAGCCGCGATCCACGGCCATCACGGCCCCGCCCAGAGGATGAGCCGTTGCCGGCTGATGGCCCATCACGGTGCCGGCCAGCGGATTCTTGACATAGTCGCCGCCCGCGTCCTCGACGACGCTCTTCAGCACGGCATCGAGGCGTTGATAGACCGGCTCGTCCTTGGCACCCGGCCAGCAGAGAGCCAGTCTGTCATCCTCGAACAGAAAGCGTCCCGCGCTCGCGTCGTGCGAAACCGCAAAAAAGGTTTGAAGGCTGGCGAACGGCCCCTTGTAGACGCCCGAGACCAGGCTCTGCAGCGCACCCAGGAGACGGCCGTTGGGGAGGAACATCACCGGGAGAGCGGGCGCGATGGCCGAGGGCAGCACGCCTTCCTGCACATTCATTTCATGAGCAAGCCGCATTTCATCGCGAATCTCGAGCTGGCCCGACACGGCCGCGCCGATCTCCATATCGATTTTGGCGGGATGCCCGACGCCCACGGCATTCACCGGCACTTTGGCCCCGTAGCCGAAAGCAATGATGTCGCCGTTCGCCGAGAAGCGATGGCCGAGCCTGTCCGACAGCGCGAGGCCCCGCTCCCGCGAGCGCATCAAAATCTCGGTCGAGCCCAAGGTCCCGGCCGACAGCACGACCATCGGAGCCTCGACATTCAGCGTAGCGCCCGCGTCCGCCCGGTGCTCCGCTCCATTGCCGCCGGAGGGAGCCCAGTGCACGCGCCATCCGCCGCCGGACATCCTCTCGACGTGGCGCACCGTCACACCGGTGAACATCTCCGCGCCATGCCGGGCCGCATCGGGGAGATAGGTCAATGCGACCGTATTCTTTGCGCCGACATTGCAGCCGCCGCAGCAATCGCCGCAGCGCGTACAGGCCGCTTGTGCGATCCCCGCCGGATTCGTGTTCTCCGCAAAGCTCACAGCCACGCGCGGCGCCACGATCTCATGTCCGAGGCGGCGCCCGGCCGTCTCGAGCACCTTGTATTTGGACATCTCGGCGGCGCGCGGGTCGGCGGATGGCCTCAGCCAGCGCTCGGCACGCCTGAAGCCCTCCCCGAGCGTGCCGTCTTGAGCGATCTGCCCCGGCCAGACCTCGTCGGCGAACACCCGCGGATCGGGTATCAGCGCAACGCCCGCGTTGACGAGCGACCCGCCACCCAGTCCGTTGCCGACGAGCACGTGCATGTCATCGCCGAGCCGCACGTCGAAAAGAGCCGTGTCGGGCCCCATGCTGAAGCGCTTGCCGCGCACGCGTAGATCGTTCTTGAGGTCGGAAAAACGGCCGGGGAACTCACCGGTCAGAATCTCGCGCCCGCGCTCCAGGACGCACACACGCTTACCCGCGCGCGATAGCCGCGAGGCCGTGACACCTCCGCCATAGCCGGAGCCGACGACGATCACGTCGTAGCGCGCCTTCATCGTCTCAACCGGTCGGCTGAGCCTTTGCATTGCACCCCCTCATGGCAGCCGGTGGTAAATTTCGGGCGGCTTGCCCGCCCGATTACGCTCTGCCCGCGGCCCCGGCAAGCGCCGCGAGCGCTGTGTCGCCCTGAAGGAAGACCGAGAGTGGGGTCGAAATCCCGGCTCGCCGGTCATTCCGTGCCTCTTGAAAGGCTGACGCGAAAGACATTCCGCCGCGAGGATGCGCCTCCCAGCGGGCCTCCCCGCCATGACGGCGGGCAATCTGGCGCACGAGAGCGAGGCCAAGCCCGCTGCCGCTCCCGCTCCTCGATCCGTGCCGAAAGGGCTCGAAGATGCGCTCGCGCTCCTCTGCCGGAATGGGAGCTCCGCGGTCGGAGACGGTCAACACGGCGCCTCTCTCCTCCCGGCCGACGGAGACCTCGACCGGCGGACGGCCCTGCCGCGCCTCAGGATGGCCCTGAGGCGAGCCAACAGCTCGCGTGGCTCGAACGGCTTCGGCAGATAGTCGTCCGCACCCATCTCGAGACCCACGATGCGATCCATCGCATCGCCGCGCGCCGTCAACATGAGGATAGGTGTCGCGGACCGTGCGCGAATCTTGCGGCACACCTCGAGACCGTCGGTATCGGGCAGCATGAGATCGAGCACGACGGCCCCATAGGCCTCCCGCGCCTCCAATGCGATGGCGCGTTGACCCGTCTCGGCGTGGTCCACGCGATAGCCCGCCTCGCCGAGATAGTCGCGGACCATCCCGGCGAGGCGCAGATCGTCTTCAACAAGAAGGATTCGATCGCTCACGGCAGCGAGACACTAATCCCAATCTCTCCCGTGACGCCAGCCACCGAAGGGGGGCAAGCGGTCCGCGAGCCTGGTGCGCTGCTCGGGCGTCAGCGTCTCCGCCGCGTCTGCGAGCGCCGTCGACAACCGCCTGCTCAAGGCGTCGAAGGTGGCGAGCTGGTCCGTGCGCAACTTCTCGATCGCGGCCCGGTCGACGCTCCCCTGGGTCAGGAGCTCACGCGCCTCTTTGCGCCCGGATTGCAGGGATTCGCGCAGCGGCGTCAGGTCTTTGGCCGCGGACTTGGCAATCTCCGCAAGCTTCTGGCGCTGCTCGTCGCTGGCGCTGATCTCTCGGGCGACGTGCCCGGTCATGCGCTCGATGCGCCGGTCGACCTCGGCAGGCTCGAGCTTGCCGCTCATGAAGCCGTGGCCATGCCATGGGTGGTGCAGGCGGTGGGCGGCGTGGGACAGCGCCGCGCCGCCGATCGCGGACACGGCTACGAGTGCCGCGACTTTGATAATCTTGGGCCAGTTGAGGCCCTTACCAGAAGGCGGCGCTGCCGGCGGAGAAACGGAGGGGCTTTCGGTCATATGGGGGTCTCCAGGGGTTGTCTGTTGGTCCGGCATGAGCCATTCCATGCCTGGAACATGGCTGAGCACGGTAAGCGGGCCTTCTCTGGCTCGTAAAGAATTGTAAAGCCGCTAAGACCCTGGCCGTGCGCGGAAGAATGTGGCGCCCGGACCACGCCGGCCGACGGATGCTCGCACCCGGCGGGGATGAGCTTGTCCCGGCATCGCGGCCGGTGTTCACTGATGAGATGACGGGCTTCCGAACGGGCGCGCGGTCGCAACGGTTGCGCATGAGCAAGGCGCCTTTGCCCGTCCGGGGAATATGATTTCAATAAAGTTGCCGGGCAACGGAGAGTCCGGCCGTGCGATTGGGGGTTCATCATGCGTACCGTATCGAGATTGCTCGCTCTTCTTGCCGCCACTCTGGTCCTTGGCGGAACCGCACGGGCACAGGATGCGCCTCAAGCCAGCGATGCCCGCCTGCAGGGGTGGCTTGCCGCGCTCGACACCATCGATGGCGCGTTCGGGATCGGAACGGGTGGCGATGTCGCCGTCGGCATCGTATGCATCTTCGCAGGACCGGCTTGCGAAGCTGCCAAGCGCGTAGCGCAGCGTGCCGTGGCCTCCTACCGCCGGGTCGCGGTCCGGTCCTGGCGCGCGCGCGGCATCACACTGCCGAGCAAGTGCTTGAACTTCTCTGTCGACGGGGCGCAGATCGATCGCGTCGTCGCCGCATATCAGCAGGCCAAGCCCAACCTGTCAAAAGGCGGCGCCTATCTGCTGACCGCCTACGACCTGTTGGGCTACGGCTTCATTCCGGTCGGCGACTTCGAGTGCCAGGACATCGCCCGCAAGGAGATCCTGCGCGTGCGCGGCCTGTCGGAGCCCGGCGCCTGAAGACTGGACGAGTTCGCGACTGGGGACCTCGTACCGGCGCGCGGAAGCTTCGCTAGAGCGCTTTCCACGTAGGTTGGGTCAAGGCCCGCTTCTTCAGCGGGCCGCGACCCAACGACTTTAGTGCACGCTGTGAGATGTTGGGTCGCGCTACGCTTTACCCAACCTACGCCATTGCGATTCACATCAGGCGGAAAGCGCTCTAGTTGGCATTGTGGACGCGCGCCGGTATTCACTCTTGCTTGCGCGCAGCCGCCACACCAGCCCTGCGCGCGGATTCCGTCGAGCGAACGTCGAAACTTTCGCTCGACGGAATCATCCGATCTTGCCGCCGCCCTTGCGCGTGATCGCCACGACCGCGGGGCGGGGCGGCATGCCGGGCCGGAAATCGGGCCAGCGCGTCACGGGGTTTTCGAACGTCGCCGGATGTCCGGGGTCCTCGGACTCGCCAGGATGCTGGACCGAGACGAACAGCGTCGTACCGTCCGGCGTGAAGCAGGGCCCGCACAGCTCGGCCCCTGCTGGACAGCGAAAGAAGAGCTTCGACGTCCCTCGCGCCGCCCCCTCGGTCGCCATCGCCCAGAGACCATCGGCGCGGCCTGTCGTGATCGGCGCGTTGCCGTCCGTCGCGATCCAGAGACGGCCATCGGCATCGAAGGCGCAATTGTCCGGCATTCCAAACCAGCCGTCTCTCGACGTCGCCGGATTGAACGTCGCGCCGGCCGCGGAGATGGACGGATCACCGCACCGCACCAGGATCTCCCAGCGGAACGACGTCGCGGCATGATCACCGCCGGTTGGCACGATCTCGACGATGTGCCCGAAGGGATTGGGAGCGCGAGGATTGGCGGCGTCCGAGCCTGGATTCGAGCCCTTGCCGCGATCCTTGTTGTTGGTCAGCATCACGTAGACCTTGCCCGTCCTGGGGCTGACCTCGACGTCCTCAGGCCGGTCCATTCGCGTCGCCCCGAGCGCGTCGGCCGCGAGCCGGGCGTGGATTAGAATCTCGCCCTGGTCCTTGAAGGCGCCGAGCCTCTCGTGTCCCGCAATGAGTGGCAGCCATTCGCCGCTCCCATCGGCATCGAACCGGGCGACGTGGAGCGTGCCGCGATCGAGGATGTCGGCGTTGGCCTTGCGACTGAGGAGGTCGACCTTGGCGTCGCTCACGAACTTGTAGACATAGTCGAAACGCTGGTCGTCGCCCTGATAAACGACGAACCGTCCATCCATGTTGATGATGCTGCCGGCCCCTTCGTGCTTGAAGCGGCCCATCGCCGTGCGCTTCACCGGAACCGAGGCCGGATCGAACGGATCGATCTCCACCACCCATCCGAACCGGTTCGCCTCGTTGGGCTCTTTGCCGATGTCGAAGCGATCATAGTAGCGGCCCAACGGATAGTACTCCTCGGGCAGGCCATATCGCTTGAGCGCCCTGCCATTCGGGCTGGCCCCAGCTGCAGCCTTGTTCCAGAAATAGAAATTGAAGTTCTCCTCACAGGTGAGCCACGTGCCCCAGGGGGTGACGCCGCCGGCACAGTTGTTGAGCATGCCGAGAACGAGAGTACCCGAGGGGTCGGCGCTGGTCCTCAACAACTCGTGGCCGGCCGCCGGACCCGAAAAGCGCATCGGCGTCATGGCGGTGATGCGCCGCGCGTAGGGCGATCCGCGAACGAGCTGCCATCGACTGTCCACGCGCTTCACCTCGAGCACGCTCCCGCCATGCGCCGCCATCGAAGCGTCGACCAACGGCTTTGGGCAATTCCGGACGGCTTCCAGGCGGGATCGCCCGGCCGTCAGACCCGGGTACATCAGCTCGTCGTTGGTGTACTCGTGATTGACGACCAGAAGGCCATGATCGGCGCGGCCCTCGATCGGAAGGAAGCCGAGAAAATCGTTGTTGTAGCCGAACTGGAGCGCCTGGGCCCCGGCGGAGGGTTTCACCGCATCAAAGGGCGGGGCGCCTTCGAGCACCGGGTCGCCCCAGCGAATCAACACCTGGGCCTCGTAGCCTTCGGCCACATGGTGGGTCTCGTCGGATCCCGCCGAGAGCTCCTTGAAGTCGAACAGAGGCCGTGAGCGGTCCGTCCGCAGCTCGCCGCCGCCGGCCTCTGCCCGGCCGATGCGGGAGAATGCCAGAGCGTCGATGGCAGCAGCAGCCAGTGCCCCCTCAAGGACACGACGCCTGGTGAAGCGGGCATTGATGACGTCGCCGAGCGTCAGGGCCTGACGTGGGCTCGCCGCTACGTTCTCGCCGTCGTCGAACGCGCCGGAGCCCGTCACCGGATCGGTCTTCTCCGACATGGGTTCCCTCTCTAGCCCGACCTATGCATGAGAACGTGCCCGCGATCGCACGAGCGCGAGTCGATCCACGGCGCCGAACGGCGAAAAGCATAGCCTGGCCTATGGTTGAGACGCCCGGCCCGCAGGGCCAAGAGCCGGCCTGAGCCGGCTTGTTGCGCTTCGCGCAAGGCGGCGCCGTGGGCGGCCGCGGGCGTGCGACCCTGCGGGCGGGGTGAATTTGACGCCACGCGGCGTCGCAACGCTTGTCCGATGCGAAGGCATCGAACTGTGCATTTCTCCTGGCGTATCGTCAAATTCAACTCCGTCGCGGGCGCGTTCTCATGCATAGGTCGGGCTAGCCCGCCACTTGGCGTTCAAATCTACCAGCGCATTGCGTCAACAGATTGAAGGAGGTCTGCTTCAAGCCTTTAGAGGCTCTGTCAGGGCTGAGGCATCCACGTGAAACGCGCGATCGTGGCAGAGCGAGGGGACGCGCGCGCGGACGCTGTCGATGAGGCCGGTGTCGATGCCGGCCATGACGACGCCCGGCTCGGTGCCGCCTTCGGCCAGGACCTCGCCCCAGGGCGACACGATGAGACTGTGCCCGTAGGTCTCGCGGCCATGCTCGTGCCGTCCGCCCTGCGCAGCAGCGAGGACGAAACACTGGGTCTCGATCGCCCGCGCCCGAATGAGCGTCGTCCAGTGCGCTTTGCCCGTCACCTTGGTGAACGCCGCCGGAACGGCGATGAACTGCGCGCCGGCCTGTGCGAGCGCACGGTGAAGAGCGGGAAAGCGCAAGTCGTAGCAGATGGTCATGCCGAGACCGCCCCACGGCAGCCTCGCGACCACGGCGCGGTCGCCGGCCTGGTAGTTGCGGCTCTCCCGGTAGCTCTCGCCGCCGGGGAGGTCGACGTCGAACATATGGATCTTGTCGTAGCGGGCCGTGATGCGCCCTTCGGGCGAGATCAGGAACGAGCGGTTCGCGATCTTGTCGGGGCTCGCCAGCACGGGTAGCGAGCCGAGATGCAGCCACAGGCGAAGCTCCTGGGCGAGAGCCGTGAATGCCGCCAGTGCCGGGTTGCCCGCCTCCGGCAGCGTCGCCGCAAAGAGCCGCTCCCGCTCGAGCTCCATCAGCGTCATGGTCTCGGGCGTCTGCACGTAGTGGGCGCCACGGGCCGCGGCCTCGCGGATCAGGGCCGTAGCGTCGCGCACGTTGCGGGCGACGTCCCGGCCCGCGCACATCTGCACAAGGGCCGCCTTGAACGACGGTTTCGCGGGTTCACTGGTCATGAATGCCTGAATGTCGTCGTTGAGGCCCCGCTCTCAGGCAGTCAAGAGCGTATCGAGCTTGCCGGCCCTGTCGAGCCCGTGAAGATCGTCGCAGCCGCCGACATGGACGTCGCCGACCCAGATCTGCGGCACAGTATTGCGCCCTCCGGCCTTCGAGCACATCTCGGCGCGGAGCGTGGCCTTGCCGGTCACGTCGACCTCGTCGAAGTCTGCTCCCTTGCTGCGCAACAGCTCCTTGGCCATGTGGCAATAAGGGCAGCGCGTGGCGGTGTAGATGACGACCTTGGGCATCGGCTTCCGACACTCCTTCGTTGGCCGGCTGATCCGCCGATAAGACTAGAGTCACACCCTTTCCCACGGCAAGGGCTGGAAGGCCGCAGATCCCAACAAAAACGAGCGTTTTGCCCCGTTTTGCGCCGGCTAATCGGGGATCATGGCCACATCCGCGACCATGGCCAGGGCCAGGACGTCCACCCGCCGTGCCCCGGCCCGCTTCAAGGCGCCGGCGGCGGCGTTGGCCGTGGCACCCGTGGTGATCACGTCGTCGACCAACAGTACGTTCCGGCCACGGATCGACGGCCGCTCTCGTTCGGGGACGCTGAAGGCGCCCGCGACGTTCCGGCGCCGCTCTGAGCGGGAGAGGCCGACCTGAGGGGCGGTGTGCCGCGTGCGCACGAGCGCCAGGGGCGCATAGTCGAGGCCCGAGACGTGCGCCAGCTCGCGGGCCAGGATGGCCGCTTGATTGTAGCGGCGCGCCAGGAGCCGCGTGCGGGCCAGAGGAACGGGAACGGTCACCTCTGCTCCCGCGAGAAGTTCACGTCCGGCCTCCTTGAGCCACCGCCCGAACAAGGCTCGTGCATCGTGACGATCGCGGAACTTCAAGTCGTGCACGAGCTCACGCATGGGGCCCGCGAAGCGCGCCACGGCGCGGGCCCGGTCGTAGCGGGGCGGGCGGGCCGCAGCAGCGGCCGAGATCATGGTGCCACCCGTGTCGAACGGCATCGGCAGTCCCAGGAGATCGCAAAGTGGCGGGCGGATGAAATCGATGCGGCTCCAGCAGCTGGGACAGAGCGCGTGGTGGCGGGCGATGGGCTCGTGGCAGGCGACACAGAGCGGGGGCAAGAGAGCGTCCAGCACCATCCCCACACTCCGGGAGATCATGCCTTTCAGACTGACTGTCTCACCAACTTGCTGGTCTGCCGTCACGCCACCGGCCCCGCCGCCTTTACGCCGTTGCCCGACATGCTAATACGCCCGGGGCTCCCAATGCGAGCCCAAACCGCGGGCCGGTGCAAAACCTCGCCCAGGTCCGCGAATCGAGAAACCGAGGTGAGACCGTGACCGTCGCGCCCCAGATCGTCGACCGCGCGTTGCTCAAGGCCCGGCGCACCCGCGCGGCCAAGCAGCCATTGAGTGGACAGGACTTTCTCCTCTGCCGGGCCGCCGAGGACTTTGCCGGGCGCCTGTCGTTCATCAAGCGATCGTTCGAGACGGCGCTCGAGCTCGGGTCGCATCATGGCGTGGTGGGCCGGCGGCTATCCGGTGTTGCCGGGATCAAGACAATTGTCGCGCTCGACAGCGTCGAGGCCATGCTCGCGCGTTGCGGAGGGCCGCGCATCCAGGGAGATGAGGAGGCCCTGCCGCGCTTCGAGAGCCGCTTCGATCTGGTGATCTCGGCACACGCTCTTCATCTCGTCAACGATCTGCCGGGAACCCTGGTCCAAGCGAGAATGGCGTTGCGACCCGACGGCCTGCTCCTCGCCTCGTTTCCCGGCGGCCGTACGCTTGCCGAGCTCCGCGCCGCCTGGCTCGAAGCGGAAAGCGAAAGGCTCGGCGGCGCGAGCCCCCGCGTCGTTCCCTTCGCCGACGTCCGCGATTGCGGCGCACTCTTGCAGCGAGCCGGCTTCGCGCTGCCCGTGGCCGACAGCGAGACGATCACCGTCACCTACGCCTCACCCATCGAGCTGATGGCAGAGCTCAAGGCGATGGGCCAGAGCAATCCCCTCACCGAGCGCAGCCGCCGGCCAGTGATGCGCGGGCTGCTCGCGCGCGTGTCGGACATCTATCTCGCGCGCTTCGGGCTGCCGGGCGGCCGCGTGCCGGCGACATTCGAGATCCTGACGCTGACGGGATGGGCTCCGCACGAGAGCCAGCAGAAGCCGCTCGAGCCGGGCTCCGCAAAGGCTCGCCTGGCCGACGCGTTGGGCGTCAAGGAAGAGAAGCTTTAGCAAGCCGGCAGGCGCGTTCAGCAGCACCCGCCGCCATCGTAGAAGAAGGTCGACTCTGAAACATAGATGTCGTCGCGGCCGAGGGCGAGCAGGGCTTTCGCGGTCTTGTCGCAGACGGCGAGCGGCTGGTTCTGCGCGAGCGTGTGACCTTTCCTGTCATCGAAGAGCTCGTCGCTGCCGTAATAGATCGCCGTGCGGCCCGTGAACACGCAGGGTCCGTCGGACGGCATGGGATCCTTGATGGCCGCGATCTCGACGCTCTCGATGGGAATGAGCTGGTCCACGGCGAAGTGGCGGGGCGAGAGCAGGCGGTAAGGACGCTTGGCGCGAACCTCGATGGTGCCGAAGCCGAGGTCGGAGAGGCGCTTCACGTACTCGGCGAGCGGAATGGCGCCGGTCAGGCACATGGCGCGGAGCCGCTCGTCGTTCTTAACGCTTTCGGGCATCGGCATGTCGCACACCGGATCGGAGAGCACGAGCTTCCCGCGTGGCTTCAAGACACGGTACATCTCGGACAAGGCGCGCTTCAGGTCGTCGTCGTGGAAGATGTTGAACAGGCAGTTCTGCGCCGCAATGTCCACCGTCTCGCCCGCGATCGGCAGATTGAGCGCATCGCCCTTCCTGAGGTCCACGAAATCGCGGCGGAACCAGTCGTTCCTGCGCTCGGCCTCGCGGAGGTTCTCGTCGCAGGCGGCAAGCATCTCGTCCACCACGTCGAGGCCGATGACACCGCCCTTGCGGCGGCTGAAATAGGAGAACTGTAGCACCTCCATGCCCCCGCCCACGCCGACGTAGAGAATGGTCGGAGAGTTCACGAGATCGCGCGGATTGACGGTCGAGCCGCAGCCGTAGTTCATCTCCAGCATCCGCTGCGGGATGGTGAGTCCGGGAAGCTGCCAGATCGGCGTCGTCGTGCAGCACAGGCCCTGCTGCGGATTGAGCGCCGCCTCCTTGTAGACATCGCGTGTCACGGTGTGGTTGAGCTGCTGCATGGGCTTAGGCTCCGAAACTTGAGGCGCCGAGACTTGTCAAGGCGAGATAGGCCGCGGCCGCAATAACCGCTGCGATCGGCAAGGTCAGGACCCACGACAGGACTATGTTGCGGATCACGCCGAGCCGCGCGGTGCCGGTGATGATGCCGATGCCGGTGATGGCGCCGACCGTCACGTGCGTCGTGGATACGGGCAGGCCGAGCTTGCTGGCCCCGATCACGTAGCACGATGCCACGAGGTTGGCCATCAAGGCCTGACCTTCGTTCATGGTCGTGATCTCCTTGCTCATCCTCTCGGCCACCCTGCGAGCCGCGACGATGCCGCCCGCCGCCATCACCACCGCAATCAGCGCCAGCGACAGATGCACCTCGAGAAGGCTCGCCGCGAAGAGGAGCGCGAAGACCTTTGGCGTGTCGTTGAGGCCGCGGGCGAAGCAGAGCGCGAGAGCGCTCACATAATGCAGTCCGTCGACCATGCTCTGGGCGCCGATGCCGAGAAACCGGCCCTGATAGCTCACGCTTCGGGCACAGCTCTCCATGGTCCCGATGCTGAGTGCGGGAGCAAACGCCACCTCCCTCATGGCGACGGCTCCACCGCCGGGCCCCGGCACGGGCTCTCCGGCCGGAGCATCGACGCAGAGGCAGGTGTCCCTGGTGAGCCCGTTCGCGGCGACGAAGCGATGGGCCGCCGCATAAAGCGGCATGACCGTGACCGCGGCCAGCACGGGGCTCATGAGGAGGGGCGCAAAGAAGGACTGCCCAAGCACGGAGGCGTCCACTGCGCCGGAGCTCGCGATCGTGGCCGCACCGATGAGCGCTCCCGTCAGCGCGTGCGTGGTCGAGATCGGAAAGCCGAGCACGGTGGCCAGCATCACGGTCGCGCTGGCTCCGAGCCCGACCGAGACCAGGAACGGGTTGGACGCCGAGATCTCGGGTGCGACGAGCCCTTTTCCCGAGAAGGCCTTGACCAGCGTGTCGGCGAGCAGCACGGAGGCGGCGGAGCCCGCCACCTGGCCCAAGGTCGCGAGCGTCAGCGCCTTGCGATAGGTGAGCGTCCCGCTGCCATAAAGCGTTGCCACGCCTTTGAAATTGTCGTTGGCACCGTTGGCATAGGCGAGCAACAGCGTGACGATCAAAAGCGTTGCGGCCAGCATGTCTTCCCCTTCCGAAGCCTGGGCCACGGCCGTGCCGCCGTCCCGGCTCCTCACTGTTCTTGACGGCGATTGAACCTCATCGGCGCAGAGCTGTCACGGACTTCGTTGCGCCCGTCGTCGCCGCGGAAAGCTCCGCGCCTCGGCCATTATCTCACTCGAAAGCACCGGCGGTTGAAATGCCGAATTCCCCCGAATTCGATAGCTCCCGGCTATGGGGCCAATCGACGAGGTGATCGAGGATACGAACGCGGTGCGGGCGGAGTTTCAGTCCGGGCTTCGAGCTGCTTGCGGGTCTCCCCGCGGATCGTCCGGCTCGATCGCTATGAAGTCGCGGCGCCCTCCGTCCCGGGTCTCCAGGATCAGCTGGTCGTCGCGGACCTGACCCAGCTCCTTGACGCGGTCCGGAAGGACGATCGACGCGCGCGGCCCGCACCAGACGATCACGTAGCCGCCTTCGCGGGCGGCCGCGGCGGACCAGTGCCGGAGCTGGCCGAGAAAAGGCTCCTTGCGCCATGCGTCCGGCCGGTCGGGATCGACGTGGATGGCGATCCGCCGGGCCCGCTCCTCGTAGTTGACCAGAAACTTCGCCTTGGCGGGCTTCCAGCGCTCGTCGAGATAGGCGAGCCGGAGATAGCCGCAGTGGAAGGTGCGGCAGGCCTGGGGGCGGCCCTCGTAGATCGTGCACCCGCGCGACCTGTCGCACTTGGCGCACCACGTGGCCCGCGGTTTCTCCAGCTCCTCGACCTCCATGAGCTTGCAGCACATGGTGCACCCGCCGCACGAGCGGCCGGGCACGAGGTCAGGAGTCGCGACGTCGCTGGAGGACATGGAGCGAGATTAGCACCCTCTCACCTGCAATGCTTGGAGAGCTTACAAGGGCGGGTTAGGCGCAAAGCGCCGTAACCCGCCGGCAAACGAGTGGGTGGCGCGGAAAATCGGCACAATACGCTTCGCTTTTCCTCCCTTGGGCTCGAGTAGAGCGTGCGGGGCCGGTCCTGTCACGCCTGTACTTTCGCGGCCTCGATCAGGATCGGCGGCTCAATGAGGCGCGGTCTCAGCGGCGCGACGGGCAGGATCTGCGGATTGTGCGACGGACGCAACTCGCCCTTGTTGAGCTTCCAGCGCCAGCCGAAGCGGCCGGGCACGTCGTCGAGCGCGATGGCATAGACCGTCGCCTTTCCCGGCTCGAGCCTGATGCGCAGGAAATGCTTGTAGTCCTTGATACCCAATGCGCCGAACGCATCGCCCGTGTGCATGTTGAGGAGGGTCGAGGTCAAGGTCCAGTACAGACCCATCACGAACCCGCCCAGGGCGCCACCGATGAAGAAGGTCAGGAGCAGGCTCCAGCCAATGCGGATGACGTCCCCCAGAACGCTCGCGTCCCCCAAACCCAACTGAGCAAGGCTCAAGGCCTTGACTGGCGCCGCCGTGCTGGTTGCGATCCATGACACGGCGAGCAGGGTCACCAGATGCGTCGCAAAGTGGAGCGAGCCAATCAAGAGTTTGCCGAGCTTCACCTCTGTCTCGACGTAGGCGACGAGCCCCGCCCACAATCCGAGCAGCAGGAAGGCAAAGAACGGGCTCTGCTCGGCAGCCGTGAGCAGCGCCTTGGGACTCAAGAAGTCGCCGAGGGCATAGCTGAACACGGCGCTCGCAACACGTCGGAGCTTGGCCCCGAGACCGAGCGCCGGGTCCTCCACGCCTTGCTTCGTGTCTGTCAGGAACCGATCAAACCGCTTCTTCTCGTGCTCGTCCATGAGCGCCTTCTGGCGGTCGTGGACCTTGGCGAGCTCAGCCTTGGTATTCGCAAGATTCTCCTCGGCGGCACTGATCTCGGCGTTTAATGCGGCGAGCTTCTTGCTCCTGTCCGCGGCGCCGGACGTCTCGGCAGCGAGCTTTTTCTCCTTGAGCTCGGCGATCCGTCCGTCGATGTAGGTCAGCGTCTCCGAGACGGTCTGCGCCTCGGCCGCAATCGAATCCTTCATCTTGCGCATGATCGGCGATTGGCGCGGGTCGGCGGCTATATAAGCCCAGGCGAAAAGAAAATAGACGAGACCGACGAGCGCGGTGAACCCGCGATTGCGGAACGGCAGAAGCAGGTTTCTGAGGCACAGGAGGCGGCTCAACCACTGCGGCGGATAGATGCGCGGCGCGTGGCAGAGATAGGCCGCGCTTTCGATCGCCTCCTTGCGGATCGCGCGCACCCTGCGGCCGAGGCTTGATTCGCCGCTTGGCGCCGATGTCAGCCCCGCCCCGCCCTGCTCCGCTCCCTCAGCGCTGATCTCGACCTGCTCTTGCGTGAAATCGGGCCCGCCCGGACCGATGACGGATTTCTCACTGCGGTTGAAATCGATGCTGTCCTCGGGGCTCGAGACGCGTTGGAGGGCGCCCGTCGGCGTCGCCCACTTGAGCTCGATGTGCGACTTCAAGCCATGGGTTGCGTGCGCAAAGGCGCCCCCGCCGCCCGAAGTGATGAACTGGGTGCCGAGCTTGTCGTTCGTGTAGCGGCTGTAGTGATGCCAGTCGCCGGCAAGAACGGCGCAGATCTTCGCCCCCTTCTTGCGGGCCAGCATGCTGATCTCGTGCATGTTGTCGTAGTTCTTGTGCAGCCAGGAGGGCTCGGCGATGCACAGGATGATGTTGTCGCCGGGCTTGGTCTGATCCGCCATCAGGTCGAAGTAGTCGCGCTGACTGTCGTCGAGATTGTCGGCGAGCTGGATATCAGGGCCCCAGATCCACCAGTCGTGAGGCAGCTTGATCGCGAAGTAGCTCCTGTGCTGGTGGCAGCGCCAGCCGCCGATCTGCGTGCCGATGCCGCCCGAGATGCGGTCGCGCGCCGAGCAGAAGAGCGCGCTGAAGGCCGAAAGCCCGTCATACCAGTCGTGGTTTCCAGGAATTGCGAACAGCTTGCGCTTGGGCTCGTCGGTCGTAAAGGCCCAATCGTAGGGGTCGCGCAGGCGCGCGTCGTACTCATGCTTGGTCGCGTCCGGATAAACCTGGTCGCCGCCCATAATCAGAAGCTGGCCGGCCGGCAGATACCTGTCCTCGCCGTCAACCCTGAGCTCGTCCGCGGCCAGGAGATAGGCCATTGCATAGGTCGACTCGAAGCCGTCCCCGAGGTCGGCGATGTAGTCGACCCAGACCGCGCCGTCCTTGTCCGGCTGCATGACGTCGGCAGCATTGCTGAAGCCGCTGTAGTCGTAGCGCACACGCAGCACGCCTTCGGAGACGTTGTCGGTCGCCGCCTGAATGAGCCGCTGATCCGTATATTGACCGAGCGTCGCGGAGATGATCGATCGCACGCCGACCTTGGCCAGGAGCCCGGGATCGAACCAATCGACCATTTGCGGCAGATCGCCCCGGCGCAGGTGGCCGATGATGTCACGGCCCCGGGACGGCGAGTCCTCGTGCGCCTCGGGCTCGGGCGTCGGGTCCTGAACGATCTGCATGGGCGACCCCTTACGATCCAACCCTCGTCCCGCTGCCGCTCAACGCGCACCAGGACCTTGGCATTCCAACGGTCTATGCGATGGCAGGCAAGCGCGAACTTGCGCCAACGGGCCATCGGAAGCCTGTGGGCTACGCCTTGTGTGACTTCGCGGCCACTCCGGACCGGTCCCTCTCCCTCGCAGCGCCGCCGGCGGCGGCGGCACGACCGCGCCCTCGCCTCACTTGAAATGCTTGGAAAGCTTCAATCCTTGCGCCTGGTAATTGGAGCCCAAGTCGCGCCCATAGAGGAACTCGGGGACCTCGACCATGCGCTCGTAGACGAGGCGGCCGACGATCTGGCCGTCCTCGAGAATGAACGGCACCTTGTGCGAGCGCACCTCGAGCACCACGCGTGAGCCCCTTCCGCCCGCGGCCGCGTGGCCGAAGCCGGGGTCCATGAAACCCGCGTAGTGGACGCGGAACTCGCCGACCAGCGGGTTGAAGGGCATCATCTCGGCGGCGTGCGTCGGCGGGATGTGCACGGCTTCCTTCGAGGCCAGGATGTAGAACTCGTCAGGGTCGAGCACGAGGCGCTTCGCGCCGCGCGCATGGATGGGCTCCCAGTAGTCGAGGATGGCGCAGCTGCCGGGCGCGTCCACGTCCACCACGCCCGTGTGCCGCTTGGCGCGGTAGCCGACGAGCCCTGTCTTGTCGCCCACGAGATCGACCGAGAGCGCGATGCCGTCGCTGATGTCGGCTTTCGCCCCGGAGACGAGCGTGTCGCGCTTGTGGAGCGCCACGAGACCCGCGTCCGTCTCGCGCGGGTTGCCGACGCGGAAGCGGATCTGGGAGAGCTTCGAGCCCTTGCGCGCGACGATCGGAAACGTCTGCGGGCAAATCTCGGCATAGAGCGGCCCCTTGTAGCCGGCCGGGATCTGGTCGAAGGCCGAGACGCCGTCGGCGATGACGCGCGTGAACACGTCGAGCCGGCCCGTGGAGCTCTTGGGATTGGTCGAGGCCGAGATGGAGGGCGGCAGCGCCAGGCTCTCCAGCAGCGGCACCACATAGACGCAGCCCGTCTCGAGCACGGCGCTCGTCGTGAGATCGACCTCGTGGAGCATGAGCTCGGCGAGCTTCTCCGCCACCTTCGAGCCGGGGCCGGGCAGGAAGCTCGCGCGCACACGGTAGGCCCTGGGGCCGAGGCGCAGGTCGATGCTGGCCGGCTGAAGCTGTCCGCCGGAGAGCGGCTCGGTGAGCTTCACCGTGCAGCCCGAGATCATGGCGCGGATCGCCTGCGCCGGCAAAATGCCGTCGGTGACGGCGATTCCGAGCTTGGGCTCCGCCTTGCCGGACTTGCCGGTGGGCTTTGCTTCAGCCTTGGCCATCCCGCGCCCCCGAGGTTTCAGAATCGTGCCCGCCGCTCCTGAGTTGGCCGCAGCTCCAGCCCGTAGGCTGGGTCGATCGACGCGATAGCGGAGGAGACCCAACACCTCAACCCAGGTGTTGGGTCTCTTCCTCGCGCCTTCGCGCGCGTCATTCGACCCAAGCTACGAGACTGGACCCCTTGACGCCAAGAGGGGCAAGGGGCTAATCCCCGTCCTTGACCCGTGGTGATTTGGCCGGCCGGCTTGCAGCCACGTAAAAGAAGTCGCTAAAAGGGCCGTGCGATCCCGGTTATCCGAGCGCCCGGCTTCCATTTCGAAGCGGCGCAAGCGAGGCCGGGTTTTTTGTTGGGCGCGCGGCCGGCAGTGGCTTCCGCGCCCTCTACGAGGACGTTTCTCATGGCCACGGACAAGATCGCCCCTCAGAACCCGGCCACCTGGTCGCCCGAAACGCAGCTCGTGCACGGCGGTGTGATGCGCTCGCAATGGTGTGAGACGTCGGAAGCGCTGTTCCTCACCCAGGGTTTCGTCTACGACAGCGCCGAGCAGGCGGAGGCCCGCTTCAAGAACGAGAGCCCGGGCTACCAGTACACGCGCTTCGGCAATCCGACGGTGTCGATGTTCGAGGATCGCATGAAGCTCCTCGAAGGCGCGGAGGATGCGCGCGCGACCGCGACCGGCATGGCGGCGGTGACGGCGGGCCTCCTCGCGTATCTCAAGGCCGGCGATCACATCATCGCCGCGCGCGCCATGTTCGGCTCGTGCCGCTATATCGTCGAGACGCTGTGCCCACGCTTCGGCATTGAGATGACGCTGATCGACGGGCGCGACCTCGCCGCCTGGAGAAGCGCGGTGCGCCCGAACACCAAAGTGTTCTTCTTCGAGACGCCAGCGAACCCGATGCTCGACCTCGTCGACATCGTGGAGGTCTCGAAAATCGCGCACCAAGCGGGCGCGCTTGTGGCCGTCGACAACGTGTTCGCGACGCCCCTTCTGCAGAAGCCGCTCCAACATGGGGCCGACATCGTCATCTACTCGGCGACCAAGCACATCGACGGCCAGGGCCGCTGTCTCGGCGGCATCGTGCTCTGCTCGGCAAAGTTCGTGACCGATCACCTGCAGGACTGGGTGCGCCAGACCGGCCCCTCGCTCTCCCCGTTCAATGCCTGGGTGCTGCTGAAGGGCCTCGAGACCATGCCGGTGCGCGTCAAGGCGCAATCCGAGAGCGCGGCCCGCATCGCCGATCATCTGGCCGGCCAGCGCGGCATCGTCCGCGTCGTGTACCCCTTCCGGACCGACCACCCGCAAGCGGCGCTCGCGAAAAAGCAGATGCTGGGCGGCGGCCAGATGGTGACGTTCGAGCTGGACGGCGGCAAAGAGGCCGCGTTCCGCTTCCAGAACGCGCTCAGGATCGTCAAAATCTCCAACAACCTCGGCGACGCCAAGAGCCTCGTCACTCATCCCGCCACCACCACCCACTACCGGATCGGCGCTGCCGCGCGGGCCGAGCTCGGCATCTCCGATGGCGTGATCCGCCTTTCGGTCGGGCTCGAAGCGGCGGACGATCTCATCGCCGATCTCGACGCGGGCCTGGCCGCGGCCCAGCGCGGCTGAAGCAAAAAATAGTCCTGCCGTCGTGTTGACCGCCGCGCCCCGGGCCGTAGTATCCGCTCTCCACACTAGACCGGACCGCTCGACCGTGACCGACGACAAGCCCTACGAAGCTGTGACGCGCGGAATCCGCATCCGGGTGCAGCCCGAGTACCAGGAGGAGCAGTCGAGCCCGGAGGAGGGCTACTACTTCTGGACCTACACCATCGACATCCTGAACGAGAGCGAGGAGACGGTCCAGCTCCGCTCGCGGGTGTGGCACATCACGGATGCGCAGGGCAAGACAGAGGAGGTGCGCGGGCCTGGCGTGGTCGGCCAGACGCCTGTCATTCCACCCGGACAGTCCTTCACCTACACCTCCGGCTGCCCACTCGCGACGCCGTCTGGCATCATGGTCGGCAGCTACCAGATGGCTGGCGAGGGCGGCAGGCTGTTCGACGTGGCGGTGCCCGCCTTCTCTCTCGACAGCCCGTTCGCCGTGAGAAGCATGAACTAGCGGATTGACATGCAGGGTCCCGATTACGCGCCGGCCGAGCTGTTAGCCCGCCTTGTCGCATTCGACACGACGAGCCACAAGAGCAACATGGCGCTGGTGCGCTTCGTCGAGGACTACCTGGCTCTGCACGGAGTCGCTTCCGAGCTCATACCCAATGCCGATGGCTTGAAGGCGAGCCTCTTTGCCACCATCGGCCCGGAAGGCATACCGGGTGTGGGGCTCTCGGGGCATACCGATGTGGTGCCGGTCGACGGCCAGGCGTGGGACAGCGATCCCTTCAGGCTCGTCGAGCGTGACGGACGCCTCTACGGCCGCGGCGCCGCCGACATGAAGAGCTTTCTGGCCTGTGTCCTCGCGATCGTGCCCGGGCTCAGGCGGCGCAAGCTCAAGGTGCCTCTCCACATCATCTTCTCCTATGACGAGGAGACGGGCTGCCACGGCGTCCGCCCCATGATCGCCGAGATGGGGCAACGCCTCGTCCGCCCGCGCATGGTCATCGTCGGCGAGCCGACGCGGATGCAGGTCGTGGACGCGCACAAGGGTCCGGTGCGCTGGCAGGTCGAGATCAGGGGCCGCGCGGCGCATTCGAGCATGGCGCACTTGGGCGTCAACACCATCACCTACGCCGGGCGGCTGATCGCCGAGCTCGACGCCCTCGAGCAGGAGCTGAAGCAGCTGCCGCCCAATCACCGGTTCGATCCCCCTTACTCCACGTTGCAGGTGACGCAGATCGCGGGCGGCACGGCGAGTAATATCGTCCCCGTCTCGACCACGTTCGGCTGCGAGGTGCGCGCCCTGCCGGGCTTCGACGCAAAGCTCATCGAGACGCGGCTCAACCGCGCCGCGGAAACACGCTGCCTCGCCGAGATGCGGGCCATTGAGCCGAAATCGCGCATTTTCATTCACCAGACGAATGCCGTCCCCCCGTTCGGCGCCGATCCGGGCTCCGAGGTCGTGGCACTGGCCCTGAAGCTCGCCGGGCAGAACGAGACGTTTGCCGTCTCCTATGCGACGGAAGCCGGCCTCTTCCAGAACGCCGGCGCACCCGCAGTCGTCATCGGTCCCGGTGACATTGCGCAGGCACACACCGCAAACGAGTGGATCGCCAAGGACCAGATCGAGACGTGCATGGCCTTCCTCTCCCGCCTCGCAGACTGGGCCGAGGCGTGAGGCAGGATCGTTCTCGTCATACCGGCGCGCGAAAGCTTCGACTCATTGGCATTGTGGACGCGCGCCGGTATTCACTATTGCCTGCGCGCAGCCGCCACACCAACCCTGCGCGCGGATTCCGTCGAGCGAAAGTCGAAACTTTCGCTCGACGGTATCACTTGCTGCACGAGCCGGCGATCTGGCTGCGCAGCCCATCCGGAATGGCCGGCGGCGCATGGTAGCCCTTGCAGAGCCCTCCGATCTTGCCGGGAAGCCCGTCTGCCCCCGGCAGGCAGTAGAGCCCGCTTCCGTCCTTCTGCGGGCTGAATCGCAAGCCCCGCGCCCCCGTCGACGCGTCGTCGAGCGTTGCGGCGAGATAGTTGAGAGCGTGAACGTGGGCGATGCCCGCCTCTCCCATGAGGCGGCGCGTCTTGCGGTGCGTATCGGTGACGGGAATGGCCTCGACGGCTTGAATGGCGAGGCGGCCATCGCCGCCCTTGACCAGATGCACACGTGCAAAGAGACCATAGTTCTTGCAGATCGCGTTGCCCGTCATGTTGGCGGTGCCGTGATGAAGGAAATTGCCGAGACCGTAGAAGATGAGCGAGCCCCCGTGCATCTCGACGCCGCGCACCACGTGCGCATGATGCCCGACGATCAGATCGATGCCATCCTTGGCGGCGGCCGTGTTGCGCCATTCGGCGATCTGCTTTCCGTCGGCCCGGACATGTCCTTCCACGCCGTAGTGTATGGAAAGTATGCGGAACGCGGCATCGGTCCCGGTGAGGCGCTTTCTGACGAGGGCGAAGTCGTCGTCGAAGCGGTAGGCATTCTGCCCCGGCTTGCCGGAACCGGCGCGGTGGCGCTCGAGGTTGTTCGTCACGATCCCGGTGGCGGCGAACGCTATTGTGTGACCTTTGACGTTCATGACGCCGGGCCGCGCCGCCGCCTCTCTGTTCAATCCGATGCCGCCGGCTGCGAGCACGCCTTTGCCTTCGAGCAGGCCAACATGCTTCAGCGACTCCTCGAGGCCCCGCACGCCGTAGTCCATCGAGTGATTGTTGGCGAGCGAGAGCACGTTGAAGCCGGAAGAGACCAGATGCTTCAGGCCGTTCGGGTGCATGCGGAAATTGAATGGTCCGCTCTGCCCCTTGAGATCGGGCGCGAGATCGTTTCGATCGGTGACGACCGTTTCGACATTCATGAAGTTCAAATCGCCATCGATCTCGGCGGCGATGAGCGATGTGGTGTCGGCCCAGGTCTGAAAGCCGCCGTCGTGCACGCCCTTGGGATCGACGGTCTGATTGGTGGGGTTCAACCCCACGTCGCCCGCGAGCGTAATGGTGATCAAATCGGAGCGCTGCGCCGGCTCCGCGTAGGCCGGAGGCGCGAGCATGGAAGCCCAAAGAGCTGATGCGGCCACAGTCAAGACCGGAAAGAAACGCATGACGGCCTCATGAGATGGGTCGAACGGTGGGTTCAAGGTGCCTGTAAATCCGGCACCTGCAAGGCGAATCGGACTTGTGGCCCGCCTTGCCGGGGAGCCGGGGCATCGGCGGTCGACCGCATTGCTGGAACAATTCGATTACAAACAATATGTTAAGTTTGGGCGCCCAATCTGTCGCAGGTCCGGGCCGCGTCATCGTTGAGCCGCGACTCGCGGTAGGATGCGTCCGGCTCAATCGACGACGGGAGCGAGGATCGATCATGGCCACCGGGCCAGCGCGAAAGCCGACCAGCGGCAATACCTACATCGACGCCCTGCTGTGGGGCGGCTGGCATTGGGCCGACTCGAGCGCAGCCCCCGGCCAGCCGGTCGAGATCAAGTATTTTCTCAAGGACGGGGCGCGCGCCTGGAGCGCGACCCAGGCCGGCTATTTCGCGACCGCGCTCCAGACATGGAGCGACGTCGCCAATATCACGTTCACGCGCATCGACAGTCAGTCGGCCGCCGATCTCGTCGAAAGCCTCGCCGGCGACAGCGCGCTCGGTGACGGCACGCTCGGCGTGCACGGCACACCCGACAGCGCCGCGAGCACGAGCGGAGACTACGACGGAACGCTGCTCCTCGGCCGGGGTGGACGGGCCTATGGCTATTTCAACTACCAGTCGTTCAGTCCTGGTGCGATGCGCCAGGGCGGCTACGACTTCGTCACACTCGTGCATGAGCTGGGGCACGGCCTCGGCCTCGCGCATCCGCACGATACCGGTGGCGGGTCGGGCCGCTTCCCGGGCGTGCCGGACAACAGCTCCGGCTCATTCGGCACCTATCAGCTGAACCAGGGCATCTTCACGGTCATGTCCTACAACGACGGCTGGGCCTCGGTTCAGAAGCCGGTGGCGCGCGGCCTCACGACCTATGGCTATGTCGGAGGGCCGATGGCGTTCGACATCGCCGCCATTCAGCACCTCTACGGTGCCAACCCGACGTTCCACGCCGGCGACGATGTCTATGTGCTGCCGGACGTCAATGCGGGCGGCACGTTCTGGTATTGCCTGTGGGATGCCGGCGGCGAGGACGCCATCACCTATAGCGGCGCGCGCTCCGTGCGCATCGACCTCAGGGAAGCAACGCTCGACAGGTCTCCCACGGGTGGCGGCATTCCGAGCTATGCATCGGGCATCTACGGCGGCTTCACCATCGCCAATGGGGCCCTGATCGAGAACGCATCGGGCGGCTCCGGAAACGATACGCTGACCGGCAATGGAGCCGGAAACGAGCTCGAGGGTGGGGCCGGCAACGACACCATAGAGGGCGGCGGCGGCGGGGACGAAATCGACGGCGGCCCCGGATCCGATTGGGCCTCCTACACACTCTCCGATGCGCCGGTCACGATCGACCTTCTGCTCGGCACGGCGAGCGGGGGCCACGCGGACGGCGATGTCTTCGCCATCGACGCGGCGACCGGCCACGTCACCATCGAGAACCTGACCGGCTCGGCATTCGACGACACGCTCATCGGTAACGGACTGTCGAACAGGCTCGATGGCCGTGCCGGTGACGACTTGATCACGGGCGGGGAGGGCAACGACACCCTCTATGGCGGCGCCAACGGCGCGGCCGGCGACACCATCTCTTTCGACACGGCGGCTCTTGGCGTGCGCGCCCATCTCGCGACCGCCACGGTTCAGAACACGCTCGGCGCCGGAAGCGATCTCATCATCGGCTTCGAGAACGCCATCGGCTCCAGCCACAACGACACGCTCATCGGATCGGCGGCAAGGAATGTGCTCGACGGCGGGCCCGGCGACGATGTCCTTACCGGCAACAAGGGCGCGGACGTTCTCATTGGCGGGGCCGGCGACGATACGCTGAATGGCGGCGCCAACAACGACATGCTCGACGGCGGCGTGGACGCCGATGTCTTCCTCTTCAATTCGGTTCTCGGAGCGGGCAACATCGATATCATCGTCGCGTTCGAGGTGGGCGTCGATGTCATCCATCTCGATGATGCGATCTTTCTTCGCATCGGCGGACCGGGAGCGCTCGCCACCGGCTACTTCGTCATCGGCACGGCAGCCGACACGAACGACCGCATCGTCTACGACGATGTAAGCGGAGCGCTGTTTTATGACAGCAACGGCTCCACCACGGGTGGACGGGTGCAGTTCGCTCTGATCGATGCCGGTCTCGCCTTGAGCGACAGCGACTTTTTCATTGTCTGAGAACGGCGGGGCGGGCTAACCCGTTGCCACGTCGAACAGCAGTTTCACGTTCAAGACCACGATCACGGCCGCGATGATGGCCGCAGACGCCGTGAGCCAGCGTGGCGCAACCATCTCATCCATTTTCGACCGGTCGGACGTGAACATTACAAGCGGGATGACCGCGAACGGAAGCTGGAACGACAGGATGACCTGCGAGAGGATGAGCAGCTTCGCCGTTTCGCCCTCGCCGTAGAGGATCGTTACCCCGGCCGCAGGAATGATGGCGACGGCCCGTGTCGTAAGCCGGCGCAACCAGGGCGGCAGCCGGAAGTTGATGAACCCTTCCATGACCGCCTGTCCGGCCAGGGTGGCCGTCACGGTGGAGTTCAAACCGCAGCAGAGCAGCGCTATGGCAAACAGCGACGGCGCAATCGACGCGCCGAGCAGCGGCATCAAGAGGCTGTGCGCCTCTCCGAGCCCGGCGACATCGGTCCGGCCCGAGGCATGGAACGTTGCCGCTGCCAGGATCAGGATCGAGGCATTGATGAGGAGCGCAAACATCAGCGCGGCAGTCGAATCGATGGTCGCATATTTGAGCGCCTGTCGCCTCTCGTCGAGGCTGTTGCCATAGGCCCTCGTCTGTACGATGGCCGAATGCAGGTAGAGATTGTGCGGCATGACGGTGGCGCCGATGATGCCGAGCGCCAGATACAGCATGTCGGGGTTCTTCACGATCTCCGTCGCCGGCGCAAAGCCGCCGAGCACGGCGCTCCACTGCGGGTCGGCCATGAGAATCTGAACCGCGAAGCAGACCGCAATAATGGCGAGCAGTGCGACGATCAAGGCCTCGATCCAGCGGAAGCCGAGGTTCTGCAGCCACAGAATGAGAAACACGTCGAGCGCCGTGAGAATGACCCCGGCCTCGAGCGGGATGCCGAACAGAAGATTGAGGCCGATCGCCGTGCCGATGACCTCGGCGAGATCGGTCGCACAGATGGCGAGCTCGGCGAACGCCCAGAGCACCCAGGCCACGGGTCTCGGGTAGGCGTCGCGGCAGGCCTGAGCCAGATCGCGGCCGGTGGCAATCCCGAGCCGCGCACAGAGCGACTGCAGGATGATGGCCATGACGTTGGAGATGAGGGCGATGACGAGCAGCGTGTAGCCGAACCTGGAGCCCCCGGCGAGCGAGGTGGCCCAGTTGCCGGGGTCCATGTAGCCCACAGCGACGAGGTATCCGGGGCCCAGGAAGGCGATGAGCTTCTTGAGGCCCGGGCCGGTCGCCGGCACCCGGATCGAGCGGAAAATCTCGGACAGCGGCGGGTTCTCCGAAGCTCGCCGCCAGCCGCGTCCGCTCATCCCCGCTGTCCAGTCCTGATTTGCGTCCATCGCGAGGCACATTACCCAAGTTGCGAATCATTCGCAACTAGAAAATCGGCCGTTCCGCGTTCTGCCGCTAGCCCGATCCCTCAGGCCGCAGCGGCGGACATGCGCATCAAAATCCCGGTCGCGCTGCCGGCCGGCTTGATTTCCGCCTCAATCCACCTCTTACTGCACGCTTCCTGTCGAAACGCCTCGTGTCCGGGCTCGCCGAGTCCCGGCTGGCGCGCGCTGCTCTGCGGTGGCGTGTTCCGCGTCTCGAAGGGAATGTCGCGGTTGTAGCTCAGTGGCAGAGCGCCCGCCTCTTCGCGGGAGGTCGAGGGTTCGATTCTCTTCAACTGCACCAAACGGCTAGCTCAGTGGTTAGAGCACGAGACTTTTAATCTCGCTGTCGTGGGTTCGACTCCCATGCCTCGCTTTCCAAGCGACTCTGAATACACGGGGAGCCGGCCGTCATTCCTGCCCGACCCCGCTGTCTGCGGCCTCGGCCAACGGCAGCAGGAAAGGGCAAGCGCCGATGCGCTCCGCGCTCCCGCGGATACCGCCTCGCCGCAAAGCCGGAGCCCAACGCCCGGCTGTGCGCAATTCCCTCGGGAACGGCGTGCGGTCCAGCTTGTGGTGTAAGGTGGCGCGGCGGGGCTCAAGCGGGGGCCCGCGTCATCGAGCGTGGCGTGACGGCCGGCGACCTTTTTGGGCAAACGCCATCCGGCAACCGGCAGCCGGCAACGACAAGAACTCCGGTTGCCGGATGCCTGTTGCCGGCGGCCGATACTCTCGGAGCATGTCACATGTCCCGTACCAGCCTGTGGACCACCATTGTCGTCAAGGACGACGAGCGCGCCTTTCTTTCACGCAATGGCAAGTTCGAGCGCCTGCTCGCGCCCGGCCGCTTCTCGGAGTTCGATCCACTCGACCGGCTTTCGGCGGAGGTGGTGAAGGTCGTGCGCGCCGAGCTTCCCGCCGACAAAGCCCTCCTCATGGAAAAGACGCAGCCGGAGGTCGCCGACGAGAATTTCGAGATCGTGCAGGCGGGCCCGACCGAGGTCGCCATCGTCTCCTTCGACGGGGAGCCGAAGCATCTCGTGCTGCCCAACACGACGCGCGCCTTCTGGAAGACGCTGACGGCCGTCGAGCTCGAGATCATTGATACGGGCGCCGAGCTGCGCGTCGCCAAGCGTCACCTCGACAAGCTCGATGCGACGCGGAGCGGCAATGTGCTCGTCGTCGCAGTCATCGAGGCGCACGAGGCGGGGCTCCTGTTCGTCGACGGCGAGCTCAAGGAGCGCCTGAGGCCCGGACGGCATGCCTTCTGGCAGGTGGGCCGTACGGTGCGCATCGCCAAGATGGACCTTCGTCCGCAGCCCCTCGAGGTGACGGCGCAGGAGATCCTGACCAAGGACCGTGTCGGCATCCGCGTGACGCTGACCGCCTTCACCAAGATCGTCGATCCCGAGAAGGCAGCACTCGCCGCCGGCGACGTCAACGCCACGCTCTACAGGCTCGTACAGTTCGCCATCCGCGAGGCGGTGGCGAGCCGCACGCTGGACGACATCCTGGCGGCGCGCGATACCATCGATCAGGAGGTGCGCGCCTACGTGACGAGCCGCGCCGAGGCGCTCGGCGTCGAGGTCGGCGAGATCGGCGTCAAGGACGTCATCCTGCCGGGCGACGTGCGCGAGCTTCTGAACAAGGTGGTGGAGGCGGAGAGGGTCGCGAAGGCGAACCTGATCCGGCGCCAGGAGGAGACGGCGGCGACGCGTTCGCTCTTGAACACCTCGAAGCTCATGGAGAACAACCCGCTCCTCCTGCGCTTGAAGGAGCTCGAAGCGCTGGAGAAGCTCGTCGAGAAGGTCGGCCGCATCGACCTTCACGCAGGGTCCGGATCAGGCGGGCTCGACGCCCTCCTGTCCAACCTCTACCGCCTCGGCGAGGCGAAGAGCGAGGAGAAGTAACGCACGCCCCTTTCCGGCATAGGCACGAAGTCGCTCACCCTGACCCTCTCTGGGTCCCGGCTCTGCGATGGCTGCCTGCCATCGCGGAGACCCGGGACCCAGGGAGAGCTCGCGCCTTTTCCAAAATGCAAAGGGTCGGGGAGGGAGGATGCGCCCTCACAATCCCCATACCACCGACCCGCCGGTCATGCCGGCACCGGCAGCGCTCATGAGGAGCGTGTCGCCGGCCTCGAACGGCCGCGTCTCCGCGGCGAGCGACAGCGTCAACGGGATCGTGGCAGCCGAGCTGTTGGCGAACAGCGCGACCGAGGACAGCACCTTGTCGTCCGCTAGGCCGAGCTTCTTCTGCACGGCGCCGATGATGCGCGAGTTGGCCTGGTGCGGGATCCAGTGGTCCACGTCGCTGGCCGACAGACCTGCGGCCTCGATCGCCTGGCGCGACGAGCCCGCCATCATGGCGGTGGCTTTCGAGAACACCCTTCGCCCGCCGGCAAGCCGCATCAGCGTCTCCATCCTCGGCACATCCTCGCCGAAGGGCTTGCGGCTGCCGCCTGCCGGAATCTTGATGAGGTCATAGGCCGAGCCGTCGGAGGTCAAATGCTGGCCGAGCACACCGGCCCGCTTCCTTTCCGACGGCGCAATCAGTGTGGCACCCGCCGCGTCGGCAAACAGGATCACGCTCGCGCGCTCCTCGGGATTGGTGCGCCGCGACAGGATGTTGCCCGCAATGACGAGCACCGGCTTGCCGTGCGCCTTCACGTACGCGTCCGCCAGCGTCAGCGCGTAGAGATAGCCGCCGCAGGCTCCGGCCATGTCGATGGCGCCGGCTCCATCGAGACCAAGGCGGTGCGCGACGAGCGGAGCCGACGGGGGCAGGAGATGGTCCGGTGTCGATGTGGCGAGAATGAGCAAGGCAATTCGGCGCCGATCGAAGCCTGCCCGCGACAGCGCCATCTCGCCGGCCTTGACGGCGAGGTCGGACAGCGCCTCTCCCTCTGCTGCGTAGCGCCGCTCGCGAATCCCGGTCCGCCTCTCGATCCATCCCGGCTCGAGCCCGAGCCGCGCCTCCAGCTCGGCATTGAGAACGCGCCGCTCAGGAACGTAATGACCGGCCGAGAGGATCTGAGTGGACATCGGTTCAGGGCTGCATGGGTCGGCTACGCCAGCTCGGACACGGCATCGCGAATGGCCGCGTAGACACGATCGAGGTCGGCGGCGCGCGAACAGTAGGGCGGCATGACGTATATGGTATTGCCCAGCGGGCGCAAGAGAATGCCGCGCCCTAGGAAGAACGCCATCAGCCTGAGCCCGATGCCGGCAAGGTAGCCGGCATCATTAACTTTGAGATCGAAGGCCGCGATCGTGCCGGCCTGGCGCACATCCTTGAAGCGAGGGTCCGCCGCGAGTGAAGCGAGATGCTCGCTCTGAAGTGCCGCCAGCGCACCGATGCGCTCCGCTACGGGCTCGCTCTCCCAGACCTCCATATTGGCGACGCCTGCCGCACACGCGATCGGGTTTGCCGTGTAGGAGGACGAGTGGAAGAACGTCTTGCTGCGATCGCTCGAATAGTGGGCCTCGAAGACGGGTGAAGAGCAGAGGGTGACCGCAAGCGGCAGCGCCCCGCCGGTGATGCCCTTGGCCAGACAGAGGATATCGGGGACGATGCCGGCCTGCTCCGAAGCGAGAAAGGTGCCCGTGCGGCCGAAGCCGGTCATCACCTCGTCGGCGATGAAGAGAGCGCCATAGCGCTCGCAGATGCGCTTCATCTCGGCGAGAACGGTTGGCGCGTAGATCAGCATCCCCCCCGCGCCGAGGATCAAGGGCTCGACGATGAAGGCTGCGAGAGGAGCGTGCCGTGCGGCGGCCTCGAGCGCGTCGAGCGTCGCCTGCTCGCGCCCGGAGGCCGGAAACGGAATGCGCTCGACCTCGAACAGGAGGGGCTCGTAGGCGGCACTGAACACACCGCGGGCGCCGGCCGACATGGTTCCGATGGTATCGCCGTGATAGCCGCGCTCGAGAGCCGCAATACGTGCTCGCGGCTCGCCCCGATGGCGCCAGTAGCCGAGCGCCATCTTGAGCGCCACCTCGACGCTCGTGGAGCCCGAGTCGGAGAAGAACACGTGCGCCAACTCGCCACTCTCCGCACCCGCGGGGAGAGCGTCAGGGTGAGGAGCGCGGGCCTTGACGCGTGCCAGGAGCTTCCCGGCGAGCAGCTCGGCCGGCTCGTGGGTGAAGTTGGCGAAGATCACCTGATCGAGCTTCTCCGCCTGCTCGCGAATGGCGGCGACGATCCTCGGGTGCCGATGGCCGTGGGTCACCACCCACCAGGACGAGATGCCGTCGAAGATGCGCCGGCCATCGGCCGTTTCGAGCCAGGCCCCTTCAGCGCGCGCCACCACTGGCAGCTCGGGCATGAGCGCATGCTGCGTGAAGGGATGCCAGATGGGTGGCTTGCAGCTGGTCACGCGAAGTCCTCCAAGCGGAAATGCTCGGAAAAGGCCTGACGCAACGTGCTCGCGTCGAGCGGGGCGAGATTTGGCAGCCGGCCGAGGCGCCTCACCTGCCCAAAGTCTGAGATCGTGCGCTCGCTGTCCTCATTGGCGTCGCCGACGAAAGCGATGCCATGAATGGACACCTCGTGCATGCGAAGCGCGAAGATCGAGAGCAGGCTGTGATTGATGGTGCCGAGCGCCGTGCGCGCCACCAGAATGACTGGGATATCCCATTTCTGCAGAAGTCGCACCTGCAGGTGCTTGCGGCTCAAGGGAACGAGGAGCCCGCCCGCCATCTCGACGATGAGCGGGCGCGCCTCGGGCAGACCTTCCTCCAGCCTCGCGACATCGATCTCGACGCCGTCGAGCTCCGCAGCGCGATGCGGCGAGAGCGGCCGCGACAGGCGGTAAGCCTCGGGCAAGAGGCGCTCCCGCGGCAGGCCGGAAAGGCGCCCGACAATATCCAGGTCGCCTCCGCCGTCCGTGCCCGACTGGATCGGTTTCCAATAGGAGCCGTCGAGCGCGCCTGTGAGCGCGGCGGCAAAGACGGTCTTGCCGACGTCCGTGTCCGTACCGGCGATGACGAAGGCGGGTTTCATGCAGGCAGCCTGTCGAATTCATCGGCCAGCGTCCGCACCATCCGGTCGATGTCGCTTTCGCTAACATTGAGCGTGATGGAGATGCGCAGGCGCGCCGCCCCCTCCGGCACCGTCGGCGGGCGCACCGCGCGAATGTCGAATCCCGCCGCCTGCATGGCCGCCGCATAGGCCGTGGCCCGGGCGTCCGAGCCGACGATCACGGGATCGATCTGCGATCCCGAGGCGGCGGTGCCACAATGGTCCAAGCGGGCCTTTCGATAAAGCTCTATGCGCCGCGTGAGCTCCGTGCGCCTGTCGGCACTTCTTCTGCAAAGATCGAGCGCCGCGCGCACGCCGGCAGCTATCAGCGGCGACGGGGCTGTCGCATAAATGAAGGGCCGGCCGCGGTTGACGAGAAAATCACAAATGACCTTGGGAGCCAGCACCAGGGCCCCCATGACGCCGAGCGCCTTGCCGCAGGTGTGCAGTGAAATGAGATTTGACCGGCCTTCGAGATGAGCGCCGAGGCCACGTCCTCCAGGGCCGTGCACACCCGTTGCGTGGGCCTCGTCGACGACGAGCATGCCGTCATGGCGCTCTGCGACGGCCATCAGGTCGTCGAGGGGCGCGCGATCGCCGTCCATGGAGTAGAGGCTCTCGGCCGCGATCCACGGCCGGCCGATGCCGCCCGCCGCCCGCCAGCGTTTGACGGCATCCTCGAAGGACTGGGCGTCGTTATGGCGCGCGGCCTCGCGCCCGGCCCTGCTCGCACGCATGCCGTCATGCACGCTGGCATGGATGAGCTCGTCGTGGACGATGAGGTCGCCGCGCTCGGGCAGCGTGGCAAAGAGCGTGTAGTTGGCGACGAACCCGCCGCCGAAATAGAGCGCGCTTTCAGCACCGAAGAAGCCGGCCGCTTCCGCTTCCAGGGCCTCGTGCTCGGGATCGTTGCCGCGCAGGAGGCGCGAGCCGCCGGCACCGGCCGGCACGCCCCGCGCGATTGCAGCCGCAATCGCCTCGCGCAGCTCCTTGGAGCCGCCGAGGCCCAGATAGTCGTTCGACGAGAAGTCGATACCGACGCGCTTCGACAGCGCTCGCAGTCGCCCGCGCCGCTCGAGGGCCCTCAGTGCGCGCTCGTGGCTGTCTGACATGTATGGCTATGGGTCGGGGACGCCGAGTCCTGGCTCTGCGGCGTCACGCCTGCGTCGCCCTTTTTGGGACAGCTCTCGAGCGCCATCGGCTCGAGGCCGAGCTTGGCAAACAGGCGGGAGTCCTTGTCCTCTCCGGGATTATCCGCGGTCAGAAGCGTATCGCCGCAGAAAATGGAGTTGGCGCCCGCGAAGAAGCACAGGGCCTGCATCTCGTCGCTCATCTCCGTGCGCCCAGCGGACAGACGGATCATCGATCTCGGCATCATGATGCGCGCCGCCGCAATGGTGCGCACGAACTCTATGGGGTCGATCTTCTTCTGGCTTTCGAGCGGCGTGCCGGGAATGGCGATCAGCATGTTGACCGGCACGCTCTCCGGATGCTCGGAAAGATTGGCGAGCGTCACCAGCATGTCGACGCGGTCCTCGGCTTCCTCACCCATGCCGACGATGCCACCGGAGCAGATCTTCATGCCCGCCTCGCGCACGCGCTCGAGAGTGTCGAGCCGGTCGGCATAGGTACGCGTCGTGATGATCTCGGGATAGAAGCGCTCCGAGGTGTCGACGTTGTGATTGTAATAATCGAGGCCGGCGTCGCGTAGCTGCACGACCTGCTGGTCGGAGAGCATGCCAAGCGTCATGCACGTCTCCATGCCGAGCGCCTTCACGCCCTGGATCATGGCGACGATCGCGTCCATGTCGCGGTCCTTGGGCTCGCGCCAGGCGGCCCCCATGCAATAGCGTGTCGCGCCGCCTTCTTTCGCCTTCAGGGCCTCGGCAATGACGCGCTCGAGCTCCATCAGCTTCGAGGCCTTGAGGCCCGAGGCGTGATGCGCCGACTGGCTGCAATAGCCGCAGTCCTCGGCGCAACCGCCGGTCTTGATGGAGAGGAGCCGGCTCATCTGGACCCGGTTGGGGTCGAACTCCCGCCGATGCACGCTATGGGCCCGGAACAGGAGATCCATGAATGGCAGGCCGTAGATGGCTTGCGCCTCGGCGCGCGTCCAGTCGTGGCGGACCGGCTCGTCGCTGCCCTCGGCTTTCACGTGGAAATTCATGCGGCTGCGTCTCCGGCCGGATGCGTCTCGCGTTGTCGTCCAAGAGCGATGTTTGCACCGCGAAAGCCCTCCCCGGCAAGGCCCGATTTTGGCCTTGGACAACGCGACACTCGGACCGCCCGGCGCGAGAACGGCTCCGTCGCATGGACCGGCAGGCGATGCCCTTCGGGCGGAGCGCGAAGCAGAAAAGCCAAAACCGCCGCGCCCCCGGCTGAGGTGCCGTCACGATCTGGTAATCGATCGACGCGGCTCCATCGCGAAAAATTGCGAAAAAACAACGATATGAGACGAGGTGCCCTGACTCGGCCGGCCAGTTCCAGCGGCCCCCGGGCCGCAGCAGGGCTATCGCATTTGGTCCCCTCCCCGCTCGCGGGGAGAGGGGGACGAGCGCCCTATGCGATAGCCCCACGGGCCGGAGCGCGGCGATTCATTCCCGGCGATTTGGCCGAGGTCAAATCTGCAGCGGTGAACGTCCCTAGGTTGCCGCAGTTGCCTCATCGGCGACGCGTGGAGGGGGAGACCATGCAAGCTCATTATGACATGGCCATTGTCGGCGCCGGGCCTGCGGGTCTTGCAACAGCTTTGCTTGCCAGGCGAGCCGGCCTCTCGGTCGCGCTCATCGAGCGCCAGCCGAGAGGTTTCATCGCGGCACCCCAACCCGACGGCCGCGACATCGCGCTGACGCATCGATCCATCGCGATCCTGAAGGACATGGGCGTCTGGGACCACATTCCGGCCGACGAGGTCTCCCCCATCCAGCGGGCCGCCGTCCGTAACGCCGGCTCCGGCGATCTCTTGAGCCTCACCGCCGGCCCTGCGGACCGGAACGCACTGGGATCGCTCGTTGCCAATCATGTGATCCGCAAGGCGCTTTACGACCTGGTCGCGGAGCAGGAGGGGATCGAGCTCATCCCGGAGGCCGCAGCAAAGAGCCTTGCCCTCGAGGCCTCCGGCGCCGCCGTCACACTCTCTTCCGGCGAGAGCCTCAATGCCTCGCTCGTTGTTGCCGCCGACAGCCGGTTCTCGGAGACGCGGCGCATGGCTGGCATCGGCGCCGACATGAAAGACTTCGGACGCGTCTGCATCGTGTGCAGAATGGAGCACGAGAGGGTGCACGATCAGACCGCGATCGAATGGTTCGACACCGACCAGACACTCGCCGCTCTCCCGCTCAACGGGTGCCAATCCTCGATCGTGCTGACGCTGCCGTCGGATGCGGCACCGGCGGCGATGGAGATGACCGGCGAGGCGTTTGCCGGCCACGTCGAGCGCCGGTTCCGTTCCCGATGGGGACGCATGCAGCTCATTGGAAAACGTCACGCCTATCCGCTGGTCGCGGTCTATGCCCATCGCTTCCACGCGCGCCGCTTTGCCCTCGTCGGCGATGCGGCCGTCGGCATGCATCCCGTGACGGCACACGGATACAATTTCGGCCTCCGGGGCGCCGCAAGTCTCGTCACCGAGATCGTACGAGCCCGGCGCGGCAGAAAAGACATCGGATCGGAGGAAGCTCTCGCCGCCTATGGCCGCGAGCACAGGGCGGCCACCTATCCGCTCTATCTCGCGACCAACGCCCTGGTCGGCCTCTACACAGATAACGGGCTCATCGCCGGGCTCGCCCGTAACGCGCTGTTGCGCATCGGCGACGCGCTCACGCCACTCAAAGCCTACCTCGTGCACAAGCTGACCGAGTCGGGCGAAGCCCGCAGCAGCATTTGAGTGCCCAATTGCATCGGGAGTGCTCATAGTGACCCGGCGCAAGGCGCAGAAGTATGAGTGATACGGCTGTGCCGATTGATTGACCGCCTCCTCCCTCGTCACCGCCGCGCAGGCGGCGGCCTGTCCCAGCAACAGATTTCTCATGGGCCTCATTGGACGGGTCGCCGCCTACGCGGCGATGACGGCAGTCAAATGGCCGACGAGTCGAACGAGACGCACACCGGTATGAGTGCTTAAGCGCGCTGCCACGCGGCCTCGAGTCCCGGAGCGGGCTCACCCGGCGCCCAGGCACCAGGCGAGAATGGCCTTCTGGGCATGCAGTCTGTTCTCGGCCTCGTCGAAGACGACCGACTGCGGCCCCTCGAGCACGCCTTCGGAGACCTCGTTGCCGCGATAGGCCGGCAGGCAGTGCATGAAAATGGCGCCCTTGGCGGCCTTGGCCATCAAGGCCTCGGTCACGGCGTAGGGACGCAAGAGCTGCTTCCTGCGCTTCTCGTCGGTCTGTCCCATCGACACCCAGGTGTCGGTCACGATGCAATCGGCCCCGCGCACGGCCTTGTCGGGATCGTCCGTGACGGTGACGGCGGCCTTCTCCCGGCGCACCCAGTCGATGACGTCCTTCTCGGGTGCTAGCTCGGAAGGCGCGGCGACGCGCAGGGTGAATCCGAACCGGGCCGCCGCATGCATCCACGACGCGGCGACGTTGTTGCCGTCGCCCACCCAGGCGACCGTTCGCCCCTTGATGGGACCCACGTGCTCCTCGAAGGTCTGGATGTCGGCCATGATCTGGCAAGGGTGCGTCTTGTCGGTCAGGCCGTTGATGACCGGCACCGTGGCATGGCGCGCCAGCTCGGTGAGCGTTGCGTGCGCGTTGGCGCGGATCATGATCGCATCGACATAGCGCGAGAGCACGCGCGCGGTGTCGGCGATGCTCTCGCCGCGCCCGAGCTGTAAATCGCTATTGCTCAACGTGATGGTGCTGCCGCCGATCTGGCGCATGGCGACGTCGAACGAGACGCGCGTGCGCGTCGACGGCTTCTCGAAGATCATCGCCAGCACCTTGCTCTCGATGTCCTTCGGGCGGAGTCTGGCCGGCACCGCCTTGCCGGCTTTCTTCATGGCGTGGGCCGCATCGATGATGGCGCGCAGCGTCTTGGCGTCGAGATCATCGAGATCGAGAAAATGTCGAATGGCTCTGGTTTTTGGCATGGCGCTCGGGCCCGCTCCCCTCATTTGTCCCCTCGGGGACGAACTCATGAGACTTTAGACTTTTCTGGAAAGTTGCTCCAAGGCCCGGGCGAGACGCTCGGCGGCCTCGGCAAGCTCGCCGTCCTCGACGTTGAGGGGCGGCAGAATGCGAATGACATTCTCAGCGGCGCCGATGACGAGCAGCTTCTCCACGAGGCACGCCTTGACCGCCTCTACCGATGCCGGCTTGAGCTTGAGGCCTAGGAGCAGTCCCTCGCCGCGCACCTCCTCGACGACGTCGGGAAACCGGTCCCGGAGCGAGCTCAGCGCCTCTCTGAGCTTGCCCGCCTTGTTGCGCACACCGTCGAGAAAGCCCGGCTCCAGCATGACATCGAGCACTGCCTCGCCGACCGACATGGCCAGCGGATTGCCGCCGAACGTCGAGCCGTGCGTTCCCGGCGTCATGCCCTTCGCCGCCTCGGCCGTGGCCAGAAACGCGCCGACCGGAAAGCCTCCGCCGATGCCTTTGGCGATGGCCATGATGTCGGGCCGTATGCCGGCCCGCTCGTGAGCAAAGAGAGAGCCGGTGCGGCCCATGCCGCACTGGACCTCGTCGAGAACGAGGAGCAGGCCGTGCTTGTCACAGAGCGCGCGCAGCCCTTTGAGGCCTTCGATTGACATGCAGCGCACGCCGCCTTCGCCCTGTATAGGCTCGATCATGATGGCGGCCGTCTCGGGGCCGATCGCCGCCTCGGCAGCCGCAAGATCGGCAAACGGCACCTGATCGAAGCCCGGCGCCGCCGGCCCGAAGCCTTCCAGGTATTTCGGATTGCCGCCGGCGGCGATGGTCGCCAGCGTGCGTCCGTGGAACGCTCCTTCGAAGGTGATGATGCGCCAACGTTGGGGGGCACCCGAGACGAAGTGATAGCGCCGCGCCGTCTTGATCGCGCCCTCGCAGGCTTCCGCACCGGAGTTGCAGAAGAAGACCTTGTCGGCAAAGGTCGCCGCAACAAGCTTTTCGGCGAGGCGCTCCTGACCCTTGACGCGATAGAGGTTCGACGTGTGCCAAAGCTTCTGAGCCTGCGACGTGAGGGCCGCCACGAGCCGGGGGTGGGCGTGGCCCAGCGCGTTCACGGCCACGCCCGAGCCGAAATCAAGATAACGCTCGCCATCGGCCGCCACCAACCAAGCGCCCTCACCGCGCTCGAAAACGATGTCCTGGCGCGCGTAGGTGCCCAACACCGCGGACGAAGGGCCATGCGCGGCGGCCGGGGTCGTCTCTCTGGAGGCCGGCAAGGGTTGGGGCATCGAGCCCTGACCTCCCTGCGAAATCAAAAAAGCCGCCTGTCCGGCGGCCGAGGAAAGGGCGCTCATACGCGAAGGGTGCTTCTCGTGTCAATCTTTTGCCGCACCTCGGCAGCCTTCGCCGGCTATTGAATTGCGGGGACAACCATGAGCAGCGCCCGTCCGCTGGGGGCCGGGGAATCGAATTGTGGCACCTCGGACACGTGTCCCATGTCAACACCCACCCCATGCCCGGCCCAGGCTTGTAGACGAAAATCTAGTTGTTGTAGGGTTCTCTCGTCCGGCCACGAGATGTCGCGGTGTATCGCGACGTAATTGTCAGTTCCGTGCCCGGCGCGCGTTGCGAGCCGCCAGTCTATTTTTCCGGCTCGCCCTTCTGTGCGCGTGTGAAGTTCAGCGTCAATCCACCCTGAGTTTTTGTGCCGGGTCAGGCCCCGGGGATGATCGGCATTGCGACCTCACGTGTGCGCATCATGCCGCCAGCTCCCCGCCGTCTTGCCTGCCGTTGTCAAGAGCGCGCCCGACCGGAGCGTCGCTCTCAAGGAGGTATTTGCTTTGAGGAGCATCGAGATGGCCTGGAACGACGAACGCGTCGAGCTCTTGAAAAAGCTTTGGTCCGAAGGACTTAGCGCAAGCCAGATCGCTGGGCGCCTGGGCGGCGTCACGCGCAACGCCGTGATCGGAAAAGTGCACCGGCTGGGACTCTCGGGGCGCGCGACGACCTCGCGCATGAAGAGCCATCGACCCCGCCCACGCGCCGCCATGCAGGCCAAACGCATGGCCAAGTCCCGCTTCGCCACCATCGGCAATCCGGCCCTGCGTGCCCTCTATCAACCGGATGCCGAGCCTTATACGCCGCCCGTCGAGGAGCTGGTCATCCCGATGGCCGAGCGCAAGACGATCCAAACGCTGGTCGAGCAGAGCTGCCGCTGGCCAATCGGCGACCCGCAGCTTGCCGACTTCCATTTTTGCGGCAAGACCAAGGTCCCGGGGCTCCCCTATTGCGAGTTCCACGCGCGCCGGGCCTTCCAGCCGCCGCAGGTGAAACGCCGCGCTCCGGAGATCGGCGAGCCGTCAGTGCCCGTGATCGTAGCGCCCGTGCCCGCCAAGGAGGGCACGGGGGCTTGAATCCGGGACCCGTACCCGGACCCGTACAGAGTACCGACGCATCCCGGGCATCGGCGAAACGACCTAAGGCCGGCACCTCTGATCGAGTGTGCCGGTCACATTTTTGTTAGATAAATCAACAGACAATCCACTTTTTTCGGCCGTCGTTCCTTAAGGAACAGCGGCAAATGGCTCGACCCTGCATTCCTGTGGGCCTGTACAGGGTATAGGATGGGCATGCTTGGATTTTCCGGGCCGCTGCCGTTGCCGCCCCGACCAGGAGCCACGGAGATCGCCATGAACAAAGCCCCTCTCATCGCCACCACGCTCGTTCTCGCCGCCACCGCTGCCGGTGGCGCCGCATCCGCTGCCGGCTCCGGCCCGCTCGGTATCTGGGTCGACGACACCGGCCGCGGCGCCATCGAGATCAAGGACTGCGGCGGCGCACTCTGCGGACATGTGGTGTGGACCCGCGACAACTCCGATACCAAGGGCTGCGGCAAGCAGATCATCGGCGACGCCAAGCCCGTCGGATCGGGACTGTGGGACGGGGGCTGGATCTACAGCCCCGAGGATGAGCGCAAGTACGACGTCGAGCTGAAGCCGCTTTCGAACGGCACGCTGCGCGTCAAGGGCTACGCCGGCACCAAGCTCTTTTCCCAGACCATGATATGGACGCCGGCCCCTGCCGATCTCGCGCGCTGCGGAACGGACGGCGCAGTCGAAGCCTCGAGCACGCAGAAGCCCGCGTCTGGGAAAGCGGATGCCGGCCAGAAGACGGCCGCCGTCGAGCCGAAGCCCGAGGCCAAGGAGGAGACCTCCGGCAAGTCAGCCGCGGCACCCGCAGCCGGGAAGACCGGCAGCGAATCGTCGCAAGAGGCCGCCGCCAAGTCCGGCGCCGAGCCGCAATCCAAAGACGCGAAGACCGATGCGCCCGCCAACGAGCCTGCAAAGGATTCCAAGGTTGCTGAGGCCGAGACGCCCGAAGCAGACGACGAAGGCGAGGACAAGGGCTTCAAAATCAGCGACCTCAAGAACCTCGAGTTCGGCAACGGCTATGGCGTCAAGGAGACGGGCAACGGGAAGTGCCGGCTGAAGCTGCCCTACGTCACCATCACCGTCAAATGCCCGGACTGATCGCCGCCGCCATCTCGTCAGAAGGCGATCAGTCCAAGCTCGTGCAGGGCGGCCGTCACCAGCGCAGCCGCGCCAAGCCAAAGCGCTAGCGTTCGTAGGCGGCCACTTCGCGCCTGCTCGCGGGCGAGGCTCTGAACCGTCATCTCGTCGAGCCTCAAGCCCGAGCGCGCCATTTGGCCGAGCCCCGCCGCGGCTCGCTCGGCCTCGGCGAGGAGCGCGGGAACGTCAGCGAGAACCTTGCCGATCGTCGAAGCCCCCTGCCCCGCTTCCCTCAGCCGGCCGGCCGCGCCGAGGTTCTCCTCCATCCAGGCCTTGGCGACCGGCTCGGCCGCGGTCCAGAGATTGAGGTGAGGATCGAGCCCGCGCGCCACACCCTCAACGATCACCATGCTCTTCTGCAGGAGGATCAGCTCCGGCCGCGTCTGCATATCGAAGACCTCGGTGTAGGCGAAGAGCTGACCCAAGAGGTCGGCCATCGAGATCTCGTCGGCCGTGCGCCCGTGGATCGGCTCGCCGATGGCTCTCAACGCCTGCGCGAACACCTCGACCGGATGATGAGGCGGAACGTAGCCCGCCCAGAAGTGCACTTCCGCCGCGCGCTTGTAGTCGCGCGTGATGAGGCCGTGCAGGATCTCGGCGAGAAACCGGCGCTCCTTGGCACCGAGCCGCCCCATGATGCCAAAATCGACGGCGACGACATTGCCGGTGGCATCGACGAGCAGATTCCCTTGATGCATGTCGGCATGGAAAAAGCCATCGCGCATGGCGTGGGTGAGAAACGTCCGCAGCACGGTGAGACCGATCGCTCTCAGATCATGACCGGCGGCCCTGAGCCGCGCGTGGTCGGAAATCGGAATTCCGTCGACCCACTCCGTCGTCAACACGCGCTTGGCGGTCCGCTTCCAGTCCACCTGCGGGACGCGGAATCCGGCATCCTCTCCGATGTTCTCGGCCATCTCCGAGATGGCCGCGGCCTCGAGCCTCAGATCCATCTCGAGCTCGGTGGTGCGCGCGAGGCTCTCGACAACGGCGACCGGCTTCAGGCGGCGCACCGGCGGATGCCAGCGCTCCACCAGGCCCGCCGCAAAGAAGTAGCTGTCGAGATCGCGCTGAAACCGCCTCTCGATTCCCGGGCGCAGAATCTTCACGGCCACGGCGCGGCTCTCTCCGCCCTCCGCGACGACAGCTTTGTGCACCTGAGCGATCGACGCGGCGGCGACGGGCTGGCCGAACTCGGCGAAGTGATCCTCGAGCCTGCCGCCCAAGGCCCCCTCGACGGCAATCCTGGCCGCGCGCTGCGAGAACGGCGGCAGCTTGTCCTGCAAGTGGCTGAGATCGTGGGCGAGCTCGGGGCCGATGATGTCCGCCCTGGTTGCCAGGAACTGGCCGAGCTTGATGTACGACGGTCCGAGCGAGGCAAGAGCGCGCGAGATGCGCGTCCCCTTGTCCTCGCCGGCGTGAAACGGCCACCCCAGAATTCGCATGGGCCAGGTTGCCGAGCGCGCAACATGAAGAAGGAGGGGCACCTTTTGACCCGGCGGGACAAAGCTCACGCCGTGCTGGGCAAGGGTGAGGCCGGCCCGCGCCAGCCGCAGAAGATTGGTGAGTGACGTCGCCATGTGGACAGCGGTACTTGCGCCGTCACGCTCTGGCAAGCCCGGAGGCGTGCGGGGTGCGGGCGAAATCGACGCCGAGGACCGCACGCGCCGGAGCCGAATAGATAAAATTTGCCGTGCCTTCTTGAGACGGCCGCAAGAGGCTTTGATTTAAAACTGCCAAGAAGTCCCCGCAGCGCCTCCTGCTTCAGAGCTCCGATGTCAGCGCAACTCTCCTACCTCCGTCCTCGCTCCCTCGGTTGTCTCCGGTCCGAAGGCGGACTGCCGGCCCGGGCCGAGGACGTTTGGGGCAAGGTCCATTCTCTTCTCGAAAAAGAGCGCCTCGCCGCCAAGGCGGACCATCGGCTCCTGGTGCTCGAAACGGGCGTCGGACCGGATGCAACGGGCCGTCCGGTCGTGGAAGCCGGGATCGAGGTCAGCCCCGGCTGCGACGAGGACCTCGAGCGGGCAGGCCTTAGCGCCCAGAACCTGTGCGGCGGCGTCTACGTCGTCGAGACCGTCATCGGAAGCCCCAAGAGCATGCTCGATGAGGTCGCTTCCGGAATGGAAGGCTGGGCGGCCTCGGTCAACACCATTGTCGATCCGACGCGGCCTCTGATCTTCAAAGTGCTCGACAACGCGAAAGAGATCGATCCCGGCAGCGTCCGCTACTCGGTCTGCGTCCCGGTCCTTCCCTGCTTCTCACGTGGCCGCAGCCCGGATTTCCACAGCTGGTCGATCAGCCACGTTGTCTGAGGATTGCCCGAATAGATCCGATACACCGGAGCAGACGCGTCTGGGTTCAGCACATGCACATGCGCAGCCCAGCCTCCATGTTTTGGCAGAACCCTCGCTTGCACCGAACGTCCCTCACCCCGACCCTTACGTGTTGGAAAGGGCGCGAGCCCTCCCTGGGTCCCGGGTCTACGCGATGGCGTTCGCCATCGCTTCGCCTGGGATGACAAACGTTTGTCATCCCGGCCGGAGCGGTCATGCGCCAGCATGATCGCGCAGAGCCGGGACCCAGGCGGACGAGTGACGAGACCCCATCAGGCGGCTGCCAGATTGCGCAGCACGTAGGGCAGGATGCCGCCGTGGCGGAAATACCCGACCTCCTCGGCCGTATCGATGCGGCAGACGATGGGGACTTTGCGGGCCTTGCCGTCCCTACCCGTGATCTCCGCGACGAGCTTCTGGCGCGGCTTCACATCAGAAAGTCCGCGGATCGTTATCGTCTCGTCGCCGTTGAGGCCCAGCGACTGCCAGGTCGTGCCGCTCTCGAAGGTGAACGGAACGACCCCCATGCCGACGAGGTTCGAGCGATGAATCCGCTCGAAGCTCTCTGCGATCACGGCCTTGACCCCGAGCAGGCTCGTGCCCTTGGCCGCCCAGTCGCGCGACGAGCCGTTGCCGTACTCGACACCGGCCAGCACCACGAGCGGCACGCCTTCCCTCTGGTATTTCATCGCCGCGTCGTAGATGGCCATCTCCGAGCCCGAGGGATGATGGATCGTTAATCCGCCCTCCTTCACGTTGCCAGATGCGTCCTTCACCATGTGGTTCTTGATGCGGATGTTGGCGAACGTGCCGCGCATCATCACCTCGTGATTGCCGCGCCGTGTTCCGTATTGATTGAAATCGGCCTGCGCTATCCCGTGGTCGAGGAGGTACTTGCCGGCGGGTGAAGCGGCCTTGATGGAGCCGGCCGGCGAGATGTGGTCGGTCGTGATCTTGTCGCCGAACAGCCCCAGGATTCGCGCTCCTACGATATCGGAGACGGGTTTCGGCGCCTTCGTCATGTCGCGAAAATAAGGTGGGTTCTGCACGTAGGTCGACGCCTGATCCCAGCCGTAGGTGAGGCCCTTGGGTGCGGCCACGCCTTGCCACAGCTTGTCGCCCTTGAACACGTCAGCGTACTTGGATTTGAACAGATCCTTCGAAATGTTCTCGGCGACGAAGCGCCCGATGTCCTTGCTCGACGGCCACACGTCCCTGAGATAGACGGGCTTGCCATCCTTGCCCTTGCCTAAGGGCTCGGTCGCGAGATCCCGGCCGACACTGCCGGCGAGTGCATAAGCGACGACGAGCGGCGGAGAGGCGAGATAGTTGGCCTGCACGTCCGGCGACACGCGGCCCTCGAAGTTGCGGTTGCCGGAGAGCACCGCCGCAGCCACCAGGCCATTGTCGTTGATCGCTTTCGAGATTTCAGCGGCGAGCGGCCCCGAGTTCCCGATGCAGGTCGTGCAGCCGAAGCCGACGAGATTGAAGCCGAGCTTGTCGAGATCGCTCTGCAGCCCCGACTTGTCGAGATAGGCGGCGACCACCTGGCTTCCCGGAGCCAGCGAGGTCTTGACCCACGGCTTCGTCCGCAGTCCTTTGGCAACGGCGTTGCGAGCGAGAAGCCCCGCCGCGATCAGCACGCTCGGGTTCGAGGTGTTGGTGCAGCTCGTGATGGCGGCGATGACGACATCGCCGTGCCTGAGCTCGAAGTCGCGGCCGGCGACTTCGACGCTCTTCCCGAGCGCGCCCGGCTTCTTGTACTCGGCTTCGAGCGCTGCGGCGAAGCCGCTCTTCACATCGGTGAGCGCCACGCGGCCTTCCGGCCGCTTCGGACCCGCGAGCGAGGGAACCACGGTGCCAAGATCGAGCTCAAGCGTGTCTGTGAAGACCGGATCGGCCGTCCTCGCAGTTCGCATGAGCCCCTGCGCCTCGGCGTAGGCCGCGACCAGGCTGATGCGCTTCCCATCGCGGCCCGACAGCGTGAGATAGGCGATCGTCTCGGCATCGATGGGAAAGAACCCGCAGGTCGCGCCATACTCGGGCGCCATGTTGGAGATGGTCGCGCGGTCGGCAAGCGTCAGGTGCTCGAGACCGGGCCCATAGAACTCGACGAACTTGTTGACGACGCCCTTTTTGCGCAGCATCTGCGTGACCGTCAGCACGAGGTCCGTCGCTGTCACGCCCTCCCCGAGCCTGCCCTCGAGCTTGAAGCCGATCACCTCGGGGATCAGCATCGATTGCGGCTGACCGAGCATGGCGGCCTCGGCCTCGATGCCGCCCACCCCCCAGCCGAGCACGGATAGACCGTTGACCATGGTCGTGTGGCTGTCGGTGCCGACGAGTGTGTCGGGATAGGCGACCCAGGTGCCGTCTGCCGCCTCACTGGTCCAGACGGTCTGCGACAGGTACTCGAGGTTCACCTGATGGCAGATGCCGGTGCCCGGGGGAACAACGCGGAAATTGTCGAAGGCTCCCTGGCCCCATTTCAGGAATTTGTAACGCTCGCCGTTTCGCGCATACTCGAGGGCGACGTTCTGCGCAAAGGCGCTTGGCGTGCCGAACTCGTCGACGATCACCGAGTGGTCGATCACGAGATCGACGGGAACGAGCGGGTTGATCTTTTTCGGGTCCCCGCCCAGGGCGTTCATGCCATCGCGCATGGCAGCGAGATCGACCACGGCAGGAACGCCTGTGAAATCCTGCATCAAGACGCGCGCGGGGCGGAAGCCGATCTCCTTCCCGGCCTTGCCCTTGTCGTCGAGCCAGGCAGCGATGGCCTTGATGTCATCCCTGGTGACGGTACGGCCATCCTCGTGCCTCAGCAAATTCTCGAGCAGCACTTTCATGGAGAAAGGAAGCTTCGAGATGCCCTCGAGACCGTTCCTCTCCGCCTCGGGCAGAGAATAGTAGACGTAGCTCGTGCCACCCGCCTCGAGCGTTCTCCGGCACTTGAAGCTATCGAGAGAAACGGAGACACTGGAGGGTTTGGCGGTCAAGGTGACGGTCTCCTTGCGGTCGCGCTTGTTTCGCGAAGGACGCCGGACGCGGGACCTTCGGGACCCGCTCGCGCCCGCTTGTGGTTTGCCGATGCCCTGATATACCGGGTCGGGCAGCGCACGGATTCCACTCGCATCTTTTCCCCAGGCATTTCAACCAGATTGAAAGTCGCATGAGGCTCGTCGCCGAAAATCTGGTCGTCACGCGCGGCCTGCGCACGATCATCGACGGCCTGTCGTTTGCCGTTTCTGCGGGCGAGGCGCTCATGCTCACGGGACCGAACGGCGCCGGTAAGACCACGCTTCTGAGGGCGATTGCCGGCTTCCTGCCGCCCGCGTCCGGACGCGTCCATTTGACGGGCGGCATCGAGGAGCGGACGATCGCGGAGGAGTGCCATTTCGTCGGACACCAGAACGGCATCAAGGCTCAGCTCACGGTCGCCGAGAACCTGTCGTTCTGGGGCGCCTATCTCTGCTCGTCGCCGGCAGGCACAACGGGCCTTGAGGATCGTGTGGCCGTGGCCCTCGACCGCTTCGGCCTCGAGCCCCTTGCCGGCATTCCTGCAGCTTATCTCTCGGCGGGACAGAAGAGGCGGGCGGGACTCGCGCGCCTCCTCGTGTCCGAGCGCCCGATCTGGCTGCTCGACGAGCCGACCGCCTCGCTCGACACGGATTCGGCCGCGATCATGACGTCGGTCGCCAGCGCGCATCTGGCGCGAGGCGGCCTGCTCCTCGCCGCCACGCACCTGCCTCTCGGTCTCGCCGGTGCGCGCGAGCTTCGGCTCGGCGCGGCCGCTCTTCCGGCGCAATCGACACATGGCCCGCATGACGAGCGCGCGACAGACGGCGAGGGCGCTACGCCATGAGCCTCTTCACCACACTCCTCTTCCGTGACCTGCAACTCGCGCTCCGCGAAGGCGGAGCCATCGGCACGGCATTGGGGTTCTACCTCGTCGTCGTCGCGCTCTTGCCGCTGGGACTGGGCCCGGACCTCAAGCTGCTCGCCCGCATTGCGCCCGGCGTTCTTTGGGTCGCTCTGCTGCTTGCTGCGCTCCTCTCGTTGCCGCGCATGTTCGAAGCCGACCACGAGGACGGCTCGCTCGAGGTGATCGCGCTGGCGCGCCTGCCGCTCGAGCTCGCAGCCGCCGCCAAGGCCCTGGCTCACTGGATCTCGACTGGTATTCCGCTCGCACTCCTCACGCCCTTCCTGGGACTGCTCCTCAACCTCGATGCCGGGGTGGCGCCGGTGCTGGTCGCGACCATGCTCATCGGCACGCCGGCCGTGAGCTTTGTCGGCAGCGTCGGCGCAGCGGCCACCTTGAGAACGCGGCGCGGCGGACTTCTGCTCGCGCTTCTCGTCCTGCCCCTCTACGTTCCCACGCTGATTTTCGGCATCTCGGCCGTCAGTGCCGCGACGCTCGGGCACGGGGGACTTGCCCCGTCGCTCCTGATCCTCACCGCGATCTCCCTCGCCTCCCTGGTGATCGGTCCCATCGCAGCCGCGGCGGCGTTGCGGGTTCAGATGCAGTGACGGAGATCGACCCATGAACGGTGCAGAGGCCCTTGTTGCCACGGCGGCGAGCCTCGGCATCGAGATCTGTTTCGCCAACCCCGGCACGACCGAGATCCCGCTCGTCTTGGCACTCGATAGCGTGCCGGGATTGCGCGGAATCTTGTGCCTGCACGAGAACGTGGCGACGGGTGCCGCCGACGGCTATGGGCGCATGGCGAGGAAGCCGGCCCTGTGCCTCCTGCATCTCGGACCGGGCCTAGCCAACGGCCTCACCAATCTGCACAACGCGCGGCGCGCTCATACGCCACTCGTCAACGTCATGGGCGAGCATGCCACCTGGCATGTCGGCGCCGATCCCCTGCTCGCGACTGACCTCGAACGGGTTGCGGGCCTCGTCAGCCGCTTCGTCCGGACGAGCAAGAGCGCAGCGGCGATCGCAACGGACATCCGCGACGCCATCGGCAGCGCGATGGCGGGCGGCGGCGGCATCGCCAGCCTGATTGTGCCCCATGACTGTCAGATCGGAGAGGCGCAAACGAGCCTCCCCCGGCAACACGCGCCCGCCAAGGCCGCCTATGCTCCGAGCCGCGTCATCGAGGCCGCCAAGGCCCTCGAGGAGGGCCGAGCCGCGATCCTCCTCGGCGGCGAGGCGCTGACCGAGGCGGGCCTTCACCTTGCCGGACGGATTGCGGGCCGGACCGGAGCCGGCCTCTATTGCGACACGTTCTTCGCACGTATGGAGCGCGGTGAGGGAATGCCTCTGGTCAGGAAGCTGCCGTACCTTCCGGATCAGGCGCTCGGGGTCACGCGAAAATATCGCCGCGTCGTCATCGCCGGCACGCGGCGGCCCGTCATGTTTTTCGGATATCAAGGCTATCCGAGCCACGTCACGACGGACGAGCAGACGCTCCTGCTCACGGGCCCCGGAGACGATACGCTCGGCGCGCTCGAGGCTCTCGCCGCCGAGATCGAGGCCCCCGACGCCTTCGACCCTCCGGAAGGCGCGCTGCCGGCGATGCCGAAGGGCCCACTCGATGCGCTCTCCGTCAGCGCTGTGATCGCCCGGCTGCAGCCGCGCGAAGCGATCGTCATGGATGAAGCCTTGACGGTCGGAATCCCTTATTTCGAAGCGTCCCGGCATGCGCCACGCTTCTCCCACCTGATGCTGACGGGCGGCGCCATTGGCCAGGGTCCGGGCGCGGCGACGGGCGCCGCCGTCGCGTGCCCCGGGCGCAAGGTGATCAATTTCCAATCCGACGGGTGCGGGGCCTACTCGGTTCAGGCGTTCTGGACCCAGGCACGCGAAAAGCTCGATGTCGTCACCGTGGTCGGCGCCAACCGGAGCTACAATATCCTGAATGTCGAGCTTCAACGAGCCGGCGTGACCGAGCCAGGCCCGATAGCACGCGCAATGACCAGTCTCAGGAGTCCCGACCTCGACTGGGTCAGGATCGGCGAAGGCTTCGGCGTTCCTTCCGTCTCCGTCGAGACCGCCGAGGCCCTGGCGAGGGAGCTCGAGCGAGCCTTGTCCGCCACGGGCCCCCGGCTGATCGAGGCGATCATGACGTAGCCCGACCTATGGCCAGTGGCGCCCGATCGTGACAGAGTGGCGGCAGCGGGCCATGCTCAAGGTCCAATTTCCGGACGTCTCGGCTTCGCCCTGAGATATGCTCTTTCATTGACATCTTCCGCCCAGCCTCCCGTCTCGGCCCGAGTTCAGGTGCACCATGAGCAGCGAAGGATTGAAATTCGAGTTTCCGTTCAAGACCTGCTTCGTCATAACGCCTTATGGAAGAAGGGACGAGCCGGACGATGCCTCGAAGAAGGAGCCCAGAAGATCGTATGACTTCGAGCTCATCTACGACGAGATCATCGCTAAAGCGTTGCATGGCATCGTGCCCATCACGCACCGCTCGAAAGACCGCATCTTCTCCGGCATCATCCACGAGGACATGTTTCGCGAGATCATCTCGGCCGATGTCGTCGTCTGCGACATTACGCTCCTCAATCCGAACGTGATGTACGAGCTCGGCGTGCGTCATGCGGCGCGCCCCAGCGGCACGATCATCATCCGTCAGGACAACCGGCCGCTTCCCTTCAATCTTGCACTTGCGCGCGTCGTCACCTATGTGCCGCCGCCGGAGACGGAGCCAGCGAGCCCAGGTCGCGAGGCCGCTCCACCCCTAGCGGAGAGCGAAAAGGCGAATCGCGAAAAACTTCTTGCCGAAGCTCGCGATCAGCTGCGCTCCTACGTGCGTCAGTCGCTGTCCACCCGCAAGATCGACAGCCCCGTGCACGCGCTCATTCCGAACCTCAACCTTATTGCTCCGCCGCGGCAACTCAAGACGATCGCGACCGGCGTCTTCGATCTCGATCCCGAGGTGAGCCAGAAAATCGCAGAGGCCATGCGCAAGGCCGCTGAGGACGAGGCCGCTACGAGAAAGAATGCGGACAGCGGGAACTCTGAGCCTCAGTCACTGGGAGACAGCCTGCAGAAGGCCTCGATGACGACGAGCTCGGAGGTGCCGGCTTATCGAAGCGAGATGGCGCCGCGATCTGCAGGCCCAGAAATCGGCATAGCGACCGGCAATATGCGTGACATTTACGATGCTGCCGACGTATGGGTGAACCCCGAGAACACACGCATGGAGATGGGGCCGCTGTTCGGAGAGACAGTGTCGTCCTACATCCGCGTGCTGGGCGCCAAGAGCAGCGACAAGATCACACTCGGAAAAGACAAGATTCAGGCTGCGCTCCGGTCCTCCATGAGGAACGCATCCTATGTGTTGCCTGGAATGACCATTACCACCGGGTCCGGATCGCTGAAGGATACGCATGGGGTTCGCCGGATCGTCCACGTCGCAGCACAGGAAGGCTTTCCCCTGGGCGGCTTCTCGACTGTGAAAAGCATCGAGACGTGCGTCGAAAGCGCCCTCGAGGAGATCGAGAGGCAGAATAACAGGCTGGTCTGCCGGCTGGGTCTCGTGGCGAGCTTGCGCCGGGTCTTGATCCCGCTGTTTGGAACCCGAAATCCCAACCGGTCTCCTGTCGATATCGCGACGGACATCGTGCGGGCTGCAAAGCGTCATCTCGATCTCGAGACCGGCACCACGATCCGGCGTGTCCTGTTTCTGGCCACCACCGATCAGGATCTGGAGCTGTGCGAGACCGCTTTCCGCAGGCTCGGCTATGCCGTGGAAGCCATCGACTGGCGTGTCCACTCCGACGGCGGGCGCTGACCCTCCTTGCTGGAGCCGTTGGGCCGGAATGAGCTGCCAGCGGGGACAATCCACCCCGGACAATCATATGAGCACGAGCCATCTTGCGGCCCTTTCTCCGCCGTTCATTGCGCCTTCACGCCGATCCCGCTACATCCTCCCCATGGCCACACCCACACTCACGCAGCGTCTCGCCAATCCAACCCGCTTCATGGAGCTTTCGGGGGCTCTCTTGCCCTGGGTGTCTGCGGCAGCGGCAGTGCTCATCCTCTATGCGATGGTTCTCGTGTTCTTCGTCGCGCCTCCCGACTACCAGCAGGGCGAGACGGTCAAGATCATGTACATCCATGTGCCGTCGGCTTGGCTTGCGATGATGGGCTATGGCGTCGTCGCCGCATCGAGCTTCGGGCTTCTGGTCTTCCGTCATCCGCTCGCGGATGTGTCAGCGAAATCCGCCGCGCCGATCGGGGCGGCTTTCACGGCGCTGGCCCTCGTCACGGGCTCGCTGTGGGGCAAGCCGATGTGGGGAACCTATTGGGTCTGGGATGCGCGGCTCACATCCGTGCTGATCCTGTTCCTTCTTTATCTCGGGCTCCTGGCGCTGCGCTCCTCCATCGAGGACGAAACGACGGCCGGCAAGCTGACCGCCATCCTGGCGCTGGTCGGCGTCGCCATCCTGCCGATCATCAAGTTCTCGGTCGAGTGGTGGAACACCCTGCATCAGCCTTCGACCGGCTTCACCGCGAGCGTCGATCCCAGCATGCGCACGCCCCTCCTTGTTTCTGCGGCCGGCTTCACCATGCTCTTCTTCGCGCTGCATCTCAAAGCCATGCGCAACGAGATTCTGCGCCGCCGCGTCAAAGCCATCACCATGGCGGAGGTCGAGCGCAGCACAGGGGCCAAAGCGCGGGAGTGACGGGCATGGGTCTCGGACCACACGCAGGATTCATATGGGCCGCCTATGGCGCCGTCATCGTGGTGCTGGCCGGGCTCATCGGCTGGCTCGTTTACGACGGCAGGCGGCAAACACGCGCGCTCGCCGATCTCGAGGCGCGCGGCATCAAACGCCGCTCGGCCGGCGGCTGAGGCGCCATGATGGAGCAAGCCCCAACCTCGAACGATGCCACAGCGCCGCGCCGCGGCGTGAGATGGGTGGTGGCGCCGGCCGCCATCTTCGCCCTTCTCGCGGCCTTGTTCGCATTTGCTCTAACGTCAGGCGATCCCTCGAAGCTGCCGTCCGCACTGATCGGGCGCCCGGTGCCAGAGACCTCGTTCGACGCGCTCGAAGGCCTCGTCGACGGCGGCCAGCCGGTGCCGGGCTTCACCAGCGCCGACCTTGCCGGCGGCGAGGTTCGCGTCGTCAACTTCTGGGCATCGTGGTGCGCTCCCTGCACCGACGAGCACCCGCTCCTGATGGAGCTCAAGGGGCGCACGGGCGTGCCGATTTTCGGCGTCAACTACAAGGATCAGACGGCCGCGGCCCGCCGATTCCTCGGCCGTTACGGCAATCCGTTCGCGCGCGTCGGCGTCGATGCCAACGGCCGCAAGGCCATCGAATGGGGCGTCTACGGGATGCCCGAGACGTTCGTCGTGAATGGCCGCGGCGAGATCGCCTACAAGCACGTGGGGCCGCTGAGCCCGCAGTCGCTCAATGAGAAGCTGATCCCGGAGATAGAGCTGGCGCGAAAGTCCAAATGAGTAATTGACGGAGACGCGACTGTGAAGATTGCGTGCCCTCCGACGCCTCGAATGCTTCACTCACGCCCGAGCAACGTGCTAGGTTGCCCCTCATGAACGCACCCACGAAGCGCATGACCGCGGAAGAGTTCGTGCTTTGGGCCGGACGGCAGGAGCGCGGCCGGTATGAGCTGATCGACGGGTTGGTGGTGCAGATGAACGCCGAACGAAGCGTCCATGAACGCATCAAGCTCAACATCGCCATCGCCTTGAGGAATGCCCTGCGCCGTTCGGGTCTCAAGGGAGAGACCTACGGCGACGGCATGGCCGTCCGGGTCACCGAGCATCTGGTGCACGAGCCCGACTCGCTTGTGCGGCTCGGCGCGCCACTGCACGACGACGCGACGATCGTCACCGACCCTGTGATCGTCGTCGAGGTCCTGAGCCCGAGCACCGGTCCCGTCGACACGAGCACGAAGCTGGCCAACTACTTCACGCTACCCAGCGTCGAGAACTATCTCGTTGTGAATACGACGGCGCGGAGCGTGCAGCACTACTACCGCGGCTCCGATGGTCGGCCGACAATGAGGGTTGTGACTGAGGGCGTATTAGACTGCACTCCGCCCGGCCTGCAGGTCGGTGTCGAGGAGTTCTTTGCGGATTAGCGAGGGATCGTCGGGAACACAATTGAGACGAGTGGTGCGAAAAGGGCACCGATCTTCGTAATCGGGTCCCCACCACGCCTCAAAGCGGAAAAAACTCCCCGCGCGAGTGGTTCAGGACTGAGAGCGTGCCCGACTTGATGTCGAAATGCGCACCGTGCAGGTTGAGCTTTCCCTTCTCCTCGCGCTCGCTAACGAAGGGGAACGTGCGCAGGTTCTTGATCGACGTCTTGATGCCCTCCTTCTCCAGAATGTCGAGCTTCTCCGCCGTGCTCTTCATCTGGTGTGCCGCCAGCACCGAAAGGCGCGCATCATCGAGCATCGACATCCAGCGCGAGATGAAATGCGCTTCCGTCTCGCGCGCCGCCGACTGGTCGAGCACGAACTTGATGCCGCCGCATCCCGAATGACCCATCACCACGAGGTGCTTCACTCTGAGGCTCAGGACCGCGAACTCGATGCCGGCGGAAACGCCGTGAAACTTGCCGCCCGTCTCGTAGGGTGGAACCAGGTTGGCGACGTTGCGCGCCACGAACAGCTCGCCCGGCATGGCATTGAAGATGGTCTCGGGATCGACACGGCTGTCGCAGCAGGAGATGAGCATGATCTCGGGGCTCTGGCCGTAGGTCGCCAATTCCTCGTACTGATCGGCATTAGGTACGAAGATGCGATGCTTGAAGCGCCGGTAGCGGTCGGTCAGTGTCTCAGGAAAGCTGCTCATCGGACCTCCTCGGCAGTCAGGTTTCGTTAGTCCCATCAGGGATGCGCGACGGCGAGGCGAAGCGCAAGAGAGCATAGCCGAAGAGCGCTGAAATGACCGACCCGGCCAGGACGCCGATGCGGATATCGACCGCGTGGCCCGGCTCCGGAAAGGCCAGCATGCCGATGAACAGGCTCATCGTGAACCCGATGCCGGCCAGCGCCGCTACACCGAGGAGCTGCATCCAGCTCACACCGTCCGGCCTGGCGCCGGCGCCAAGCGCAATCGCGGTCCATGTGAACAGGGCGACACCGATCGGCTTGCCGAGCGCCAGTCCGGCCGAAATGCCGAGGGGAATGGAATCGGCAAGCTTCGAAAGCGTCACACCCTCGAGGCTCACACCCGCGTTGGCGAAGGCGAACAGCGGCAGCACGCCGAAGGTCACCCAAGGATGCAGGTTCTCCTCCAGCCGTTCGAGTAGGGAGGGCTCGTCCGGCCGGGCAGCATTCATGGGCACCGCGAGCGCGGTTACCACTCCGGCGAGTGTGGCGTGAACACCCGACTTCAGGACACAGACCCAGACGAACAGGCCCGCGAGCACATACGCGGCAACGCGCAGCACGCCAATCCGGTTCATGATAGCCAGTGCGCCGATGCCGAGAGCCGCGAGCACGAGCGCTGCGAGCGACAGCTCCGAGGTGTAGAAGAGTGCAATGATGACGATGGCGCCGAGGTCGTCGATGATCGCCAGCGCCAGCAGGAAAACTTTGAGCGCCGGCGGAATCCGCGAGCCCAGCAAGGCCAGCACGCCGACGGCAAAAGCGATGTCGGTGGCGCAAGGTATCGCCCAGCCCCTGAGAGCCACAGGGTCGCTCGCGTTCAATGACCAGTAGAAGAGCGCCGGCACAACCATGCCGCCTACCGCCGCGATGGCTGGAAGTCCAGCACGGCTCAGGCTCGACAGCTCGCCCGTCAAGAGCTCCCGCTTGATCTCGAGTCCGATCAGAAAGAAGAAGACGGCCATCAGGCCGTCGTTGATCCAGAGAAGCAGAGGCTTGTCGAGTCCGAGAGCGCCTATCCGGACGGAAACTGGGGTGTCGAGCAGCGCGCCGTAGAGCGAAGCCGCAGGCGAGTTTGCGAGCAAAAGCGCCAGCACGGCCGCAGCCAGAAGCACCATGCCGCCCGCCGCCTCATGATGGACGAAGGCCAGCGCCCCACCGCCTGTTTTCATGTCAGCTCCAGATCCAAGAATCGCGCCGTTTCCCATGTTGGACCCAGATGCCACGCCGTCAAGTGTGCTTGACCTCCCGGCCGATTTGAAGGACGGGCAGCGGCGCGGCGCGAGACCAGCACGACGCGCTCTCGACGAGATGCAACTCGCCGGCGCCGAGGCTCCGATCGACCACGGCCTTTACGCCTGCTGTTGCAAGTCCCAAGGCCTCGTTGAGAGTCCGGCCGGCCAGCCAGTGGCCCAACAGGAGCGCGCTCAGGAGGTCGCCTGTGCCGTGCGGAACGTTCTCCTGGCGCGGCACGGCACACGACCACGCTCCTTCGCACCCGATGAGAACGTTGGCGATCTCCGGCCCGTCTCCGCCGAGCGAGGTTACGACCGTGGCCTCGGGCGGAAGTGCTCGCGCGGCGGCGGCGGCCTCGGCAGCTGTGGTCACGGCACGCTCCGAAAGCCAAGCGAGCTCGAACCGGTTCGGTGTCATGAGGTCCGCCAGCGGCAATAAGAGACTGCGCACCGCCGCGGCGGCCGCAGCGCCGATGTAGAGCCCGCCCGGATCGTCTCCTATGACCGGATCGCAGAGGAAGCGCGCGTCCGGCCGCCGTCGCTTGACGCGATGGACTGCCTCCGCTGCGACGTGCACATGCTCGCTGCCCGGCAGATAGCCTGTGAGAACGGCGTCTACGCCCGAGAGCCAGCCAGGCTCGTCGAGCGCGGCAAGCATTTCGAGAAGAGCGGCGGCGGGAACGTCGTGGCGCGCGTGGCGCGCGTGCCCCGGATGGTTGGAGAGGAGCACGGTCGGCAGCGCAATCACCTCGTGACCGAGCCCCTGCAACACCGGCACGATGGCCGCCAGACCCACAGCGCCGCGCGCGACGGAGGACGAGATGGCAAGCACCGTGGCCATGGACTCGATCGCTCATTGCGGCCATGAGACCGGAACCGGGCTCGCGAACGTCCGAGCGCCCGGCCCGATTCGCGACCTACTCCGCAGCGCTGCGCGCCGATTCGATGGCGGTGTTGGCCTCCTCGGCGCGCTCGTAGATGTGCGGCTGCAGCCCGCGCCTCGCCAGCGCCTCCTGCATCTTCATGCGCATGAAGGCACTGGTCGTGTAGCGCGTCGTCGACTTGTAGTGATGCTGCAGCATGTACTGGATCATCTCCGCGTAGCGGTCGTAGAGATCCTCGGCGATGCGGCACCCGTCGTGGTTGACGACGGCGTTGACCCGCCGGCCCGCCTTCGTGCACGCGTCCACCAGGACCTTCTGCAGGTCGTCCACGTCCGCCTTCTTGCGCACGCTCCAGCCCTCGAGATTGAGGAACAGGATGTTGCGCTCCGCATCGTAGGAGACGCGATCCGAGAGCTTGAGGTTCAGAAGCTCGCCCATGAGCTCCATCGGCTCGTCCTTGAAGATGCGCGCGTCCATCGGCACCGGCTTGTTGATGATGGGCTTGAAGTCCATGTGCGCGAGAATGTCCTTCTCGACGTCGATCCCGGGCGCCACCTCGATGAGCTCGAGGCCGCCCTGCGTCAATTGAAACACGCACCGCTCGGTGACGTAGATGACGGGCTGGGACTTCGTGGCGGCAAAGGTGCCCGAGAAGGTGATCTGCTCGACGTTGCGGACGAACTTCCTGGCGCGGCCTTCCTTGACGATCCTCACCTTGCCGTCCTCGATAGCGACCTCGAGGCCGCCCGCCGTGAACGTGCCGCAGAACACGACGGCGCGCGAGTTCTGCGAGATGTCGATGAAGCCGCCGCAACCGTTGAGCTTGCCGCCGAACCGGCTCGAGTTGACGTTGCCCTTCTCGTCCACCTCCGCATAGCCGAGGCAGGTGAGATCGAGCCCGCCGCCGTGATAGAAATCGAACATCTGGTTCTGGTCGAGGATCGAGTGGGCGTTGGCGGACGAGCCGAACGAGGAGCCGCCCGCCAGCACGCCGCCGACCGCGCCCGCTTCCGTCGTCATCGTGATGTAGGGCGTCACCTTCTCCTCGGCCGCGACCGAGGCGACTCCGTCCGGTGCGCCGACGCCGAGGTTGATGGCGCCGTTCAAGGGCAATTCGAACGCGGCCCGACGCGCGACGATCTTCCTCTCGTCGAGCTCCATCTTGGCAATGGCGTCGACGGGCACGCGGATCTCTCCCGACAGCGCCGGGTCATACAGGACGCCGTAGTTCATGCGGTGCATGACGGGATCGTCGGCGACGACCACGCAGTCGACCAGGATGCCCGGCACCTTGACGTCCTTCGGCCTGATCGATCCCTGCTCGACGATGCGCTCGACCTGGGCGATCACAATGCCGCCGTTGTTGTGAGCCGCCATCGCCTGGGCCAAGACGTCGAGCGTCAGCGCCTCCTTCTCCAAGCTCAAGTTGCCGGAGGGATCGGCGCTGGTGGCGCGGATCAAGGCGACGTCGATCGGCGTCGCCCGGTAGAACAGCCACTCGCGGCCGTCGACCTCGACGAGCTTCACGATGTCCTCGGTGGTGAGCGTGTTGACCTTGCCGCCGCCGAGGCGGGGATCGACGTAGGTGTGCAGCCCCACCTTCGAGAACAGGCCCGGCTGGCCCGAGGCGCAGCTGCGATAAAGCTTGGAGATGATGCCCTGGGGGAGATTGTAGCCCTGGATCTTGTTCCTCTGTGCGGCCTCCGCGACCTTCGGCATGCGCCCGAAGTTGGCGGCGATAACGCGCCTCAAGAGTCCTTCGTGATGTAATCTTCCCGTACCGAGCCCTTTGCTGTCGCCGGCGCCCGCGCACATGATGAGGGTGAGCCCCTTGGGTGACCGGGTCTCGACGTAGCGCTTCTCGAGCGCCGCGTGGAGCGCCTCGGGAATGCAGCTCTGCACGAAGCCGGTGGTGCAGACGACATCGTCGTCGCTGATCAGCGCAATGGCCTCCGCGGCCGAAATGACCTTGTTCTTCATGGACTTGCGTTTCCTCAGGCTTGCCGCCCGGTGAGCCGGCCGTGCGCGCTGGCGCCGGCCGGTCTCCCGGCTGGTCTCGTTGTTTGGGAGGAGAGAGCGTAGTGGCCCGCGCGAGCCCCGGCAATGCCCTCCGGCGGCTGCCGATGGTCTCACCCCTCCGAGTGGGCGCGGGCGCACGGACGGGTGGGAGCATGGACGGGTGGGAGCATGGAGCCGGCTATCCGGCAAAGCATGATCCGCGCCTCACCCGCCGCCCAAACCCTCGCTCCCGTCCGCCAACGAGGTGTTGCGCACAACAATGCCCCAAGCGAGGGGAGAGAGTGATCCGAAGCGGAACTCACATCGGGTGGCGCAACGACGGCAATTCAAATGGTGTTAGTCCCGGAGGGGTCTGCTCTGCCAACTCAAGAACTTTGCCCCACCGGCTGAAGTTCGGCATTTCCCAAGTCTCGTTCTCAGCCATCATTCTGCCGAGAGCGCCGGAATCTAGATGTTGTTTGATCGCTGCGATAACTTCCGGATCATGAAACTCTGCATCACTCCACAAATAGCCTAGTAGGACGCGCTTGTTGTCCTGGCGCTGTAGGAACGGTGCGATAAGCCCCCCGCGCGTCCCGGCCTCCGACGCCAAGCGCGCCATTAGGATGGGAATGTGCGAAGCCGGAAAGATTTCCCTTACATAGTTGTAGCACTGCCGTCGAACCCCTTCGTCCAGAACCAGCGCAACGCCCTTCGCAATTCGCTCCCATACCGGGCTATCGTTATAGGTCTTCCCAGCCCAATAGCGCTGCACCCACTGCAGATCGGCGATAGATATGCGGCCATCCTCCCCAACTGGCGCGAAAGTAATCCAATTGGCATCCACATCTGTGAAAGGATCGTCGTGGCATAGTTCTAGTTCGAGCAGATTCTTCGGCTCGAAATACGGGGGCCACCTCCGGTCGCCTATTCTCGCCTCGGCTTCATTACGCGATCGGAAGAAAAACATGCCCCGCATCCGCGAGACCTGATGACCAAAGAAGCTTAGACGCACCGCCTCTATGAGAAATTCATTGAATACCCTGGAGTTATTCAGCGTCGCAAAGATACCCGCTTGCATGAAAGATATGAAGCCTGGATTCTGAGGCGCGGATGCATAGTCGGCTGAGACAAGCATGCCGCGCATCACGGCCCAAGCCACGGCTGGATGTTCAAGATCAAGAAAGCAATATACGCGGGTCGATTGTCTTAGCCCTACAAACGGTAAATGTTGCATCTGCTGTCACCGCCGCTGCTTCGCTGGTCGCTATTATACCTTGTACAGCCCGTAGATGTTGGGTTACGCGGCGATCGCCGCTAACACAACATCAACTCACAGAACGAGCTGGCGGACATCCTCGAGAATGTCCGCCAACCGGCGCGCAAAGCGCGCGGCCAAGGCCCCGTCGATGACGCGGTGATCGTAGGAGAGGCACAGCGGCAGCATGAGACGCGGCTGGAAGCCCGCGCCGTCCCACCGGGGTCTCGTCTCGGCCCGCACGACGCCGAGGATGGCGACCTCCGGTGCGTTGACGATCGGGGTGAAGCTCGTGCCGCCGATCCCGCCGAGACTGGAAATGGAGAATGTCCCACCCTGAATATCGTTGGGCGCGATCTTGCCGTCGCGCATCCTTTGCGAGACTCCGCCGAGCTCCTGCGACAGCTCGATGATGCCCTTGCGGTCCACGTCCTTGATGACGGGCACGACGAGCCCGTCCGGCGTGTCGACGGCGACGCCGATGTTGTAATAGCGCTTGAGGACGATGCTGTCCTTGCCGGGCGCCAGCGACGCGTTGAACTCCGGAAACTCCTTCAGCACCACCACGCTCGCCTTGATGAGGAAAGCGAGAAGGGTGACGCGATAGCCCTTCTCCCTGGCGCTGGCGTCGAGCGTCCTCCGGTAGCTCTCGAGATCAGTGATGTCCGCCTCGTCCCGATGGGTGACATGGGGAACGTTGAGCCAGGCGCGAACAAGATGCGGACCCGAGAGCCGTTTGAGACGCGACAGCGGCCGCGTCTCGATGGGCCCGAACCTGGAAAAATCTTCGGCCGGCATGTCCGGAATGCCGCCGCCCGAGGCGCTGGCGCCCAATGCACGCCTGACGTCGTCCTTGGTAATGCGGCCCTTTTCGCCCGTACCCTTGAGGCGGGAGAGATCGATGTCGAGCTCGCGCGCGAGGCGGCGCACCGACGGACCGGCGAGCACCCCGCCGAAATCGACGCTCATCGGCAGAGCGATCTTGGCCGCGGCTCCGTCCCCGGAGTGAGCCGCGCCCACGGTCGTTGCGAGCCCGCCGGTTCCGGCGGGCTCTTCCGCCACTAGCGGCTTTTGCGCGGGCCGCGCCGCAGTCGAGGCGCCCGAGGCCGCTTCCAGACGCAAAATGAGCGAGCCTTCGCTCACCCTGTCGCCGGCCTTGACCAGGAGGGCCTCCACCTTGCCCGCCTCGGGGGCCGGCACCTCCATCGCCGCCTTGTCGCTCTCGAGCGTGATCAAGGGATCGTCGCGCCTCACGCTATCGCCCGCCTTCACGTGCACCTCGATGACCGGCACGTCCGTGAAGCTGCCGATGTCGGGAACCTTCACCTCGATCAGCCCCATGGTAGTGGTCCTTTCCGAACGCTGCGCATCGTCATGCCCTGGCCGGATTGAGCTTGTCGGGATCGAGGCCATATTTCCTGATCGCCTCGGCCGCCTGCGACGACGCCAGCTTGTTGTCGGCGGCAAGCGCGCTCAAGGCGGCGAGCGCCACATGATGCCGGTCCACCTCAAAGTGCCGGCGCAGCTTGCGGCGATAGTCCGAGCGGCCGAATCCATCGGTGCCGAGCACCCGGTAGGTTCCCGGCACGAAGCGCCGGATCTGATCGGCGTAGGCTTTCATGTAATCCGTCGAGGCCACGACGGGCGCTTCCCCGCGCGACGCAATGCAGCGCGTGACATAGGGCACCTTGGGCTCGTCCAAGGGGTGCAGCATGTTCCAGCGCTCGGTGTCGAGACCCTCGCGGGCCAGCTCGGTGAAGCTCGTCACGCTCCAGATATCTGCTGGAATGCCGAAGTCCTTCTCGATGAGATCAGCGCCAGCCAGCACCTCGCGCAGAATGGCCCCCGACCCCATGAGCTGCACCTTAGGGCCTCTGGCCTTGCTGCCGGCAGCCTTCAAGAGGTACATGCCTCTCGTGATGCCCTCCTCGACGCCCTCGGGCATCGGCGGGTGCACATAGTTCTCGTTGAGAGCGGTGATGTAGAAATACACGTCCTCCTGATTGACGAGCATGCGCTCGAGGCCGTGGCGGATGATGACCGCGAGCTCGTAGCCGTAGGCGGGATCATAGGAGACGCAGTTCGGGATGGTCGAGGCCAGGATGTGGCTGTGCCCGTCCTGGTGCTGCAGGCCCTCGCCGTTGAGCGTCGTGCGCCCCGCCGTGCCGCCGATGAGAAAGCCGCGCGATCGCATGTCGCCGGCGGCCCAAGCGAGGTCGCCGATGCGCTGGAAGCCAAACATCGAGTAGTAGATGAAGAAGGGAATCATCGGCACGTTGGAGGTGGAGTAGGAGGTCGCGGCGGCGATCCACGAGCTCATCGCGCCGGCTTCGTTGATGCCCTCCTCGAGGATCTGCCCGTTGCGGTCCTCGCGGTAGTACATGAGCTGCTCGGCGTCCTCGGGCCGGTAGAGCTGGCCGACCTGACTGTAGATGCCGAAGGTGCGGAACATGCCCTCCATGCCGAAGGTGCGGCTCTCGTCGGGAACGATCGGTACGATGTGGCGGCCGAGACCCTTGTCGCGCATGAGCTTGGTCAGAAGCTGCACGAACGCCATCGTGGTCGAGAGCTCGCGGCCCTCCGAGCCCTTTGTCTGCGCTTCGAAGAACGCGAGCGGGGGGACGTCGAGCTTCACAGTTGTCTTGGTTCGCCGCTGGGGAAGAGACCCGCCCAGCGCAGCGCGGCGCGCCTTCAGATACACATTCTCGGAGCTGCCTTCTGGGAACTTGACGAAGGGCAGCGTATCGATCTCCTCGTCGGCGACGGGCACGCCGAAGCGGTCGCGGAACTTCTTCAGCGCATCGCGTCCGAGCTTCTTCTGCTGGTGGGCGATCATCTGGCTCTCGCCGGCTGCGCCGAGCCCGTAGCCCTTGACGGTCTTGGCGAGAATGACCGTCGGCTGCCCCTGGTGCGCGACAGCGGCCGCATACGCCGCATAGACTTTGCGCGGGTCATGACCGCCACGCGTCAGCGACCAGATGCGCTCGTCCGTCCAGTTTGCAACCAGAGCCGCCGTCTCGGGGTAGCGGCCGAAGAAGTTCTTGCGGATATAGGCACCGTCCTTCGCCTTGAAATCCTGGTATTGACCGTCGTTGCACTCCTCCATGAGCTGGCGCAGGCGTCCTGTCGTGTCGTGCTGAAGGAGCTCGTCCCAGTTGGAGCCCCAGATGCACTTGATCACATTCCAGCCGGAGCCGCGGAAACTGGCCTCAAGCTCCTGAATGATCTTTCCGTTGCCGCGCACCGGACCATCGAGGCGCTGCAGGTTGCAGTTGATGACGAAGATCAGGTTGTCGAGCCTCTCCCGGCCCGCGAGCGAGATAGCGCCGAGACTCTCGGGCTCGTCCATCTCGCCATCGCCGCAGAACACCCAGACTTTGCGATTGGCGGTGCCGGCGAGGCCGCGGTCGTGCAGATACTTGAGGAAGCGCGCCTGGTAGATGGCCATGATGGGGCCGAGCCCCATCGACACGGTCGGGAATTGCCAAAGCTCCGGCATCAACCAGGGATGGGGATAGGAGGAGAGGCCGCCGCCGTCCGCTTCCTGACGGAACTTCGAGAGTTGCTCCTCGCTGATCCGTCCTTCGAGAAACGCGCGTGCGTAGATTCCGGGGGAGGAATGGCCCTGCACAAAGATGAGATCGCCGCCGTGGCTCTCGTCCGGCGCGTGCCAGAAATGCATGAAGCCGGTATCGTAGAGCGTCGCGGCGGACTGGAAGCTCGCGAGATGGCCGCCGAGCTCGGTCGAGTCCTGGTTGGCTCTCAGCACCATCGCCAAGGCATTCCAGCGGATCGCCGAGCGAATCCGGTGCTCGATGTCGCGATCGCCCGGATGCACCGGCTCATGATGCGGCGCGATTGTATTGAAGTAGGCCGTGTTGGCGGCGAACGGCACGTTGGCCCCCTGCCGGCGCGCCGTCTCGACGGCCTTCTCGAGGATGAGGTCGGCGCGCGCGCTGCTTTCGAATGCGATGACGGAGGAGATGGCCTGTTGCCATTCGCGCACCTCCTGGTCCGGCTCGCCGTCGCCTGAGATTTCAAGCACTGTTCTCGCCATGAGACGTGCCCTCCTCGCCATTCACTGCATAGTGGGTAGATGGTGTGCCAAGGCATCATTTTGCCAGAGGCGCCGGAATTGCGCGCGATTGTGCCGGGGGCCGCCGGGCCGGTCCCCGAGACCCCGTCTGGTCCTCTCCCGGCGCGGCCCGCGCGGCCCTCTTGCCGCAGGCCGACAACAGTTTGAAACATCAGGCTTTATTATTGCGCTCCCGGGCGTGGAATAAGACCAGTTTTCCTGCCTGGCCAGGCCCGTCCGTGGTATAAGAAAACGACCTCGATACTCCGCTAATCATCAGGATAGAGAATGAGCGCCGAGCCCGCCAAGAAACTGCCCGCTGCCGACGACTACGGCGCCGACAGCATCAAGATGCTGAAGGGCCTCGAAGCGGTGCGCAAGCGGCCGGGCATGTACATCGGCGATACCGATGACGGCTCGGGTCTGCACCACATGATCTACGAGGTCGTCGACAACGCCATCGACGAGGTGCTGGCCGGTCATGCCAAGATCTGCCAGGTCACGCTCAACAACGACGGCTCCTGCACCGTGCGCGACGACGGGCGCGGCATCCCGACCGGCATCAAGCACGACGACGACCAGAAGCCCAAGCGCTCCGCCGCCGAGATCGTCTTTACCGAGCTGCACGCGGGCGGCAAGTTCGATCAGAACGCCTACAAGGTGTCGGGCGGACTGCACGGCGTCGGCGTCTCGGTCGTCAATGCCCTCTCGAGCTGGCTCAAGGCCCGCATCTGGCGCGAAGGCAAGGAGCACGTGATCGAGTTCCGCGACGGCGTGACGGTCGCGCCGTTGTGGACGGCCGGTGATGCCAAGGGCCAGCGCGGCACCGAGGTCTCGTTCCTGCCCTCGCCCAAGACATTCTCGATGGTGGAGTTCGACTACGGCACGCTCGAGCACCGCCTGCGCGAGCTGGCGTTCTTGAACTCGGGCGCCAGAATTGTGCTGACGGACGCGCGCCACGCCGACGTCAAGCGCGAGGAATTCCAATTCGTAGGCGGCACCGCCGCGTTCGTGCGCTACCTCGACCGCTCCAAGCAGGCGCTCATTTCCGAGCCGATCATGATCCGGTCCGAAAAGGACCGTGTCGGCATCGAGATCGCGCTGTGGTGGAACGACAGCTACCACGAGAATGTTCTCTGCTTCACCAACAACATTCCGCAGCGCGACGGCGGCACGCACCTCGCGGGCTTCCGGGCGGCGCTGACCCGCGTGATCAACAAGTACGCTTCCGAAAGCGGCGTAGCCAAGAAGGAGAAGGTCGATCTCTCGGGCGAGGATGCGCGCGAAGGGCTCACCTGCGTGCTGTCGGTCAAGGTGCCCGATCCCAAGTTCTCCTCGCAAACGAAGGACAAGCTCGTCTCCTCGGAGGTGAAGCCCGTCGTCGAGAGCGTGGTCGGCGATCAGCTCGCGCAGTGGTTCGAGGAGCACCCGAAGGACGCCAAGACCATCGTCGGCAAGATCGTCGAGGCGGCACTCGCCCGCGAGGCCGCCCGCAAGGCGCGCGAGCTCACCCGGCGCAAAGGCGCGCTCGACGGGCTCCGGCTTCCGGGCGGGCTCGCCGAATGCCAGGACCGCGACGCCTCCAACACCGAGCTCTTCATCGTCGAGGGCGATTCGGCCGGCGGCTCCGCCAAGCAGGGGCGCAAGCGCGAGTATCAGGCGGTGCTGCCGATCCGCGGCAAGATTCTGAACGTGGAGCGGGCGCGCATCGACAAGATGCTGTCCTCCGAGCAGGTGACGAACATCATCGGCGCGCTCGGCACCGGCATTCGCGACGATTTCAACCTCGACAAGCTGCGCTATCACAAGATCATCATCATGACGGACGCCGACGTCGACGGCGCCCACATCCGCACTCTCTTGCTGACCTTCTTCTACCGGCAGATGCCGGAGCTCGTGGAGAAGGGACACGTCTACATCGCCCAGCCGCCGCTCTACAAGGTGAGCCGCGGCAAGTCGGGCACCTACCTCAAGGACCAGCGCGCCCTCGAGGACTACCTGATCGACTCCGGCCTCGACGAGACCGTCCTTGTCACCGGCGACGGCGAGGAGCGTGCGGGGCGCGATCTTCGCGATATCGTCACCACGGCCCGCGCCATTGTCGGCGCCATCGATCAGCTGCACTCCCGCTATGCCCGCAACGTCATCGAGCAGGCGGCCATCGCTGGAGCATTCGATGCCTCGGCCGTGAAGTCCCAGGAGGCCGCCGACATGGTCGCTGCCGCCATTGCCGCCCGTCTCGATCGCACCGCCGAGGAGACGGAGATCGGCTGGAAGGGCACCTACGGCAATGACGGTTTCCTATTGCGTCGCGAGGTGCGCGGCGTCACCGAGGCCCACGCTCTGGATCGAGCGCTCTTGGCCTCGCTCGACGCCAAGCGCTTGAACGAGAAGCATGCGCATCTGGCCGAGGTCTACGGCAAGCCAGCCAAGCTACGGCGCAAATCGGAGACCATCCCCGTGTTCGGCCCGCGCGGGCTGCTCGACGCCGTCTACGAGGCCGGCCGCAAGGGCATATCGCTCCAGCGCTACAAAGGCCTCGGCGAGATGAACCCCGAGCAGCTCTGGGAAACGACGCTCGACCGCGACGCGCGCACGCTTCTGCAGGTCAAGATCGGAGATTCGGCGGACGCGGACGAGATCTTCGCCAAGCTCATGGGCGATGTCGTCGAGCCGAGGCGTGAGTTCATCCAGGACAACGCGCTCTCCGTTGCAAACCTCGACGTGTGATTGGCTGAGAGCGGACGTCCGGGCTCAAGCGATCATACATTCCGTTCGCAACGACGGGCAATGATTGACACCGACTCCGGTTGATTGATTCACGACATGTGCCGGACCGGAATGGCCCCGGTGAGGGGACAGCTGGACAACCGCTCGCCAGTGATCACAGCTCGTCCATGACTGCAACCATGACTGCGACCGTCACCACTTTTTACAAATTCGTCGCCATCGAGGACCGTGAGGAGCTTCGCGCCCAGCTCCTGGATCTGTGCCATGCGCACGCAATTCTCGGCACGATCCTCATCGCGGCCGAGGGCATCAATGCGACAATCGCGGGCGATGATGCTGGCGTAGCGGCCGTACTCGCGTGGCTTCGGAGAGATCCCCGTTTCCGAGATCTCCTCAGCAAGGAATCGTTCGCGGCAGAGATTCCGTTTCAGCGCATGAAGGTGAAAGTGAAGCGCGAGATCGTGCGCCTCGACGCGCCCGAGGCCGATCCCAATGTTGCTGTTGGAGCCTATGTGAAGCCCCGGGACTGGAACGCGCTCATTTCACGCGACGACGTGATCCTCGTCGACACGCGCAACGACTACGAGGTTGCCATCGGCACATTCCGCGGGGCTCGCGATCCCAAGACCAGAAGCTTCACGGGCTTCAAGGACTACGTGCGCAATCATCTCGACCCAGCGCGCCATCCGAAGGTGGCGATGTTCTGCACGGGTGGAATTCGCTGCGAGAAGGCTTCCGCCTACCTGCTCGCGCACGGCTTCCCGGAGGTCTATCACCTCGAAGGCGGCATCCTGAAGTATCTGGAGGAGGTGCCGCGCGAGGAGAGCCTGTGGGTCGGCGAGTGCTTCGTATTCGACGCGCGCGTAGGCTTGGATCACGGCGTCGTCGAGGGCCGTGCCGCCATGTGCCGCGCATGCGGATGGCCAATGGCGCCGGGTGAGAGTGCTGCCGCTGGAGTGAGCTCCCTGCAATGTCCGAACTGCGGGTCTGAGATTGATCGCGAATAGCATGGCCTCTCGCCCCAACCATCTCCCCAAGCGGTGAGAAAACTGATCACCCGTTCTTGAACTTCGCCTTCCGCTTCTCGGCAAATGCGGCCATGCCCTCTTTCTGGTCGTCCGTGGCAAATAGCGAATGGAACACGCGCCGCTCGAAGCGGATGCCTTCGGCGAGCGTCGTTTCGTAAGCGCGGTTGACGCACTCTTTGGCCATCATGACCGACGGCAGCGAGAGACCCCCAATCGTCTCGGCGGCCTTCAGGGCCTCTGCCATGAGGTCGGCGGCAGGAACGACGCGCGACACGAGCCCCGAGCGCTCGGCCTCGGCCGCATCCATCATGCGCCCCGTCAGGACCATCTCCATCGCCTTCGACTTGCCGGCAAAGCGCGCAAGGCGCTGCGTGCCGCCGGCACCCGGAATGACGCCGAGCTTGATCTCGGGCTGGCCGAACTTGGCCGTATCCGCGGCAAGGATGAAATCGCAGCTCATGGCGAGCTCGGCGCCGCCGCCCAACGCAAAGCCGGCGACCGCGGCGATCACCGGCTTGCGGCAGCGCGTGATGCGCTCCCAGGAGCCGATGAAGTCCGTCGTGTAGACATCCATGAACGAGTGGGGCTGCATCTCCTTGATGTCGGCACCGGCGGCAAAGGCTTTTTCGGAGCCGGTCAAAACGATGCAACCGATGCCGTCGTCCGCCTCGAAGTCGTCGAGCGCTCCGTTCAGCTCGCCGATCAGCTCGCTGTTCAAGGCATTGAGTGCGCTCGGCCGGTTCAATGTGATGACGCCGACCCGGCCCTTGGTCTCGACGAGTATCGTCTTGTAGCTCATGAACAATCCCCTTCCCGCTCGCCCGTCATACGGGGTTGGCGCCGTCGCGGAGGCGCACCACGCCCGGCCGTATCCGGCCGTGCAAGCGCTCCCTTGGTCGCTGTGCAACCCTCACCAGAGGAATCGCATCCTCAACGCTGGCAGCGCGGGCAATAAAAGGTCGAGCGGCCGCTTTGCACGATGCGCCGGATGGTTCCGCCACAGGCCCGGCGCCGGCACGGCTCGTCTTCGCGATCGTAGACCTGATGCGCCTCCTGGTACGCGCCGCTGCTGCCATCCGCCTTGCGATAATCCCTGAGGGTCGAGCCTCCGGCCGCTATCGCCTCGGTGAGCACGCGCTGGATCTCCGGGACAAGTCGCAGCGCGCGCGCCGTCGGGCGGCCCTCCCTGGTGGCGATCGTGGCAGCGCCGCGCCGTGGCGCGAGGCCGGCGCGGAACAGGGCCTCGCAAACGTAGATGTTGCCGAGACCCGCCACGTTGCGCTGATCGAGCAAAAACGCCTTGAGGTCCGTCTTTCGGCCCTTCGCACGCTTTGCGAGCCGCTCGGCGGTAAACGTCTCCCCGAGCGGCTCGACGCCGAGACCAGCGAGGAGGGGATGACGGTCAAGCGTGTCCTCTTCTGCGAGCAGCATGAAACCGAAGCGGCGCGGATCGTTGTACGTCACTGTGGTCCCGCCGGACAGGTGAAAAACCACGTGGTCGTGCGCGGGATCGGCTTTGGTCGCGAAGTCGGTGTCGCCAAGGACGACGTCGCCCCGCCGTCCACTGCCGGCGACGGTGAAGCGCCCGGTCATGCCGAGATGCATGATGAGCGCCTGCCCATCGGACAGGTGCAGCAAGAGGTACTTCGCCCGGCGCCAGACCGAGAGAACGCGCCGGCCTATAAGCGTCGCGGCAAACTTTTCGGGTAAGGGAAAGCGGAGATCGGCACGGCGCTGCTCGAGCCCAACGATGCGCCGGCCTCTGAGCGCGGCCTCGAGCCCGCGCCGGACGATCTCGACTTCAGGCAGCTCCGGCATGTCAGCGCAATCCTCGCGGCGGCCCCCTCAGCTACAATCTGCAGATTCATCGGACGAGCAGAAGCGGACCTTCGAGGCGCTCGGCCAGCAACAGAAGATCGCTCCCTTCCGACGCGAGGCGGCCGCCGAAGCGGGCCACGGCGAAGCCGGCGCCGGCCAGCGTGAGGGCGCGCACGACAGGCCCTGCTTCGCCCGGACCGGCGACCGCCGACAGGAGCGCCGCGCCAGTCATCTCCTCGAGAGCGAGACGGGCCTGCCCTTCCATCCAGCCGAGATGCTCCTCCGATTCGCCGACAAGCAAGAGCTTGGCCTCCCCCTCTGCCGATGCCAACCGCTCGGCTGTGCGCAGCATCGGCTGAAGGCGCTCGAGGTCCTCGATGACCGCCACAACGGGACCCGACGCGCGTCGCGACCGGCTGCCGGCGACGATGAGGCCGGTCGTGCCGTGCACCTCGGCAAAAAGGCGCGCGAGCAGCGGCGCCTCCTTTCCCGTCAACGGCTCCGAGAGCGCCACCACGTTCCACGGCCCGTTCTCGGCACAGGCGGTTGCGAGCGCGTGCACCGGCTCATCACGCACCGTGCGGCAGCGGCAGGCGATCTCGGCCTCCCGGGCCAGCGCCACGACCCGGCGCTGCAGGGCTGAGAACAGCTGCCTCAGCTCGCGCGCGATATCATCGGGCGAGAGCGGCCGCGCCGTGCGCCCGGTCAGGGCGATTTCGCGTGCAAAGGGAAAGCGCGCGAGATCGAACAGCTGGTGATCCTCGACGAACAGTGCCTCCACCTCCGACTGAAAGGCCGCCGCGACCCGCAGAGCGGCCGAGACGGCAACCTCGCTCATCCGGCTCGACGGGCCGAGGCTCAAGACCACCCGCCCCCGGCCTTCGCTCGCCTCTGCCACGTGCGCGATCATGAGCCGGACTTCTCCGCACCCGAGTTGCCAGTGCCCGATCCGCCGAACTTGCGGGCGCGCTCGGCGAAGGTCTTGAGCTTGTCCTCGACCAGCCGGTTCAGCGTGCCCGGGGGGAACTGGCCGTCGGCGCCGCGCGTGCCGGCCGCCATCCCGGTCAGAATCTCGAGACCCTCGTCGATCGAGCCGACGGCGTAGATCGAGAACGTACCTTCGCGCACGGCCTCCACGACGTCCTCGTGCAGCATCAGGTGCTGGACGTTGGACTTCGGAATGAGCACGCCCTGCTCGCCCGTGAGCCCGCGCGCGCTGCACACGTCGAAGAAGCCCTCGACCTTCTCGTTGACGCCGCCTATCGCCTGCACCTCGCCCCACTGGTTGACGGAGCCGGTGACGGCAAGCCCTTGCCTGATCGGCACTTCCGACAGGGCGGAGAGGAGCGCATAGAGCTCGGCCGAAGAGGCGCTGTCTCCGTCCACGCCGCCATAGGACTGCTCGAAAACGAGGGAGGCGGCCATCGCGAGCGGTACATCCTCGGCAAAGCGCCCGGCGAGATACCCCCACAGGATCATCACCCCCTTCGAATGCAGTGGCCCGCCGAGCTTCACCTCGCGCTCGATGTCGACCACACGGCCCTGGCCCATGCGCACGCGCGCCGTGATGCGCGAAGGGCGCCCGAACGAGAAGTCGCCGAGCATGAGAACCGAGAGACCGTTGATCTGCCCGACCTTGGCGCCGTCCGTATCGACCAGGACAATGCCGCGCTCGAACGTCTCCTGAGCCCGGTCGCGCAGCCGGTCTGAGCGCTGCACATGCTCGTCGACGGCGCGCGTCACGTCATCGCGGCTGATGAGGCTGCGCCCGGCCTTGCCGGCCCAGTAGTCCGCCTCGCGCACGAGATCGGCAATACGCCCCACCTCGATCGAGAGCTTCTCGCGATCGTCGGCAAGGCGTGCCCCTTCGTCGATCAATCGGGCAACACCGGCAGCATCCACCGCCTTGAGGCCGTGACGTTTCACCATCGAGGCGATGAGCCGGGCATAGGCCGCGTCGTTCTCCTTGCTGCGGACGATGGTATCGTCGAAGTCGGCCTGCACCTTGAACAGGCGCGAAAAGTCGGGATCGTGCGCGGCGAGGAGATAATAGAGCTCGCGATCGCCGAACAGGATCACCTTGATATCGAGCGGAATGGGCTCGGGCTCGAGCGTCTGGGTCGAGATGAGGCCCAGCGTCTCAGCCGGCTGCTCGATCTTGATCTGTCCGGCCTTGACCGTCCGCTTCAGCGCCTCGTACGCGAAGGGCGAAAGCAGGAGCTTGCGCGCGTCGATCAGGAGGTAGCCGCCGTTCGCCTTGTGCAAGGCACCGGACCTGATCAAAAGGAAATCGGTGACGAGCGCGCCCATCTGGGCGACGTGCTCGACGCGCCCGACCACGTTGCCGAAGCTCGGATTGTCCTCCTCGTAGATCGGCGCGCCCGCATTGCCCTCGCCATTGGAAACGACGACATTCACCATGTAGCGGCGAAAGCGCGGATCGCGCGAGGTGTCGATCGGCTGTCTGACGATCTCGCTCTCCTCGCCGCTCGGCGCGAGGAAGAGGCCCGTATTGCGAACGAGGTCGGCCTCCGCGGCGGCAAGAAATGCAACGACGGCAGCGACGTCGCCGAGCTCGGCCTTGACCTCGTCGAGCGCCTCCGCCACGACGAAGCGCGAGACCTCCTCGTTGAGTGCGGCAATGCGGCTGCGGCGCACCTTGTCCGCCTTGGGTGCCTCGGACAGGATTTGCTCGAGCTCCTTCTGCAGGGTCTCGATGCGGGTCTGCACCTCGTTGCGCATCGCCTCGGGAAGCTGGTTGAAGACCTCGGGCTTCACCACCTTGCCTTCGTGCATCGGCGCCATCGCGAAGCCCATCGGCGTGCGCAGAATGGCGATGTTCTGCCCGCTTGCCTTCTCATTCAATGCCTCGAGCGCCCCTTCCTGAGCGAGGCGGAACTCCTCATCGATGGCGCGCCGGCGCGCCTGGTAATCCTCGCCCTCGAAGTTCTGCGGCAGCGTCGCCCTCAGCTCGTCGATGGCGCGGATCATGGCCTTGGCGAAGCGCTTGGCGCGTCCCGCCGGCAGCTTCAGCGCACGCGGCTTGTTGGCATCCTCGAAATTGTTGACATAGACCCAATCGGGCGGAGCCGGCGCAGCAGCGGCCCGCACGGCAAGAAATGTGCGCACAGCGGTGCTCTTGCCCGAGGCCGGCGGGCCCAGCACAAACATGTTGAAATCGGGCGCCTTGATGTTGGCGCCGAAATCGATGGCGTTCAGGGCGCGGTCCTGGCCGATCAAGCCGGCCGACGGCTCGAGCTCGGCGGTTGTCTTGAATCCGAGGCTGGCCGGGTCGACGGAACGTCTCAGCTCCGAAGCCGGAAGCGCTTTTGGCGCCGGGGGGCCAACGGTCGCCGCCGCCGAGGCCGCGGCATCGGCCGACTTCGCCTCGAGAGCGGGGTCTTTGCTGGTACGTCGGAAGAACATTGAAACACAGTCTCGCCGGGCCGGCGCATTCTATCCCTGACCTGCATCAAGTTGCGATGGCAGCGGGATCGCGTGCGGGATTATTATAGTGTGGGCTAGCGGGCCCTCTTGCACGTCTCACCCGGTGATGGCAGATCCATGACGGCCGCCAAGGAAAATGAGGAGACTGTGGCCCTTTCGCAGCTGGCGGACGGGCGCCAGTCGCCGGCTGCGGCCGAGATCGCGCGTGGCGCCGTGCGGCTCCTGGCCCGGCACGGGCTGGCGAGCGTCGCCGAGCTGCCTTTGCCCAACGGCCGGCGCGCCGACCTCGTGGCGCTGACGCCTGCCGGAGACCTCTGGATCCTCGAGATCAAATCGTGCCTCGAGGATTTCCGCGCCGACCAGAAATGGCCCGATTACAGGGGCTTCTGCGACCGCCTCTATTTCGCGGTGAAACCCGATTTTCCGCTCGACGCTCTGCCGGCCGAAGCCGGGCTGGTGCTGGCCGACCGCTACGGCGGCGAGATCGTGCGCGAGGCCCCCCTCCACCGGTTGGCCGCGGCCCGGAGGAAGACCATGACGCTGCGCTTCGCTCGCGCTGGCGCACTGCGCCTGTCACTCGTCCTCGACCCGCCCCTATCGCAAGTGGTCGGCGCCGAGGGGTAGCCTCATCGCCGCATCACCTTTCCGTCCTCCACCTCGAACAGACGGGCGTAGCCTTCGAGTGGCGCAAAGGCAATCGAATCCGTCCCCGTCAACCAGGCCTGGCAGCCGAGATGCAGAAGCTCGGCGAACAGCGCCTCGCGGCGATGTGCGTCGAGGTGTGCCGTCACCTCGTCGAGCAGAAGAATGGGCGAGAGGCCCTCCTGACGGCTGGCAATCAACTCTGCATGAGCCAGGACCAGTCCGAGAAGCAACGCCTTCTGCTCGCCGGTCGAGCACAGATGTGCGGGCATCGACTTGGGCCCGTGGCCGGCAACGAGATCGGAGCGGTGCGGCCCGTCGAGCGTGCGACCTGCGGCGCGGTCCCGCTCGCGCGCTCCGGCGAGCGTGCGCACATAGGCTTCCTCGACATCGACAGCGGGGCTCGTCATAAGGTCGCGCTCGAGCGTGCCCTCCACCATGATTCGACACCACGGAAAGGGCGAATCCGGCTCTCGCGAACGGCGCTGACCGATCACGCCGGAGAGCGCGGTGATCGCCTCGTTGCGTGCCGCGGCGATGGCCGTGCCCGATTCCGCCATGATGCGCTCCAAGCCGTCGAAGCGCGCAGCCTCGCGTACGCCGTCCGAGAGCAGCCGATTGCGACTCTGCATGGCCCGCTCGAACCGGCCCGAAAGCTTGGCGTGGGCGGCGTCGAAGCAGAGAATGAGCCGGTCGAGAAAGCGGCGGCGCTCGGACGCCGGCCCCGTGAACAAGCCGTCGCTGGCGGGCGTCAGCCACACCATCTCGACGTAGTCGGCGAGCGCGCCGGAGCCGGACTGCGGCTCGCCGTCGATGCGCACGATGCGCCCGCTGCGCTCGCCGTTGCCGGTGCTTCCTGTGATCCCCGTGCCGATGTCGACGGCCCCGAGCGCGGTGTGCATGCGCGCCGCGACCGACCAGCTGCCATCGCCGCCGGCTCGCGCGAGATCTGGAAAAGGAGCTCGCCGCAGGCCTTGCCCGGGCGCCAGCAGCGAGACGGCCTCGATGAGGTTGGTCTTGCCGGAGCCGTTGGCGCCAGCCAGCACCACAGGCTCGGGCCCGAGCTCGAGCGCGAGCGCGGCGTAGTTGCGGAAACCGGTGAGGATCAATCGCTCGACCCAGAGCCTCGTTCGGGCGTGCGCCGCAGCGGCGGCACCGGCTGCCGGATCATTCGGTGAAACGGCGGCCTCTCGCACCGGCTTCACACCCGCATCGGCATCAGCACATAGAGCGCGTTGCCGTCGGAGGCATCGCGGATCATGGTCGGCGAGCCCGCGTCCGAAAGCAGGAACGAGGCCTCCTCGCCCTCGAGCTGGCCGGCAATATCGAGCAGGTAGCGCGCGTTGAAGCCGATCTCGAGTGGAGCCGAGGCATAGCTCACGGCCAATTCCTCCGTGGCGCTGCCGCCCTCGGGGTTGTTGACCGAGAGCACGAGCTTGTCCTTGGCGAGGTTGAGCTTCACCGCCCGGCCGCGCTCGCTGGCAATGGTCGAGACGCGATCCACGGCGCCCATGAACTCGGCGTTGGAGACCTTGAGCTCCTTGTCGTTGCCCTGGGGAATGACGCGGCCGTAATCGGGAAAGGTGCCGTCGATGAGCTTCGAGGTGAGCGTCACCGTGCCGATCTCGAAGCGCATCTTGGCCGGGCTTACCGACACTTTTACAGTCGCGGGGCTGCCCTCGATCAGGCGATGCAACTCGTGGACGGTCTTGCGGGGCACGATGACGCCCGGCATGCCATCTGCGCCCTTGGGCCGCTCGAGCTCGGCCTGAGCGAGGCGATGACCGTCGGTTGCGACCGCGCGCAGCATCGACTGCTTCCCGCTTTGCGCGATGTGAAAGTAGATGCCGTTCAAATAGTATCGCGTTTCCTCGGTCGAGATGGCGAAACGCGTCTTGTCGATGAGGCGCTTCAGGTCGCCTGCGCCGATCTCGAACGTCGTGCCGAGATCGCCGGCGTTGAGATCGGGAAAGTCCTCGGGCCCGAGCGTCTGGAGCGCGAAGCGAGACTGTCCGGCCGACAGCGTCAGGCGCTCCTTCTCGGCGTCACGCTTCATGTCGATCTGGCTGCCTTCCGGCAGCTTGCGCACGATGTCGTGCAGCATGTGAGCGGGAACGGTGATTGCGCCGGGCTGTGCGACCTTCGCGGGGGCTTCCTCGATCACCTCGCGCTCGAGGTCGGTGGCCTTGAGCTCGAGCGTCGACCCGGCCGCCTTCAACAGGACGTTCGAGAGAATGGGGATGGTGGTCCGGCGCTCGACCACGCTCGTCACGTGTCCCAGCGCTCTCAGAAGCTCATCTCGTTCGATCACTAGCCGCATGGGTCGCCTCGGCGGTTGATGGTTTCGTGGCCGCCCGCCCTGCGGCCTACCAGGGCCGGCGGCGGAGCCCCCGGCGCGCTCGGGCCGTCGAGCCAAGTCGATGAGGACATGAATGGGATTCGCGCAGGAAGCGCAACTTGCCCCGCTGGCATCGATCTTTCAAGGGGAAGGGAGGCGCCCGACGAGCGCGAAATCCTGCACCCGGTCGGATTTCGAAGCCTGGTCCGCCCCGACGCCGCCCCGGCGCGGACCGGACCACCCGGGCCGGGGCCCCAAATGGTCGAAGGCCCAGGGGAGACCCCGGGCCCTCGCTCATAACCCTCAGTGGCTCAGGAGTTTTTTCAATTCCTCCAGTTCGTCCCGGAGCCGCGAATCGCCCGTAATTTGGCCTTCGATCTTGCGAATCGCATGCAGGACGGTCGTATGATCGCGGTTGCCGAAGCGCCGGCCAATTTCCGGCAGCGACCGGGCCGTCAATTGCTTCGCCAGGTACATGCCGATCTGGCGCGGCCATACGACGGAGCGGTGCCGGCGCTGCGAAAGAAGATCGCCCTTCGACACGCCGTAGTGGCGCGAGACGATGCGCAGAATGTCCTCGATCTTGATGCGCCGCGGCTCGAGACCCTGAATGAGGTCCCGCACCACCGTCTCCGCTATGTCGAGCGTGAGCGGCGCGCGCATGTGCTGCCAGGTAAGGAACAATCGGTTGACTGCCCCCTCCAGCTCGCGCCCGCTTTCCGTGAGCCGGTTGGCAAGCAGGTCGAGGACCGCCGGCGCGAGGTCGAACGCCGAGGCGATGGCCCGCTTCTCTGCGAGGCGCCGCTCCAGGATCTTGAGGCGAAGCTCGTAGTCGAGCGCGCCGATCTCGGTGACAAGGCCGCGCTGCAGGCGCGAGCGCATGCGCTCGTTGAGCCGCTCGATGTGGCTCGGCGGTCGAGCGGAGGCGACCACCACCTGACGGCCGCCGTCCAGGAGCGCGTTGATGATGTGATCGAACTCCTGCTCGGTCTTCTCGCCCTGCATGAACTCGAGGTCGTCGATGAGCAGCATCTGCACCGAGCGGAATTTCTCCTTGAAGGCCAGGGGATCGGAGCTGCGCACGGCCTCGACGAACTGATAGCGGAAGCGCTCGGCTGTGAGATAGAGGACTTGCGCCGATGGAGAGCGGCGCTTCACCTCCCAGGCGATCGCATGCAGCAGATGCGTTTTTCCGAGGCCGACGGAAGCGTGAATGAACAGCGGATTGAAGCCGGGGCTGCCTTGCAGCGCCATCTCCGCGACTTGGGTTGCCGCGGCGTGCGCCATGCGGTTCGAGGTGCCGGCGACGAAGTTCTCGAACGTGTGGTTGGGATCGAGCGGCGAGCCCTCGAACCCGCCGGCGCTCGTACGCGCTTGAGGCGGCGTGGTGCGTGCCCCGAAAACGGGCCGGAACCCCGGCTCGGCGGCGGTCTGCGGCACAACCGTGCCGGCGGCCTCGCGCGCAGTGTTCGCCTGCGACTGCTGAGCCGGCCGCGGCGAGACCGCACTCGGATTGCGGAGCACGACATCGACGCGCTCGGCACCCTTGAACTCGGCGCGGCAGCAGGCCAGCAGGTCCTCGTTGTAATGCGACTGGATCCAGTTGCGCAGGAACTTCACGGGCACGGAAACCCGCACCGCCGTCCCGTCGAAGCCTTCGAACTCAAGTGCGTTGAACCAGCTCGAATAGATATCGTCGCCGAGCCGCGCCTTGAGCAGCGCCCGCACCTTCGAGCCCCCCGCCTCGGCCGATCCACGTCCCGGCTCCGCAGTCTCTGCCGGCTCCACCTTCGTCTTGACGATCGTCTGCATCGCTTGAACCCCGCACGTTACGTTTCGACCCTCGACAAACCAGAAACCGGCAAGCCTCAACCGCTCGCCACTCACCCTCTTGCGGGTGGCGCTGATGCTTTCGGTCCCGACGAAGCGGGTGCCTAACCTTGCACCCAGGGGAGTCCTGCGGCTTTCCAGCCTGCTAGGCTCCCCCGATGGCGGGTGGCGTCGAGAGGGCCCTCGAAACCGTCCGCCACGTTGCGGCAGCGCGTGTAGCCGGCCGCTGCCATTGCCTCCGCAGCCTTCCGGCTGCGCCCTCCGGAGCGGCAAATGAAGAGGAGCTCCGCATCCTTTCCTCCTCCTGCCGCACCGACCACCTCTGCAAGCCGAGTTGCATACACCGGATCCATCCGGTTATCCGGAAACGTCTGCCATTCGGCCAGCAGCACCTTTTTTCCAATCGTGGACAGGTCGGGCACACCGACGAATGTCCATTCGGCCTTTGTCCGCACGTCGATCAAAAGTGCCGTCCGGTCCGCCGCGAGCCGTGCCCACGCCTCCGTCACCGGCACATCGATCACACCGCCGTGCCCCAGGGGAACAGAGCTGCCACTCGTCGCCACGCAACCCTCCCTTCCGCAAGATCTGCAAAGTCACCGGAGTCCGACCTCCAGGCAACGCCACAGACAAAGCGAATACATCCTGCCCCGCCACAAGATCTTCGGCGAGAAACAGAAGACTAGGTCACACGGAATCCAGGGACGAGATACGAGGCTGACCTGGGTAGATTGCCAAAATCGGCACGCCAGTACTCAACTATGCCGCCCAACGCAAAACTGGAGACCGGCAGGGGCGTCGCCGGAGGTCTTGTTATTAACCCCTTGCTAACCTCTTAGCAAGCCCGCCTGCCGCTCCAAAAAACACCGGTACTGGCGTCTCTGCGGGTGTTCCCCGGCGCGAGTCCTGTCCACAGCTCTGTGGAGAATCCCCTTGAGTCAGCGTGCTGAATCCGGACTCTTGAACGGAAGTAAAAAAGGCGGCGAGACCGCTTCAAGGTCCGCCACCTGACGATTTATTTTTTCTCCCCCGGCGTGGGCAAGCCTACCGTTGACGTCAAGCCTTTCACGTCGGGGACAGGGCCGCCAGCCGCCTGAGAATCCGAGGGTTAGGACCGTTCAAAAAGCAGGGGGCGTTCGAGCCGGCAGAACTTTACTGTTGCGAACAGGTCACATCGGACTGGGAACCGCTCAGGCGGCTCTCAGCCCTTCATGGCTTTGACACGCGCCGCGAGGCGCGAAACCTTCCGGCTGGCGGTCTTCTTGTGCACGATTCCCTTCTGCGCCGAGCGAACGAGAACGGGCTCGACCGCCTTGAGAGCCGCGGCAGCGGCCGACTTGTTGCCAGCGGCAATCGCCTCCTCGACGCGGCGCACCTCGGTCTTCATGGCCGAGCGGCGGTTCTTGTTGATCTCGGTCCGGCGGAGCATCTTGCGAGCCGCCTTTTTCGCCGAGGAGGTATTGGCCATCGTGAGGTTCCCTTCTGAGCTTCAGTTGCCGCTCCCCGGTCGTGCCCCCAGCGCAGCGACGTGCCGAGGCCTAGCCCCGGGGGGCCCAAATGCGTTGACCGCCCGGAACGGCTGTCCCGAGCGGCGATTGGGCCCTGCTATAGCCGTGGCGTTGCAGTGGGTCAACGGCGAAGCCCTGCGCCCTTCTGGCCCGCACTCGTGCGCAAAGTCATGAGCCCCGCGCCCTCCGCCCCGTTCGGGCACGGCAGGCTCCCGGCGCGAGCGGCCCGGGCCGGAAACCTTATCGCTCGCTCTTATCCACTCACAATGTGAGGTCGGATGGTGAATTGAGGTTGAAGCCGGCTCGCCGCCTCAGCAGAGTACCGCCGTCCGAAACGAGCGATGGCGTTGCGCAGAATAGGCGGCGCTCTTGCTCGACTCTCCCGTCCCGTCGGGGGCCCGGTGTGCGGATGCACGTCAGACGCGCGGCGATCAGCGGACGAGAAGAGAGCTCGGCAGCGGGGGACTGCCGGTCATCACCGGCCGGCAGTCTTTTTTGTGCCGCCGCCCGGCCTCCCCTGCTCATCTTCTTTTGTCATGCTTGAGGACATTCCCGGCCAGCTCCGGCTATGGTGCCTTGGGACGCGTCCGCTCGCGATCGAAGCGCAGGCTTTTCCCGGGAGTGCGAGTGGTCGCAGAGGCCCATCGAGGAGTAGCCGAACCGTGCAAGATCATCCACCGGCCGGCCGCGAGAGTGCCCCGCCGGAGGGCAGCATGAGTGCCCGCGGAAACGGCCCGCTCAAGGAACTTGTGGCTTCCTGGCTGCCTGGCGCCGAAGCGAGGCGCGCCGTGAGACGGCGCGTCTACGAGATCATGGAGGCGGGACGAGGCGAGGATCGCGCAAGCCGGGTGTTCGATTGGGTCATCGTCACCCTCATTTTCCTCAACGTCGCAGCCTTCGTCGCCGAGACCGTGCCCGAGCTTGCCGAGACCTACGGCCCCTTCTTCCATGCCTTCGAGCTGTTCTCGGTCGGGGCCTTCACGGCCGAGTATCTGTTGCGCTCGTGGGCCTCCGTCGAGGTCCCGTTCCTGTCGCGGCTGCCGCCCTGGAGGGCGCGCCTGACGTTTGCCGGACGCGGATCGCAGATCATCGATCTCTTGGCCGTCCTGCCCTTCTATCTCAGTCAGTTGACGAGCCTCGACCTGCGCGTTCTGCGCGCGCTCCGCTTGCTGCGATTCCTGAAGCTGTCGCGATACTCTCCCGCGATGTACTCACTTCTGCGCGTGCTATCGAACGAACGGCGCACGCTCGTGGGAGCGGCCCTTCTCCTATTGTCCAGCGTTCTCTTCGCCGCGACCGGCATCTATTTCATCGAAGGCACGGTGCAACCCGACAAGTTCGGCAGCGTGCCCCAGTCGGCGTGGTGGGCGATCGCGACGCTGACAACGGTCGGCTATGGCGACGTCACACCCGTCACAGCGCTCGGCCGGCTGTTCGGAAGTCTCGTCATGGTGGCAGGACTCTGCATCCTGGCGCTGCCGGTCGCGATCATCTCCGCAGGCTTTGCGCAGGAGCTGTCGCGGCGCGATTTCGTGGTCACCTGGTCGCTCATGTCGCGCATTCCGATGCTCGCCGGGCTCGATGCCTCGGAGGTGGGACAGATCATGCCGCTCCTCCACGCCCACAATTTTCCCCCGAACGTCGAGGTGCTGCCCGAAGGCGGCGAAGGACATGCCCTCTATTTCATCGCCGCCGGCAAGGTGCGATTGCATCCAACTGAAGCAGCCGGTGCGGTCGAAGAGCTGGGCACGGGCGATGTGCTCGGCGTTCTGGCCTTGATTGGAAACGATACCCACAGGGGCCGCGCCGTCACAGCCTCCAAGTGCCGCCTCCTGAAGCTCCACCGCGAGGACTTCCATCGCCTCGAGACGGCCAATCCCGATCTTGCCCGTCGACTGCGCAGGCTCGCCGCAGAGCGCGCCGGCAACGTTTCGGCTTGAGATCGGTTGGAGGATTATTACGAGGTGGCGCTGTTCCGCTTCGCGGCCATGACCCGCACCACGACCACAGTGGTGTTGTCCTGATGAGGATCGCGCATGGCATCGACTGCGCGAATGAGCGCACGCGCCACGGCGTCGGCTCCATCGCCCGCATAGGCCGTCACGATCCGCTCGATCTCGCTTGGCTCGAGCGTCTGCAAGCCATCGCTAGCGAGAATGACGTAGTCGTCCGGCTCGAGCCTGAGGGGCTTGCGGGACAGATCGATGAGCTCGATCTCCTCGCCGGTCACGGCCGAGCGCAGCATATGGCGGCGCGGATCGCGCCGCGCCTCCTCGGCGCTGATGTGCCCTGCGGCCGCCAGCCGGTCGAGCTCGGGCGCGAGCGAATGGTCCTCGTTGAGAAGCGCTATCTCGCCATTGCGATAGAGCATGAGCGGACTGTCGCCCACGCTTACCCATTCCGCGCCCTCTCGCCCGAACGCCACGCCGACCAGCGTACAGCCCATGCCAATGAGAAGCGGATTCTCGTCGACAATCGCGCCGAGCGTCCGGTTGGCCGCCTCGAGACCGCGAACGAGACGGTCGCGGTCTGCGCCCTCCTCGCTCCTAAAGACCTCGACAAAGGCCTCGCATGCGCGCCGGCTCGCAAGCGCCCCTCCGGCGTGGCCTCCCATGCCGTCTGCCAGAACCGCGACCACCTCGCGCTCGAGCGAGGCGCCGGGCCCCGCCGGATCGGGCTCCGGCCAGACGCGGGCCGTATCCTCCTGATAGCTCCGCCCGCCACGGCTTGCGCGGCTCGCGACCTCGAAGGCCGGCACGAAGGCCCCATGCGAGCGCTCCACGTCCGCCGTTGTGGGGCCCTCGCTGCTGGACGTCTCGGGAACCATGCCCGTCCTTTCAGTCCTTGGCTTCGACGATGGCCGACCAGTCGAAATCATTGCCGCAAAACGGCACGAATACGAGCTGGGTGCGGCCCATCGTGATCACATCCATCTGTGCGAGCTCGACCGCGCCGGTCGGACGCTTCTCGTTCACAGATACGACATTCGTCTTGGCGAGATTGGGAACGAACAGGAAGGTGCGCCCCGCCGAGTCGTAGCGAATATAGGCCTGCTCCTCGGACGAGATGGCCTCGTCGCCGAAATCGATGGGGATGCGATTGCCTGACGAGCGTCCGATCGAATTGTTGCCTTCGAAGACCGGACGGAACTGGCCGATGCCCGGTCCGCCCACGACGACCAGCCAGCCGACGACGGGATCCGTCTCGAAGCTGCCGCGCTTCACCTGGAGCCGCCCGCGCACGAGCTGGGTGCGTGCCCGGGATTCGGCCTGCTTGGCTGACGCGCGAACGACGCGGGTCGTCGGCGGAGCATCGGCTTCGATGTGCTTGTCGGCTAGAGTTTGTACCGTCATGCGCGCCTCCCGGGCAGCTTCAGAAGCACTCAGCGCACCCTCTTTGCGAGGAGCGGCTTTGATCGTCGCATCAGGATCGCACTTTGCGCTGGCGTCTGCGCCCGCCATGGCAGGGGGCGCTCCTGCCCCGCCGGATTTTATCGGTAGGGGTGGCGGGAGTGCGGCAGCTACGGCGCGCGGCGCCGCCTCAGCATTCGCGGTGTCGTCCCGGCTCGCGGCCACGAGCGCCTCTCTCAACGATCCGAACAGTCCACCCGCGCGCTGGCCCTGCGCGCTCGATCCTGACCCTGCCATTGCCTCGTGCTCCTTTGCCGTCACACCCAATGTCATTTCACGTGACCCACCTCGCGTCATTTCAGATCGGCCGCGCTGCGAAAGTCAGCTTCTGGTCTCCCAACTCGATGACGTCGCCATGTCTCAAGCGCACCCGTGCCACACGGTTGCCCGAGACCGTGACCCCGTTGCCGCCCTCGCTCGACAGGTCGGTGATGACGTACTCTGCATTCTCCGCGCGATGAATCGCAGCGTGATAGCGATGCACCGTCATGTCGGAGAGAACGATGTCATTTTCTGGATCGCGTCCGATCCGGACCACCTCACGATTGAGCGCGAAGCGCTGCGCCGCCCCTCCCGGGGCGGCAGAAATCTCGACCCAGGCATGCTGAGGCCTGCCCGGCACGCCTTCCGTCAGGACCGGACCGTCAACTGTTGGCTCACCCGTGCTGCGGCTCCCCGTGCGCGTGACGAGATAGGTCTCGCCGTCGCCCTCGACCGGCGCGCGCCGGACCAGGACAAATCCAAGAACCGCAAGCGGCGGAACGGCTAACAGAATCGCGAGCCCGAGGACCAGGGCGGGCGCCCGGACATACCAATCGAAGATGGTTCCGCGGATCGCATCCCAGACTTCACCCGACACGCCAATGGGAAGCGCAAGCGCCACGGGCAGCAGAGCCCCCGTCGCCGCTGTCACGGTCCCAACCGCGGTCATCGCCGGAAAAGACGATTCCATGAGCCACATCCCGCACGATTCGGGGTGAGCTTCGCCGTGCTCTGAGGCAGCAACATGGCCGATTTGCCCCCCCGGGAGGAAATGTTCATTCGGCCTTCATCGCCCCCGCCTCTGCCACATTCCTCGTCCATAGAGGCCACAATCAGAGGTGACGACATCCTTGCCTGGGAAGGACCTAGCCCGACCTATGCATCAGAACGCGACCGAGATCTGATGCATAGGTCGGGCTAGCGCGGCGTAGCTCCTTCCCTCCTGACGCGAACGCTCGGGGACGTAAGCGCGACGCATGACCAATCTCATTGCCCTTGAGAGCGGCACCGAGCTCGTCGGCGACTACCGCATCGAGCGGGTGCTGGGCGCGGGCGGATTCGGCATCACCTACCTGGCCGACGAGATTGCGCTCCACCGGGCCGTGACCATCAAGGAATATTTCCCGGCCGATTTCGCGGCGCGCGCGGGCGGACGCGAGGCCGCACCGCGCTCCGAGAACTGCGCCGGCGACTACCGATGGGGCCTCGACCGCTTCATCGAGGAAGCGCAGACGCTGGCCAAGTTCAGTCATCCCAACATCGTTCGCGTCTACCGCTATTTCCGCGCCAACAACACCGGCTACATGGTGCTGCACTTCGAGGAGGGGCAGAGCCTCAAGTCGTGGCTCAAGTCGCTCGGCCGTGCACCACGCCAGAAGGAGCTCGATCAGATCGTCGCCCCGCTCCTCGAGGCGCTGGAGCTGATCCATAAGTCCGACTTCCTGCACCGCGACATCGCCCCTGATAACATCATCATCCGCAAGGACGGCTCACCGGTCTTGATCGACTTCGGCTCGGCCCGTGGCGAGATCGTGGCGCATTCGAAGACAGTCTCGGCTCTGGTGAAGCCAGGCTACAGCCCCTACGAGCAGTACGCCGAGACGAGCCGCCAACAGGGCCCGTGGAGCGATATCTACGCGCTCGCGGCGACGCTCTATCATGCCATCACGGGCAAGCGGCCACCCGACAGCCCGTCACGCATGGTCAAGGACGAGATCGTACCGGCCCGTGAAGCAGCCCTTGCCGCCTACCGGCCCGGCTTCCTGAAGGCCATCGACCACGCTCTGACGCTCCCCGTCGATGGACGGCCGCAGACGATTGCGCAGTGGCGCGGACCTCTGCTCGCTCCCGAGCCCGCCAAACCCGGCTGGCTCACGCGAACGCTCGGCAAGTCTCCGGCCAGAGACGGCGAGCCCCGCAAGGCCGGGCAGGAAAAGACCGAGCCGGCCGCAACCCACGTTCCCCCGCCGCCCGATGCGCCCGGGCCCAGGGGCGGCATTCTCGACTTCATGGACGGGCTGAAAAAGAAGCCCGGGCAGAAAAAAACACCGGACGCCAAAGCTCAGGCTGCTCAAACTGCGAAGATCGCGTCGCCGCCCGAGCCGATCCGGCTCGACAAAGCGGCCAAAGAGAAGAAGGCGCCCGACAAGAAGCTCGAGATCAAAGCCGAGAAGAAGCCCGGGCCGGTCCGAGATCTGGTTCCGGTCAAGGCCGCGGAGAAACAGAAGACACCGCGCCCGAGCCCGGTCCGTGCAGGGAGCGGCAAGACGTGGCGGCCGTTGCTCTTCAAGCTCCTGATCGGCGTCGGCGTCGCAAGCGGCGCGGTCGCGATGCAGGATCGTCTCCCGCACTTCGAGAGCCGGGGCTCGGCGGTCACGACAAGTCAGCATGAGGCGCTGAAGCCGGAGCCGCTGCCCATTTCCGAGCTCGCGGGTCATCCCGGCGGAACGACGGCGGTCCTCTATTCCGAGGATGGCCGGCACGTCGTCTCGGCCGGCAAGGACGGAACATTGATCGTGTGGGGCACGGCGAGCCTGGCGCCGTTGAGGACCATCAGGCTCGACGACGGACCAGCAACCTCGCTGGCGCTTTCGGGCTCCCGCGCGCTCACGGGCCACGCCAACGGCAACGTCGTCCTGTGGGACTTCGAGCGTGCGGACCGGCTCGGCGTCTATAAGCGCAACGACGCCGAGGTCTGGGCCGTGACGTTCCTCGGCCGGCCCGACCGCTTCGCTGCGGCGAGCCACGACTGGAAGGTCGCCTTGTGGGACGCGGCCTCGCCAGGCGCTCCCGCGCACGTGCTCGAGGCGCACCAGAATTCCGTGCAGGCCGCTACGTTCGCCATGACGCCCAACGGTCCGATGCTCGCCACGGGAGGCGCAGACAAGACCGTGCGTCTCTGGAACATCGACACCATCGAGAAGGTCCGCCGCTACAGCGGTCACCGCGACTTCGTGACGACGCTCGCCTTTTCCCCCGACTTCCGCGCCCTGGCATCGGCGGGGCTCGACGGCAGCATCCGCCTGTGGTCGACGCGCTCGCACAGCACGCTTCGCCGGCTTTATGGCCACCGAGGACGCGTCGGCGGGCTCGCCTTCTCTCCGCAAAGCGATACGCTCGTATCGGCAGGAGAGGACGGCAAAGTGCGCGTCTGGGACTTGAAGCGCGGCCGGGCTGCCCGCGTGCTGCCGGGAACCTTTGCGCCGCAGCGTGCCGTTTCCGTCTCTCCCGACGGCCAGCGCATTGCCGCGGCCGGCGACGACGGCACCATTCGCGTGTGGGCCAATCCGCTGGCGAAGTCGCTCACGAATTGAGGGCAAAGGGGGACGCCATCGCGATAGGTCATCAAGGCGCACCGCTGTCGGAGATGGTCCCCTTTGCCGCATTTCTCACAGGGTCGTGAGTGTCAAGCGGACACGCCGCGACCCATCGGAGGGCCCGGCTCGACCAACTCGCTCGACTCGAGCTCCTGCAGACGGACCCAGTCATTGAGCTCGGCCGACATCGAGGAATGCACCCGATGCACGAAGTCGCGCACCGCGATCTCGTCGCCGGCGGCTGCGGACTGGCGTGCCTTCTCGAGTCCCGAGGCCCTGAGATACACCATGTTGTCGCGGGCGTGCGCGAAGCGCGCCGCGTTCCTGACACTCGAGAGCAGCGTGGTGACGAGAAAAGCGAGCCCATAGATCAAGGCCATGAGAACGCCCGCGAGCAGCCAGCCGATGTCGCCATAATAGCTCGAGAAGTGCTGCAGGCCCGCACTCGCGCGATAGGCAAGCACCGGCAACGCGGCGGGCAGCGGACCCTGCTCACCGAGCGAGGACAAGAGCTCGGCGACCAGGAACAGCACCCAAATCGCCACCACCGCCGCAAACGGGACGATGAGCCTGCGCGCCCAGCGGGCCACCCCCTCGTACTGACGGGCGCGCAAGGTGTGATAGGTCTCCTGAATGTCGAGCTGGTAGCGACGGAAATACTCGAGCTTCAAGGGCAGGACGGGCAGCTCGCCCGCTCTCGACGACTCCGGTGCCTTCATGACGATCTCGAACACCTGCCGGCGCAGATACTCGGCCGCGCCGCGTGCCTCATTCCAGACGTCGTAATGCCGGCGTGCGCCGAGCCGCCAGGCAAGAAACAGCGTCAGCACCAGAGAGAGATAGATCAAGAGGGTGACGAGCCATTCCGCCTGCCTTTTGCTCGTTCCGAGCATACCGATCAGCGTATCCGGCGCGAGGAGAGCATCGAGCCCTATGAGCGCCGTCACGAACACCAGGAGGAGGATGGCCAGCCACGTGCAATCGTAGCTGCGGCGCGCTTCCACGGCCTTGCGGTCGAACGCCTTCTGTCGGGCGAGGGTGCCGGCAATTTGCGGATTCTGGAGGATGCGGGCCAGAGGCCCCGCTTCCGGAGCGAGCGCTCGGATTTGGTCTGCGAGAGGCGGAATCCTGATTTCCTCCTGAGGGTTGGATCCTACCGCCGCCACCGCGCGCCGCACAATGTTGTCGATGTCCGTCTCGTCACCCATCGGAGCACTCTCCCGCCAAAGGACGAGCCGGCAGCCCGTCTCGGACACTCAAACCCGAGGTGGCGTAACAGATTGCGCCCGCCCCCGTGCCGGCTCCCATGATAACCGGCTTCTCGGCCGTGCAAAGGCAGTTTAACCTCTCCTCGATGTTTCGACGCCGTATCGGGGGAGTTCATGTCACGCATTGTCCTTAGTGGCGCTGTCGCCCTGTTCCTTGCCGCGGGCACGCTCGCGGCCCCTGCAGAGGCAGTCGAGGACAGCGCCGGTCAGAGCCGGGTCGCGCTCGTCATTGGCATCAACGACTACCAGAACGTTCGCAAGCTGAAGCTCGCCATTCCAGACTCGAGCGCCGTCGCCGATGCCCTGGCGTCCGATGGACTGAAATTCGATGTGAAGCGCCTCGCCAATCCCTCCAAAGGCGAGATCCTCACGGCCTGGAAAGAGCAGCTCGGAAAGCTCAAGGCCGATGGCGACGTGGCCGTTCTCTTCTATTCGGGGCACGGGATCGAGATCGCCGGCCACAACTATCTCATTCCGAGGGAGGTGCCGAAATTCGAGGTTGGCAATCAGGATCCGACCCGCCTCAACTCGATCGACGTCCAGAAGGACATTCTCGAGCCGTTGGCCGAGAAACAGAAATCGGTCGCCGCCACGGCGATCGTCATCATCGATGCCTGCCGCGAGAACCCGTTCGCAGAGGCGGCCGCGGCCTCGGCCATCGGCCTCGCGCCCCTGAAGAGCCTGCCCAAGAGCATGTTCGTCCTCTACTCGGCGGGTGTCGGACAGCTCGCACTCGATGGCGGCGGCAAGAACTCGATCTACACAAAAGAGCTCATCGAGCACTTCAAGGCGCAGGCCCAAGGCAAGACGTCGCTCGCGGACATGGCGCAGGACCTGAGGTTCCAGGTCTTCCTTGAGGCCAAGAAGTTCAAGGTCTGGAATGGCGCCGCCAAGGCCTATGTGTGGCACTACCAGACACCCGCCTACTACGATCAGCTTCAATCCCGCCTGTCGCTCACGGGCGGCCGGGTCGACACGGTCAATCTGCAGCCGGTCGGCTCGACGCTGGTCGAGGAGGCGAGCACGAAAGGGCTCTCCGGAGGGGACATTCTCAAGGAATGCAGGGAGTGCCCCGAGCTCGCCGTGCTGTCGCCGCAGGCGTTCGACATGGGCTCAGAAGCCAGCGAGCCGGGCCGGGCCGCGAGCGAATCCGGCAAGGACGGCAGGCCGGTGCGCGTCACCTTGAAGCGAGCCTTCGCGATCGGCCGCTATGAGATCACCCGGACCGAATGGAACGCGTGCGTCATGGGATCGGAAAAGCTTGGCCTTGCCGAGGGCTGCAAGGGATTGCGCGACGTCTCGGGTTCCACAGCCGGCGCTCGCGACCGCGCGCCGCTTTCCGACGTTTCGTGGCACGATGCCCAATCCTACGTCGCCTGGATCAACAAGGCGACAGGGCGGCCCAAGTACCGCCTGCCGAGCGAGGCCGAGTGGGAGCTCGCGGCGCGTGCCGGCGACGGCGGACGCTTCGGCTTTTCCAAGATCGCCGCAGCTGAGAAACAGCCCGAGGAGGAGCTCCTTTGCCGCTTCGCCAACGGGGCCGATCCCAGCGTCGGCTCGCTCATATCCGTCAATACGGCGTGCGAGGACGAGCATGGGCGAAGCGCGGCTCCGGCGGGCAGCTTCAAACCCAATGCCTGGGGCATCTTCGACATGCACGGAAACGTAGCCGAATGGGTGGAGGACTGCTGGCACGGCGATTACCAGTCCAACAAGGCCGACGGCGGCGCAGACGTATCGGGAGATTGCGCGCGCCGCGTCATCCGCGGAGGGTCGTGGAGAGGCGGTCCCGCCGCACTGCGCTCCGCGGCACGGAACGCCGCTCCCCCCGAGATCTCGCGCTTGACGCTGGGCTTCCGGATCGCGCGCGACATCGATTGACGCGCATATCCGCTCGCGTCCCGGTCGAGATCGGCACGCCCGTCAAGACTTGCTCAACCTGACACTGCCCGGAAGGTTAGGAGAGTTCTTCTATCCTCCTGACCAGTGCTAGTGTCCTTATCGTTCGCGAAGTTCGCCAAGATCGTGCTGCAGGTGGTTGCGAACTTCGCGAACGGGACACTAGGCCCACGAGTGGGCGGGGTAGCTCAATGTCGATAGCCCATGCGAAGAAGCGACGGTGCGAGCGGGACCATCAGGAGATCCTGATCGGCGTCACCGGCCATCGCACGTTTGCCGCCGGCGAGAGGAGCACGGCGGCCGTGGTGGCGGCCGAGCTCGAGCGCATTGCCGTCCGCCATCCTGACGTCGAGGTGACCTGCATCACCGCGCTTGCCGAGGGCACGGACCGGCTGGTCGCCCGCCTGGCGCGCAAGATCCTCGGAGCCCGCATCCACGTCTCACTGCCGATGCCGGCGTCCGCCTACGAGATGGACTTCGCAACAGAGGCCTCGCGCAGGACGTTCCGCAAAATGCTGGCAGCAGCCGAGAGGGTGATCGAGGCCCCGATCCTTTCCAGGGGCCGGGCCTGGCGCCGCTACACGGAGGAGCGCAATCACCAGTACGCCTGGGGCGGGGCCTACGTCGCCCGCAATGCCGACATTCTCCTCACCATCTGGGACGGAACGCCGGCCCGCGGCACCGGCGGCACGGCCTTTGTGGTCGACTGGTTCCTCGAGGGCCGGACGCCGCGCCGCTATGCCATGTCGAGATGGACGATGACGCGCGCTCCCTCGCCGGCGCCGGGGCTCTTGATCCACGTCGACGCCGAGACCTTGCGTGTCCGCCGCAGGCGGCGGCACTTGGCTAACCATTGAAGCCCTTGACGCCATGGCCGAAGTCCAGCAGCAAATGACCGGAAACTCGCCGATCACCCGCGGCTCTGCCGGCCGGCGGGACCAGAAGGAGATGTGATGACGTACGGTGTTGCGCTGAGATTAAATCGCGGCCTCGTGTTCGCCGCCGACACGCGCACCAACGCCGGCGTCGACAACGTCTCGCAATACCGCAAGCTTCAGTACTGGCGCGAGACGGGAAATCGCGTGCTGGTGCTTTTGTCGGCCGGCAATCTCGCTGTCACGCAGTCGGTCGTCAGCATCTTGAACGAGGAGATCGCCGCGGGCACGCCGGACGCGACGCTGATAAACGTCTCCTCCATGTACCGGGCCGCACGCGCGGTCGGCGACGCCGTGCGCGAGGTGCGCCGCCACGACGGAGCCTCGCTCGAGGCGAGCAAGGCCGGCTTCTCGGCCTCCTTCATTCTCGGCGGGCAGATCGGCAGCGAGGCCCCGCGCCTGTTCCAGATCTATTCCGAAGGCAATTTCATCGAGGCGACCGACGACACGCCGTTCCTGCAGATCGGCGAGCACAAATACGGCAAGCCCATACTGGACCGCGTCGCGCGCCCGGAGATGCGGCTCGGCGAGGCCGCGAAGCTCATTCTCCTGTCATTCGATTCCACGCTGCGCTCGAACCTTTCGGTCGGTATGCCGATCGATCTCCTGGTCTACGAGCGTGACAGTCTCGACGTGCGCCGCGAAAAGCGGATCGGACCCGACGACGAGTACTTCCGCAACCTCTCCCAGCAATGGTCCGAAGCCCTGCGCCAGGCCTTCGGCAAGATCGACGAGTTCAAGGTGTGAGCGGAGGCCAAGGCCCCGTATCAAGAGCGCATCGACGCCGCCAACAGCCGACTTTGGCCCACATCGATGGACCAACCGAATTAGCGACATGGGGCGCGGGCGGGTCGGGCGTTCCGGCTGCGGCGCGGGCGGCCCATGGCCCGGCACGATGACGGGCGTATCGCCCTCACGCAGGCGCGACCAGCGCGTGGCGCTACTCTGCGGGTCGAGGTCGATGACTACGACGCGCTTCCTCTTGAGGGTGGCCGCGATCGCCAGATTGAGGGTGACGGTGGTTTTCCCCGATCCCCCACATCTCGCGAAACGACGGCAACAGTCTTCATGCGCACATGGTGTCATGTGCGGGTGTGGAGGGGAAGGTGGGGTGCGTAGGGAGTGGGCAGGAAAACCAGATGCACCACCACGATAGATTACAATAATAGTGCGTTGAGTTGCTTGAACGCAGCCTCGAAGCGGGCCTTGGTGGCGTCCGACACCTGCGGCCACAGAGTAGCTACGTTTTCGGAGAAATACCGCGCGGGCCTGTAGTGGCCGAAGGAGCCAGACTTGAGCGGGTTCTTTTCAAGGTATGCCTCGATCGCCCTTACCGTACGCGGATCCTTGGCATTGAGTGAGGAAAGCTTGATCGACGTCTTGAGCTGCTTGGAAAACTCAGCGTTTACAAGATCCAGGTAGAAACTGCGCTCGAACATATCCTCAACGTCAGCTTCATTCTCTCCCGTAAAGTCCGCGTAGGTCACCACTTGTTTTTTCGCAAGTATCTTCTTTTTGTAAAGGTCTTCGATTAGCGCGCGGTCGCTGTTCTGGACATCAAGCAGCGTGGCTACGTTCATGCCTTTCTGGGGAGCCAACAAAGCAACAAAGGCCGGAACCTTGCCACTACCGCCCACGGGCGTAATTACCCAACTTTCCGAAAGCCCGGTGCGGCCCTCGCGCTCAAGCTGCGCGGAGACGGCTCGTAAGAACAGCATATCAGCTGGGCCTTCAACGACCAGCGAATTAGGGCCGATGAACAGAGTTTGTTGAATCTCGTATCCGAGTGCGCCCTGCAGCGGGAATAGGCTGTCTTCGGTCGCGTCGAACACGTTGGTCAGCACCTTGGTGCCGTCCTGCTCTTTGGGTAGCGGCTCCTTCGCGTCAATCCCCAAATCCTGCACAATCCGCACCCGGCCGAATTTCGCAGAATCGATCATGAAGGGTGAATGGGTCGTGTAAAGCAGCTGGTGAGCCGATAGCTCGGCCTCGAAGTACCGCAGGAGATCCGACTGCGCGCGCCCGTGCAAGGAGAGGCCCGGCTCATCAAGTAACAGGATGACGTTTTGCTTCTGGCGCTTGATATCCTCATACCAAGCGAGGAATGAGAAGAACCAGACGAACCCGCGCGAACGGGTACCGAGCGGCGTATGCGCCCTATGCACCGTATCATAAACTTCCCCCCAGACGTTGATGCCTTGCCGCATGTCCGGCGGGTCTTCAGGCTTGGCGTCGCGCACGTCGAAGCGCATCTGGATATGTTGGTTCTGTGACCAGTATCTGACGATCCGCCCGGTAAGGTAGTTGCCCGCCCCTTCGAGCTTGTTCTTGAGCTCTGTCGTGTTCTTCGCTGCGACAAGCAATCTGTGATCGAGTCGCGCCAGGTTTATGAGGCCAATTAGAGGATAGTCGGAATCCTCAAGCTTCTTGGTGTCTTCGCGCGCAATCAGGGCATTAAGGTTGGCCTGTCCGTTCATTTGGTAGTATTCGTCGAAATAAAGATATTTCGGCGCGCGCGGCCAAATCAGGGAATTGAAAATGTAGGTGGCGAGGCCCTTTTCACATACCTTCGCGACTGTTCCTTTTAGCGCCTTCACGGCCTCGGTGGCTTCCGCGCCGTCGAGCGCAGCGGCGAAGGCCTTCCAGTCCGGAGCAGCGCTCAGTGCAGTCTTGAAGTTGTCCGGTAAAGCGGGATTGTTGGCCAGATGCTTGCGCGCGGCAGCGTCGTCCACTGAAAGCACGAACTTGCTGTTGTTCTTCCCGTAATATACTTTCCGAGAGAAGGTCTTGCCCTTGAGAACCTTGGAACCGAAGACTGCTGCGACGGCCTTCGCATCGCTGTCCTCCAGTTCGTACTGTGCCTCGACGACAACGGCTTCCTCGCGGCTCTCGTTCTCGACAGCGAAACGATAGTCTTCGACTTCCCGTTTGGGATAGTCGTAGGTTTCGTCGAAAACGGCTTGCTCGGTGATGATTGGGTTGGTGCGGTAGAGCGCCGTCAGAAGCGCGGTCTTTCCCGCCTCGTTTTTCCCGACAAGGCAGGTCACTTGATCGTCAACCTTGACCGGGCCGGAATCCCAAATGCTCCTGAACTCGCGTACTCTGAACTCCCTGAGTTTCATCGCGGAACCCTCGGCAAGGTGGTGGCTACGGAAATTGTAGACCGATTCGGTTCGCGTGACCTGCGCTGCGGGTGCGGGCTTCACTCAGCAAGCTGTTTGATGCTGCAACCGCTCAGGACCGCTGTCCTCAAGATCATGTCGCGCCTCATCGGCGCGGTAGCAGCATGCTCAGTTCCAGCAAGACAGACTGTCGCTTATGCAATCAGCAAAGCCGGCGAGTTGGCACTCCCGCTTGGGAAGCAACCTGAACCTCACGCCACCTCGCGCCACCGGCCGAAGCCTGGGATTCTGCTTCCCATATGCTTCCCAAGCCAGTTTCTGTGGCCGGATCAATTTTCGCTAACTTCTTGATTTTACTGGCGCGCCCGGAAGGATTCGAACCTCCGACCCCCAGATTCGTAGTCTGGTGCTCTATCCAGCTGAGCTACGGGCGCTTTTGCCGGTCTGCGGCGCCCCGAGGGGCCGGTCCGGAAAGGAGGCGCCACTACTAATGGCTGAGCCTCCCTTGTGCAAGGGGCATCCCGCTTCACGCGCCCCGTACCTATACACCGTGCACACGCCCCATCCAACGCGACCCCTTCCAACTGCCCCCGCGCCAACAGCCCCGCTTCAAGGCGTGGCTCTCGCCGGAAGCTCGATGAGGAAGGTGGCGCCTTTTGCGGTGTCGAGAAGGCGGAGCGAGCCGCCGTGCGCGCCGACGAGCTCGGCGGCAATCGCGAGGCCGAGACCCGTGCCCCCTTTGCGGGCGGAGGACTTGAAGGCCTCGAACAGGTGCTGACGCGCCGCCGGCGGCACGCCGGGACCGTCGTCCGCGACCCAGAGCTTGACCTTGCCGCCGTCGCGCCGTCCCTTGACGCCGATCTCGCCCTTGACCGCCTCACCCTGGCTCTCGATCGCCTGCACCGCGTTGCGCGTGAGGTTGCTCAGAACGCGAAAGAGATGCTCCCGATCCGCCTCGACCTCGAGCGTCTCATCGGCGTCGATGGTCCAGGAGATAACGCCCTCCCGCGGCAGGCCGAGCGCCTCGCCTACCTCCTCGACCAGCGGCCGCAGGGCCACGGCCTCGCGCCTCGGCTCGCTTTCGCCGGCCTTTCCGAACTTGAGGCTCTCGGTGCAGAAGCTGATCGCCCGGTCGAGCGAGGCGATGAGCTTCGGAGCGAACTGCTGGACCGTTGGATCGGGAATGGCGGTCAGGCGATCCGAGATCAACTGAGCGTTCGACAGCATGTTGCGCAGATCGTGGCTGATCTTGCTCACGGCCAGGCCGAGCTGCGCCAAGCGGGTCTTCTGCAACAGGAGCTGGGACAGCTGCCGCTGCATCTCTTCGAGCTCGCGCTCGGCTGTACCAATCTCGTCGCTACGGCCCGAGGGCCTTATGATGCGGCTCTGATCCTCCGGGTTCTCGCGGTAGTGCTGCATGTTTCGCGACAGGCGCATCATCGGTTGCACGAGAAGCCTGCTCAGCGCGAAGTAGACGAGCGCGGCCGTGGTGAGCGAGATGATCACCGTGACCGACAACACGTCCATGCCATAGCGTGTCATCGCGCGGCGCAGGGGCTCCTCGGGCAACACCATCTCGATCGTGTCGTCGAAGCGCGGGCCCAACAGGCCGATGACCCGTATCGTGCGATCGTCGGGCGCCATGTAGGTATCGATGGCGTCGCCGATCTCGCCCATCTTGATGCCGATACTCTGCCAAAGCGTCGGCTGCGGCAGCTGGCGCATGTCGAAATGCGCGCCGATGTCGAGCTCGGTGGCGGGGGGAAGAATGACGCGGCGCGCTCCACCCCTGCGAATGGCGATGGCGCGCACGAGTGCCGTGCGAAGGAGCTCGTTGCGAACGGCCGCAGGAACGCTGCCGCCCGGAGCGGCCTCGGCGGCAAGTGTCGCGACGTAGGCCGTCGTCAGTCGGTCGCTCAGCCAGCCGACGCGGAAGGCAGCAATCGATGGCAGGAAAATCAGGACTTCCGCCACCATCACGAATAGGGCGGTCAGCACCAGGAGCTTGCCCGGCAAGCCAAAGCGACCAGCCCCGCGGCGCGCTCCGGCAAGCGCCCGGCGCAGGCGGCCGCCAAGCTCGACCAGAAGCTGCCGCCCGGAGGGCTGACGTTTGCGTTCTTCCTGCTGCACGGGACTGTCCGGCCTCCTTGGCCCGGAAGCCGCGAGTCTGACACGCCCGTCACGGCCTGTCAGCAGGCCGCATCAGGAGGTGCCTAATTCCAAGCAGTGTAACCCGGATTAGAAACTGTCGGGCGATAAGGCGGCTTTGCAATGGCCATCAGCCGAAGCGGGCCAGAAACCCAATGACGCTGCGGATCAGCGGATTTCCCGGCGCCGAGGCGAAATAGCGGTAGGCCGCCCGCTTGTTGATCTCTCCAAGAGTTGGATAGGGAGCGATCCAGTCGGTCATGGCCTTGATCTTGAGGCCCTGAGACACCGCCAGCGCCCACATTTGAATGAGCTCGCCGGCGTGCTCGCCGACAATTGTCGCACCGACGATTTTTCCCTTGGCATCCGTCACGACCTTGACGTGGCCTTCCGGCACGCGCTCGGCCTGCGCCCGGTCGTTCTCGTGAAAGGGCCAGCGCAGAACCTTCGGTTTCAGCCGCCGCGCGACAGCCTGCTCCTCCGTCAGCCCGACGTGAGCCAGCTCCGGCTCCGTGTAGGTCACCCACGGCACGATGTCGTCGTTGACGCGGGCCGGCAGGCGGAACAGGGCGCGGCGGATGACAATGCCGGCATGATAGTTGGCGACGTGCGTGAACTGCAGGCCACCCGCGACGTCTCCGATGGCGAACACCCGGCGGTTCGAGGTCCTCAAACCCCGATCGACGGTAATGCCGCGCTTGTCGTACTTGATGCCGGCGGCTTCGAGGCCGAGATCGGACGTGTTCGGCCGGCGCCCGGCAGCCACCAGCACATGCGTACCCTCGACCGTCTCGAGGCCCGACGGCGTCTTGATGTGAAGGCGCGCCCGGCCCTTGGCATTCTCGACACGCTCGACGAGCGCGTTCTCGCGAATGTCGAGACCCTCGTTGCGCAGAAGGCCAAGCAGCACCGTGGTCAACTCGGAATCGTCCTTGGCGAGCGCCTTCAAGCCCTCGAGTACGGTGACCCGGCTGCCGAGCCGGTGATGGGCCTGGGCCAATTCCAGTCCGATCGGACCGGCGCCGATGACGATCAGGTGCTCGAGCCGGGCGGCATTGTCGAAGATCGTCTCGTTGGTGAAATATGGCACGCTGTCGAGGCCTGGGATGGGCGGCACGACCGGCGATGAGCCGGTGGCGACGACAAAGCGGCGGGCCGCTATCCGGAATTCCCCGGCCTCAACCGTGCGACGGTCCACGAAACGTCCGACGGCCTGTATTACGCGCACGCCGAGCCCCGTGAAACGCTCGACGGAATCGTTGGGCTCAATGGCTGCGATGACATCATGAACATGGCCATGAACGGCTCTGGGGTCGATGGCGGGATCGACGCTGGCGATGCCGAAACGGCTCGCGGTGCGCATGGCATGCGCGCGCTTTCCGGCCGCGATGAGCGCCTTCGACGGCACACAGCCATAGTTGAGACAGTCGCCGCCCATCTTGTGCTTCTCGATGAGAACGACCTTCTGACCGAAAGCCGACGCAGCCGCAGCGACCGACAACCCGCCGGAGCCTGCTCCGATCACACAGATGTCGACATCGAGCACCTCGCTCGAGCCCTGGGCGCCCGCTTTCGACATGGTTTGAACCCTCTTTCCTTGGAATTCGACCGGCTTCGACGATTCCAGCCCTATCTATGCACCCAGAAGGCGCTACGTGGACTTTCCTGCCCATCGCTTATAGGCGACGGGAATGAGGGCCACGACACCAAGCAGCACGAATGCGATCTTGGTCTCGGTGTTGATGATGTTTCCGAGCTTAATCGAGAGCTCGCAGAGCTCTGCTCCCTTTGCCGCGACACACTCCTGATACTCGGTCTTGGCCGTCGCAATGACGCCGTCGAGACCGGCCCCCGCCGAGGCGTAGGCAAAAGTACCGGGAATGATCCCGAAGAATGTGCCGATGACATAGGTGGAGAGCGGCACGCCGAACAGGGCGGGCGCAAGATTGACGAGGAAGAACGGAAAGGCCGGCACGAGCCTCAGGAACAGGAGATAGCTGAGAGCGTTCTCCTTGAATCCGTCCTGCAGCCGCGCGATCGCGGGGCCGGCCCTGGCCGCGAGACCTTCGCCGAAAGCCGTGCGCGCGATCAGAAACACGATGGTCGCACCGATCGTCGCACCGACGACGGTCGCGAGCCCACCGGCGAGCCAGCCGAACAACAGGCCACCGGTCAGGGTCAGAAACAGCGCGCCGGGCAGAGACAGTGCGACAGCTGCGGCATAGACAGCCACATAGGTGAGAACAGCGATGACGCGGTTGGCCTCGATAAAGCCCTGCAACCTGTCTCGATTGGCGGCGATGTTCTCGAGCGTCAGCTCGCGATGCCAACCCATGGCAAGCGCGAAGGCAATGACCGCGCCGAGGACGGCGAGCGGCAGCCAGCGCCGCAGTCCGCTGCGCGCTCCCTCGCCACCTGCCGCAGTCTCACTTCGTCCACTAGTCATCGAACGGGCTAGTCCCTGTCGAGCGAAAGAGTGCGCGCCGGTCAAGGCCCGGCGTCGTTGAGGCTCCAATCATATCCGTAATCGGCGATTTCGGAGATACCTTGTAGCTTTGATTTCAATGCCTCGCCGGCATATCTGGAAACGTGCGCGAGAACGGCAGCGGCCGAGCCGCCGAAATCCTCCTCGAACCAGGAGTAGATCGACGACAGGACGGCCTCCCCATCGGAAATGCGCAACCCGCGCGGATGATTGATGAAAGCCGTGGCAGCGGCATCGAGCTCCGCGTCGAGCTTGGCGCCCGTGAACGCGGCGCGGCCAAGATTTGGACAGCCGAGGGAGGCGCAGTTCACCGCATAATGGACTCGCGGATCCTTGAACACCGGCCGCAGGATGCCATGCTCGATGTCATCGAGCGACAGGTCCACGCCCGCGACCTTCAACACCTGGGCCTTCCAGGGACCGCCAGTGACGGCCGCCAAAAGACCGCCGCCGAGATTGATGTCCTTGATCGAGCGGACGGGGAGCGCGTCGAGCACGATGGCGATCGTCTTGGCGTTGTAGAGGTTCGCCCAGTAGGCAAACTGCTCGTTGCGGTCCAGCGCCTTGACGTCGACACGCACGAGCCTCGCGAGGTAGCCCTCGAGATCGGCGCGCGCTCCCTTCTTCATGCTCGCATAACGGACCCGATTGATGCCGTCGCTCTCGGCCACGACGTAGCGCTCGAGCAGCCGGCTCCAGGCGCTGTGATCGACCGTGACCGTCGAGCCTGCCGTGTACGCGGAAAAATGCTCTGCCGGAGTTTGGGCCCGCGCAAGCTCGGGGCTTAGAGCCAGGCTCGCCAACGCCGCCAGCATCAATCCAAGAGTGCGCGACGAGAAAAAGAAACATCGTTCAATTCCTGCAATCATGATCGCGCTCCGGATAGTCCTGCCCGTCCGTACGCGGCCCTGCAGAAACCGGTTTCAGGCGTGGATGCCGGAGCACGGCGAGAAAAAGTCCCCTGCAGCGCCAGGTCCCGCCCATGCGACCGGCGGATCCTGCTCCGTGCGTTGACTTTAGCCCGGCCCGCTCCTATAAGCCCGCATCTTTCGGCCACCCTCGGCTCCGCGTGCGCGCAAGCTCAGCGCATGTGTCCAACGTGTTGGCTGGCAACACAAAACCAGTATTCTCGCAGTCGATCTGGCGTTCGCGCCCGTCCTGCCGGGACCGGAATCGAGGAGAGTTTGTGCCGTGAAACGCACCTATCAGCCCAGCAAGATCGTGCGTAAGCGCCGTCACGGCTTCCGCAAGCGCATGATGACCGCGGGCGGAGTGAAGGTACTCGCCCGCCGGCGCGCCAAGGGCCGCAAGCGGCTTTCGGCCTAGCACACTAAAGCGCTCGCCGATAAGCGCATCTCGTGCCGGCTCTCAAAGCACGAAAGCCCGCGCTGCCCGAATCGAGGGTGGCCCATGCCGTCTAAAGCACCCGTCACCTTGAAGAAGAGGGCGGAGTTCCTGCGCCTCAGAGGCGGCGCACGGTGCGCCACCCCATCCTTCGTGCTCGAGACCCGTCCTCGAACAACGCACGACGTCGAGCCCGCGACGGCGCGTTTCGGCTTCACTGTCACGAAAGCGACCGGAAACGCCGTGCTCCGCAATCGCATCCGCCGCCGTCTCAAAGCGGCCGTGTCCGCCGTTGCCCCCTCCGTTTCCGACCCCCGAAACGACTACGTGCTCATTGCCCGGTCTGCCGCGGCGAAGAGCCCGTTCTCCGACCTCAAGAAAGACCTTGAACGGGCATTTCAACGCGTGCATCACCCACCAGGCCGGAAGCGTTAGGCTCAACCGTCCTTCTCAATGAGCAGGCGCCGTAATCGTGTCGCCAAGAGCGCCCGCCTTCCTACGCCGACAGAGGCCCTCATGCAGTCCCAGCAGCCGGACGACCACAAGAACATCATGCTCGCCGCCATCCTCTCGATGCTGGTGGTGCTTGGCTGGACCTATTTCTACGCCGAGCCGCAACGGCAGGCTCAACAGGAAAAGGCCGAGCATCTGAAAGAGAAGGAGGCAAAGAACGAAGCGATCGAGTCCGGCAAGGCTCCGCAACATCCTCTGTCGCAGACCGCCGTGACCGTTGCCGCGAGCCGCGAAGAAGCTTTGACGCGCACTCCTCGCGTCGCCATCGAGACTCCCTCGCTCAAGGGCTCCATCGCTCTGAAGGGCGGCGCAATCGACGACATCGTGCTCGTGAAGTACCGCGAGACGGCTGACCCGGCCAGTCCTAACGTCGTGCTCTTGTCGCCGTCCGAAGGCCCGGGCGCCTACTTCGCCCGCCAGGGGTGGGTAGCCGCAGGCAACGCGCACAAGGTTCCAGACGGAGTGACGCTCTGGAAAGCGGAAACGGAAGGTGCGCTGACGCCCTCGAACCCGTTGCGGCTCACGTGGGACAACGGCAACGGTCTCGTGTTCCGCCGCACGATTGCGATCGACGACACCTACATGCTCGAGATCACCGACGAGGTCGAGAACAAGACTCCGGGTGACGTGGCACTCTCCTACTATGGGCGTCTGTTCCGCTTCGGTACGCCGAAGACGATGGGTTACGCCATTCTTCATGAGGGCTTCGTTGGGGTTGCCGGCGACGAGGGGCTGCAGGAGGTCACCTACGCCAAGACGCTCGAGGACAACGCCGTACATGTCTTCAAGGGCAAGACCGGGGGGTGGATCGGCATCACCGACAAGTACTGGGCCGCAGCGCTCATTCCCGACCAGAAGCTCACGTACACGGCCGACTTCCAGGGCGAAAAAGCGAAGGAGAAGGACGGCGTCGACCGCTACCTCTCCGAGTATCAGACGGACCCGGCCGTGATCGCAGCCGGCGCGAGCCGCAAGCTCAAGAGCCATTTCTACGCCGGCGCCAAGCAGATCGCTGCCGTCCAGCATTACGAGACGGCGCTCGGCATCGAGAAGTTCGAGCTCCTGATCGACTGGGGCTGGTTCTACTTCATCACCAAGCCGTTCGCCAAGCTCTTGAACTGGCTCTACGGCATTCTCGGCAACTTCGGCCTCGCCATCCTGGCCGTGACCGTATTGGTCAAGGCGGCCTTCTATCCGCTGGCCAACAAGTCCTACGAGTCGATGGCCAAGATGAAAAAGCTGCAGCCGCAGATGGAAGAGCTGCGCGAGCGATTCAAAGACGACAAGCAGCGCCAGCAGCAGGAAATGATGCTCCTCTACCAGAAGGAGAAGATCAATCCGATGGCTGGTTGCCTCCCCATTCTCGTCCAGATCCCCGTGTTCTTCGCCCTCTACAAGGTGCTGTTCGTCTCTATCGATATGCGCCACGCACCGTTCTACGGCTGGATCAAGGATCTCTCGGCCGCCGACCCGACCTCGATCTTCAATCTATTCGGCCTCCTTCCGTTCGCAGTACCGGATTTGCTTCACGTCGGCGCCTGGCCGATCATCATGGGCTTGACCATGTGGTTCCAGATGCAGCTCAATCCGCCGCAGCCGGATCCGATCCAGCAGCAGATCTTCAGCTGGATGCCGCTCGTCTTCACGTTCCTGCTCGGCACTTTTCCGGCGGGTCTCGTCATCTACTGGGCCTGGAACAACGTGCTGTCGATCGCGCAGCAGTGGCACATCTCGCATCGCAACGGCGCCGACATCCATCTGATGGACAACCTGCGGCGGACCTTCGGGCCGGTCATGAGACTGCTCAAACGAAGTTGAGCGGAGTGCACGGGGCGCCGGATCGGAAGAGGCCATCGCATGACCGCCACCGGTGCCAAATCCGAGGCCGATCGATTGGCCGGCGAACGCCTGTTCGAGCAGAGCTGGCGATTTGTGAAGGGCGTCGTCGGCCTCGACCATCTGCCGCCGCCGGCCCGTCCCGAGATTGCCGTCGCCGGCCGCTCGAACGTCGGCAAATCGACCTTCATCAATGCTCTGGTGAAGAACCGCACGCTCGCCCGCGCCTCCAACACGCCGGGACGCACTCAAGAGCTCAATTTCTTCGAGCCCGCCGACCAGAGCTTTTTTCTCGTCGATCTGCCCGGCTATGGTTTCGCAGAGGCTCCCAAAGCCAAGGTCGAGGCCTGGACCCGGCTCATCGAGGATTATCTGCGCGGCCGGCCCAATCTCGTCCGGGCGCTGGTGCTGATCGACTCACGTCACGGCTTCAAGGCGCCGGATCGCGCCATCATGACGCTCCTCGATCAAGCCGCGGTAGCGTTTCAGGTGGTGCTGACGAAGGCCGACAAGATCAGCCCGCGCGCGCTCGAGGCTGTCGAGGAGCGCGTGCTTGCCGAGCTTGAGGACCACCCTGCGGCCTTCCCAGGGATCGTTTCGACCTCCGCGGCCGACGGCATGGGAATGGACGAGGCACGCATCCTCATCGCCGAGATCGTGCGTGCGCATCGGTCGGGCTCGCACCCCTGACGATCATCCGCCCATGAGGCGGGCCGCGAGTGTCCGGGCGGACTCCAACGCATTCTCCCCGAAGCGCGCCAGGAGGCCGCCTGCCGCGGCGGCAACGGCCCAGCCTGCCCACAGGCGGGCCGTTCTCGCGTAATTGATGCTGACGCGCACATCGAACACCTTGTCGGGCAGCGCGGTCTCGGCCGTGAGGCCTTCGGCATCGACCGTGCGGGCGGACACGATGAGCTGGAGTCGCTTCTTGCCTCGCACACGCGGAGTGATGATCCAGCGCCAGCGCGCGGCATCGCTCTCGGGAAGATTGAGAATGCTTTCGATCCACTGGGTCTCGGGTGACGTGGTCTCGATCGTGAACCCGCCTTCGGGAGCCCTCAGCCGCACGGTCATGGCGCGCGTCACGCTGATCTCGTGCCGATAGACGGCCCCGCCGGTCTGCAGCCGGTCGGCAAGGTTTTTGACCTCGGCGCGGGCAATCAGAACCTCGGCCGTCACCGGGATTCCGACACGCATCCGGCGCGGAATGGTCTCGTGGAGCTGCCCGGCCTCGATCGGGGCACGTGCTTCCGCACCCGGCGGAGCCCCGGGCGCCGCTCTGGCCGTGCCGGCCATGGTTCCGGCCGAGGGTGGACGGCGCGCCTCGAGCCGGGCGAGGGCCTCGTCAAAACCGCCGGGCGGCGGCTGTTGCTGTCCGCCATGCTGGCCCATGCCGCGTGGACTGCCTGTGCCATCGGACCAAGGCGGCATTCCGTGACGTGGCGGCTGGGCTTGTTGCGGCGCGCCCATCGGAGGAAAGGCCCCGCCGATCGGAAACGGGGAGCGTGTCCCGGCACCCCGCGCCGGAGGAGGAGGAGCCCGGCCGGCGGCCGTCCGCTGTGCCCCCTGCTGCTGGGACGCCCCCTGCTGCTGAGCCTGTGCAGCACCGGAGGGAACCCAATAAGGCTGTGCCACCTGACCGTTGCCGGGCACGGCTTCGCCACCTTCGGCACCCGGCGTCCGCGAGGGGACATGAGCAGACTGCCATTGGGGGCTGAGCGAGGCTTGAGGCCCCTGCTGAGACGCCTTCTCGCGACGAATGCTCGCCACCGCTTCGTCGAGCGAGATGTCGTGCCGCGCCGGGGCCGCTTGTGCATGATGCGCCTCACGGCGCGCTTCTTGTGCCGCGCCAACCGCTTCCTTTACCTCAGCCAGCGGCGGCTGCGCCGGCTCGACGACTCTCACCTGGGCCGCGCCAGCACCGACCGCCGCTGCAGAGCCCGTCCTCTGCTCGGTATTGCCCAGCGAGCGCTCGCGGGCTGACGCTGCAATGTCGTCGGCCGTCTGGGCCCGCGGCGGAGCGCCCTGCGCCTCGGCACCTTCGGCGCTCCTGGGCGCGGCGGCCGGAGCACTCGCGATCCGTTGCAGCGCCCGAATCGCGGCCTCGAATGTCATGCCTTGCGCACGAAGCATATGAGCGGACGGGCTCTTGCCGTCGCCCACGATGGCGGCAAGAACGATGGCGCCATTGATCTCGCGGCGCCGGCCCTGCTGGGCTGCAGCTGCGGCCGCCTCGAGGATCCGTCTCAAGTCCGCCGAGATGGCCGAAGCAGGAGCTGTCTTGGCCGGATCGACGCGATCATCGTGCCGGCCCAGATAGCCGGAGACGTCGCTCATCAGGCGGGCAATGTCGACGTTGCTCGACTTCAGCACGACACTGGCCTCGGGATCCTCGGCGAGCGCAAGCAGAAGGTGCTCGAGCATCACCTCGCGATGGGCCTGCGCCTCTGCGTATTCCGCCGCACGGGCAAGCGTCGCCTTCAAGAACGGCGACATCGGAATCCGGCCGAGCTCATCGACGATCATGCTAGCCGAACCTCCCTTTCCGAGCCCTCTTCGCCCCTCATCCCATCCCGCCGGGCGGACACGCGCACAAGCGGCAGCAAGCCCGGCACCGGCTGTCGAACTCAAATCGAACGCATGGTATCGAAGCGATATGACTTTATTCGCCCCCTGCCGGCAAGCCAATGCCGGATGGACCTCACAGCCCTGGATCCGGCAACCACTATCAGGTGATTGTGGGGGAATTCCGTTGTCCTCCCTGCAGTGTCGGGTATATCTGCTGCCGGCCGGCCCCCGGGGCTGCCTATTGACGGGATTGAGTGGCTCCAGGACGCGATCGACATGGCAGGAAATGCAACTCCGCCCGCAACCTCCAATATCTCGGCCCACGACCAGGCCCGCATTCTCGCCGAGGCGTTGCCCAACATGCTGCGCTATGACGAGCAGACCGTGGTCGTTAAGTTCGGCGGCAATGCCATGGTCGACGCGGCGCTATCCGATGCCTTCGCACAGGACATCGTCTATCTGAAGCAGTCTGGAATCAATCCCATAGTCGTGCACGGCGGCGGCCCGCAGATCGCCAACATGCTGAAGCGCCTGGATCTCAAATCGGATTTTGTTCACGGGCTGCGCGTAACCGACAAGGCGACCGTGGAAGTGGTCGAGATGGTACTCGCCGGTCTTATCAACAAGGACATCGTATCCGCCATCAATCGGCAGGGCGGCAAGGCGGTCGGCATCTGCGGCAAAGACGCCAATCTCATGATTGCAAAAAAGATCACGGAGATGCCCGATCCCAAGACCAGCGTCATGAGCAAGGTCGACATCGGCTTTGTCGGCGATCCCTTGGAGGTCAATCCGCACATCGTCGACGTGATCTCGAGATCCGATCTCATTCCCGTCATCGCGCCGGTGGGCATCAGCCGCGAAGGCGAGACGCTGAACATCAACGCCGACAGCTTCGCCTCCGCCCTGGCCGCCCGCATGAAGGCAAAGCGGCTGTTGCTTTTGACCGACGTCGAAGGTGTGCTCGACAAGAGCGGCGCCCTTATCGAAGAGCTCTCAATCGATGAGGCACGCGCCCTCATTCGCGACGGCACGATCTCCGGGGGCATGATCCCCAAGCTCGAGGGCTGCATCGAGGTGGTGGAGGCGGGTGTCGAAGCGGTCGTAATCATCAACGGCAAAGTGGCGCATTCGGTGCTCCTCGAGCTCTTGACCAACCACGGCGCCGGCACACTGGTCGGACGGCGCAAGTCCAAATCGAGGACGAGCTGATCAAAGTGCCCCCACGCCGATTATTCATTCGGGGGAACATTACGCTCGAGCGTCCAAGTGACAGAAACGGAATCAAAGCGAGACGACGCGGGCGAAACCGGCCACGGCCGCCGGGGCTCTGCTCCTTTGTCCGCCTTTGACCGGACGCGCGCCTGGGTCTTCGACCTCGACAATACGCTCTACCCGTCCCACTGCAATCTCTTCGCCCAGGTCGACCACCGCATGGGCGAATATATCGCCAAGTACCTTGGCGTCCCTTATCCCTACGCCCGGCATTTGCAGAAGAGCTATTACCGGCAGTTCGGAACGACGCTCTCGGGCCTCATGCAGGTTCACAAGATGGAGCCGGGTCCGTTTCTCGACTACGTTCACGACATCGATCTGTCACCCGTCACCAAGGCTCCTCTGCTACGCGCCGCCATTGCCCGCCTCGCCGGACGCAAGCTCATTTTCACCAACGGCTCGCGCCGCCACGCCGAACGCGTCGCGGAGAGGCTTGGCGTTCTCGATCTCTTCGAGGATATCTGCGATATCGCCGCCTGCGGCTACATACCGAAGCCCGAGCCGGCGGCCTTCGGCATCATGGTGCGCCGCCACGGAGTTTTGCCGTCCGAGTCAGCGATGTTCGACGACATGCCCCACAACCTCGAGGCGCCGCACACTCTTGGCATGACGACCGTGCTCGTCCACTCCGACTACATCGACCATCCGGCGCAGCGCGCGGTGGAGACCTGGACCTCGCCGCCACCGCATATCCATCATCTGACCCGCGATCTCGTGGCTTTTCTCGAGGCCATCGCCCCGCCACCAGCGGAA